>Ga0134125_10009081_pt1 | contig 11201 bp, 8 predicted proteins | sample KB31751_FD_96464 | JGI IMG/M metagenome (GOLD analysis project Ga0134125, IMG submission 96464) | Terrestrial soil microbial communities with excess Nitrogen fertilizer from Kellogg Biological Station, Michigan, USA - KB3-175-1 | ecosystem: Environmental > Terrestrial > Soil > Unclassified ...
CCCGAGGCGATGGAGCAGCTGTCGCGCGCGGTGGAACTTGCCCCCGCGTCGGCGCCGATCCGCTTCAACTTCGGGATGGCGCTGCGCGCGAGCGGCCGCCGCGAGCAGGGGCTCGGCCAGCTGGCGGAAGCCGTCAGGCTCGATCCGAACTACGGCGAGGCCCTGAACAACCTCGGACTGGCCCTGCTCGAGGACGGGCATCCCAAGGAAGCGGTGCCGCGGCTCGAGGCGGCGGAAAAGGCGTCGCCGAAATGGGCGGTCCCCCGCTACAATCGAGGGAACGCTCTCGCCGCGCTCGGGAAGGGGGCGGACGCCGCGCGGGCGTACCGGGAGGCCGTGGCGCTCGATCCGGCTCTGGAGCCGGCCTGGGTCAACCTCGGCAACGCCGCGGCGCGCTCAGGCGACCTGCGCGACGCGGCCGCGTCCTACGAGCGCGCCCTCGCGCTCGCGCCAAACGACGCCGCCGCGCGAACCAACCTCGCGCAGGTGCGGCGCGCGCTCAGCGCGTCCCGGTAACCGAGCCCGGCGACGTCGGACCCGCGCCCGTCCAGACGGCGAAGTTGATGGTCGCCGTCTTGGCCGGGACGCCGCCCGCGTTCTGCAGCGTGAGGGTCGCCGACTGGAAGTTCGAGCCGCCCGAAAGGTCCGACTGGAAGCCGGTCAGCACCGCGTTGCCGGTGAAGCTCGAGTAGTTGGTGGACAGGATGCTGGCGGTGCCGGGGAGCGAACCCGTCAACACGAGGGTCGAGCCGCCGCCGCCGATCGTGTGCGCGCCGAAATCCACGTTCATGGCGAGAGTCGCGCTTCCGCTGCCGGCGGATCCGGCGTAGGAACCGGAGCCGTTGTACTTCCCTGTGCCGACAAGCCCCACCAACTGAGACCAAGTGGCCAGACCATCCGGAACACCGGTCACTCCCGACTCGAAGCGATTCTGGATGGCTTGGGTCGCCGCGGCGTCGGCCGCACTGGCGAGGTCGGCCGTTTCGCCGCTCGCCTCGGCATGGATGCCGCCCTCGGCCGTGGAGCGGCCGGAGGCGTCGGTGGCCGACCGGCGGCCCGCAGCGGCCGGCGTACCGCCCTTGCCGGCCGTCTGGCCGGCCGGAGTCTGGAGGGTGCCCATGATCCGGTTGAGTTCGCCCGTCAGGAAACTCGCGTCCGCCACCTTGCCGTCCGGAGAGATGCGCGTGCCGACGCCCGGCTGGGGCAGGTTCACGGTTTTGCCGCCGCTCTGGGCGTAGATGCCCGCCGCGTCGTCGTGGTTGTCCGCGTTGCGCGCGCCGCCGTTGATGATTGTCGTGCCGCCGGGGCCGGTCTCGCCGACGCCGATGGAGCCGCGCACGCCGATCGTGCCGACGGCGACCTTGATCTTGAGCTTGGACGGGTCCTTCTGCGCGATCTTGCCGGTCACGAAGCGGAACGTCCCCTTCGAGATGGCCGCCTCGACCTTGCCGGAGCCGCTCTTTGGATCGTAGACGAAGTCGTCGAGGACCATGTCGCTGTTCGGGCCGAGCGTGAAGATCGTCTCGTCGAGCAGGAGCACCTGAAGGCGGCCCGCCGCGTCGGTTGTCACGTGGTCGTTGAGGAAGAGCGGCTTGCCGCTCGAGATCACGCGCCCGACGGCGCCGCCCTCGGCGACGGCCTTGACGGCTCCGGCGACGGCGGCGGCGGTGCCGATCTTGGCGGCGGCGGAGACCGGGACCTGCGCAGACGCCGAGGCGGCCAGCAGCAGGGAAATCGCGGCGGAGAGAGTGCTCTTCATCGGGGTCCTCCGAGTCTCGTTTCTCATATTAGAATCCGGCCGACCACTTGTACGTCAGCAGGCCCGCGATCTTGTTGTTGGTGTACGCGTAGTTCGTCAGCGTCGACATCGCGTCGTAGTTCTCGTAGGTCAAGGTGAAAACGAAGTCCTGCAGCTTCGGATGAAGCAGGCTCAGCGGCGCGCCGTAAGTGACGTCGGTCTGGATGATCGTGTCGCGGCGCAGGCCTTGCGAGACCAACGGGTCGGCGTGGCTGTAGTCGTCCACGTTGAGCCGCAGGGTCGTCAGCAGGAACATGCCCTTGCCCAGAAGCCAGGTGTCGCTGGCGCCGAAGCCCTTGCGGAAGTACGTGAACGCGATGTTCTGCGCGTGCTTGACGCCGTAGAGCACGTCGGGGCCGACGCGGTTCCACGGCACGATCGAGTACTCGCCGCCGATCATCGAATCGACCCGGATGCCGGTGCGGTCCGAGGCCGTCGGAATCTGCGCGGTCGGCGAGTAGACCTCGCGCACGTCGCGCACGTCCGCGTACAGCGCCGCCCGGGCGCTCAGGATCTTGTCGATGCGGAGGTCGAAGCCGTGGTCGGCCATGTACTTGGTCTGCGCGAGCGCGACGTAATCGTAGACCAGCTGCGGCGTCACGTCGAAGAACGGCGTCTTGTACACGCCGCCGAGCGCCGGGGAGTAGGCGGCGAGGTTCAGGTTTTTCTGGTTCGTCTGCTCGGCGCGATAATAGTTGAAGGTCGCGAAGACCTGGTGCCCGGCGGGCAGGCCGAGGTCGTGATGAGCCTCGACGTTTCCGAGGAAGAGCACGCTCGTGTCGGAATGGCGCAGGGAGCTCGCGTCCAGCTGGACAGGGCTCCCGAAGAACAAGTTTTTACCCGTCGACGGGCCCGCGTTGCGGTTGTCGTCGTACTCCCAGCCCACGCCGAGCCGACCGGAGAGCTGCGTGCGCTTCTGGCGCTTGCGGATCTCGACCAGGTAGCGGGACGCCTCGGACTTGATGGACTCGGGCGGATTCGAGGCGAGCACGGCGCTGACCTCGCGGTCGGCCTCCATCAGGTTGTCCAAGCGGTAGAGCACGACGCCGTAGAACAGGCGGATCTGGACGAGGTTCGGGTTGACCAGGAGGATGCGCTCGAGCGTCGCGGAGGCACCCTTGAGGTTGCCGTGGCGCACCTGGGTCTGCGCGTAGCGGTAGTTCAGGTCGACGTTGTCCGGATCGGCCGCGACCTGCTCGAAGGTCACGTCGGCGCCGTTTCCGGCGCTCAGCTTCGCGGACTCCGCCTCGGCGCGCGAGGCCTTGCTCGACTTTTCGGTCTGGCGCGCGGGGCGCTGGCCTTCCGTTTCGACCGCGTTCGTGTTCTGGGCGAGGACGGGGGCCGCGGCGACGAGGACGCTCAGCGCGGCGAGGAGAAGTGATCGGGACATTCGCACTCCGTGAATTCGGATTAATGCCAAAACTTCGTCAACGGAGCGTTATATTATCACAATGTCCCGGCGAGAATCTAAATCAAAAAGGAGAACCGGCCGAAGCCGGTTCTCCTTTGATTTTCCCAGGGGTCTGGTGGCGCGTACGGGATTTGAACCCGTGATCTCTGCCTTGAGAGGGCAGCGTCCTAGGCCGCTAGACGAACGCGCCACCCGAACCCCGGAATGCGAACGAGAAGGTATTCTAGCACGACGGAGGCGCTTCCCGCAAACCTCGATCTCGGGCCCGGAGTGCTATAATGCCCCCGCTTTGAGCGCCAGCGAACGCATCCCCCGAGAGCTCCTCTTCGGCAATCCCGAGAAGGCCTCGCCCAAGGTCTCCCCCAACGGGAAGCACTGGGCCTACCTGGCCCCCGACGAGGGCGTCCTCAACGTCTGGGTCGGCCCCGAGGGCTCGGCCGCCAAGCCCCTGACCAAGGACCGCGGCCGCGGCATCCGCAACTACCTGTGGGCCGAGGACCAGAGATCGATCCTTTATATACAGGACAAGGACGGCGACGAGAACTGGCACTTGTACCAGACCGACGTGGAAAGCGGCGCCACCCGGGACCTGACCCCCTATCCCGGCGTGCAGGCCCAGATCGTGGCGACCGAGCCCAACTTTCCGGATGAGATCCTTATTGCTTTAAACGACCGCGACCCGCGCACCCACGACGTGTACCGCCTCAGCCTCAAGGACGGCTCGCGGACGCTTGAGGTCCAGAACCCCGGCGACGTGATCGGCTGGCTGCCCGATCAGAGCTTCAAGGTGCGCGCCGCGAAGGCCATGCGCCCGGACGGCGGGTCCATCATCCGCTTGCTGGAAAACGGGAAATGGCGCGACTTTCTGTCGTGCGGACCCGACGACAATCTCGGCGCGCATGGGTTTTCTCCCGATGGGAAATCGCTCTACGTCGAGTCGAGCCTCGACCGGGACACGACCGCGTTGCTCGAGATGCCGCTCGCCGGCGGAGCGCCGAAAGTCTTGGCCGAGAACCCCGAGGCGGATCTCGGACCCGTCCTCATCCATCCGCGGGAGTACCGCGTCGAGGCCGTCGGGTTCGAGACCGACCGCCTGCGCTGGACGGCTCTCGACCAAGGCCTGAAGGCCGATTTCGACGCCTTCAGCTCGCTCGACGGAGATGTTTCCATCGTCAGCCGAGACGACGCGGATAAGGTGTGGTATGTGTTAGTGAATCGCCCCGACCGCTCGCCCTCGTTCTGGCGCTGGGACCGGACCGCGCGCAAGGCCAAGTTCCTGTTCGCCACGCGCCCCAAGCTCGACGGCTACGACCTCGCCGAGATGCGCCCCGTGTCGTTCTCGGCGCGCGACGGCCTCAAGATCCGAGCCTACCTGACCGTGCCGCACGGCCGCGAGGCCAAAAACCTGCCGCTCGTCCTGCTCGTCCACGGCGGGCCGTGGGTGCGCGACGGCTGGGGCTTCCATCCCGAGGCCCAGTGGCTGGCGAGCCTCGGCTTCGCCTGCCTGCAGGTGAACTACCGCGGCTCGACCGGCTTCGGCAAGAAGTTCCTGCACGCGGGCGACCGCGAGTGGGGCGCCAAGATGCAGCACGACCTGACGGACGCCGTCGCTTGGGCCGCCGCGTCGGGCGTGGCCGACGCCAAGCGCGCCGCCATCTACGGCGGCTCCTACGGCGGCTACGCCGCGCTCGCCGGCGCCGCGTTCACCCCGGACGTGTACCGCTGCGCCGTCGACGTCGTCGGCCCGTCCAACCTGATCACCTTGATCCAGTCCATCCCGCCGTACTGGGAGCCGCTCAAGCGCACGTTCGACCTGCGCGTCGGCGACCTGGAAAAGGAGCCCGAGTTCCTGAAGGAGCGCTCGCCGCTGTTCTCCGCGCACCGCATCGAGATCCCCCTGCTCATCGCGCAGGGCGCCAACGACCCGCGCGTCAAGCAGGCCGAGGCCGAGCAGATCGTCGACGCGCTCAAGGCCAAGGGCAAGCCCGTCGAGTACATGCTGTTCCCCGACGAGGGGCACGGCTTCGCCAAGCCCGCCAACCGCCTCAAGTTCTACGCGGCGGCCGAGGCTTTTCTCGCCAAGCACCTCGCGGGCTGAGCCGCGAATTTCCCCTTGACCGGAGGGCCCTCCGGGGGCATACTGCGGAAGATGCGCGCCGCGACCCTCATCGCCGTGCTCACCGCCTTCCCCGCTCTCGCGGCGGCGGCGTCCTTGAAGCCCGCCACCTGCCTGCGCGCGACGAAGTACGGGCCCGCGCCGAAGACCTTCCAGGATTTCCGCGACTGCCAAGCCGGCGCCCGCGAGGACCTGGTCTCGGCGGCCACGAAGGCGGGCACGCCGCTGACGCCGGACCAGCTCGACAAGGTCGACGACTACCAGCGGGCCGAGGCGCGCAAGTTCATGGCCAAGCCGGGCCTCGTCACGTCCGGCCCGCCCCCGTCGGCGGACAAGCCGGCTGCCTCCGCGGCCGCGGCGACGCCCGACGGCGACGCGGCCCCGCGGAACAAGCTCGGCGGCGCGACGGCCGCCGACCTGTCGCGCGCCGGCGATGCGGGCTCGTCCCTGGAGGCGCTGCAGAAGCGCCTGCAGGCGGCCGCGGGCGACGGCAAGAACGGGATCACGCCGGCGATGGCCGACGACATCCGCACGACCTTGACCCAGTCGCAGGGCTCGCTCTCTCCGGACATGGCGAACCTGCTCAACGCCGTGGTGAAGGACGGCGGGAAGCTGACGCCGGAGACGATGAAGCTGATCCAGGGGGCGGCGCAGTCCGCGAAAGGCTCGGGCCTCGACCTCAACATCGACCCGAACATGGAGAAGGACCTCCTGAACCACGACTTCGAGGCCGACAAGCCCGCCTTCGACGCGCAGAATCCTCCTCCCTCGAATTAGTCTAATCTCCGGATGAAACCCGGAGCCCTCCCCCTCTTCCAGCACCTGACGTCCGTCCCCACCGCGCCGTTCCGCGAGAAGGCCGTCTCCGCCAAGGCCAAGCACTGGATCGCCAAGCACCTCGGCCGCCGCGTCTCGGTGCGCGAGGTCCGCGGCGGGTTGATCATTACCTATCGCGGAGCGGGGGATGGACCTGCGCTCGCCCTCGCCGCGCATCTCGACCATCCGGCGTTCCGCCTCGACAAGGTCTCCCGCGACGGGGCCGTCGCGACGCTCCAAGGCGGCCTGCCCCCGCATCTCCTGCCCGGCGAGGCCGTCGAGCTCTTTCCCGCGGCGCCGAAGGACAACATCCCGCTGGGCCGCGGCGTGATCGGCGACCGTCCGAAGAAGGACGGCGATCCGTGGACCATCCGCTGGACCGAAGCGCCGCGCGGCAAGCCGGCCTTCGCCGTGCTCGCGCTGACGCCTTACGAAGTGAAGAACGGCTGGCTGTCCTCGCGCTCGGTCGACGACCTGCTCGGCTGCGCGGTCTCGCTCGAGGCCGTGCGGCGGCTGGCCAACGCGCGCGCCAAGACGAACGTGACCGTGCTCCTCAACCGCGCCGAGGAGGTCGGCTTCGTCGGCGCGCTCGACATGATCGGCTCCGGCGTCCTGTCCGCCGACGACTCCTATCTCTCGATCGAGTCCTCGCGCGAGCTGCCGGGCTCCAAGCCGGGCAAGGGCCCGACGATCCGCCTCGGCGACAAGGCCTGCGCCTTCGACCCCAACCTGCTCGCCCTGCTCGACGAGGCCGGCGCCGTCCTGCGCAAGCGCGGCACGCCGGTCCAGCGCCTGCGCCTGACCGGCGGCACGTGCGAGGCGACCGCGTACCTGACCTTCGGCCTCGAGGCCGCGGGCGTGGCCGTGCCGCTCGTCAACTATCACAACGGCTGGGGCGCGGACAAGATCGCGCCGGAGCGCGTGCGCACGTCGGACGTGGAGGGCGCGGTGCGCCTGCTCGTGGAGGCGGGGAAGCTGTTCCCGTCGAAGACTTTGCGGGGCGTCCTGCGCTCGCGGCTGAGCAAGCGCCGGGACCTGTCGGCCAAGGCGCTCGCGGCGCGCTAGGGCTTCGCGGCCGTCACGCGCAGGAACTCGATCGGGCGCTTGCCCGGGACCAAGCTCAGGCCCTGGGCCACCAGGAGGGCGTCCAGCGCGGCGCGGTCGCCCGCCTTCCACTCGAGATCGAAGTCGTAATTGCCCTTGAGCCCGGTCTCGTCGACGACGGGCTTGCCCAGGCTCATCCACAGAGAGCGCGCGGCGCCGCTCATGTCCACCGAGCCCAGCAAGCGGCCGCCGCCCGAGGCCATGAGGCCGGAATGGGCGCCTTCCGCGGCGGGCTTGGGACGCGGCGCGCCGGGAGCCGTCGAGAGCGTCAGGACGAGGGCGTCGGTCTCGCGCGTCTCCGGGACGACGCGCACGCCGAAGGCCGACTGCACCGCGGTCTTGAGCAGCTCGCGGCCCTGCTCGAGGCCCTCGGGCGGCGTCTTCAGGTCGAAATTGAAGGCCCTCACGGGCGGGGTGTCGACGAGCACCTGGTCGGACTCCACGCCCCAGATCCAGCCGATGTTCGACGCGAAGTCCAAGGACGTCGCGTCGATCATGTCGGGCCCCGACTCCATGCCCATCCGGCCGCTCGCCTCCGAGATGCGCGCCTCGAAGTAGGTCTTGCCGGCGGAAGCCGCCTGGGCTTTCGGACGTTCGACGCTGGTCTCCCAAGTCACCGGCCGCGGCTTGAACGTCCCGGCGAGCGCGTCGCGGATGTCCTTCTCCTTCAGGTCGTCGGGAAAGATGGAGGCGAGCAAGGTCCCGTCCTTGCCGATGAGATAACCCGCCGGGCGGCTCATGACGTGATACGCCTTGAGCACTCCGCCTTTCTCGTCGATGCCGACCCAGGCCTTCATCTCGTGCGACTTCCGGAAGGTCGCGATCATGTCGGGCGCCTCGTCCGTCACGGACAGGAACACGACGGGCTCGCCCTTCACCGCGTCGATCACGCGGTTCATGTGCGGGATGCCCGCGACGCACGGGGAGCACCAGGTGGCCCAGAACTCGAGGAACACGACCTTGCCCTTGAGCTCGGGCAGGCCGCCGAGCTTGGTCACGGGCGCGTTCTGCACGACGGGAATCTTCACGTTCGGCGCTTTCGCGGCGAACGCGGGCGACGCCAACAGGAGAGCGGAGAGGGCGAGGTTCTTCATGGCTCGACTATACCACGCAGATGTGGCAGAATGCGAGCCATGCCGATGTACACGCGCGGCGGCGACAAAGGCGAGACCGGCCTGTTCGGCGGCGCTCGCGTCCCCAAGAGCCATCCGCGCGTGGCCGCCTACGGCGCGATCGACGAGCTCAACAGCGCGCTCGGCGCGGCGCGCGCGGCTCTTCCCCCCGACGGTTCGCTCAAGACTCTCGACGCCGGCCTCGAAAGACTCCAGGCCGAGTGCTTCGTCGTCGGCGCTTTGCTCGCCACGCCCCCGGACAAGGCGGGCAAGCTGGGCGCGCCGTTCGATACGGGCCTTCCCGCGGATGCCCCCGCGCGCCTCGAGGCCGAGATCGACGCGTGGGAGAAGGACTTGCCCGCGCTGAAGACCTTCATCCTTCCGGGAGGCGGCCCTCTCGGCGCCGCCCTGCACGTCGCTCGCGCCGTCTCGCGGCGCGCGGAGCGCGAGGTCGTCGAGATGACCGCCCATGAGCCCGCCCCCGAGGGCGTGGTCGTCTACCTCAACCGCCTGTCGACGTGGCTGTTCATCGCGGCGCGCTGGGCCAACAAGAAGCAGGGCCGGGCCGAGACGCCGTGGACGGGCCTGAAGAAGGCTTAGGCTACTTCGGCGTCGCGGTGCAGCCGGTGCCGGTCAGGCGCGCGCCGCCCGGGATGGCCTCGCACTTGGTGACCTGTCCCGTCGGGCAGCACTTCTTCTGGATCTGCTCGAAGACCGGGTCGGTCTTGCAGTCCGCCGCGAGATAAGGGAAGCCGCCGCAGATGACGCTTTGCGGCGCCCCGCCGGAGCCGGCCGTGTTTCCCGCGACGGCCGCCGGCGCGGGCTTGGCGCCCTCGCCGTTGAGCGCGGCCGCGGCCGCCTGAGGATCGCTCGAGGCCGGAGCGCCGCCGGTCTTGCGGCCGAGGCCCTGGAACGAGACCGACTCGCCGGTGCCGCCGTGCGCGGGACCGGCTCCGCCGCCGCCGCCCCCGGACGAGCCCGAGGACGGCTTGTTGTCGGGGCTTCCGCCGTCGCAGCCTCCCCCGGACGAGCAGGCCCCGAGGAACGCGAGGATCACGGCGAACGCGAGCAGGCGCGGCATGACAACAGTGTAGATCGCGGGGAGCGGTCCGTCAACGGGAGGAAAAAGATCAATTTCAAATTGATTGACAGCCGCAGGAGCCCAGGTTATACATAGCGGGGCGCCGGGGTAAATCCGGCGACGGGAGCGCGAATGCGAGATCGCATGCGCCGGTTATTGGCTGTGAGCGTGATCGCGGCGATGCTCTTCGGTCCGGCGCTCGCGCGCGCCAGGATGCTGGCGACGATTACGGCGCCGACTCAAAGCGTCACAGTGAGGGCGGCTCACCACAACGAACTCACCTGCAACCAGGAGCCGACCGCCAATGCGCCTTTCACGCCGTTTACCGATCAGAGCACCGGATTAAACGTCACAGGTAGTCAGAACATGTCGAACCCGGGGAATTCCCCGGAATTGGTCGCCGCGCCGGTCTTCAATAGCGGCAACAGCACGACGACGGTTTGGGGAATGGGCTGGACTTCCGTCAGCGACCAATCGGTCGCGCTCATGTCGGATCACTCGGCGATTTGGACGAGGGGTTCCGGAGCAGAACTGACATTCTTCAACACGACCGCGTCCTCGAGCGCGCCGAGCTATATCTCGCCGATCAATTCGTTCATGACGATGACGGCGGTGACGCTCTCGAGCGGCTCCCCGACGGCGCTTCTTGAGCGCGACAAGGACGGGACGACGCGGAAGTTTTCCGTCTTCGAGTCGACGACGATCCTCCGCCTAAGCCTGCTCACGGACAAGAACGGGAATACGATCGCTTACTCGCGCGACTCCCTGGGGCGGCTGACGCACGTTCAGGACGTGCACGGGCGCTACTTCAACCTGACCTACAACCCCGCGGGCTTCGTCGCGACGCTGAGCGACTCGGGCGGCCGGACGTCGAGCTATAGCTACGACGGACAAGGCCACATGACCAGCGTCGCCGGCCCCCTCGGAACGACGGCTTACCAGTACGACACCTCGAATCGGATGACGAAGATCACTTATCCGAACGGGGGCGTGCACGACTACACGTACGACGGTCAGAACCGGGTCCTGACCGAGGATGACGGCGCTGGCCAGAACGCGCTGAGCTACGCGTACTACGCGTCGAGCTCGGTGGTGACGGACGCGTTGGGGCGGGCGACCCTCTACCAATATCAGGTCACGCAAGGGCTCCACTTGCTGACGAGCGTGACGGATTCCGCGGGCCATGTGACGAGCTACACGTACGACTCGAACCTGAACATGGCCAGCATGACGGACCCGCTCGGGCGCACGACACGCTACACTCACGACGCCAACGGGAACGTGACGGTGACGCAGGACGCGGCCTCGGGCCTCACGAAGGCGACCTACGACCCGACTTTCAACCTGCCGGTGGTTCAGATCGACCCGATGAACCGGACGACTTTGCTGAGCTACGACGGAGTGGGCGACCTGACGAAGATTCAGGCGCCGACGTCGAATGTGACGCAGATGCAGTACGACGCCATCGGCCACGTCACGCGGAGCCTGGACCCGCTGAACCTGGCCACGAACTTCACGTACGCGAGCAATAACGGCGCCCTGGCGAGCACAACCGACCCACTGAGCCGGACGACCGTGCTCGAGACCGACCCGCTGAGCCGAGTCACCAAGAACACCGACCCCTCGGGCCAGAGCACGCAATATCAGTACGACGCCGCCGGGGACATGACGCAAGCCACCGACGCGCTGGGCGGCGTGACGAGCTACGGCTACGGCGCGGGAAGGGCGAGCAAGCTGCTGAGCTCGGTGACGGACGCCAACGG
>Ga0134125_10009082_pt1 | contig 11198 bp, 13 predicted proteins | sample KB31751_FD_96464 | JGI IMG/M metagenome (GOLD analysis project Ga0134125, IMG submission 96464) | Terrestrial soil microbial communities with excess Nitrogen fertilizer from Kellogg Biological Station, Michigan, USA - KB3-175-1 | ecosystem: Environmental > Terrestrial > Soil > Unclassified ...
AGCCGGTCGAGCGCTGCCTGATAGATCTGGCGCTCGCTGTAAGACTGCTCGGGCTGGCTGGCATTGCGATAGAGATCGCGCACCACCTCGGCGATCGAGCCCGGATCGCCCGAATTGATCTTGGCCTCGTATTCCTGGGCGCGGCGGCTCCACATCGTGCGCTTGGCGCGCGAGCGGCCTTTGAGCTTGGTCAGCGCCGTTTCCATCTCCTTGCGGGTGGACAGGCGGCGTAGGCCGGAATTCTTCGCTTTGGCTACCGGGACGCGCAGCGTCATCCGATCCTTGTCGAAATGCACGACGAAAACGTTCAGCGTGTGGCCGGCGATCTCTTGCGTCTCGACCGCCAAAATCTTGCCGACGCCATGGGTGGGGTAAACCACGAGATCCCCGGCGCCGAAGCTCAGTTTTTCGGCATTCTTCTCGGAATGCTTCTTGTCCTCTTTCTCTTTCACTGCCGTCGCCATCTCGCCCTCCGCGGGGGTGTCATCGGTCTTTGCCGAGCACGCAGAACCACGCTCCGATACAAGCGAGGTTCGCCCGCCCCCATCGGCTCAGCTACCCGGACCCATGTCACCGGGATAAGCACGCGGGCACCGCGTGCCATTTGTTACAATTAGCACAAAACGGCAGAAAAAGCCAGCACGGGAGCCATGCGGCTCCCGCAAATGCCCATACTTATTAGGTTTTTTCTACCTTTTCCCGGGATTGGGGTCGAAGTGCTTCTCGAACTTATCGGGAACATCCTTCCACTGGTCGGCATCCTCCGGGGGCGCGCCCTTCCGGGTGATATTCGGCCAGGACGAAGCATATTGCCGATTGATCTCGACCCATTTCTCGGCTGAGGGCTCGCTGTCGGGCACAATTGCCTCGGCGGGGCATTCGGGCTCGCAGACGCCGCAATCGATGCATTCATCCGGATGGATGACGAGCATATTCTCGCCCTCGTAGAAGCAGTCCACCGGACAGACTTCGACACAGTCCATGTATTTGCATTTGATGCAGGCTTCGTTGACGACATAAGTCATGGCGCATCACTCTCAGTAACGAAGTTCAGGGAAGTGGTCATCAGGCGGGCTGCATCCCCAGCCGCTGCAGCACGCGACGCTTGGCCTCGCCGCGTTCGTGATCGGAAACATCGATCAGCCCCGCGATCCGGCGCAGCAATGTGTCTTCGAGCGGATCGAGCACGCCGTCGGCATAAGCGACCTCCCACAGCATTTCGATGATCTCGATCTTGCGTTCGCGGCTTACCCGGTTGTTGACCGTGCTGGTGAAGCCGAAAAGCTGGGCCGACATCTCGACCCGGCGCTCGGCTGCAGCGATCAGCAACTGTGCGTCGTCCGGCGAGAGCGAGTAGCAGCGCTGCAACAATCGCCGCACGATCTCGCGCTCATGCGGATCGAAATCGCCGTCGACCACCTCGGCGGCTTCGAGCAGAAGCGCCGCGACTGCAAGCTGCAGCTCATCGCCGCCGTACGGAAGCTCGCCTTCGCCGTCTTTGAGCCACGCGAACAAGCGGTCCATCATCATGGCTCTGGCCTAGCATGGGGGTTCCAGGGGTTCAACCCCGCACAGAATATGGCTTTTTTTGCTTACCGCCGCGGCGCGCTGCGACGGTTTTTCCGGCAATTGTGCAGATAAACGCATTGGCCGAGGATCGCCGTCGCCAGCATCACGGCATTGGTTGCGACAAAGACCCAATCGCGCTGTAGCCAGCTATAGATAACAAAGCCGGTCGAGGCCGAGACCTGACCGACAAAGAGCCATTTGGAAACACCAGCCGTCGTCCCGGCGCGCCATTGCGTATAGACCTGCCGGCCGATGGTCGCGACCAGGATGGCCGCGGCGGCCCAGCCGATCAGCTCCGTCACCATACGAGCCAGCAACCCCGACCGACGCGCTTTGGTTCAGTCACGCGATGATTCGCCGCCTGGCCGCAGAATTCCCCATCCGCGACATATTCCCGCCGCTTAGTCCCGCCACATCTAGGGTGTCGGCTCGGGAGGCAAGAACATGAGCAGCATCGATGCAGGGTTGAGGGTTTCAGCGGCGGATGCGTCGATTACCCGGGCGAGAACGCCGCCACGCCGACAAGGGCTCCGGTTCGGGAACATCCTCGGCGGTTTTTTCCTGACCGGGATTTTCCTCGCCCTAAGCGCCGCGGCCTTCCCGCTCGCCGCCGTCTACAGCTTCATCTGGTGGGCGCAGCACTAAGCCTGCCGCCGCCTCAGCCGCCCAGCGCTTCCCGCAGGCGCTTGGCCAGATCGGCGCTGCTATAGGGCTTCACCAGCGACATAAATTCGGCGTCGCCGGCCCCGTCCGTGGTCCGGTTTGAATAGCCCGAGGTAATCAGCACTTTGACATCGGGGCGGCGCTGGCGGACTTCGCGCGCCAGATCGATGCCGCTCATGCCATTGGGCATCACGACATCGGTAAAGAGGAGATTGATCGGCTCGCCGCGCTCGATCACCTCGAGCGCTTCCTTGCCGCTAGTCGCCCGCAGCACGCGGTAGCCGAGCTCGGTCGTGGTCGCGACGACGTAATCGAGTACCAGGTCATTGTCTTCGACGACGAGGATCGTACCGCTGCCGCGCGGCATGGCGCCGACCGCGTCGAGAGGCTCACGGGTTGCAGCGCGGGCATCCGAGAGCGGGAGGAAGAGGCCGAAGCGCGCGCCTTGGCCCGGCGCGCTGTCGACGGCGATGTAGCCGCCCGATTGCTTGATGAAGCCGAAGACCTGGCTGAGACCCAACCCGCTGCCCTTGCCGATGTCCTTGGTCGTGAAGAACGGCTCGAAGACGCGCGAGGCAATGTCCGGGCTCATGCCGACGCCGGTATCGACGACGGAGACGACAACATAGTCGCCCGGCAGGATATCGGCCGGCAACGGCACCCCCGTCCTGCCGACTGCGCGCCCGGGCGCGATGCTCAGCGTCTCGACCGCGATCCGCAGATTGCCACCTTTCGGCATGGCGTCGCGGGCATTGATGGCGAGGTTGAGCACTGCCGCCTCGAAATGCGTCGGATCGATCTTGCAGACGGCCGGTTGCTGGCTGAGCGCGAGCTCCACCGTAACCTGCTCGCCAACCGAGCGGCGGATGAAATCCTCGAGCCGCGCGAGCGATTTGTTGATGTCGATCGCTTCCGAGCGCAACCCGTCGCGGCGCGCGAAGACCAACAACTGGCGCACGATATCCGCGCAATCGCTTGCCGCGCGTCGCCCGGAGCGGATATGGCGCAGCCATTTCTCGTTGCCCGGGACATCGCGCAAGCCGTGTTCGAGGATTTCCAGATTGCCCAGAACGACCGTCAGCAGATTGTTGAAATCATGCGCGATGCCGCCGGTGAGCCGGCCGATCGCCTCGAGCTTTTGCGTATGCCAGAGCGCCTCTTCCGCGCGCGCCGAATTCTCTTTCTCGAGTTCGAGATCGGTTGCTACCGCGGCGAGCTCGCGTGTGCTTTCGGTGATCTTTTCGGCCAGCGTCGCATTGATCGTGCGCAGATTGCCCTCCGCGCGCGACACGCGCAGCAAGGCACCGACGGCGGCAACGAGCTCGGTCGAGTCGAAGGGCTCGATCAGATAGGCATCGGCGCCGCTTTCCAATGACGCGACGCGGTCGGCCGGATCGACGAAGGCCGCCGACGTCATCAGCACACAGACGCCGACACCGTTATCGCGCAGCTTGCGGCAAAGCTCGGTGCCCTTGATATCGGGCAGCTTGACGTCGAGCACCACTACTTCGGGCTTGGTGGCGACGATGATACGTAGCGCCTCGAAGCCTTCACGCGCCTCGGTGACCGAATGCCCCGCCTGCTCGAGGATGCGTCGTTTGACATAGCGCCCGGCATCGTTGTCATCGACCACAAGGACTTTGCCGGGCCCGGCGGTCATGCAACCGTTTCCTCGGCAGTCAACGCGCGGCGCATCGCCGCGATCAGAGCCGCGCTCGTCAGATCGGATTTCGACATGACCTCAGTGGCGCCGGCCCGTTTCAGATGTTGCGTATCCGCGGGGACGAGCGAGGTGAGAACGATTACGGGCGGCGATCGACCCATCGCTTCCGATGCGAGAAGCTGGAGGAAGCTCAGCCCGTCGATCGGCTTCATGTTGAGATCGAGGATGATCACATCCGGCTTTTCTTTGCGCGCCATCTCGAGACCGCTGAGCCCGTCGCTCGCCTCGCGCAGGTAGAAGGCGCCGCGCGGCAAAAGCTGGCGCACGAGATAGCGGGCGATCTCCTCGTCATCGACGACCAGAACCTTGATGGCGACGCGCGCGCCGGTTAGCTCGTCGAGAGCCTGCAGGAACTGCGCATGATCGACCGGCTTGTCGAGATAGTGATCGGCGCCGAGGCTGCGCGCCTTGCGCTCGTCGCGCGTGCTCGTCACCACGAGGAAGGGGATGTTGTGCGTCGTTTCGTTGTGCTTGGTGTCGATAAGGAAGCGCCAGGCTTCCTCGCCTTCGAGCATGATGTCGAGAATGATCGCGCCGGGAATGATGCGCTCCAGCGCACGTTTCGCCTGCGCGGTCGAGCGCGCGGCAATAAGCTGGTACCGCGTACCCGCGAGGATGCGCTCCTGGTTGAGGATCTCTGCCGGATCGTCGTCGATCGCGAGGATCGGAATGCGGTTGGAATCGACGATCCAATCCGGATCGAGTTCGGCGCGGTCGCCGCTGAGCGGAAAGACCCGCGGTAGGGTGACGGCAAAGCGCGAGCCACAGCCGATCGCGCTGTTCACCGTGACGCTGCCGCCGAGGAGCTCGGCGAGCTTCTTCGATAGCGGCAGGCCGAGGCCCGTGCCTTTGACCTTCGCCTGCATGGCGTTCGCGACCTGGCCGAATTCCTGCCAGATCATTTCGATGTCCTTCTCGGCAATGCCGATGCCGGTGTCGCTGACGGCGAAAGTCACCATGTCGGTTGCCGCCTCGAAGCTCGCGGTGACGCGGACCTCGCCATGCTCGGTGAATTTCAGCGCGTTGGAGATGAAATTGCGCAGGATCTGCGACACCTTGCTCTCATCGGTGCGCATCGCCGGAATCTCCGACGGTGGATCGAAGACGAGCGTGACCGCTTCGCCGACGAGCAGCGGCCGCAGCATGCCGCGCAGCGTGCTGAAGAGATCCCCGGCGGTGAATTCGACCGGCACGACAACGGTGCGTCCCGCCTCGACCTTGGCGAGATCGAGAAGATCGTTCACCAGCTCGGTCAGGCTTTCCGCCGCTTTCTGGATGAACTGCACCTGCTTCATTTGTTCGGGCGCGAGATCGCCGTCGACGCGCGAGGCGAGCAGGCGCGTCAACGCCAGAATCGAATTCAGCGGCGTACGGAATTCGTGGCTCATATTCGACAGGAACCGCGATTTCAGCTCGTCCGCCTGCCGCAGATGGTCGGCGCGGTCATTGAGCTCGGCATAGAGCGCGACGACACCGCGATTGGTGTCCTGCAATTCCTCGTTCAAGACGGCGAGCTGCTGCTGCCGATCGTTCAGCTCGTCGAGCTGAACCAGCATCTCCTGATTCTGCCGCCGGATTTCGGCGATCGGATCGAGTGCTTCATCCTTCGCCAGCGCCTCGCCGATCTGCGCGAGCAAAGTCGAGGAAACCAAGACGGCGCGCGGCAGCCGCTTGGTCATGGTGATCTTGGTGCCCTCTCCCGGCGCGGTTTCGACCGCGAACGCATCCATCAGCCGGCGCGCTCCGAGGATGCCGATACCCATGCCGGTGGTCGAGCGATGCAGGCCGTCGAGAATGCCGTCGATGTCCTTGATGCCCGGCCCGGCATCGCGCACGGCGATTTCGAGATAAGGCACGGCGTCCTTCTTGCCGAGACGATATTCGATGCGCCCGCCCTTGCCGTATTCGATCGCGTTACGCGCGATCTCCGACACCGCCGTGGTGATGCGCGTCTGATCCTGCGGCACGAAGCCGAGCAGCGCCGCGATCTGCCGCGTGCGCTGACGCGCCTGCACGATGTCGTGTTCCTGCTCGATCGCGATGGCGAGAAGACGCGCGGTCATGCCGCCACGCGCAGGACGGCGACCAGTGAATCATCGTTGGTGCGGCGGAAATCGCGGCTGATGAGACCGGCGATGATGCTTGGCCGGCACGCGGCGAGGCCGGGATAGGACGCCAAATCCCATTTCGCCGAGACGCCGTCGGAATGGAGAATGACCGTCGCGGCGCCGCTATAAGGATAGGTGAATTCCCGCACGCGGGGCGCGACGTGGCCCGCCGTCCCGTTCAGCGAGACCATGCGCTTGACCACGCCTTCGCTGACCAGCGCCGCGGCGATATTGCCGATACCGGAAAAGCGCACGAGCTGCGCCGGCCGGTCGACCCGTGCCACCGCGACGGCGGCACCGCGCGTCGGGGCAAGGGCGCGATGGATGGTTTCCATGACCCGGACGCTGTCCATCTGATCGCTCTTCTCGAAAGCTTCCACGGCGCTCCGCGCAGCCGAGGCAGCGTGTGGTCCGTGGCCGGAACCGTCAACAGCGAAGAGGCTCGGAACCCCGCTCTTGAGGCCAAAAGCCCAGGAATCGCCACATTCGAGCTCCCCTGGATAGGGAAGAAGGACGATGCCAATCTCGCAATCGCCAGCGACGCCGGCCGTGCCGTCTTCGGCAAGAATACGTGCCATGACGACGGTGCCGGCGCCCGGCCGCGAATAGATGTCAAAGATGTCGGCTTGTCGACGAATGGCGCCGAGACCGGTCCCCGGTGTACCCACCGTCGAGTAGCCATCCTCCAGCGAGCGCGCGACGTCGCGGATACCCGGCCCCTTATCCGCCGCCAGCACCTCGAGCCCGCGGCCGGTGCTGTCGGCAAAGCGCGTCAGCATGAGATGGCCATGGCTCGCATGCTTGAGGACGTTGCTCGCCATTTCAGTGGCGATGAGTGCCACGCGGCCAACGCGTAACTCGTCGAAGCCGAGTTCGCGCGCGATGGCTTCGGCGCTGCGGCGAGCGGCGGCAATCTGGCTTTGATCGGAGATGGCGATCAGCATGCGCTATCGCCAGCGGCCGAGCATTACCCTGGTCCCCTTACCGGGTGTCGATTGGATGTCGAATTCGTTCGAAAGGCGCTTGGCGCCCGAAAGGCCGAGGCCGAGGCCGCCGCCGCTGGTATAGCCATCGGTCATGGCGCGCGGGATGTCGGCAATGCCCGGCCCTTGATCGGTAAAGGTCAGTCGCAAGCCGCGGCGGACACCATCGCGCAGCGTCTCGATCAACAGATCGCCGCCACCGCCATATTCGAGCGTATTGCGCGCGATCTCGCTGGCCGCGGTCACCAGCTTGGTCTGATCGACGAGGCTGAAGCCGGCATCAACCGCCTGGACGCGAACAGCCTGTCGCACGCGCACCACGTCTTCGGCCGCTTTGACCGGCATCGTGGTGCTTTTCTCGATATTCAATCAGCCTGCTCCTCGTCGTCGATCAGACGACGGATCAAGGCGAGGCCGGAATCGACATTGAGCGCGGTCTTCACGCCGGTCAGTTGCAGACCGAGCTCGACCAGGGTGATCGCAACCGCCGGGCGCATCCCGACGACGACAGTGACCGCGTCGAGCACGCGCGTCATCGCGGCGATGTTGTTGAGCATGCGGCCGATGAAGGAGTCGACGATCTCGAGCGCGGAGATATCGATCATCACGCCGCGCGCCCGCGTCTCGACGACTTTGCCGGTCAGCTCGTCCTGCAACGCCATCGCCAGCCGGTCGTGCATATCCACCTGGATGCTGACCAGCAGGCAATCGCCGATCTTCATGATCGGGATCTGCTCCATCGCGCTTACTCCGCCAGCTTGGCGTCGTTAGCCTGAGCCGTTGGTTTGGCGCGATCGACCACCGTCTTGCCGAGGCGGCGCAGCGCAAGCGCGAAGGCGTCGGCCATGGTCGCTTTCGACACGACGTTGAGCTCGACACCGAGATGCACGATCGTCTGCGCGATCTGCGGGCGGATGCCGCTGATGATGCAATCGGCGCCCATGAGACGCGCCGCCGAGACGGTTTTCAGCAGATGCTGCGCCACCAGCGTATCGACGGTCGGCACACCGGTGATGTCGATGATCGCGATTTGCGCGCCGGTGCTGACGATCGTCTGCAGCAGATTCTCCATCACGACTTGCGTGCGATTGCTGTCTAGGGTGCCGATCAGCGGCAGAGCGAGAACGCCTTGCCACAGAGTGACGACCGGCGTCGACAACTCGAGCAGCTCATCCTGCTGACGCTGGATCACCCCTTCGCGGCTCTTCTGGAAGACCTCGGTCGTGTAGAGGCCGAACTTGTCGAGCAGCAGCGTGATGATCCAAACCTCGCGCGCGAGCGCGACCGCATCCTTACCGAGCTCGCGGCCGAGCAGGTCGAAGAGCGGCGCTTTCAGCGAGAAAACGAAAGTCGCGGTCTGCGTCGGTGTCGCGCCGCGCAACGCCCGCGCGCGCGAGACTTCTTCCAGCACATGCCGCGCCTCGCTCCAGGACGGGGTGGCGATGTCCTCGAACTGACCGGTCGCCGCCGCGGCGCGCAGGGAATCGAGAAAGCGCGCGGAGTAATCGCGCAGCTCGGCCTGATCCTCGTTGCTGCCACGATTGGCGGCGCGTTGCTGATCGATCCATGCTGCGAGAAGCGCATCGCGGTGCTTGGCGATCAATTGCGGAAGCAAAACATTTTCGGCTGTGGCCATAGATCGTTCTCTCGCAGGTCCGTTGAAAACCGAAGAGTGGTAATGAGCCGAAAACCGGGGCACGCATGCGCTCTTTTGAGCCGCTTGTTATGCCTTCCCGAGATAAGCCCGGTCCTCGCCGCGCCCATTCTACGGGCGAAGCCTCTGATGTCACGCGCGATTTCGGATGACGCCCGCTATGTCGGCGAGCGCACTTAAAAGCAGCGGATCTCAGGCGTTGCTAGCGAGTGCCTTGCGGACTTCAGCGAGCAGGACGTCGCTATCGACCGGCTTGCGCAGCACCGGTCCAATCGCTTCATCGGTCGGCACGTCGAAAGCCGAGACATAGACGACCTTCAAACCGCGATGACGCATGCGCGCCATCCGCGTCAACGCGAAGCCATTGACGCCGGGAATGACGATATCCATCAGCAACAGATCGAGCTGCTTCTTCTCGTCGAGGATTTCGAGCGCCTGGCGGTAATCCGGCGCTTCCACGGCCTCGAATCCAGCATCCGCCAGCATCTTGACGGTCGCATAACGAAAAGCGTCATCGTCATCAACGACGAGGACTCGAGCGGACATTTCCAATTTCCCCAGCTAGCCTCTTAAGCCGTATCCTATTATCTTTCACGTCACCGCCAAGTGCAAAATTGCTGCGTCCAAATGCAAATTCGATGTGGCATGCCTATTTTCACAGCAAAATCGCGCCGATCAAATTCGCGCGACGGATGACATGACACAACTGGTTTCAGTGTTGCGGCGCGGCTACGGCATCGCCTGCTCGACCGTGATCTATCGCTGCAATCTGTTGAAGCTGCGTCGAGCAAGGGCTTTCTATCGCCAATTCATTCAGCCTGGCGATCTGTGCTTCGATATCGGCGCGCATGTCGGCGACCGCCTCGCACATTTTTTGAGTCTTGGTGCGCGCGTCGTCGCGGTCGAACCGCAGCCGCGTCTCATGGCCGGATTGAAGCGTCGCTTCGGCGATGATTCGCGAGTCATTCTCATTAGCGCGGCGCTCGGCGCGGCGCGCGGCAAGGCCAAGCTTGCGATTGATCCCGCGCATCCAACAGTTGCGACGCTGTCGCCCGACTATATCGCGCAAGCCGGTGAGAGCCGCGGCTTTCGCCATGTGCGATGGCGCGAGGAAGTGGAGGTTGAGGTAACGACGCTCGATACACTGATTGCCGCGCATGGCGTGCCGGCTTTCTGCAAAATCGATGTCGAAGGCTACGAGCATGCGGTGCTCGAGGGCCTGTCACGGCCGCTGCCCGGCCTATCGATCGAATATTTGCCGGCAGCGCTCGATCCGGCACTCGTTGCCATCGCGCGGCTCAACCGCCTTGGCGCCTATCGCTTCAATCGCTCGATCGGTGAGAGCATGACCTTGGCTATTCCGCGCTGGCTCGGCGCGGCCGAAATCGGTGCCGAGCTCAAGCGCCTGCCGCGCACCGACAAGGCCGGCGATATCTATGCCTTCCTCGACGATGGCGCCGTCAGTCGATAAGCTGACATTCATGAGCAAGGCCTTCACCAAAGAGACCGATGCCGCGGACGACGATGGACTTGAAGGCGGGGCGCCGGAAGGCGGCGCGCCGCTACCGAGTGGTCTCAAGAATTACATGACGCCGCAGGGCTTCGCCGCCATGCAGGACGAGTTGAAGAAGCTTGTGCGCGAGGATCGGCCGAAAGTGGTCGAGACCGTCGCCTGGGCGGCGGGCAATGGCGACCGTTCCGAGAATGGCGATTACATTTACGGCAAGCAGCGGCTGCGCGAGATCGATCGCCGCATCCGCTATCTCACCAAGCGCCTGGAAAGCGCCGAGGTCGTCGATCCAACGCGGCAGACGCGGCGCGATCAGGTGTTCTTCGGCGCGACCGTCACCTATGCGACAGAAGACGGCACCGAGAACACCATCACCATCGTCGGCGTCGACGAGGCGACATCCGATGCGAAGCGCGTGAGCTGGGTGTCGCCGATCGCGCGCGCGCTCTTGAAAGCACGCGAAGGCGACACGGTCGATCTCAACACGCCGGCGGGCGTGGAGACGATCGAGGTGGTCGCGATCGACTATCCGGACACCAATTGACGATGGCCAAGCCCCGCGTCGTTCTGCTGCATTTCATCGCCCAGATGCCGATGGCCGGCATTGCCTGGCAGGCGCTGCAATATCTCGTCGGTCTGCAAAAGCTCGGCTATGACACGTGGTATGTCGAGAATCACGGCGCCAACCCCTACGACCCGCGCGCCAACAGCGTGATGATGGATTGCAGCTACAATGTTGCTTTCCTCAAAGATTCGATCGAGCGCTTCGGCTTCAAGGACCGCTGGGCGTATTGGGATGCAATCAACGACGTCTATCACGGCCTGTCGCGCGAGCGCGTCTTCGAGCTGCTGAAAAGCGCCGATGCGCTGATCAATCTCTGCGGCGCGACCAGGCTGCGCGAAGAGCACATGGCCTGCCCGGTGCGCATCATGGTCGACACCGATCCGGTCTATGAGCAGATCAAATACGCCAAGGCGGATCCCGGCG
>Ga0134125_10009083_pt1 | contig 11196 bp, 7 predicted proteins | sample KB31751_FD_96464 | JGI IMG/M metagenome (GOLD analysis project Ga0134125, IMG submission 96464) | Terrestrial soil microbial communities with excess Nitrogen fertilizer from Kellogg Biological Station, Michigan, USA - KB3-175-1 | ecosystem: Environmental > Terrestrial > Soil > Unclassified ...
CCGGCTGAACTCCTCGCGCACGACGGTTCCGGCGAAATCCAGAATTCCGCCGCCGACAACAAATGGGACGTCGCCTTTCTGCCTGTGGACGAGGAGCGCAAGAAATTCGTCGACTTCGGCAACGCCTATCACCTGTTGCAAAGTACCTATCTGGTCGCGCCCGGCTCGCCGATCGCGTCGGTCGCGGCCGCCAACACGGCGGGCGTGCGCATCGGCGGCGTCGCCAATACCGCGACCTTCCGCACCTCCAACAAGACCGCTCCGAATGCGACGCACGTTTCCTTCGACAAGGCCGATGTGGCCGTTGCGGCGTTGCGCGGCGGACAGGTCGATGCGCTGGCGTTCTCGCGCGAGTCGCTCACGGGGCTTGCAACCAAGGTTCCCGGCTCGCGTATCCTCGACGGCGGATTCCTGAACTCGACGACGTCGATCGCCGTACCGAAGCAAAGGCCCGATGCCCTCGCTTTCGCCACCCAATTCATCGAGGAAGCAAAAGCCTCCGGCCTGGTGCGCAAGGCATTCGACGAGATGGGATTGAAAACGTCGCAGGTCGCGCCGGCCGGGATGAAATCCTGACCCACCGCGCATATTTCTGCGCAGCGGCTTGAACTACCGCTTCTGATCGCCGCCCATCTGGCTCGTGCGCACATGCTCGGGCCGGACGCCAAGTCCGATGAGGTACGCCGGATAGCGGCGCAGAAACGGAAACCAGCCGAACAGCTTCAGGAAAAGCGGCGCCTTCGGGCGCTCCTCACCCTTCAGCACGCGCATGACGAGGCGTTTCTGCACGAAAATCTGCATCGCCTGGATGACCCGCATCGGCAACATGCGGCGTTGCTGCACCTCATTGAGATGGCCGATCGTCACGGTGCCTGTGCGCAACGGCTCCGCAAGGATGTTCGCCGCCGCGAGCGCATCCTGAACCGCGAGATTGACGCCGACGCCGCCGATCGGCGACATCGCATGCGCCGCATCGCCAATGCACAAAAGGCCCGGCCGGGACCAATGCTGCAACCGGTCAACCGCGACGGTGAGCAGCTTCACGTCGTCCCAGCTTTTGATCTCACCGATGCGATCGCGCAAGAATGGCGATAGTCCAACCACGTCATCGCGGAATTTTTCGAGGCCGGCCCGCTTTACTTCGTCGATGCCGTTCTTGGGAATGACGTATGCGCACTGCCAATAATCGTTGCGGTTGAGCATCACCATCATCCGGCCGGCCTCGATGTGGCCGAAGACGTCGCCCGGATCGTTGTCGCGGCGTGAGACGCGAAACCACAGCACGTCCATCGGCGCGCCGAGATTGTCCACCTTGAAGCCCGCGCAGTCACGCAAGGTCGAGTGCCGCCCGTCGCAGCCGACGACGAGGTCGGCGCGGATTTCGAGTTCGCCGTCCGGCGTTGTCGCGCGCACGCCAGCAACGCGCCCGCCCTCCTCGATCAGGCCGGTTGCCGCCGCGCGCATACGCAGATCGAAGGTGGGATAGCGCTTGCCGTGCGCGGCGAGGAAGTCGAGAAAATTCCACTGCGGCATGAACGCGATGAATTTGCAGCGTGTCGGCAGGTGGCTGAAATCCGCGAGCGTTACGTGCGCCTCGCCGACCTGCATGGATAAATCGCGCACTTGCGAATGCGGCAATTTCAGAAATTCGTCGAGCAACCCAAGTTCGTCCATCAACTGGAGCGTCGAGGGATGAATGGTGTCGCCGCGGAAGTCGCGCAGGAAATCGGCGTGCTTTTCCAGCACGGTCACCCGCACGCCGGCACGCGCCAGCAGGAAGCCGAGCATCATGCCGGCCGGCCCGCCGCCTGTAACGCAACAGGTCGTCTCGATCTGCGTGGTAGTCACGTCACTCCGCCGTTTCAAAATCGCGCCCGCGCCGTCAGGTTCCGTTATTTCGCGGCGGCAGACAAGCGCCGCTGCCGGCAGAAGTCAGGCCTGCTTTTCCGGCGTCGTCACAACGAGACCGTCGAGTTCGTCGGTGACCTTGATCTGGCACGACAGCCGCGAATTCGGGCGTACGTCGTAGCCGAAATCGAGCATGTCTTCTTCCATCGGCGAAGGCTCGCCGACTTTCGCGCGCCATGCCTCGTCGACGTAAACATGGCACGTCGCACAGGCGCAGGCGCCGCCGCATTCCGCTTCGATGCCGGGGATGTTGTTGCGGATCGCGGTTTCCATCACCGTCGCGCCGACGTCGGCGTCGGCCGTGCGCGTGATACCGGTGAAATCGATGTAGTTGATTTTTGGCATGGGATCGTATGGAGGGAGTAACGCTCGAAATCGCGGGCAGGCTTCTAATATAGGCTAATAGTTGCGCGCGCCATCCCTGTCATCATTCTTGATTCTTGCGGCATTCTTCCGGGTCGGCGCGCACCCGGGCCGGACGCCACTTTCGCAGCCTGCACTAACAATTTGCGGGCGCGCGGGTTCCGCGTTCGATCCGATTGCGACGATGTCAAAGGATTAATGGGCGCGCAGCAATTCGGCAATGATCCCGCGCGCGGCGGTCACCGCCCCGGCGAGCCTGCGCTTGGCAGCCTCGAATTCCACGGCTGTGCCGTCGGCGAGCTCCAGCGCCTCTGCCGCGCTCGCAACGCCCCACGCGCCGATGCCGCGTGCCGACCCCTTCAACGTATGGGCAAGCGACGGCACGCAGGCGGCCACGACTTCATCCATGCGTCCGACCAGCATTTCCGCCTGACGGTCGAACAATTGCAGCACTTCGCGCTCGAGCGTGCGGTCTCCGAGCGTCATGCGCGAAAGATGCTCGCGGTCGATCGGCTGGTCGGCCGGCGCCGTGACCTGCGAGGAATCGATCATTGCGCGTACCAGTTGATTCATAAGTCCCTCCCGCGGGGCTCTTCGTGTGGCCCGTTATCGCCGCCAAGTTTGACGTGTGAGCGACAAAAACCGGGTAAATTCCGGGCCACCGTCGCGTCCACAGGCCGCAACAAACGTCCCGATCGTTAACGCCGCGCTACCCTGCGGCCCTTGTCGGCCCCGTTCGCGCCGCAATGGCACCGGCATGATGGCGCGCTAAACCCAAGCCCCGTCATGGTTAATAGGCGGTTAACGATGTTTGGTAACTCGTTAAAACGACCGTTTTCTTTGGTTTGCCAAGCCGATAGGATGAAATGCCGGCGGTAAATCCGCCTCGCGGCGGCTCGGGACGGCCGCCGACAGATCGTTTTGCTGGCCCATGCCGCCGCACGCTAGCCGGCAGCCCGGACCGCAATGTCAGTATCGCGTAACGACGAGGCGACGACGTAATGGCCAATAATCCGCAAAAGGCGAAGGACGCGACCGCGGAGGCACTCTCCGCCATTCAGGAAGCGCTCAACGTCCGCGAAAGCGACCTTCCGGCAGCCGCGCCGCATGTCGAGCCGCCGTATGTCGAAGCGCCGAAGGTCGAAGCACCAATAGCCGACGCCCCCCGCGCCGAGACGCCAAGGTTCGAAGCGGCCAGGATCGAAACCCCGCGCCCCGAAGCCCCGCGCATGGAGCGGCCGCCAGTTGCTCCGGTCTCCAATGCCGACCTCTTTCACCAGGAACCGGAGCCGACCGGCTGGGCCGACGAAGAGCCGCCGCGCCGCCGCGCCGCCAATGACGACCGCGCCACCGTCGGCCAGCTTCTGCACGCCCTGCAGAAAAAGCCCTCCAGCGCGCCGTTCGCCGTCGCCACCGCCGTATCCGCGATCTGGGCCTTGGGCGCGTTGGCGTTCGCTTATCTTTTCCGGGCCGATCTTCTGCAACTGATCGGCGTGCCGAGCGTCGGGCCGGCGGCCATTTTCGGCCTCGCGGCAGCGATCGTCATTCCGGTGATCTTCGCTTACGTGATCGCGCTGCTGATCGGCCGCTCGCAGGACCTCCGCCACGTCGCGGAATCGCTTGCCGAGGTCGCCGTTCGTCTCACGCAGCCTGAAGGCACGGCGCGCGAATCGATCGTATCGGTCGGCCAGGCAATCCGGCGCGAAGTTGCGGCGATGGGCGACGGCGTCGAGCGCGCGCTCGCCCGTGCGGCCGAGTTGGAAGCGCTGGTGCATAACGAAGTGTCGGCGCTCGAACGCGCCTATAACGACAACGAAATTCGAATCCGCGATCTGCTCAGCGAGCTTTCCACCCAGCGCGAAACGCTGGTCGGCCAGGCCGAGCACGTCCGCAACGCGATCTCCAGCGTCCATCTCGATCTATCGCACGACATCGCTTCGGTCGGCGATCTGGTCGCCGACAAGGTCAACGAGGTGGCGCAGCGTGTGACGCGCACACTCACCGAAAAGGGTGAGCATATCACGCTCGCACTCGGCCACGCCGGCGATTCAATGATTGACGCATTGAGCGAACGCGGCAGCGAACTGCTGCTGCGGCTCGAAACCAGCAGCGACCGCACCACCTCGGCGATTTCTTCGGCCAGCGACCGGCTGAGCGCGAGCCTCACCTTCAAGACCGATCACGTGCACGACGAATTCGCTCAATTCGCGGAGCGCCTGCAGCACATGATGACGACGCGGCTCGACGACGTCGCGCAGGGCTTTGCGCAGAAATCGACGGCCACGATCGAGCAGATGTCCGCCCGTTCGCGCGAATTGACCGACTCGATCATCGACACCAGCGGCCGCATGAGCGAAAACATCGCTGCCCGCGTCGACGAAGTGAACACTGCGCTGCGCGCCACCGGCGACTCGCTCGTCCTCGATCTCAGCCTGCGCGGCGGCGATGTCGTCTCGAAGATGGAACAGACCGGCGCGCGCATCACCGACACGATCGTTTCGCGCAGCAGCAACATCGCCGATACCTTCAGCGACAGCGCGGAAACCCTCGTTACTGCCCTCAACAGCCGCGGCGACGCGGTCAAGGACATGCTGACCGCGCGGCTGCAGGCGTTCGAAGACATGTTCAACCACGGCGGCACGGAACTGACCGAGAAGATCGCACGCGACTCCAGCACGCTCGGCAACCTCATCGTCCGCCATATCGTCGAGTTCGACCGCACCGTGAAAACCTACGGCGGCGAGATCGTGGACCGGCTCGGCCAGCGCACGCGCGACGTCTCGGAAGCAATGCGCAATTATGTCGATACGTTCGACGAACGCGTCACCAGCCGCACGCAGGAAGTCAGCGGCACGCTCGACCAGAAACTCATTCAGTTCGAGCAGAACCTCGATACCCGCGTCGGCGGGCTTGCCGAGACCCTCTCCTCCAGCGGCCAGGGCGTGCTGGAAGCCCTCGACAAGCGCATCGGCGAGGTCGTCGGCACCATCGACAAGCGCGGCACCGAAGTCGCGGATTCGATCGGCGCCAAGATCGGCGAGATCGACGCTACCCTTGGTTCACGCGCGCTCGAGGTCGCCAACACACTCGATAATCGCGTCGGCCGGTTCGAGGAATTGTTGGTCGGCCGTGCGGAAACCGTCACCAACCAGATCGAAGCGCGCACCAAGGCCGCCGCCGATGCGCTCAATGCCCGCGTCGAGCAACTGAGCCAGTCGATCAAATCGAATTCCGGCGAGGCGGAACGCGCGCTGTCGCAGCTTGCGATCTCCACCACCGAAGCAATCCGCACCAGCGCCGGCGAAGTGGAACGCACCTTGCTTGGCGTCAGCGCCGAGGTCGCCCGCAATTTCGTCGGCAAGGCCGACGAGATCACCGACACCGTCAGCCGCAGCACCGCGGAGATGACGGCCGTTCTTTCCGACCGCAGCGGCGGCGTACTGGGCGCAATCACCGAAAAGGGCGTGCAATTCGCCCTCGACGTCCAGAATGCTTCCGACACCGCGATGAGGTCGATCGAGGAAAGGGGCCTCAACTTCGCGCGCGCGATGATGGAAAGCAGCGAGGATATTGCGCGCCTCATCAACAAGGCCGGCGACGGCGCGACCACGTCCGTGTCGCGCGTCCTCAACGAGTTGCATGCCACGGCGCACTCCGCGATCGAGCAGTCCAAGCAGACATCGAACGCCGCAGTCACCGAGATGCTCGAAACCCACAGCATGTTGAGTTCCGACACCACCGCCCTCTTCGAGCGGCTGCGTGAAGCCAACATCATGTTGCAGGAAGTCCTGAGCGGCTCGCACGAGAATATCGCCGCGCTCGAAAACACGCTGATGCTGCGCGTGTCCGACTTCGTCGCCGCCATGAACGACGTCAGCAGCAGCACCGGCCACGCCAGCGAAAAGCTGGAGGAAAGCATCAGCGGCTTCCGCGAAGTCACCGCGCGGGTGGTCACGGATCTCGGACAACTGGCGGTCCAGTTCGAATCGCAGGGCCGCGATCTCGGCAGAGTCGCCGAACACGTCGAACTCAGCAACCAGCGGACCGAAAGCGCCGTCAACGAGCGCCGCGTCTCGCTCGACTCGCTCGTCGCCACGCTCGACATCCGCACCGAAGACATCGACGAGCGCCTCAAGCGTTTCTCGGGGCTCCTCGATGAGTCGCTGGAATCGGCCTCCGCGCGCGCACGCGAAATCGCCCGCGTCGTCTCCGAGAGCAGCGGCGAAGGCACGCGCATCATCAGCGAACAGTTCGAGCGTGTCCGCACGACTGCCGAGGAAGAGCGCCGCCGCACCCTCGAGACCATGCGAACGGTTTACGAGCAATCGACCGGCGACACCCACGAGATTTTCCGCGATGCCAATGAACGCTTCGCCGAGATCGTGCAGGGCATGAAGCAGATGACCGCCGAGATGCAGCGCGAACTCGAAGCGACACGCGCCGAGCTGCGCCGCGGCATTCTCGAATTGCCGCAGGAAACCTCGGAAAGCGCGGCCCAGATGCGCCGCGTCATCGTCGACCAGATCGAGGCGCTGGCCGAACTCAATCGCATCGTCGCCCGCCACGGCCGCAATCTCGACACCGTCGAGCCGACGCGGCGCGCGGTGCGCGAGGAGCAACCGCTTGCCGTCGCCGGCAGCCGGTCCGATTTCACGGCCAGCCGCCCCGCGGCGCGCGATCCGGCAAGCTTCGCGCCGCCATCGGCGCGCCGGCTCGAGACGCCGACGCCGAACCCCACGCAAGGCGGCAACGGCACGGGGAACAATCGCGGCTGGCTCACCGACCTGCTCAATCGCGCCTCGCGCGAGGAAGACGAAAGCGGCAACGAACCCGCGCGCGAACCGAGCCGCGCGAGCGACGAACGCACCCCGCGGCACTCCATCGAATCGCTCGACTCATTGTCGGTCGATATTGCGCGTATGATCGATCACGAAGCCGCTGCCGATCTGTGGGATCGCTACAAGCGCGGCGAGCGCAACGTGTTCACTCGCCGGCTCTACACCTTGCAGGGCCAGGCGGCTTTCGACGAGATCCGCCGCAAGTATCGCGCCGACCGCGAATTCAAGCAGACAGTCGACCGCTACATCGTCGAATTCGAGCATCTGCTCGAAGAAGTCTCGCGCGACGACCGCGGGCAAGTGGTGGCACGGACCTATCTCACGTCCGAGACCGGCAAGGTTTACACCATGCTGGCGCACGCGGCCGGCCGCTTCGACTGATACCGAGCTAATCGCGATTGCCGATGCCCGGCGTGACCACCGGGCATTTGCGTTTTGGCCAGGGCCTTTTCCAGTTGGCTTGCATCAGCTTCTCCGCGTCATGCGCGGCCTCGCGCCGGGCATCCACGCCTTGCGCGCTTCAGTGCTGCTTGCCGCTCGACGTCGACGATCCGCTGCCGCCGAATAGAAGCCGGCTCGGATTCTTGTCGAGATTTGTCACCGTCCGGTTGATGTTGTTCAGCGTCCGGCGCGCCTCGGCGGAAAGGCCGTCGAGTTGACGCGAGGCGGAGCCGGTGAGCTTGTTGACGTTGGCGGTGATCTCCGCCGTGCGCTTGTCGAGATTGTCGGCAAGCTCCTTGATCGAGCGTGCCGCTTCGTTGAGATCGCCGCCCTTGCCGTCTTCGCCGCCGGTCAGGCCCTGCACGCCTTCGATAATCTTGTCGAGCCGGCCGGAATTGCGCGCGAGCGCAGCCGAGAACGTATCGATCTGCGCCATCACGTTGTCGACATGGTCGGAATTGCGGGCAAGCGACGCCGTAAACTCGTTGAGATTTTTGAGCGTCTCGCTGAACGTCTTCTGGTTCGCGTTGATGAAATCGTCGAGGCGGCGCATGACGTCGCGAGCCGATTGCGTGACGTCCTGGGTCGCCGCGGGCGACGCCGTGAGCGTCGGCGGATTGTCCTTCGTGCCTTCGAGCGGCGGCAAATTCGGCGAGCCGCCGAGCAGCGAAAGCGATGCGATGCCCGTCAATCCCTGGAATTCGAGGCCGACTTCCGTGTCGGGCCGCACCGCGACCGCCTTCTCGATCGACACGTTCGCAACCACCTGCTTGGGATGCGTGGGATCGAGCGCCAGCGACGTCACCTCGCCGACCCGGATGCCGTTGAACAGCACCGACGCACCCGTGCGCAGGCCCGACACCGAGCCGCCGAACGTGACGCGGTAATAAGAGCGCTCGCCGTGCCCGCCGATGCTCTGGAACCAGTAAATGAAGCCGAACACGCCGGCGACAACCGCGAGCGTGAACAGCCCGATCGTGACATAATTCGCTTTGGTTTCCATCGGAGAACTCTTCGCTCAGGCGCCTTGCGCAGATTGCTCGGCAACACGGCCGGCAGCGTTGTGGCCGGTCGCACGCGACCGCTTTCCATGAAAATAGGCTTTCAGCCAGGGATGCTCGGACGCGAGCATTGTCTCCATCGTCCCTTGCGCGATCACCTTGCCGTCGGCCAGCACCGCGATGCGGTCGCACACCGTATGAAGGCTGTCGAGGTCATGGGTTACCATGAAAACCGTCAGCCCCAAAGTGCGCTGCAAGGTCGCGATTAAACTGTCGAAATCGCCGGCGCCAATGGGGTCGAGGCCGGATGTAGGCTCGTCGAGAAAGACGATTTCCGGGTCGAGCGCGAGCGCACGCGCAAGCGCGACGCGCTTGGTCATGCCGCCTGACAATTCGGACGGAAATTTGTCGCGCACGTCGCCGTTGAGCCCGACCATTTCCAGCTTGGCGATTGCCAATTCGTCCAGCAGCCGCTGCGACAAATCGAGGTACTCGCGCACGGGAAATTGCAGGTTCTCCTTGACCGTCAGCGACGAAAACAGCGCGCCTTGCTGAAACAGCACGCCCCAGCGCCGCTCCACCGCTTGCCGCTCGACATCGTTCGCCTTTTCCATGTCGACGCCAAACACTTCGATCGTGCCGTGCCGCTTCGGCAATAATCCGATGACCGTGCGCATGAGCACCGACTTGCCGGCGCCCGAGCCGCCGACGAAACCAAGCACCTCGCCGCGATAGACGTCGAGATCGAGATGGTCGAGCACATTGACCTCGCCGAACCCCGCAACGAGATCGCGCACGCTGATGACGGTCTCTTTTCCGTTTCTGCCGTTTGCCGCCATCGTTCACATCCCGATCGAGGCAAAGAAGATGGCGAACGCGCCGTCGAGCACAATGACGAGGAAGATCGACTCGACGACCGACGCGGTCGTCTGCCTTCCCAGCGACTCTGCGCTGCCCTTGACGTTCAGGCCCTGCACGCAGGCGACGATACCGATCACCAGCGCCATGAACGGCGCCTTTATCATGCCGACCTCAAAGGTTTGCAGCGTGATCGCTTCCTTCAGCCGCGCGAGGAAAATGTCGGGATCGATGCCGCCGTAAAGCCACGCCACCAGTCCGCCGCCATAGAGCGCCGACATCGAGCCGAGAAACGTGAGGATCGGCATGGCGATGATCAACGCCAGAATGCGCGGCAGGATTAGAACCTCGACCGGGTCGAAACCCATGGTGCGTAGCGCGTCGATCTCCTCGCGCATCTTCATCGACCCGAGTTCCGCGGTGTAGGCGCTCCCCGAACGGCCGGCGACCATGATCGCAACGATCAGCACGCCGATTTCCCGCAGCACCAGGATGCCGACCATGTCGACGACGTAAATTTCCGCCCCGAACTTGCCGAAATGGAAGATGCCCTGCTGCGCGATGATGCAGCCGATCAGGAATGTGATGAGAAGGATGATCGGCACAGCGCGCCAGCCGACATTGTCGAGATGATGCACCATCGCGGTGAAGCGGAAACTGCGCGGGCGCACGGCAATGCGTCCCAGTGCAACCGCGACCGCGCCGAGCATGTTGGCGATCGAGACGAGTGAATCGAGAACGTCGACCATGGTGTGGCCGATCGCGGCGAGGCCGCGCGCCCATCCCGGCTCGATATGATGCGCCGGCTTTTTGTCCGGATCGACGCCGCGCACCTCGTCCACCAGGCCGCGGTAGCTATCCGCCAGCCCGACGACATCGGTGTCGCAGCCGCGCGCTTTCCATCCGCGCACCAGCCGCTCGAGCAGCCAGGCGCCGAACGTGTCGAGTCGCTCGATGCCGGCCAGGTCGATGACCACGCCCTTGATGGCGTCGTGCTTGCGGGTCTCGGCGTCGATCAGGGTTTCGAGCGCGCGGGCATGCTGCGCCGTCCAGGCGCCGGTCGCGGCCAGCCTGAGACGTTCGCCCTCTGTCGTGCTTTCGAGCAATGCAGCGTTCATCCGGCGCAGCCGACCCCTTCATACGGCCGGAAGCCTAATATGGAGTCATACTTGACCATCGCAAGCGAACCTGTCGAGGTTTGCACCTATCTGTTGCACCATGAATATCGCCAGACCCATTTCGCTTTCCGTAACGGCCGAAACCTGGCCGATTGCCGGCAGTTTCACCATCAGCCGCGGCGCCAAGACGCAAGCCGTGGTGGTGGTCGTCACGCTTGCCGACGGTGTCTACCGCGGACGTGGCGAATGTGTGCCCTATGCCCGCTACGGCGAGACGGTCGAAGGGGTCATCGCCGCCATCGAGGCCATGCGGCCGGCCATCGCCGGCGGGCTCGACCGCATCGGCCTGCAACAGGCGATGCCGCCGGGTGCCGCACGCAACGCCGTCGATTGCGCCTTCTGGGACATCGAGGCCAAGCGGGCCGGCAAGCCCGCTTATGCTTTGGCCGCGCTGACTGCGCCAAAGCCGCTCATCACCGCCTTCACCATTTCCCTGGGTGAGCCTGCATCCATGGCGCGCGCGACCGAAAAGGAGGCCGCCCGCCCCCTCCTCAAGATCAAGCTCGGCGGTGACGGCGATCCCGCCCGCATCGCGGCCGTGCGCGCGGCAGCGCCGAAAGCCGGCCTGATCGTGGATGCCAACGAAGGCTGGACCGCCACCAATCTCAC
>Ga0134125_10009084_pt1 | contig 11196 bp, 6 predicted proteins | sample KB31751_FD_96464 | JGI IMG/M metagenome (GOLD analysis project Ga0134125, IMG submission 96464) | Terrestrial soil microbial communities with excess Nitrogen fertilizer from Kellogg Biological Station, Michigan, USA - KB3-175-1 | ecosystem: Environmental > Terrestrial > Soil > Unclassified ...
CGCAAGTAACGCACCTCATGATCGTGCGCCTGCTTCTGATCGCCGAGTCCCCCGTAGCAAAGCATCAGGTTGTATTGGGCCTGCAGGTCTTCCGGATCGATGGCCAACACGCGGTCGAGCGTGCTGATCGCATCTTTGTATTTACGTTGAAGGAACTCGATCCGCCCCAGATCGTTGATCGCTACGCGATCTCGGGGATACTGGGCCAAAACTTTCTGCAACTCAGCCGCAGCTCCGTCGTAATTTCCGTCGCTTCGCAACACCCGCGCATAGAAATAGTTAGCACGCGCAAGATCCGGGTTGATCGCAAGCGCCTTCTGCAGGACGGTGCGAGCACGGTCCATGTCGCCTTCCTGCACGGCGGCGCGTCCTATGTTGACCCAGCCATCCGGATTCTTAGAATCAATTTCCGTTATTTTCTGGAACGCCGCTTCAGCGCCTTTCAGATCTCCCTGCAATAACAGTCCGATACCGTAATCGTTCCAGCGTTGCCAATCTTCAGCGTGGAGTTCTGTCTTAGGCTGCAGAGCCGGAGCATTCTTTGGCGCAATGTTGAGCGTGACTTCGTCTTCGGCCAAGGCAACGATAGGAAGATCGGGAATTTTCTGGTCCTTGGCAGAGAGCCCCCGCATTGGCCCTGTAAATACATACTTTGTGTCGTCGTAACTTGGGTCTACTGCTGACGCCGGCTTAGTCTGGTCAGGTACTCCTGCAAAAGCAAACTGCGTGTTCCACCAGGAAAACTTCCGATAGCAGAGTCGCGCGTGCAGGGTGATTTTGTTTCCCGTGTTCTGAGGGATGGACATGCGGTAATGCACTGTGTCCGCCGCGCCAGGTGGGATCAGACGAACATAGACCACCGATCTAGTAGCCCACGCATTGCGCTTGTTGACAGGATTGCCGTGAGCATCAATCTGCAGAGAACGATAAAAGTGCGCCCCTTTCTCTACAGGCCCTTTTCCGTTGTCCTCGACCATCCCACTCCAGAAGATGGTCTGGTTTTTGTCGTCAGTGGCCTTAAGTTCCAGCCAGGTATCGTAGGCGTCGACTGTACCGCCGGGGAAAAAGTGACCGATCTTTTTTGTCCGAACTACAACATCGACGCGGACCGTGTCCCCGCGGCGCAACATCGGCTGAACCCGATTCAGAGGAGCAGAAATCGGCGATGCCTCAGTGGTGGCAGACGCAACCTTCGACTCCGCTTCTTCGCCGACGGCGAAGGTAGTTTGAATATCCGATTGTGGCGATGCAATGGCTTTGGCATTCGCAACTTCCGGCGAAACCGCAAAAATGTCCACGCTCAAAATGCCGTTTTTTAGAAAGTTTTCTGTGAGCTTCAACTGATCTGCATCGTCGTTTGCCGTAGGTAGAGCGGTGTTAGCAGCAGGAAAACGATGTGAGTGAACAAAGCCATTGATGTTGCCAAAGTCATTCGAGTGGGTGAGCGGCATGTGGCAATCGGCGCACTGCTGCGGTGCCTTCGGATAATAGAAGGACCGCGCGCCCTGTCCCGATATACCGCTGGCCTGCCAGTTGTCGTATTCATTGAAGCCGCGAGTCCAGCGGTAGTGGTTCACCGGAACATCGAGATGTACCTTGTGGCAACTGGCACAGAACTCGGGTGTCTGGCTGCGCATGAAGGGTTTTAGAAATACTCGCCGATGCGGCTCAGGATTCAATTTCACAAGAAAATCATGCATGGTGCGCACGAATGGATTTTTGCTGGCAGCCAATTCGTGCAGCTTGGGGTATTCCAGATAAAAGTCCGCCTGACCCATCGTGCTTTTCACTTTCGCGATGGAGTGGCACATCATGCAGCCCAGGCCGGCTTGCGATTCGGGACGATGCACGATCTGCTTGATGGGCGTGTCCATCAAGCCGCTATAAAGCACGGCAGGATCGTGGCAGCCTCCGCACCACTTTGAAGGTTTTGTGCCGATGCGGTCCTGCATGTACTCAATGCTCTTGCGATACCACTGATTGTTGAATGACGAAAAATGGTGGGCGGAACTCTGCCATTGTTTGTAGATATCGGCATGACAGCGCTGGCAGGAATCGGACTCCATAAAAAACTTACTGGGAATCTTCTGGTGCCCGTAAACCTGCGCGGAACTTGGAAAGAAATCGCCTTTAGGCCCGTCTCCTTCTCCATCCATGCTTTCGGGGGAGTCTTTCGGATTCTGAATGCGGGCTGAATTTTGCCAGCGCACGTTGCGCGAATACCAGGCGCCGGCTGCGAGTCCGGCGATTGCGACGAAACAGAGGGCGTAGCGTAGTGCAGCTTTTCCTATCCCGGGCGTGAGCCAGCCGCGGCGTCCTGCCCAATCAGCGAATAGGATTATCGCTCCGGCCAGAGCTAATGCAACGTGAAGGTACAGCCAATTCCATTCGTCGCGCGATGTCCCCAGCTTGATTAGCGCCAGGCCTAGAATCGCGGACGCTGTAATCAGAACCCAGCCGAACTTGGCGAGAACAGAGGATTCCCGCAGAACTCGAAACAGCATGAGTGCGAGATAAACTGACGCAACCACTCCAGCAAGCACGTGGCACAACACAACCCCTGCATAGAAAATATTAGGTTGCGGAAAGGCGTAGAGATAAATAGCCGAGACGAATAGAAACACGAGCAGCCACGGCAATGCCGGGCGCCTAATCAAATTCCTGAGTTTGCTGGTCATTTCTGCAGCGAGGCCGCAGCCCACGAGCTGGCCAGCTCACAGTAAATATTTCTAAAAGCTGAAGAAATAGTACAAAAACATTAGGCCCCGCGCTGCAACAGGAAGACTAAGTCGACGCCTGCAGTATTCGGCACACAAAAGGCAATGTGAAACTATTTCTTTTCCGTGCTCTTTTCCGCGATGGGTTCCACTTTGCTTATCACAATCGCTGTTGAGCCACCGCGCTGGAAAACTTTTCCGGTGACGGTTACCTGCTTACCAGCGTATTCAAGTAGTCTGTCGTTTTGTCCGCTCGAAGGTGTAGTGTCCGCGATTGGCCAATAAATGGTGCCGCTGGTCGTCAGGATCACCAATGGCGACCCAGCCTTGGCGCACGCGATGGCACATTCCGCGCTGATCGGCTTCTTCAAACTTTTAGTAAAGGCGCAGGCTGAGTCCAGGACATAGCCCCGCAGCGTCATGGATCTGCCGGTTTCCCCGGTAGCAAGTATTGCCATCAACACTAACGCAGGGACTGCAAGTTTCCGCATCCGCAATTTCATGTCTTGAATCCTTTCCAGGACTAGCGATTTGTGTGCAACAAGAAGCTCGACAATTCACAGGTGCCCTAACATTAAAACGACAGCCGCGCGCTCAACTGGATCTCACGGCCCGGAGTGGTTGCCTCAGTGATGGTGCCGAACTGCGGAGTATTCACGAACCGGTCGGGAGTTCCAAGGTTGGTATGGTTCAGCGCGTTGAAAAATTCTCCCCGGAACTGAAACTTGGCGCGCTCGGAAAGACTGAACTCTCGAGCCACGGCAAAATCTAAGGTTTGCATGCCGGGACCGTAAAGAGAATTCCGTCCAACATCGCCGAAGGTGTATGCCGCTGGCGTGGCAAAGGCGGCAGGGTTGAACCATTCGGTTGCAGTGCGAGTGCCAGCGCCAAATATCGTTTGTCCGGTGTAATTCGCGCGAATTGGATTTTCGCCTAACACCGTGCCTGAATTCGCAGTGTCTCCGAACACGGAGATGGTAAAAGGAAACCCAGTCTCCACCTGATAGACAGTTGAGAGCTGCCAGTTTTTGGTGAGAGCGCTTGTCCATTTCGAATTTGTGAAGCCCGGCAATGTATAAACCGCACTCATTGCGAAGCGGTGGCGAACATCGCAGCCGGGACCTTTCTCCGCCGTAAGGTCATTGTTGTTTTGCGGAATCGCAGATTCAAACATTGGCGAACGGAAATCGGGCGCATTGCTCAGATTTTTCGACCAAGTGTAATTTCCCAGAAAAGTAAGGCCATGCGAATAGCGGCGGCGCACATTCACGTAGCCCGCGTCGTACCAGCTTTGCGCGGTATCTTCAAGAAGGTTGATCGTACTGACCGGGAAGCACATTTCGCCACTTGGGCAGCCGGTCGCAGGTGCAACGTAAGTAGTGTTTGCAGGCAACACACTTCCCGGAACGAAAGCGATTTTAGGGAACGGCCGCCGCGGCCCAATCGGACCCGGCCCGGGTAGCGCATTGTTGATCAAGTGCGCGCGCTGCAGGTGAACCCCGTGGGCTCCAAGGTATCCAATTTCGAGGGTTGTGTCGTGACCAAGGCTCTTTTCGACTGAACTGCTCCACTGCTCGATGTACTGCGAAGGCGCGTGGGGATCCATGGCGGTGAAGCTCACCGTGGTTTGCCCTAACACCGCCTGACCAAAGTTAAACTGGCTGGCGAGGAGTGGCGCGGCTGGTGTGAAGTTGTCGCTTTGCTGAGTTTCCGGAAAGACATATGGAACGTTGTGGCGCTGGTTGCACCAGGTATTCATGTCAACCGGCGTGAAGAAGATTCCGAAAGCCGAATGAAACACCAAGCCAAAGTTTGGTAATGCCTGTGAGAATCCGAAGCGCGGAGCGATGTTGTGCGTGTTGGGATATTTAAGTCCGCTGGGATACCCGTTCTGCCCGCCAATAAATGCTGAGGGCTTGCCATTGTTGAAGATCAAATTTGTATTGGTATAGCTGATGTCAACCAACGGATTCATGAACTCGTAGCGCAGCCCCATCTCAATGGTCGTGGTGCGCGTGAGTCGAAAGCTGTCCTGAACAAATCCGTCCGTGCTCCACTGGCGAAGCTGCATCTGCGGAATCCCGGCCTGGCGCTGCTTTACGGCCGGCAGCCCAAGCAAGAAGCTCGCAAGAGCGGACCCGGTCCCATCGTTGGTTCCGTTGTCCGTGGTGAACCCATTGGTGAACTGATAATAGCCTCGGTTCTGAAAAAATCCCCACATCGGCCAGATGAACTTACGGTAGTCGGCGCCGAATTTAAGGCTATGCCTTCCCGTCTGCCAGCTCAGGGTGTCGCGCCCTTCAGCGACTGTGTCCCAAGCCTTCATTGGTGTGGCAGAGTAGTTGTCGCCCATCGGCGAATATCCCTGCACATTGAAGAAGGGCGCGCCGAACGCGCCGTCGCCGCCAAAACCTATCCCCTGAATACCTAGTTGCGAGATCACGTCGTTGGTGTAAGCATTCTCCTCGTAACGATGCATTGCTAGACGCGAGGCGGTGATCGCAGCGGTGTTCACTAGGGTTGGGCTCAAAATTTTGTTCCACGTAATATTTCCCTGCTGGGAGAAATTGTCGTTGAAGGAACCGAAGCCGGGCAGCAGCGTTCCGACACCGCCCGGCGGCATCTCTCCGGGCATGAACCCAGTTTCAGAACTGAGCGAATAGCGTCCGGTAATGCTGTCGCCATTGGCAAACATCTGGTCGATACGGGCCGTGCCCTGATTGTTGACCTGAATCTCGTTCCGAACATCCATGTAGTTGTTGCAGTCGGTACCCGCCAGAACCACGCCTGGAGAACCCATCGTGGCAGAGCCACAAGGCATCGTCATCCCCGGCATTACATTCGGCTGGGGAACGTATTTCTGCAGAAAGGCCTGCGCAGCAGGATTAATGCGATTGGAAGGGATCACATTGTTCGTAAACTGGCTGCGGCCATTCGCCGGATCATAGATGTTCACCCCGCTCTGGCTGAAGTCACCACTGATCTCCTGCGGTGTGGGCACAGTGTCGATCATGGTGTCGGTCATTGCGTGCCGGAAGCCTTCGTAGTTCAGGAAGAAGAATGTCCGTTTGTGCGTCAGCGGCCCGCCGAGCGACGCACCGAAGTTGTTTTGAACCATGTGATTGTTGCCCATAGATTCGAACGAGGTGGCATCCATAGCGCCATTTCGCAGGAATTCATAAACAGTTCCATGGAACTCGCTGCTGCCGCTGCGAGTCACAATATTGATTTGACCGCCGCCGGCACCGCCCAGCTCCGCGGAATAGCTGCCGGTTTGGACTTTGAATTCCTGTACCGCGTCGGGTGACGGACTGAGATTCTGGGTATTGAAAGTAGGATCGGTATTGGTAGTCCCATCGAGTAAGAAGTTATTCCCATTTGGGCGGCTACCGCTTACGCTGACTGCGGACCGTTCACCTGGCCGCCAGTACAGCGGGTTCATGTTGCCGGTCTGAGCGCCATGGCTGACATGCGCGCCAGGAACAGTCAGCACCAGGTCGATCAGCATGCGTCCGTTTAACGGAAGGTTCGCAATGGACGTGGGCTCGACAACTTCCCCGACAGCGGCTTCGTTGGTGTGAATGGCTTCGGGAACGCCGCTGACTTCAACGGTTTCTTTCTGCGATTCGACCTGGAGTCGAATATCCACAGCGAGTTGCTGCGCCACTTCGAGTTGCAGCGGCTGAGCTGACGTGCCGAATCCGGGAGCGGTAACGCGAAGCTCGTAATTGCCAGGTTGCAATCCCGGAATTTCATAGAGTCCCTGCGCATTTGTTGAAGCGCGACGAACCGCCCCGGTTGCCGACGAAACCAGTTCCAGTTTGGCGCCGGCTATGGCGTGAGACTGGGGATCCGCGATGGTCCCACTCAGCACTGCATAGTTGCTCTGCGCACCGGACAATAACGAGACAAAAACAAGGAAGCCCGGGAGTACCAGGTTTTGACGCACATTGCCTCCACAAACTTGGGAACTAGTCAGGGCTGTTGCGTCAGTGGCAACCCTTCAACAGAAACCGACAGAAGCTCAACCCCGGGTGCTCAGGAATGTAGCTGGGGCACAGAGGCGGAGCAATAATGGAAAAGAATTAGTGACTCGGCGGGAACCTGTTTCATGTGTAGACCTTCGTTTTTTCGAATGCTTAACCGCGGTGATATAAACACCGAAGAATGTAAAAGGCCACACAATTCTCTAATTTGGACCAGGCCTTACTTCGTTTTCATGTCCTCTCTGACGGAAAAACTGCTTGAACTCGAGAAGAAGTTGCTGGATCCGGACCTGCGGCGTACGCCCGAAAAGCTGGCGCCGCTGCTGGCGAATGATTTTATGGAATTCGGCAGCAGTGGCCACGCTTACGATAGACAGCGAATTTTGTTTCTGCTCAGAAGACAGATTCCAGCACGGCTGGTGATTGAAGAGTTTCGGGTGTTTGAGGTGAGCGCATCTGCTGCGTTGGTTACATATCGCGCTTGCTCAGAATCTACCCACATGTCTGCGTATCGTTACTCTCTACGCAGTTCGCTGTGGATGTTGCGAGGCGATGCGTGGCAAATGGTATTTCATCAGGGAACAAACGTACCAGAGTTGAGGTAAGCCGTTTAAAGGTGTGATCTCAGGCTTCTGGCGGATGATGTTTTACCCCGCTTCCATCTTCGAGCAGTTCCGAAATTGACAGCACCAATTCTTCCTCCCATGGGCGCGCCACAATTTGCACTCCAATTGGAAGGCCCTCTGCTGATTGCGAGATGGGGACAGTAGCGGCGGGCATGCCGAGCAGATTGAACCACTCGCAATAACTCCATGCATCGAGATACTTGACTGTTTGTCCGTCAATTTGCCAGCGGCGTTCTCGATGACGAAAAGCGGGAATTGAAGCTACCGGGCAAAGCAGCACCGGGAATTTTTCCATCTGCTCGAAAATCTGCATTCGCACCAGGTCGCGCTCGATCCAGGTGTCGAGCAGCGTTTGGGCGGTATGAGATGCCTCGGAGGAAACCCAACTGTTGAACTCTTTCAGAATCGGACTCAACTCAGATTCGTGGCCCTTTGTCATCGGCCCGAGCAACATGCCGCCGGCTACGCCGAACAATTTCCACCACAGTTCACGGGCTTTCTCCAAACCTTCGGGACGGAACGGTTCGACTTCGAATCCTGCGGTGCGCAAGATTGCGGCTGTTTTTTTTACCGCATCGTGAGTTTCGGGAGTGACCGCTGTTCGGCCATCATCTTCGAAATATCCAATACGAGGCCTGTTCTGACCCCGGACCTGGAGGTCCGCGGCTACATGACGGTTGCTGAACTCGGGCCAGCGCAGTGGAACTGGCGCGGAGCTTGGGTCGCCGCAATCGGGTCCTTGCATGACTTCGAATAGAAGTGTGAGGTCAGCTACGGTGCGCGCCATTGGGCCGACCACGCCCAGCAATGCGAACGGTCCAACTGATTGAGGAAAGTGTCCAGTCGCGGGGATTCGCCCTGGGGTCGGCTTGAGTCCACAAATTCCGCAAAAATGCGCGGGCACGCGGATTGATCCGCCGCCATCGCTGCCGACGCCTCCGGCTGAACACCCAGACGCGATGGCCGCCGCTTCCCCACCGCTAGACCCTCCCGCAGTCCGCGAAAGGTCCCACGGATTATTAGTTCGGCAGTAAAGGAGATTGTCGGTCTCCCACGCCATCAGCAGCTCGGGAGTGTTGGTGGTCCCGAGAATGATGGCGCCCGCTTTTCGGAGGCGAGATACCAGCGGAGCATCGCTCGTCGCGACGTGGCCTGCACGTAATTTAGTTCCGGCTTCGCAAGGCATTCCCGCAACGTTGATCGCGCTCTTGATGCTGATGGGAACGCCGTGCAGCGGACCAAGCGCTTTGTTCTGAACTACTGCTTTCTCAGCGTCACGCGCAGCGGCGAGCGCACGTTCACCATCAACTTGCACGTACGCATTAATCTTGGGATTAAAGGTATCGATGCGATCCAGGTGGGCTTGCACCAATTCGACGGGCGAAAGCTTTCGGTTACGAATCAGCTCCGCCATTTCGCAAGCGGATAAAAATGTGAGATCGCGGGTAGACACGAAAACCGGAGTCTAGCACGCCACTCGTATTCGCTGCTGTTAGAAACTCCGAAAGGGTGGTCAACCAAGTGAAAGCTGATGCCCCGGGGTTCGCGCCCCAGGGCAAATTTTGCGGTGGGCACCTATGCAGCTTTCGATCGTGAGCTGGATTTTTTCGGAGGTACTTTCTGCCCTTTTTTGCGGGCTTCCGAGAGTCCGATTGCAATTGCCTGTTTGCGGCTCTTCACTTTTCCACCTTTGCCGCCCTTACCGGACTTGAGTGTGCCGCTCTTTTTGCGGCGCATTGCGCTCGCGACAGTCTTGCTGGCACCCTTGCCATATTTGCGACTGCTTGACTTCTTTTTTGCTGGCATACATTCCTCCTGATGCTTAGAGAGCACGCCAGTGCCGGAGGTTGTGCGCTAACATCCTGCGCCATCATCGGCCTGCTAATCTGTTATCGAAGCTTTCTGAACTGCGCAATGAACAAAATAGTCCTTATCAATATTTCTGGTGGTGACCGTCCCGGATTGACCAGTTCCCTGGCAGACATACTTGCTGCATATCAGGCGCGCATATTGGACATTGGGCAGGCGGTGGTCCATGAAACTCTGGCGCTTGCCATGCTGATTCAGGTTCCGAGCAACGACGAGTTCACGCCACTCAAGCGTGATTTGATTGTGAAAGCGCATGATCTGGAACTTAAAATTAAATTCACGCCGGTGAACGAGGAGTCTTTTGATCATTGGGTCCGATCACAGGCGAAGTTTCGCTTTGTGATCAGCGTGATCGGCCGGACGATCACCGCGCAACAACTTGCCAGCATCAGTGCAGCGATTTCGACTCACAGTTTTAATATCGATCGAATCGAACGACTCTCCGGCAGGCTATCGCTTACCGGACGCGTTCCCGATGCGACCGCGTGTATCGAACTCGAAATCAGCGGTGAAAAAGATAATTCAGCCGGATTGCGTGCCACTCTTATGGAGTTGACGCATAAGTGTGAAATCGATATTGCATTTCAGCGCGAGAGTATTTATCGCCGCAATCGGCGCCTGGTCGCATTTGACATGGATTCCACGCTCATCCAGGCCGAGGTGATCGACGAATTAGCAAAACTTCAGGGAGTGGGCGAACAGGTCTCCGCAATTACCATGGCCGCCATGCGCGGAGAAGTCGATTTCAAACAAAGCTTGACACGACGGGTCGAGTTGTTGCGCGGCCTGCCTGCGCACCGTTTGCAAGAGTTGCTGCAATCCATTGAGCTGGCGGATGGCGCTGAACGACTGATTTCAACCGTGAAAACACTCGGCTACAAGACTGCGATCCTCTCCGGGGGCTTCACTTTTTTTGGAAAGCATTTGCAGGGGCGACTCGGAATTGATTATGTCTTCGCCAACGATCTTGAAATCTCGAATGGAGCACTGACCGGGCGATTGGCATCTGAGATCGTGGACGGAGCAAAGAAGGCCGAATTGCTGCATTCAATCGCACGCAAAGAAAATATTTCGCTCGATCAGGTGGTAGCGGTCGGCGACGGAGCTAATGACCTTCCCATGCTGAACATGGCTGGCATGGGAATTGCATTCCATGCCAAACCGCTGGTTCGGCAGAGTGCGAAGCACTCGGTGTCACATCTCGGGCTGGACAGTATCTTGTATCTGCTGGGCGTGCGGGATCGCGACCTCGACCGGGCCGAATTCCGCTTGGGTACCGCGCGCTGACGGCCGTCGAGAATCATGCCACCTTGCCCATATTGCCCTTTCGCAGGCGCGGAAGAACTTGCTTTCCGTAGAACTCAATCACTTGCCGCTGGTCGGCTTGCCCGGAATGAATGTGTACTTCTGTCGCGCCGCCCTTGAATGCTTCCTGCAGGGCTTTTACGTGAACTTCGGGATCGGTGCTCACGGTGAAATCTTTGTAAACTTCCTCGAGCGGGAGTTCCGCTTCAGCCCGCCGCTGAATTTCCTGCGGATCACGGATATTGAAATATGGCTTCCACGCTTTAGGAAGGAACCGCCAGAGTTCGGCAGAAGTTTCCGCATCCTTCTTGTCCCCGACCACCACGAACTGCTCTATAAACACCGGCATCTGCGAAGGATCTTTCTTGGCCTCGCGCGCGCCGCTCTCGAACTCCTCGCGATGCTGTTTCCAGGTTTTCGGATCAGTAATCAGGCCGTCAGCATGCAGCCCAACGCGGCGCATTGCCTTCGGTCCGTTACCTGCCATCAGCAACGGGATTTTCGTTTTGGGTGGATCGTACAGTCGCATGTTGACGTTGTAATACTTGCCTTGATGCTCGATTTGCTGCCCACCCCAGAGCTGCCGAATGATGTCCGTGGCCTCGACCAGGCGCTCCGAACGCTCAGCCCACTTAGGCCAGGTGCCGGTCGCGGCTTGCTCATTCAGCGCCTCGCCGGAACCGATCCCCAAGA
>Ga0134125_10009085_pt1 | contig 11196 bp, 6 predicted proteins | sample KB31751_FD_96464 | JGI IMG/M metagenome (GOLD analysis project Ga0134125, IMG submission 96464) | Terrestrial soil microbial communities with excess Nitrogen fertilizer from Kellogg Biological Station, Michigan, USA - KB3-175-1 | ecosystem: Environmental > Terrestrial > Soil > Unclassified ...
GTTCCGTGAATGGTGAGCCGCGCCCGGTGGACATCGCCACGCCGGTTCTTGAACCGGGCCGGTGATTGGATCTTAGCGGTTGAATGCGAACCCTCAAGCAAATCGCGGTCGTGCTCACCATAATTTCGGTGGGAGTCTTGCATGCTCAAGTACATGCGTGGCAGGGAACGCTTACATTACCGACCTATGAAGAAGGACCTCCGGATCCGAATCCTCCCTTCGACCAGTTCACCACGAACCGCTTCAACTATCCGTACCCGCTTCGCAACAACCTAACTAGCAAACGCGTCGATCATGCCTGGCGTGCTGTCTTTTTGGAGAATGAATACCTGAAGTGCTCCGTCCTGCCCGACGTTGGTGGTCATCTCTATACCTGCCTGGACAAGCTTTCCGGCAAACCGATGTTCTATGCAAATCCGTCGATCAAGAAGGCGGCGATTGCATATCGCGGTGCATGGGCTGCGTTCGGCATAGAGTTCAACTTTCCGGTCTCGCATAACTGGGTGACGATGTCGCCTGTCAACTTCGCATTCGATCAAGACGAGGATGGCAGTGTGTCCGCGACGGTTGGAAATATAGACCGCGTGTACGGAATGGAATGGACGGTTGAACTGATATTGCGACCGAAATCGACTGTCCTCGAGCAGCGCGTGACCCTCAGCAACCGCAGTGATGTGCGCCATCGCTTCTACTGGTGGAACAACGCAGGAGTCGAGGCCTGGGACGACTCTCGCATCGAGTATCCCATGCGATTTGCGGCCACGCATGGATTCACCGAAGTGCACACTTGGCCGGTCGATGATGACGGCGTCGATTACAGCATTCTCGGAAATCACAAGAAAGGTCCGGTTTCGATGTTCGCTCATGGAAGTCGCGAAAATTTCATGGGCGTCTGGAACCCGCACACGAATACAGGTACGGTGCACTTTGCCCCCTACGACGAAGTGCCTGCGAAGAAGATATGGTCCTGGGGTGTTGACGCCGACGGCCTCGACTGGCGGAAAGCTCTCTCCGACAACAACAGCGGCTATCTCGAAGTACAGGCTGGACTGTTTCGCAACCAGGAGACCTATGCGTTCCTTGAGCCCCGTCAGGTCATTCGCTTTTCGGAATACTGGATGCCGGCACGCGACATCGGCGGCATCTCTCGCGCGAACCTTGCGGGTGTGGCTAGTCTGAAGCGAGAAGGGAGCGCGCTGATCGCCGGGTTCAATGCCAATCAAGCCATTGTGCAGGCCTCGGCGGCGATTCTTAAGGGCAGTGAACAGGTGCTCCACGAGCAAGTCACACTAACTCCGGAGCACACCTGGCTACGGAAAATTCCAAGTGCCGACGCACAAGCGAAATACACCATCGAGATCAAGGATTCTCACGGAACAACCCTGCTTCGTCAGACCGAAGGTGAATACGACTGGACACCGGTCTCCGAAGTGAAGGTTGGACCGCAACCCTCTTACCGATTTCCCATTCCTGAAAAACGTAGTTACGACGATTGGGTAGAGTTTGCCAAAAATGAAGAGCTGAATGGCCGTCTGCTAAATGCGCTCGATACCTATAAGCAAGCCTTGGCAAAGTTCCCGAACGGTTTCGTTGCGCAAAAATCAGCGGGCCGCCTGGCAACGGCGCTCCTTCGCTTTGAGGAAGCGAAAGAACTGCTGGAGCCCATCCAGTCTCGCGATACCACGGATGCAGAAACTGCCTACTATTTAGGACTTGCCTACGAAGGCCTCGGAGATGTGAGTCACGCGCGCACAGCCTTTGAGGTTGCTCAGAAATTGCCGTCCTTCCAGGCGGCGGCCGATCTGCATTTGGGTGAACTGCTGGCCAGAACCGGGAACCTGCAAGGTGCTCTCAAACACCTGAGCGACGCCCAGCATGCTGCACCAGACGACGAACGCGTGACGGAAGAGTTGATCGCGCTTAGGGCCGCGTCAGGCAACGATGCTGACATCCGCTCGTTGCGCGAGAGGGCGACGAGCCGTTTTCCGCTCAGCCAGTTCCTCGCGGAAGAAAATGGCAAACCCAATCTCGTTCAACTTGCCAACGACCCGTATCGAGTTCTGAATGTGGCTGCCGAGTACATGCGGCTCGGGTTGTATCGGAAGGCGCTCACGGTACTGATACGGAGTTATTCGAAACCGGTTCCGGACCAGGCGGAGCCCGGATCTGTTGCTCCGCAGAACCACCCGATGGTGTCTTACTTCCGAGGCTACTGTCGAGAGAAACTCGGTGATTCGCCATCGGCTGATTACGAAGCTGCATCGCGACTCTCGACTGAGTATGTGTTCCCCAATACAGCCGATGAATTTACGGTGCTTCGTGCAGCTTTAGCATCCAATCCGTCAGATGGCACGGCTCACTATCTGCTTGGCACTTTTTATTTCTCGCGCGGCTTGGCAGATCGGGCATTAAGTGAATGGGCCGAATCAAATAAGTTCAGCCCAAACTTACCCGTTCTCAGCGCCAGCACAGGGCTCGCTTATCTGCATACCAAAAACGATCCCGAGCGGGCCTTGCAAGCCTTTCAACAAGGGATGCGCAGCGATGCGGGCAACATTGCCAATTATTTCGGCACGGATCAAGCTTTGAGCCTTTTGCATCACGCCGCTCGCGAGCGCGCCGAGGCTCTTCGCAAATACCCTTACCTCGACTCCGCGCCGCCGCCCTTAATTTTCGAGTTGATCCTGAATCTCGCGGAAGCCGGAGAGTTCGACAAGGCAAACAGCCTTTTTCATCATCGCTTCTTCCCGCGCGAAGAAGGCGGCACCAATGTGCGCCAGGTTTGGATCGAGGTTCAGTTGCAGCACATCGTCGCGTTGGCGAATGAACACAGCTGCAATGACGCCCTTTCGCTTGCCAACTCACTAGGGTCTCCAATCGCGGATCTCACCTTCACAAACGACGGATTGGAGCCGTTTCTCGAGTCTGCGCGCACCAACTTTTTGTTAGCTCAAGCATACTCAGGCTGTGGAAAGTCGGATCTTGCGCAGCAGAAGCTAAAGGCGGCAACCATGGCCACCGCTCCGGACCAGGTTGGCTGGGCATGCATGGCAGCGCAGAAGCTTCCTGATTTCGATCGGAATCAATGGCACGCGCGATTGCAAACCGCCTTTGATCAGGCCGCCAGCCGTAGCGATACGAGCCAGTATCCAAGCTGGTGGATGTATAGCGCGGGTCTGCTCGCGCGCGAACTCGGTAACGACGACGAGGCGAATCTTCGCTTTCATCGCGCCCTGCTATTGCCGGATCGCATGTTGGCATACCACTTCACGCGGCTCGCCCAATCACAATCAGCAAACGATCGTTCGGAGGCGGGCAGCCAGTGAAACGGCGCGACTTCATCGGAGCGATGCTCGCGTCGGCCGTCGCCACTTGCCTTCCATTCCAGGGCCAGGAGGTTCGTCGTCATCCGCGATTGCTGACTTCTGAATCCGATCCCTTTGCCGGTCTGCACATCTTAAAGGCGCGATACGCATCTGGACGCAAGCCGTCTGAAGATATGGAAGGCTGGGCGCTTTCGTGGCTGTTGACGGGGCAGAAGGATTTTGCTGAGCGTGCTCTCGCTGAAATGCGCAACAAACACATTGTTGCCACTGGCAAGCCTTCACGCTCGTGGGCCGATTACGCGCGTTGGTCACTGGGGTTCGATTGGCTGTTCAACTACCCGGAGTTCGATCGAACTCTCAAGGACCGGGTCGCCGCCGAACTGCGCGATGGTGCCGCCGCCATGCTCTCAACCGCCGATTTCAAAGATCCGACTCAGTACTCATATCACAACTATTCGGTCCGCTATTTGGCTTTGGCGGCATTTGCTACAGCCGCGGTCGAGGGATATCCCGGCTGCGATGAAGTTTGTCGCACTTGGCGCGACAAAGTGAAAGCATGCTTCGACAACGTGCTCGACATCTCGCAATTTGCGACTCCTGACGGCAGCTACCACGAATCGATGGACTACATGCGGATCACCTGGGCATCGCTCGTGCTGCTTGCAGAGTTGCAGCGCACCACCACGGCGGTCGATCCTGCACGCCATTTTTCGGTATTCCGCAACATCGGCAACACGTACTTGTACAAGCTAATGCCTGATGGCACGCCCTCCCGCGAAGGTGACAACGAATATCCAGTGCTCGACGCCCGCGATACCGCGCTGCTCGGCTATGCGGTGAACCGCTTTAAGGATCCCTACAGCGCATGGCTGCTTCGCGAAAGCGGATTCTTCAGCAAGCAATGGGTCCTTCCGGTACTGCAGTTCCTCTGGGACGACCCCGAAGTTATTCCGCGAAATCCTGCATTGGCCGCCGAGAATGAGCTTCCACGCCAATACTATTTTGCGGGCGTCGGGCACCTTGTAATGCGAGATGGCTGGAAGCCCGATTCCACATGGATCGAATTTGATTGCGGACCATATCTCGCCAAGCATCAGCACCTCGATCAAAATCAGTTCACCCTTTACCATAAAGGCTATTTGGCGATCGACAGCGGAGCCGATTACACCGACACAGAAAGCCCGCATTACCTGAACTACTACCGGCGCACGATCGCGCACAATTCCATCCTCGTCTATGACCCGGCGGAAGAGTTTTTCTGGTCCGATAATGTTCTTCCGGCAGCGAACGACGGTGGCCAGCGAATGAACTCGTCGCGATACTGGAACACGATCCGGAGTCGCGATGACTTTGAACGGACGCGTGATCTATGGGACCTCGGTTCAATGCGCGTCATCGACTACGTTCCAGGGCAGTACCACTATGCACTCGGTGACGCTACAAATGCTTTCGCCCGGGGTAAAGTGCGGACCTTCACCCGCGAATTGCTTTACGTTCCCGGTTCGAATTTGCTGTTTGTGTTCGATCGCGTGATCAGCGTAGATCCTTCGTTCCGTAAGGCATGGCTGTTGCATGGCGTGAACCCACCTGCTGTTGACCAGGACTCGGCGGCAAATCCCGGCACGAAGAACTTTCCGCAAGCAAAGACCTTCCGCTTTGTCGACGGAGGAGGAGAACTCCTGGTGCACTCCTTATTACCGAGTGAGCGAGTTGTGACTCGCCGTGGTGGTATCGGAAGTGAGTTTTACACGCCGGGCAATGACAGTGGAGGAACGTGGGGCTCGGGACAAAACTGGCCGCTGGAAGAAGCTGCCGGTTCTTCCTTACCAGAAGATCCGAAATTGCGCCATATGTGGAAACTGTTCTGGGGTGAGGATTTCAATCGCATTCTTCCTTCGAATCGCAAGAACGTCATTCCAGGCTCCTGGCGAATCGAAGTTTCTCCCGCAAAAGCGAGCCACGAAGATTTCTTCCTACATGTTCTGGAAATCGGTGATGCGGACCGAACGGGCAAAGCGCGAGTCGAATTGCTCGATGGTATTTCTGTGAAAGGCGCAGCATTCGAAGGCGGTCCGCTGGTGCTGTTCAACAGCACAGGCTCTGCATTGGACACGGCTGAAGTCTCTTTGCCCGAAATAACATCCGACTCACTGCTTCTCACCGGCTTAAGGCCGCACGCAACTTACGAGGTTAATTTGGGCGGTTTAAACGTTTCATCGTCGTCCACAGCGGTGCTGCCCGGCGTATCGGCCGGCACTCTTCGCGTTCGGGCAAACCCGAATGGGGTGACAAAAATCCAGAGCCGCGAACTTGGAGGGTTGCGACTGCGGCTTAATCGGATCTGAGGAATTCGCTTGTTAAAATTAAAAACAAAAGAAAGTAAAACATAGGATGACTATACTGTTCCGCGTTTCTCGCCTTTTTAACATAAGCTGAAGAAAATACAGGAATAGTTAAGACTTGGTTTCCTGAAGCGGGTTGTTGTACATCAAGGTTTTGCTTTTAAGATACTTTCTTTTTCTTTCGTTTACGTTATACTTAACGTCCATCTCAAGGGGTTCTCATGCTGGACTTTCAATCAAAGCTTAACGCTTGGCTAGCTAAGCTCGCGGAAGCTCAGCCGCGGGCACGTCGCTTGCTCAGCGTGTCCCCTGAGATCCAAAAAAAGGAAGGATATTTCCACACGTTACGCGAGATTTGCCAGCAGCCCCTGAGCTGGCCCGCAACGGCTGAGCTGGTCGTAAGGAATCGACCACGGATTGAAGCATGCCTGGATGGAGTTCTGAACATCGTGCTTACCGGTTCTGGCAGCTCCGAATATGCGGGAGAGTGTGTACGGCTCGACTTGCAAAATCGGCTCCAGATTACAACCAGCGTTGTGGGTGGCGGTACGCTTGTGGCTCATGGAGCTCGAGCGGTTCCACCCATTCGCCCAGCATTGATGGTTTCCATCGCCCGCTCAGGAGACAGCCCAGAGAGCTTCGCGGCGTTATCGTTGTTTCTTCAATCTGATCCCGCGATGCGGCATCTGGTGCTGACCTGCAATGAAAACGGGAAGCTGGCCGCGGCCGCATCACCACAGGTTACTGTTCTCACCCTGGACGACAGCACCAACGATCGCAGTCTGGTCATGACGAGCAGTTTCAGCAATCTCGTTCTGGCTGCGCGCGGACTGGGCTACCACAACGATCCAGCGGCTTACATTGAAATATCGCGCAAGCTCAGCGATATCGCTGCTCATGTCTTACTCACCTCGTTTGAGAAGATCGCCTGCATTGCCGAAACCCCCTTCCGCCGTGCCGTCTTCCTCGCAGACAGCAATCGTTTCGGCGCAGCACGCGAAGGCGCGCTGAAAATGTTGGAAGCTTCAGCCGGACGAGTGCCGACCATGAGTGAAACCTACCTCGGATTCCGTCATGGTCCCATGAGTTTCGCGCACAATGATGCGCTCATCGTGTGCTTCCTCTCGTCCGATAGGTCCTTGCGTGCATTCGAGTCAGACCTGCTACACGAGATGCAGGACAAGGAACTGGGCATGGCCAAAATCGTAGTTGGGGAAAACATTCCAAAAGATATTCTCAGCGAAGGCGATGTCCCGATCGAGTGTCCTGGTCTGGCCTATGTGGGGGATCAAAGCGCGTCAATGATCGATGTGATCGTATGTCAGTTGCTCGCGTTCTTCCGGAGTCAGCGCGAAGGTCTGAATCCGGATGCTCCGTCCGATGGCATTATCAATCGCGTTGTGCAGAGCTTTCAAATGCATTTCCGTGAAGTAAATCAGTAGTGCAAGCTTCGGGTTCCAGAATCTTCAGGAGGATTTGTGAATGAATCGCCGTCAATGGATGTTTCAGGCTGGTTTAGCAAGCGTCGGAATGGCGGCTGCATCATCGCTCGGTCACGCCTCCGAACCGCAAGGCAATGCCGGCGCGTCTGATAAGAACCTCCCGCTCAAAGACTACAAGCCAAAAAGCATGCTGCAGGTTCACGAAACGCAAATGGCCCGCGCACGTTTTCCGGTCATTGATGTCCATACACACCTGTCGGAATCAGCGAAGTACGACAAGGGCGTCGCCATTGTAAGTGAGCGCGAGTTCCTGGCCACGCCAGAAGAGCTGCTCCAGGTAATGGACGCCAAGAACGTTCGCACGCTGATAAACCTTACCGGCGGCTATGGACAGGGCCTCGGTGACGCGATCGCTCGCTACGACAAGTCCCATCCCGGCCGATTTATCTCGTTTTGCGAGCCAATTTATGAAAAGTTCACTGACCCTAAATATCCGCAAATTCAAGCCGACAGCATTCAGCAGTCACATCAGGCGGGTGCCCGTGGTCTCAAGATTCTGAAGACGCTTGGGCTCTATTTGCGCGAGAACATCACGTCGGGAAAGCTCGTGCGTATCGATGACCCTCGCTTTGATCCGATGTGGGACGCCTGCGGTGAACTGAACATGCCGGTTGCGATTCACGTCTCGGACCCGGTTGCGTTCTTCACGCCGATCGATCCCTACAACGAACGATATGAGGAGCTGCACGAACACCCGGATTGGTCTTTTCACGGCGGCGACTTCCCATCCAACGCGGAACTGCTTGAGGCGCGGAATCGCGTCATTGCCCGTCATCCCAAGACGCGGTTTCTTGTGTTGCATGTTGGCAATTTCGCCGAGAACCTCGCTAATGTCTCCGAGAACCTGGATCGGTTCCCGAACATGACGGTAGATTTGGCGGCTCGCATCGGAGAGCTCGGTCGTCAGCCGCGAACGGCTCGTCGCTTCTTCGACAAGTACCAGGATCGCATCATGTTCGGCACCGATGCCACGCCGCACGGAGACGCATTCCCACAGCAGTTATTTGGGAACAAGTTGTATGAGATTTATTGGCGTTTCCTGGAGACTGAGGACGAATACTTCGACTACGCTCCGGCCGAAGTTCCCCCACAGGGGCGCTGGAGAATTTATGGCGTTGGCTTGCCCGAACCGATTCTGCGGAAGGTTTATTACGACAATGCAGCGCGGCTGCTGCAACTGGAACCGCTCCGCGCTTAAAAATGCAGGCACACTTACGCTCGGATTACCTCGATTCCCCGGTTCATCAGTTCGCGCGTGAAGTCGTCAGGAGCATGCGCATCCGTGATAAGTCGATGAACTTTCTCGACCGGTCCGATACGGGAAACGCTTCTCCGTCCGAGTTTGCTGTGATCGGCGACTACATTGGTCTCCTTCGCCACCCGCATCATCATCGCATTCAGTTGGGCTTCCAACACGTCAGGCGTCGAAGGGCCATTTTCAAGATCGAAGCCGTCCACGGCGAGGAAGAGACGGTCGGCGTGCAGTTCGCCCAGCATCGCTTCAGCCTGAGGTCCGACGAAAGATAACGAAACCGGCCGCAGCAATCCGCCGATTCCGATGACCGAGATCCCTGGAGCATCCACCAATTCGGAAACAATATTGAGAGCGTTCGTAATCACCGTCAGCGATTGCAGATTCTTGGATTTCAGATGGCGGGCAATTTCCGCCGTCGTCGTGCCCGAATCCAAGATGATGATTTCGCGAGGCTGCACTAGATCAGCCGCGGCTTTGCCGATTTTGGTCTTCTCCGCGCGGTGAAGTGCAGCTTTCAGCCGCAGCGGGTAGTCCCGGTTGGCTTCCGTTTGACGAACAGCGCCGCCGTGGGAGCGTACTGCCGCGCCGCTGGATGCCAGCGCATCCAGGTCGCCTCGCGCGGTCACTGCCGATATCGAAAACCTCTCGACCAGATCGGTAACCGTGATCTGCCCCTTCTGCTCGAGCAATTCCAGTATTTTTCGACGTCGCTGTTCTGCCAGCAGACGCGTGTCGTCATTTTTTTTTCGCATCAGCGCCAGTCGCGGGTCCGGTTCCGGCCCGCAGCAAATCCCTCAGGCCGTGCAAGTTTCCGCTGCTTTGTTTCGCATTATATCTTTTGGTCGCTGAAAGAACAGTGATTTACACGCGAACAACAGCATAGGAATTTGCAAGGCTCGAGGCTGATCGCGTGTAGTCAGAGACCATGACCGGCAGCCAATCGTGGCAGCGTTCGATTTCAAGCTGGGACAAGATTGGTGGAGCTAGTCGGGATCGAACCGACGACCTCATCGTTGCGAACGATGCGCTCTCCCAGCTGAGCTATAGCCCCACTTTTGGCAGGTGTTTTGATTTTATCAGCGTCCGTCGCGGCTGCCAAAATCGGAAGGCGTTACAGAAAAGGCGTTTCAATAAAAGCGTTCAGGAAGATGTTCCAGAAAAAGACTGAGGTGCGGCCTCGATCACGAGTCAAAGTCGCTCTTGCGCTTCCTGCAGAATCTGCTGCAGCAAAGACGGGTCGGGGACGTCGCCTTGAGCGAAATCTTTTCCGCCTCCTCCGCGACCGCCGGCCTGTGTGGTTAATTCCCGCAAGAGAGTACCTACATCAGCGCTCAGGTCCGCAGATCGTGCGAACACCAGAGTCGCAGCATTCTGCGCCGATCCAAGCAGGGCGATCACTCCGGTTGTGTCGCGCGTTAGTCTTTGCGCCAGCAGCTTGATGAAAGCAGCATCGCGTTCTTCGAAGATGTGACTGATGATTCTTCTGCCGTCACTCTGCTGCTGAGTTCCGCGAAGCAGTTGCCCGGCTTTCAATTCCGCGAGCTCATCCATAGCTCGAGACTCCCGCTTCTGCGCCTGTCGAGCCTCATCGCGCTGCTTGGAGATATTTGCGACCAGATCAGCAGGCGCGCAGGGATACAGTGCGGATGCCTGCGTGAGCAGCTCGAAGTCGCGACGGGCCGCAGCGGCAGCGCGCATTCCGCAGACAAACTCGAGTCGTATTCCTTGCTTCACTTTTTCGGTTCGACGCAATAGCAATCCGCCGATCTGTCCGGTGCTGCGCGCATGTGTGCCGCCGCACGCGTTGAGATCGAATTCTTGAATCTCCACCAGACGAATCTCGCCTTGTCGCTCAGGAAGTTTCCGCACGCCCATCTTCGATGCTTCTTCCCGCGAGGCATAGTGGATCGCAATGGGCCGATCTTCGCCGATCACTTCGTTTGCCAACCGCTCGACATTCACAAGGTCATCCCGGGAAAGGGAAGAGGCATCGAGATCGATAGTTGAGATCTGATCGCCAAGATGGAACGAAACTGTCTTCGCGTTCAATACCTGAATGAATGCCGCCGACAGCAGATGCTGGCCCGTGTGCTGCTGCATGTGATCGCGGCGTCTGTGGGCGTCAATGGTTCCGCGAACCTCGGCCCCGGGGGGCAGCACTTTGCTGACGCGATGCCAGATCTCGCCCTCCTCATCTTCAAAGACATCCTCCACGGCAGCTTCGAGCGCAATCCCAGATCGGGACTGCGCGGAGATTCTTCCCAAATCAAAAGGCTGCCCGCCGCTGGTCGGATAAAACGCGGTCTGGTCGAGCTTCACCGCCCAGGTGGACTGATTGCCGTCGCGCTGCAACTCGCGCGTGTCCACGACATTGGCGCTAAAGTCGTAGAGGAAGGAGTCGTTGTAATAGAGACGATGGGTCATGAAAATCGGCTATCGGCTTCCGGCTTTGAGCATTCATATCGCAGTATCTGGAGCTACGCAATTGTCGCCGCGCGGACGACAGCCGACCGCCGAAGGCCGACCGCCGAAAGCCCCATCAGTACGGCCCAATAATGCCCCCGATTCGGCGCTCTGACGGTTTTGCGGGAGCGTTTCCGTTGCCGTTGCGGGTGATGTTCATCGCTTGAGAAATCACGTCGATGTATTTAAGTCCTGTTCCCGTATTGAAAATCACGACTTCGTCGCTCGGTTTTAAGAATCCATTGGCAATCAGTTTGTCGTAGGCGGCAGTCGCGGCGGCGCCTTCGGGACAGAGAAACATGCCTTCA
>Ga0134125_10009086_pt1 | contig 11196 bp, 12 predicted proteins | sample KB31751_FD_96464 | JGI IMG/M metagenome (GOLD analysis project Ga0134125, IMG submission 96464) | Terrestrial soil microbial communities with excess Nitrogen fertilizer from Kellogg Biological Station, Michigan, USA - KB3-175-1 | ecosystem: Environmental > Terrestrial > Soil > Unclassified ...
ACGCAGGTGGTGGTCGCGACCATCGTGTCGGACGCCGATGCCTATGCCGAAAAGCTGGTGCAACAGCTCAAGGACGCCGGCATCCGCGCTGAGCTCGACGTGCGCAACGAAAAGATCAACTACAAGGTGCGCGAGCACTCGACCCAGAAGGTGCCGGTGATGCTGGTTGTCGGCAAGCGCGAGGCGGAAGAGGGAACGGTCTCCGTTCGGCGACTCGGCAGCGAGGGCCAGAAGGTCGTTCCGGCAATGGATGCGATCGTCGAGCTGGTGGCCGAAGCCGTGCCACCGGACCTGAAGCGCGCGCCGAAACTGGCGGTGGCCTGATGCACTGCTGGGCCTGTGCATGCTCGGCTTACAAATGAGAAACGGCCTCGTCCTTTTTACGGAGGACGAGGCCGCCTGTTCGGAAACCTACGCATACCGGCTGGTAAAAATTCCAGTCCATGAGGACTGGCGCGTCCCTATGTTCACGTTCCGTTAGTGTAACGCTCTAAAACTGGCCCCTGTTGCTTTGGGGGTTTTGACGTGAATGGATTGTTCAAGAGGCGATCGAACAGCGGCGATGCGGCAGCGACGCTCGCGGCCATTTCCAAGTCGCAGGCCATCATCGAGTTCGGGCTCGATGGAACCGTCCTCCAAGCCAACGAAAACTTCCTGAGCCTGATGGGGTATCGGCTCGGCGAGATCGTCGGCAAGCATCACTCCATCTTCGTCGAGCCTGCCTATGCGCAGACCCAGGAGTACGCCGAGTTCTGGCGGCGGCTCGGGCGTGGCGAGTTCGACAGCGCCGAGTACAAGCGGCTGGGCAAGGACGGCAGGGAGGTCTGGATACGGGCTTCGTACAACCCGGTGCTGGATCGTGCCGGCATGCCCGTGAAGGTGGTCAAGATCGCGACCGACATCACGGCGCAGAAGCTATCCGCCGCCGATGCGCATAGCCAGCTCGCGGCAATCGGCAAGGCGCAAGCCGTGATCGAGTTCGATCTGGACGGCACGATCGTCACTGCCAACGACAATTTCTGCCGGGCGATGGGCTACAGCCTGGACGAGATCAAGGGGCGGCACCATCGCATGTTCGTCGATGCCGCCTATGCGCAGAGCGCCGAATATCGCGAGTTCTGGGAGAAGCTCAGGCGCGGCGAAGGGATGGCGGCCGAGTTCCGCCGCATCGGCAAGGGCGGCAAGGAGGTCTGGATCCAGGCGTCCTACAATCCGATCTTCGATTTGAACGGCAAGCCCTACAAGGTGGTGAAGTATGCGACCGACGCCACCGACGCCACCGCCCGCAAGCAGGCCGTGAATGTGCTGGGCGCCCACCTGAAGCGGCTCGCCGACGGCGACCTGACGGCCGTGGTGGAGGACGCGTTCCAGGGCGATCTGGAGCGGGTCCGGCTCGCCTACAATGGCACCGTCGCGACCATGCGCGACATCATCGGCCGCTTGCGCAGCGCCTCGACGTCGTTGAAGCGCGCTACGCGCGAGATGGTATCGGGCGCAAACGACCTGGCCGTCCGCACGGCCAAGCAGGCTGCGGCGGTGGAGGAAACGTCGGCCACGCTGGAGCAGCTCTCCGGCACGGTGACCGAAAATGCCGAACGCGCCAGCTCGGCAAGCCTCAAAGCGCGTGCGGTCTCGGACACGGCAGGGGACACAAATGACGTGATGCGTGAGGCCAATGCGGCGATGGAGCGCATCTCCGCAAGCTCGACCAAGATCTCCAACATCATCGGACTGATCGACGATATCGCCTTCCAGACCAACCTGCTGGCGCTCAACGCATCGGTGGAAGCGGCGCGGGCCGGCGACGCCGGCAAGGGCTTTGCGGTGGTGGCCGTAGAGGTCCGGCGGCTGGCACAGTCTGCCGCCCAGGCCTCGGCCGAGGTCAAGGCCCTGATCGAGCAATCCTCGCTGGAAGTGTCAACGGGAAGCAACAAGGTGGCCGAGGCGACGCAAAAGGTCACCTCTATGCTGGAAGGCATTCACGAGAACGGTGTTCTGATCGAAGCCATCACCCGCGCGACCTCCGAGCAGTCGAGCTCCATCCAGGAGCTGACGGCGGCGGTCAAGCAGGTCGACGAGATGACGCAGCACAACGCCGCCCTGGTCGAGGAGACCAACGCGGCGATCGAACAGACCGAAGGCCAGGCAGGCGAGCTCGACCGGATCGTCGATACGTTTGTCATGGACGAGAGCGCCGAGCGGCACGTCGCCACCGTGGCCGCAACCAGGAAAGCGAAGCCCCCCGCGGCAAGCACGCCGTCGCGGGAAAAGTCGGCAAGTGCGGCGCGGACTTATCTGAGCCAGGGAAGCGCCGCCGTCATAACCGATGAGTGGGCCGAGTTCTGAAACGCAGGCCGTTCTAGGCCACGAACGCCTTGATCATCGGCGCGATGGCGGCGGCAGAAACCATGTGGTTCTGGCCGGGCAGCGTCTGATGTGTGGCATTGGGCAGCGCCTTGGCGATATTGACCTGGGCATTCTGCATCCACGAATCCGACTTGCCGCCGCCGATGGCGAGGACCGGCATGGTGGCATGGGCCCAGGCCGTCTTCGGCGGCGGCGAGTTGGTCCAGTACGGCATGATGATCCGGGTGTCGTAGGCGAGCGTGGCGCCGACCGAGGCGAGCTTCCTGAACAGGCCGAAGAGCCCCATCATCAACAAGGCGTAGCGGGGCACCCCGACACCGGCGCCGAGGAAGTGCTTGACGGCGCCGACCGTGTCACCGCGGTCGATCAGCTCGTACATCGTACTGGCATAAGCGGGATCGGCGTGCCGTGTGTCGTCGGTGAGGAGCGGCGCTTCGTAGAGCACCATTTTGCTGATCTTGTCGGGCACGGCGTTGGCAGCCGACAGCGCCAGCACGACGCCGGACGAGATCGCAAACAGGGCCGCCTGTCCTCCGTTGGCATCGATGACCGCCTCGAGGTCCTCGATTTCGCGCTGCGGATCGTAGGGCTTTGTGTCACCGCTCTCGCCGCGGCCGCGACGGTCATAGGTGACGACGGTGTAGCGGTCCTTGAGCTGCGCGCTGATCGGGCCCATCGGGCCGGACGTGCGGTAGCAGAGCGCGCCGTCGACGAGGACGATGACAGGCCCGGTGCCGGTGACGCTGTAGCCGATGCGGGTGCCGTCCCTGGAGGTCGTGAAGGGCATGAGGGTTCCTAGACTTGGGTGAGGTCGATGGTGGCGAGGTATTCGGCCAGCCGGTCGTTGCCGGTGCCGACCATGCCGGTGAAGCCACGGCGGACCGCTTCGTCGCGGGCTTCGGCCGAGCTGCAGCGGACGGTGACGATTACCTGCGTACCGCGCCCCTGGTCGGTGAGCGCGATGGTCGACTCGAGCTCCAGCGGCGGCAGGCCGTCGAGGCCGAACACCCAGTCGTTGGGTGCGTCGCGATAGTGGAGCTCGGTGTAGGGGACGATGCCGAGAAAGACGCTGGCATAGCGCCAGCTCCGGCCGTCGGGGAACTCCCAGCCCATGAGCCACACGCCGCCGACCCGCAGGTCGATACTGCACTCGGTCAGTCTGGAACCGCGCGGGCCCCAGAAGTGCGCCAGGTGCTGCGGCTCGGTGTAGCATTTGTAGACGAGGCGCCGCGGGGCTGCAAAGCCGCGGGTGATGCTGAACCAGCTTTCGCCGGCCGGAGCGCGAACGATGTTGTCGGACATTCGGGCCTCCTCAGGCATCGAGCTGTGCATTGACGATCAGCGTGCTGTCGTCCGTGTGGGGGGCGGGTGCGATCATCGAGCAGGCTCCTTGAGCTCGCTCAGCAGCGCGTCGAGCTGGGCCATCGACTCGCGGGCACCACGCTCCATGCCGCCGGCGACGACGCCGTCGCGCGCCTCGATCGTATCGAGGTTGGCGACGGCGCGGTAGAACGTCGTTTCGCCACGCGCCTCGAAGGTGTGGGTCTCGGTGAGCAGATCGTTTTCTGCGGACATGGCCTCGACCGCAAAGGTGTTGACGATCCTCTCGGGCTCTTCGATCTGCTTGTAGGTGCCGAAGAAGACGATGGTTGCGGAACCATCCGGACGCTCGCAGACGAAGCGCCACTTGCCGCCGGGCCGGAAATCGAAGGCATCGATCCGGGTGACGCCGGCGATGCTCTTGGGACCCCACCAGCGCGCGATATGCTCACGCCGGCTGAAGCACAGCCAAACGAGCGACCGCGGCGCCTCGAAGGTGCATGTAGTGATCATCAGCGGCGCATCGGCCGGATATTCGAATGTGAGGTCGGACATCCCATTCTCCTTTGATCTCAGTGCCGCGAGGTAGGCCGCCAGCCGGTCGAGGTTTGCGGTCCAGAATGGCGCAGCAAGGGCCGGCCAGGCGCGCCGCTCCGGAAAGCGGATGAGTTGCGCCATCGCGCGATCCGCGGATCAGTTCCGGGGACCATCGGGGTCACCCTTTTGCAGCTCGGCCAGGTAATCCCCGAGGCGGTCGAGGCTCGCCTCCCAGAACTTCCGGTAGTCCTCGAGCCAGCCCGCGACATCGCGCAGCGGGCCCGCCTCGAGCCGGCACGGACGATACTGCGCGTCCCGGCCGCGCGAGATCAGCCCAGCGCCCTCGAGCACCTTGAGGTGCTTGCTCACCGCGGCAAGGCTCATGTCATACGGCGCGGCGAGTTCCGTCACCGTCGCCTCGCCGGTCGCAAGGCGGGCGAGGATGCCGCGGCGTGTCGGGTCGGCGAGCGCCGAGAGCGTAAGGCTCAGTTTGTCGGGCGACATGGTGTTCAACCAGTCCGGTGCTTAACTTTATGGTTGAATACGCTTCGGTATCCGAGTTGTCAACTGATCGGTTGAATAAGAAAATTTCGGCGCAAGATCAGCCGCTTACGCGGGATTTGAAAAATCTGGCGGAGCGGTGTCGATTCCACATCGGAAGCTTCGTCGTGAAGATGAAGCCGGCATCTACGCGCGGCGAAGAAATGGAGAGATCGAAATGCGGTTCATGATGATCGTCAAAGCCACTCCGACCACCGAGGCTGGTCAGCCGCCAAGCGCCGAGGACATCGCGGCAATGGGCCGCTACAACCAGCAGTTGGCGGACGCCGGGATTCTTCTGGCGATGGAAGGGCTCGCGAGCAGCAGCAAGGGCGCGAAAGTGCAATTCCTCGCGGGCGGCAAGACGCGGGTGGTGGACGGCCCGTTCACCGAGGCCAAGGAGCTCATCGCCGGATTCTGGATCATCCAGGTCAAGGACCTGCCGGAGGCGCTGGCCTGGGCGCGCAGAATCCCGATGGGCGAAGGCCAAGAGATCGAGGTGCGCCAGGTGCACCGCCTGTCCGACTTCGACGCCAACCTCGTCAGCGAGGAGCACCGTCAGCGGGAGCAGGCGTGGCGCGCCGAGCACGACAAGCCCCTGGCCAACTAAACTGGAGAGACGACGATGCAGTTCATGGTCATTCGCAAGGCCGACGCCGAAACCGAGGCCGGGGTGATGCCGAGCAAGCAGCTCATCGACGACATGACGAGCTACAATGAGATGCTCGTGCGCAGCGGCAAGATGAAGGATGGCGCGGGTTTGATGGCGTCGTCGCGCGGCGCCCGGGTCAGCTTCAGCAACGGCAAGCCAAAGGTCATCGACGGTCCGTTCGCAGAAGCCAAGGAACTGATCGCCGGCTACTCGATCATCGAAGCGGCCTCGCTGGCCGAAGTGATCGAGTTGGTCAAGCAGTGGCCGCAAAGCGACGGGCACGGCAACGTGCAGATCGAAATCCGACCACTGGCCACGGCCGAGAGCCTGGGCTTCTCCGAGGAGCAGCAGGACCGCTACGACAAGCTGGTCCAGCAGAACCTGCAGCAGTAGTCCGCGTGACTTGCGGCGGCGGGCCAGACCTGTTCTGATCCGCCGCCCATGACACAGATCGAAACGCAGCGCGCGGTCGAGGCGGTGTGGCGCATCGAGGCCGCAACGCTCGTTGCCGGCCTGACGAAGATGACGCGCGACATGAGTCTCGCCGAAGAACTGGCGCAGGATGCACTCGAAGCGGCACTCAAGGATTGGCCGAAGAACGGAATCCCGAACAATCCCGGCGCGTGGCTGATGCAGACTGCAAAGCGCCGCGCGATCGATCATTTCCGCCGCAACAAGGTGCTGGCCCGCAACATGCCGGCGCTGACCTACGACGAGGAACTGCGGCGGGAGGACGAGGCGCCGGACTATGACGCGCGCCTCGATGACGAAGTGAGGGACAATTTGCTGAGCCTGATCTTCACGGCCTGTCATCCGATCCTCTCGCCGGAGGCGCGCAGCGCCCTGACCCTGCGACTGGTGGGCGGCCTGACTACCACGGAGATCGCGCGGGCGTTCCTCGTGCCCGAGCCGACCATCCAGCAGCGCATCGTGCGCGCGAAGAAAACCTTGGCCGACGCGCATATTCCGTTCGAGGTGCCGCACGGTGACGAGCGGGTGCGGCGGATCGGCTCCGTGCTCGAGGTCGTCTACCTCATCTTCAACGAGGGCTACGCCGCGACTGCCGGCGACGACTGGATACGGACCGAACTCTGCCACGAGGCGCTGCGGCTCGGCCGCATTCTCGCACGCCTGGCGCCACAGCAGGCAGAGGTGCACGGCCTCGTGGCCCTGATGGAGATTCAGGCGTCGCGAGTGGACGCCCGGACCGCTGCGGATGGCACGCCGATCCTGCTGCTGGACCAAGACCGCAGCCTTTGGAACCAAATTCTCATTCGCCGCGGGCTTGTGGCGCTGGGTGAGGCGGAGCGGCTGCGCCGCGGCGACGAACCCTATACGTTGCAGGCGGCAATCGCCGCTTGTCACGCCCGGGCGCGCAAGCCCGAGGACACCGACTGGCGCCGGATTGCACAGCTCTACGATGAGCTTGCCGCGGCGACACCATCGCCGGTCGTTGAACTCAACAGGGCAGTGGCGCATAGCATGGCGCACGGACCCGAAGCGGGCCTGCGGCTGCTGGAGCCGCTAATCGAGCTACCGGTGCTCAAAAACTATCACCTGTTGCCCAGCGTCCGCGGCGACTTCCTGCGCCGGCTCGGTCGCTTCGATGAAGCGCGGGTCGAGTTCCAGCGGGCAGCAGAACTGACGCAGAATGCGCGCGAGCGCGAGCTGCTGTTGAAGCGGGCGGCCGGCCAGGCATGAAACTCAACATCCGCATGGCGCATCCGGACGACCGCTTGAACCTGAGCGAACTCAAGCGGCGCGCCTCGCTGGTCGGTGAAACCGGCAATGTGCTTCAGAGCCTGCTCGAAGATCCGGCATTGACCGACATCGATGAGGAACTGCTCGCCAACAACGAGGTGATCGTCGCCGAGATCGGGGCAACGATTGTCGGCTTCGTCAGTCTGTCCGCACAGGACGGCAACGACGCGGAAATCCAGGACATGTTCGTCGAGCCCAGCCTGTGGCGAAAGGGCATCGGCCGCGAGCTCATGTACGCGGCCGAACGAGAAGCGGCAGCCTGGGGCGCCACACGCCTGCATGTGGTCGGCAATCCGAATGCGCTGGCGTTCTACAGCGCGCTGGGGTTCACGCAGGTCGGCGAGCAGAAGACCGAGCTCGGGCCGATCGCGCCGGTGCTCGCCAAGACCATCACCGCGGGCTGAGCATCAGGCCGCGAAGGTGGCGATGATCTGTGTGGCGTGCCGGGTCGGACTTGGGTTCACCGAGCGGACGAGAATGCGGGCGGTCATCTCGCCGGCGTTGCGATAGGCATACGGGACGCCCGCCGGCACCCGGACCAAATCGCCTGCAAACACGATGCCTGCCGCGCCACCGATCATGAACTCGACGGTGCCCTCGTCGACCATGAACTGGATTTCCGAGTGATCGTGCGAGCGGATGGGCACCTGCACCCCCACGGGCACGTAGTGTGCCGAGGCGCGGTAGCGAAAGTCGGCGGTGTCGTTGGCAATCATCACGGCATGGCTGCCGGTGATGACGAAAGCCTGCTTGCCCATTGTCCATCTCCCTCAAGACGCCCCGGGGTCGCGTCTAAAAGCAACGAGATGAACCGTAGTTGAATGTTCAACCCGCGCCGGTCACGGGATGAACTGTACACCCAATTCCTTGAGGGCGCGCCAGGCGACGCGGCAATGTTGCGGACGATGCCGCGGAACCAGCAGGTCGAAGGTCGCGGGAATGCCCCGCACGGTCGGTACTTCGAGCTTGGCACCGCCGTCGCTGAGGTTGCGGATGACGCAGTCCATCCGGCTCCGCCCGCCATCATAGACGATGGTGGCAATGATCATTGTATTGCGCCGCGGCGACAGGCGCTTTTCGAGCCGGAGGTCCAAGTCAATTCCCCAACAAACGCAGGCGGATCATGCCATCCAAACGCTTGCGAAGCCGGGAAGCTGCCACCGGCGATTGCCCGCAATCCGGTAAGGGGCAGTTAACTATTGGAGGCCGGCAGCCTGCAGCCCGCCGACATAGCGGTCGAGCAGCGCCGGCTGCATGAAGCGCAGCCCGTCGCGGATCGAAGCGACCGACATGGCCGGGCGCAGATAGATGAACTTGTCGAGCGCCTCTTTGGCGTTCGCAAGATCGCCCACAGCGGCGTAGTAAGTGGCCAGGTCGCGATAGGGCCAGGTGAGGCCTGGTCGCTCGGCCAGAGCCTGGCGCGCGAGGTCGATGCTCTTTTCCGGACGGCCCGCTGCGAAATGGGCAAGGCCCATCCCGAGGTGGACGTTGAACGCAAAAGGATCGAGCGGGCTGAGCCGGGTGGACGTGTCGAAGGCGGCGAGCGCCTCTTCCGGGCGGCCGAGATAGACGAGGCCGAAGCCGCGGCGCATCCACCCCCAGGCGTGGTTGGGGTCGAGCTGCAGCGCCTTTTCGGCCAGGCCGGCGGCGTGCCGCACGTCGCCGCCCAGCAGCATGATGGCCGAACTGAGCGCGGTGAGCGCGGTCGGATCGTCGCCGACGGTCTGCGTGGCGAGCTCGATGAGGCGCTCGCCTTCGGCACGCTCGGCCGCAATGTCCGAGGTCCAGTTGTAGGCGACCTGCTGGCCGTGCGCCCACGCGCCGAGCGCGGCCGCGAGGCCGTAGTTGGGTTCCAGCGCCAGCGCTTTGGTGAGATAGGAGATGGCCTTGGGGTTCTCGGCCATGCGATGCGCCCACAGATGCGGAAATGCGCGCATGACCAGATCGTAGGCGGCGAGAGTGTCGGGGCGTTTCGAGCGGGCGCGCTCGACCTCGGCGCGCCGGATAGAGGGCTGCAGCGCGCTCGCGACGTCTGCCGCCACCCGGTCCTGCAGGTCGAAGAGATCGGAGACCGCGCCGTCGACTTTGGTCGACCAGATGTGGTTGCCGCTGTCCGCATCGACGAGCTGTGCGGTGATGCGGACGCGCTCACCGACGCGCCGGACGCTGCCCTCGACCGCGTAGCGCACGCCGAGCTCCCGGCCCACCACGCGGACGTCGACCGAGCGGCCCTTGTAGGAAAAGGCGGAGTTGCGGGCGATGACGAAGAAATCGCGGATGCGCGACAGGTTGGCCGTGATCTCCTCGACCACGGCATCCGCGAAATACGCCTGGTCGGCCTCGCCCGAGAGATTGTCGAACGGCAAGACCACGACGGACGGCCGGCTCGACGGTGGCGGGGGAGGCACTTCGGCCGCCTGTTTCTGGCTGACGCCGTCGGGGTGCCAGATATAGATGCGGACAGTCTTGCTGACGTTCTTGAGGTCAAGCGGGCCAAGATCGGTGAACTGCAAATCCGACCGCCCGTCGAGATACTGGTACATCCATTTGGTGATCGCCATGCCGCCGGGCGGTGAAATGGCCTGCACGCGGACCGAGAGATTGACCCCCGAGCCGTAAAGGTCGTCGCCTGCCACCAGCACATCGGCGAGGACGACGCCCGCACGCACCTGGAACGTTCCGCCACCCGGCACGCGCAGCTTGCGCTCGTAGAGCTCGCGCTGCATGTCGGCGACCCACTCGATCGCTGCCACGACGCTCTGGAACTCGGCCAAAAGGCCGTCGCCCATGGTCTTGAACACCTTGCCGCCATAGCGGCCGATCGTGCGCGCAACCAGCCGATCGTAAACCCGCTGCACGAGGCGCAGGGTTTGACGTTCATTGATTTCGGCCAGACGCGAATAACCGACGACGTCCAGCGACACGATCGGAACCAGGCGACGGTCCGGTTGAGCCATACTGATCCGCCCCCCGGCGGTACTATGGGCCGCTTATAGCATCCGATGAGGATGCGGCAATCGGATCGGAAAATCTGTGAAGGTCTAATAGACCGTCGTCAGGACTTCGATTTCTTGGGGCTGTCCCGGCTTCACTTGAAACTGGCGGTTGTAGACTTTGTCGCTGCGCTTGGCGAAGACGGTGTAGTCGCCTTGCTCAAGCACCGTAGATGGGAATGCCCCTGTATTGGTGAATATGGTCGTCCCATCACTGCCCTTGACCGTCCAGTCGACGTCCGCGATGGCCTCGCCGCCGGTTTCGGTGACGAGCTTGAACGAGACCTGCGATGCCTTGTGGTAGAGCGTGGCGTCCGTCAGCTGGCCGGCCTCGACTTGCAGGTCGGCGCGCACAATGGCGTTCACGTCTCCGAAGTAGGAGACGATGTGGTAGGTGCCGGCATTGAGCGTGATGATGTCGTTGGCTCCAAGGCCCTGCGCCACCAGGGCGCGCTCGGCATCTGACGGGCCCGACGTGAAGATATCGAAGTGCAGCAGGTTGATCGGGATCGGCACGTCGCCGGTTACCGCCGCGTTCAGCCGGAGCCCGCCGGCGCCGAGCACCATCGATTTCTCATTGGCGCCGGTCTTGACGGTCAGCGTGTCGCTCGCCTGCGCATGGCCGTAGGCCGCGTCGACGACGTAGTTGCCCGGCGGCAGGCTGAGAGTGGCGACGGACCTGTCGGATTTGGCCGCGAGCACGAGCTGGCCGTTGGCCCCCGGCTTGGCCGAAAAGATTCGCCAGGTGACGCCGTCGGCGATCGGTTGGCCGCCATCGGCGATCATCGCCTCGAGCTTGACCGGCTGCGGCGGCGCCGGCGGCTCCGGGGCGGCCGGTGCCACGGCCGGCAAGGCCTCGGCAGCCGGTGGTTGCCCGGCTTGCGACTGGGATTCGGCGGCCGCCGGGGCGGCGTTCTGGCCGGCAGCCGGCTGGTCGGCGGGGGGCGTCTCCGCTCCGCTGGCGACCGGCGCATGGAACATCGGCATCGGCGCAGGCATCGGTGCCGCGTCCTGCGCCGCGGCCGG
>Ga0134125_10009088_pt1 | contig 11195 bp, 10 predicted proteins | sample KB31751_FD_96464 | JGI IMG/M metagenome (GOLD analysis project Ga0134125, IMG submission 96464) | Terrestrial soil microbial communities with excess Nitrogen fertilizer from Kellogg Biological Station, Michigan, USA - KB3-175-1 | ecosystem: Environmental > Terrestrial > Soil > Unclassified ...
GATCGACGGTCTCGACATCCATTTCATCCACCAGCGGTCTTCTGACGACGACGCGTTTCCGCTGCTGATCACGCACGGCTGGCCGGGCTCCGTCGTCGAGTTCCACAAGGTGATCGAGCCGCTCGTCGCATCCGGGTTTCATGTGGTGTGCCCGTCGCTGCCGGGATACGGCTTCTCCGGTAAGCCGACGGGCACCGGCTGGGGTATCGAGAAGATCGCCGAGGCGTGGGACACCTTGCTGGGTCGCCTGGGCTACGAGCGCTACGGCGCGCAGGGCGGCGACTGGGGCGGCGCCGTCACGACGCAGATCGGGCGCAACGGGGGCCGGTGCGCGGCGATCCACGTGAACATGCCGCTTGCCCGGCCAACCGGCACCCTGGAGAACCCGACCGACGATGAAAAGCGGGCACTCGAGCGCGCCGTCTACTACCGCCAGTGGGACAACGGCTACGCCAAGGAGCAGTCGACTCGGCCGCAGACCATCGGCTACGGGCTGACCGACTCACCCGTCGGGCAGCTGGCGTGGATCGTGGAGAAGTTCTGGTCGTGGATGGACTGCGACGGTCATCCGGAGAACGTGCTCACCCGCGACGAGCTTCTCGACAACGTGATGCTCTACTGGGTCACCGCCTCAGCGGCCTCGTCGGCGCGGTTGTACTGGGAGAGCTTCCGGATCTTCGGCGGGGGCAAGCCAAATCGCGTCGAGGTGCCCACCGGTGTCGCCTCCTTCCCGAAGGAGATCCTCCAGGCGCCGCGCAACTGGTGCGAGGCCGCCTACAACATCACCCACTTCACGAAGATGCCGCGCGGCGGCCACTTCGCGGCGTTCGAGCAGCCCGAACTGTTCGTCGACGACGTGCGCGCCTTCTTCGCTACCGTGCGCTAGGTGAGCACGATCGAGGCCGACTACCTCGTGGTCGGCGCGGGCGCGATGGGGCTCGCGTTCACCGACACGCTGGTCAGCGAGTCCGACGCCACCGTCGTGGTGGTGGATCGCAACGACCAGCCCGGCGGCCACTGGACGACCGCGTATCCGTTCGTGCGGCTGCATCAGCCGTCGGCGTATTACGGCGTGAACTCGCGAAACCTGGGCAGCGACGCCATCGACGAGGACGGCCTGAACGCGGGCTACTACGAACTGGCGAGCGGCGCCGAGGTGTGCGCCTACTTCGACGCGGTGATGCGGCAGCATCTGCTCCCGTCGGGTCGGGTGACCTACCTGCCGATGAGCGAATTCCTCGGCGACGGCCGGATCCGAACGCTCGGCGGCGAGGACATCGAGGTGACCGCGCGCCGCGTCGTCACCAGCCACGTGGACATCATCGTGCCGTCGATGCGTCCGCCGTCCTACGCAGTCGAAGCCGTCGATTGCGTGCCGCCCAACGAGCTGCCGCGCATCCGCGACGCCAGGGACCGCTATGTGATCGTCGGCGCGGGCAAGACCGCGATGGACGCCTGCCTGTGGCTCCTGCGGCACGGCGTCGCGGCGGAGCGGTTGACGTGGATCAAGCCCCGCGACGCGTGGGTTCTGGACCGCGCCGCGATCCAGCCCGGTTCGCAATTCGCCAAACGAGTGCTGCGCGACTTCTCGAATCAGCTCGCCGCGGTGCACGAGGCCGAATCGCTGCCAGACCTCTTCGATCGGCTGGAGTCGAAGGGGTGCCTGCTGCGTGTCGACACGTCCGTCGACCCGACGATGTACCGGTGTGCGATCCTGTCGCAAGCCGAGCTCACAGAACTGCGGCGCATCGACGACGTCGTGCGGATGGGTCATGTCCATACGGTCGAACCGGGCCGCATGACCCTCGAGGGCGGAACCCGCGACATCGCCGGATCCGCGCTGTACATCGACTGCTCGGCGGACGGTTTCGCGCATCGGGAACCAGCGACGGTGTTCAGCGGCGATCACATCTCGCTGCAGGCCGTGCGCACCTGCCAGCCGGCGTTCAGTGCGGCCGTCATCGCACACGTCGAGGCGGCTTACCCCGATGACGAAACGCGCAATGCGTTCTGCGGGCCGGTGCCCTATCCACGGGAGCCGACCGACTGGCTGCGAATGATGTTGGCTTTCAACAAGAACCAACTGCAATGGTTCTCCGATCCCGACATGATGGCGTGGACCGACGCCGCGCGCTTGAACGTCCTGCACCACGTGACCGCCGCGGTCAGCGAGCGGGCCCGCGAGAAGATCATCTCGGTGTTGAGTTCGCAGCTCCCCGCCATCAACGACAAGCTGGAACAGCTGCTGGCCGGTTAAGCGCGCCGAGACCGTCGAGCCGGGGAACTGACATCTGTCAGGTCGCGCCGCCGCGGAGTAGTCTCTGATTCACGACGTAATCAGAAACATCGGAATTCGCCACATAGGGCGAAGCACAACGCAATTCGGGATTCGCTCGATGTGGCGCGATCGAATGGGATCAGTGCCATGGCCATCGACTTCACCCTGACCGAAAAGCAACAAGAAATCCAGGAATCCGCGCGTGAGTTCGCGCGGAACCACCTCGCGCCGATCACCGACCGGGTCGACGCGGAACCCGATCCGCTGAAGGCGTTTCAGCTCATGAAGGACGCGTATGCGGAGGCGTGTAAACGTGGGTTCGCCTTTTCCATGCTGCCTGCGGAATATGGTGGCGGCGGGCTCTCGAACGTCGATTTCGTGCTCGCCGCCGAGGAGATACAGGCCGTCGACCCGGGATTCGGCACTACACTGCTGGTGAACGGGCTCGGGCTGATGCCGGTTTGGTACTACGGAACCGAGGAACAGAAGAAGAGATTCATCGGCACCGCCACGGCCGACCAGAGCGGTGAATTCATCGTCGGCTATGCGGCAAGTGAGCCGGCGGGGACACCGGGTGGCACCGCGAACTTCGACGCACCCGCGATCGACGGCGCCGGGATGCAGGTCACCGCGCGACTCGACGGCGACGAGTACGTGATCAATGGCCGCAAGTACTGGCCGTGCAATGTCGGCGGTTGGGACAACAAGGGCGCCAACCTGAATCTGGTGGTCGTGCGCACCGACCCAGAGGCCGGCGGCACCTCAGGGCTCTCCGCGATCATGATCGAGCGTGGCACACCGGGAATCACGTACAACTCGATCAGCACCTCCGCCCAGCGGAGCGCGCCGAACTGCGAGATCATCTTCGACAACGCCCGGGTGCCGGCGGCCAACCTGATCGAGGGGACGAAGGGGAACGGCGACCTCTTGATCAACCGCAACTTCGCCTGGTCCGGCCCGGTTGCGGGGATCGGGGCGGTAGCGGTGGCGCGGGCCGCGTACGAGGATGCCCTGCACTGGGCCAAGACCTACACCGCGGGCGGGCCTAAACCGATCATCAACTACCAGTACCCCGGCTATGTCCTTGGCGATGTCGCGGCGAAGATCGAGGCGGCGAGGTACTTCTGCTGGAAGTCGGCACATTACCTGGATCAGCATGGCTACCACGGCGAGATGCTCGGGGCGATGTGCAAAATCCATTGCACGGAAATGTTGTTCGACTGTGTCTATAAGTGCATGCAGGTCGTCGGGGTCAATTCGGTCGACAAGAAGAACAGGTTTGACCGGTATCTGCGCGAGGCGGCGCTGCTGCCGCTCTACGACGCCGGGAACTTCGGCATGCAGCGGCGCAGGGTCCACGGTGTCATGGTGGACGACACTTTCAACCCGCGGGCCTTCATGGACGACCTGCCGGTCGATTTCACCAAGGGTATGGAGGGCATCGACACGATCCCGGGCCCGAAGACGGACGGGCAGCAGACCACTGCGCGGGCGGACACGCCTGGCTTCGCCCGGCAATAGCGGAGGGTCGAATTGACTCTGCGCCGAGGGTGTGCGCCTCTCGTACATTTGCGCCGTGTACGCAGAGTTGGCCGTGTACGCAGAGTTGATCGCCTCGCGGTCAAGCGAGCGACTCTACCCACGCCCTGTGCAGTGCGGCGTACCGCCCGCCTTCACGGCCGATGAGGTCGCCGGGGGCGCCGTCTTCGACGATGTGGCCGTGCTCGAGCACCAGCACCCGGTCCGCGATGTGCACAGTGGAAAGCCGATGCGCGATCACCAACGCGGTGCGGTCGGACAGCACGGTCTCCAGCGCCCGCTGCACCATCCGCTCGCTGGGAATGTCCAGCGACGAGGTGGCCTCGTCGAGGATCAGCACTGCAGGGTCGGCGAGGAACGCGCGGGCGAATGCGACCAGCTGTCGCTGCCCGGCCGAGAGTCGGCCGCCGCGCTTGGCGACGTCGGTGTCGTAGCCGTCGGGCAGCGCGTCGATGAACCGGTTCGCGCCGACGGCCGTCGCGGCCGTCGCCACTTCAGCGTCGGTGGCATCGGGGCGGCCGAACCGGATGTTGTCGGCGACAGTGCCGTCGAACATGAAGTTCTCCTGTGTCACCATCACGACGTGGCGGCGCAGCTGGCTCTGCGAAACATCCCTCAGGTCAATGCCATCCAGCGTCACCGCACCCGACGTCGGGTCGTAGAACCGGGCGATCAGCTTGGCGATCGTGGTCTTGCCCGCGCCGGTGGTGCCGACCAGCGCGACGGTCTGCCCGGCCGGAACCGAGAAGCTCAGGTCGGGCAGCACCGGCCGCTCAGGCACGTAAGCGAACCGCACGTCGTGGAATGCCACGTCGCCGCGCAGCTTCTCGAGCGCCACCGGCTGCTCGGGCTCCTTGATGCCCGGCCGCTCGGCGAGCACACCGGCCAGCTTCTCCAGCGCCGACGACGCGGACTGGAACGTGTTGAAGAACTGCGAGATCTCCTGCATCGGTTCGAAGAACATCCGTAGGTACAGCAGGAACGCCGCGAGGGTGCCGATGGTCATCTGGCCGTGCAGCACGCGGTAGCCGCCGTAGAGCAGCACCACACCCGTGGTGATGTTGCCGACCAGCTTGACACCGGGCATGAAGATCGCGAGCAGCCGGAATGTTCTCTCGTTGTCCGCCTTGTAACGATCGGCGATGTCTTCGAAGATCTCCTGATTGCGCGGTTCGCGCCGGTAGGCCTGCACCGCCTTGATGCCGGTCATCGTCTCGACGAACTGCACGATGACCAGCGCGGCGCTCTCCCGCACCCTGCGGTATGTCTTGGCCGACTCGTTGCGGAACCACCACACCAGCGCCACCAGAACCGGGAACGCCGCCAGACACATCAGGCCGAGCCGAACATCCAGTGTCACAAGGAGAATGGCTGTGCCGATCAGCGTGAGCGCGGCGGTGATCAGGCTGTCGAAACCGGTTTCCAGCATGTCCTGGATGGCTTCGACGTCGTTGGTGGACCGGCTGACCACTCTGCCGGACGTGTATCGCTCGTGGAACGCGATGTCCAGACGCTGGAAGTGCCTGAACACCCGCTGCCGCAGTTCGAGCAGCACCTTCTGGCCGATCCGCCCGGAGCGCTGCAGGAAGAACATCCTGCTGACGGCCTGGATGACCACCACCCCGCACAGCACGCCGACGACGACCATCAGCGTGTGCGCCGGGCCACCGGACAGGATCGGCGGGATGCCGCGGTCGATGCCGCGTTGCACGAGTATCGGAACCGAAAGGCGTGCAAGGTTTTCCACCACGACGACGAGCGCAAGAAGCGCGACTGTTAGCTGGTACGGGCGCAGCAGCGAGCCGAGCAGGGCGCGCGCTTCGCGGCGACGCGGGACGCTTTCGTCGATCGGCAGGTCATCACTTTGGTCGTCGGTGATCCGACCGCGCCACTCGTCCTCGGGGACGTCGATTGGTTGGGTGTCGGTTGCGGTCATCGGCCCTCGGCCTCCGACGTCACGAAGCGGGTTTTATCGGAAGCCGCCCGCTGCTTGTACAAGGCCTCCTGCTCCTCGTACGCAATGCCAAGCCGCTCCCGGTTCTCGTCGTCCTCCCACGCGCAGCTGCGTTCGGCGCGATCGTCGAGTTCGTCGTCGGCCGCCAGCAGATAGCGGTACTGCGGCACGCTGGTCAGCAATTGAGCATGCGTGCCGATGTGCGTGATCGTGCCTTCGCTCAAGAGCGCGACCTTGTCGGCGAGCAGCACCGTCGACGCCCGATGCGCGACCACGATGCCGGTCACCGAGTGCAGCACCCGGCGCAACGCCTCCTCGACGATGGCCTCGGTGTGCACGTCGAGTGCGGACAGCGTGTCGTCGAGCACGAGGATCTTGGGCGCGGCGAGGATGGCCCGCGCCAGCGACAGCCGCTGCCGCTGGCCGCCAGACAGGCTCATGCCCTGCTCGCCGATGCGGGTGTCCAAACCGAACGGCAGGTCGTAGACGAACTGCGCGGCGGCGACCTCGACGGCCTGCGCCAGCTGCTCGTCCGTCGCGTCGGGCCTGCCCAGCCTCAGGTTCTCGGCCACCGACATCGAAAACAGCGTCGGGTCCTCGAACGCGGTGGCCACCGTCTCCCGCAGCGCGGGCAGGCTCAGTTCGCGGATGTCTTTGCCGTCGATGCGGATCTCGCCCTCGGTGACGTCATAGAGCCGGGACAGCAACGCGGCGAGGACCGACTTGCCCGAACCCGTCGAACCGACCAGCGCAAGCGTCTCCCCGGGCTCGACGGTGGCGTCGATGTGACGCAAAGCCCAATCGTCGGGGGCGGCGTCGGGGAAACGGAAGCCGACGTCGACCAATTCCAGCCTGCCCCCCGAAGGCGGCTCGTTCGACGGGCCATCGGTGATTTCCCGTGGTGCGTCGAAGATCTCGGCGATCCGGTTGGCAGCGGTGAACGACTCCTGCGTCATCGACAACAGAAAACCCAGAGATGCGATCGGCCACACCAGCGACAGCATCATGGTGATGAACGCGACCAGCGTGCCCATCGTGACGTAGCCGTGGCCGGCGGCGTAGGCGCCGAAGCCCAGCACCACGATCAGTGTAAGGTTCGGGATGATCTCCAGCAGCGTCCAGAACTTCGCGGACACCGACACCCTGCTGACCTGCGTGTCGTAGAGGTTGGTCAGTTGTTCGTCGAACCGGTCGTACACGTGGTCCTCGCGGCCGAATGACTTCACCACCCGCACACCCAGCGCGGCTTCCTCGACATGCGTTGCGACGTGGCCGGACTGGTCCTGGGCCAGCCGCGACAGGCGCGTGTAATCATGCTCGAAGTGCAGCACCGTCAACGTGATCGGCACGATCGACAACAGCACGACGACACCGAGCGGCCAGTACATCGCGAGCAGGATCGCCGTCACCACGGTGATCTGAAGGATGTTGAGCAGCAGGAACACCATGCCGAACGACATGAAGCGGCGAATGGTACTCAGGTCGTTCATGATTCGTGACAGCAGCTGGCCGGACTGCCAGCGGCCGTGAAAGGACATCGGCAGGATCTGCAGCCGTGCGTAGAGGTCCTTGCGGATGTCGGCCTCGACGCCCATGGTGGCGCGGGCGACCAGCCAGCGGCGGATGAACCACAGCACCGCCTCCGAGACGCCGACACCCATCGCGGCTGCGCCGAGCACCCACAGGCCCTGCTGGTCCTGATGGCGCACCGGCCCGTCGATCACGGCCTTGGTCATCAATGGAATGGCCACGGTGGCAACGAGGCTGACGACCGCGACCAGGACCATCGCAGTCCACCGCCCCCGGTACGGCAGCAGGTAGGGCATCAGCCGCCACAGATCTGAACTGGTACGTTCGCGCGCCGGCGGTCGCGCGATCGCCGGCGCCGAGCGCAACGTGTCCACAGTCGATTCAGTCAATGCACATCCAATTATCCGTCGTGCGGCAAATCAATAACGGCCAATCCGAGCGTGTCATGCCACTACGACATCTCATCCATCCACCGTAAAACCTCAACAATGGATGAGGTCAACGGCTTCCCGCGCGTGTCTAGCGCAGCGGAGTCGCGTTCTGCCGATGTAGACGGCTTACCAGGGCCGTCTGGCGTTCAGTCGGCCACCTGGTAGATCGCCTCGGCGGCTACTGAGGCGACGCCGAGTTCGGCCGCGACGGCGTCGATCGCGTGCCGCGCGATACCGACGTCGACCTGGCCGTCGGGCGTGAAGTACGGACCGATGTAGCGCTCATAGTGCCGCTGCGCCTCGTCATGCGTCAGCCGGTTCAGAAACGACGCGATGTAGTCGACAGCGAGGCCGGGCGTATCGGCGATCGTCCGAAGGGCCCGCTGGTTGGCCCGCACCAGCGCCTGCAGCGCTGGGCTGTCCAGCGGGATATGGGCAGGGTCCACCGCAACTCCCACGGTGGGGATCTGGAAGTGATCGCCAACCCAGGCCAGCAGTCGGAAACCCTCCTCCTCGGCGGCTTGTTCGGGTGAAAGCGTGCTGCCTACATATGCGGCGTCGACGGAGCCATCCCGAAGGCGGCGCAGGTCCATCTGGTAATCACCCGGAGCCCGCACCACACACTCCAGGTCGCGGTCGGGGTCCAGGCCATGCTTGCGCAGGACGATGCGGGCGAAACATCCTGGGGCGGTGTGTGCGGCGTGGACCGCCAGGCGGCGCCCCCGGAGATCCGCCATCGACGTCACGTCGGCGCTGCCGAGAAACCAGAACAACGGACGGTGAGTGTTGACGCTGAGCATTGTCCAGCCGATGTCGTCGGTCAGCCGAGACAACAGCGCCCGGCCAAGACCAATCGTCGCACTACGGCGCAGCCGCTCCGTTTCCCAGCTGACCCCGTCGCGGATGGCTACGTGGACACCTTCATCCTCGTAGTAGCCCTCCTGGTCGGCGACATAGGCCACCAATTCTTCGTGAATACCGCGCCCGACATAGGCCAAGTCGATCGTGTGCACGGCCATACACCGCCTTTTCAATCCATGGACAGGCCGCCATTGACCGGCAGGTAGTGACCGGTGGTGAAACCGGACTCCTCACTTGCCAAGAACGCCACTGTTTTGGCCACCTCGTCGGGGCGGACTAGACGCCCCATGGGATTGGTGGCTCCGAGGTGATGCAGCTGCTCGGTGGACAACTGCTCGGTCACCTTTGTCTCGTCCACCGTGGCGGGTGCGACGAGGTTGGCGGTGATCCCATGCGGCGCCAGCTCGAGTGCGACGTAGCGGACAAACTGGTCCAGTGCCGCCTTCGCGGTGCCCAGCGTGATCATCCCGTCGCGGGGACGACGCGACAATCCCGTGCTGAGATACACCAGCCGTCCATAACCGCGGGAAATCATGCCCGGTGCAACAGCTTTGGTGACCAGGTATGCGGCCCGTAGTTCCCTGTCCAGCTTGCCGCCGAGCTGCGCCCAGGTCAGATCGGCGAACGAGGTGACATCGAAAGGGATCAATGCGTTGTGCACGAGGACATCGACCCGACCCCACCGCTGTTCGGTTTCGTCGACCATTGCGGCGACATCACCGGCTTCTGTGACATCGGCCTTGATCGCCACCGCCTCGCCACCGGCAGCGCTGATGGCCGCTACCACTTCCTCTGCCTGCGGGGCACTGGCGCGATGATTGACGACGACCCGAAATCCCCGCTCCGCGAGGACTAGTGCGGTCGCTGCGCCGATTCCTCGGCTGGCTCCGGTGATCACTGCAACACGACGCATCGGTGTTACCTCCGTCTGTGACAGCTGCATGAAGGCCAGAACGGATGGACGACCGCGAACTCATCCCGCGCCAAGAGTATTTCGAGGAGCTGTGAAAACGCTGTGTGCTGCTCTGCCAAATGAGAACCATTGCGGTGCACGGCTTCCCGCCCGTGTCAGACGATGTCGAAATACCCAAGTACGCCAGCGGCAAAAACAACGATCAGCGGGTTGGTCTTGCTGAAGATGAAGATCGCCGTGCAGATCGCGGTGAGGGTGTAGGCCCGCCAGTCGTGGTCGGCGGCCCGGCTCATCACCAACGAGGTGGCCATGATCAGGCCGACGGTCAGCGGCGCGAACCCCTTCTCGACGGCGATTCGCCACTTCGACTTCTGCGCTTTTGCCAGAACAGAGTGACGACGTACATCAAGGACGCGGCAGGCAGCAGCATCGCGGCGGTGGCGATCAATCCGCCGACGATGGCTCCGGGAACGCCGCCGACCGTCAGGCCGGCACCGTAGCCGACCAGCGTCACGATCAGGATGCTTGGACCGGGTGCGGTTTGAGAGATCGAGAAGATGTCGGCGAACTGCGAGTCGGTCATCCAGTGGTGGCCTTTGACCGTCTGCAGATGCATCTCGGGCAGCACCGCGTTCCCGCCGCCGATCGACAGCAGCGACAGCGCCGCGAACAAGCCCGCCAGTTGCAAATAGGTGTGGATCACGTCGGCTGCTCTTTTGGCCATGCCCAGACCAGGCTGATCGGCGCGAGGATGGCCAGCACGACCGGAAGTGGCCACCGCAGAATGCCGTTCAGGACGAACGCCGCAGCGAAGAGCAAGACCGGCATCAGTCCCGTCAGGCACTTCTTCCCGGTTTGGATGACCATCGCCAGCGTCAGCGCGACGGCGGCTGCCGAGGCGCCGTGCAGGACGCCCTTCACGGCGGGCATCTCCTTGAACCGAAAATAGAAGAAGCCCGCCACCATGATCAGGACGACCGGCATCAGGCACAGCCCGAACAGCGCCGCCGCCGCGCCGAGAAGCCCACGCATCTTCGACCCCGCGAAGACCGCCATGTTGACCTGATTCGCACCTGGCAGGATTCGGCACATCGTCATCGCGGAGAGGAACTCCGCTTCGCCCATCCACTGTTTCTCGACGACCAGCACCTCGCGGGACCACGCGGAAAGCCCGCCGACGAACGAGGCGAGCGCGATGTGGTTGAACGTCCCACGCGAGTTCGACCAGTGAGACCTTCTCGCGCGGCGGATCGAGCTCGCTCTCGCGCGGCGGGTCGATCTCACTCATGCATGAGGTCGTGGTCGTGCGGGAAGTCGTCCTCGTGGTGCTGGGACGGCTCGAGCGGGTCGGGCGCCTCGTAGTGGTACGACAGCTCCCAGTCGCTGTCGAACACCGCCTTCAGCCGCCCGACGATGGCCCGGTCGTCGGTCATGATGCCCAACTCGCGGCGCAGATCGAAGGCGCTGCGGTCGATGTTCATCGACCCCACCAGCGCGTGTCGGTTGTCGACGACGATCAACTCCGCGTGCACCCTCAGGTTCTTCTGCTTGTGCACTTTGACGCCGAACCGCGTCAACGTCCGCAGCGACGCGAAGGTGTCGAGGATGCCCATTCGCTGATGCCGTGCTTGCCGCCGCAGAGAACGTGCACTTTGACACCGCGGTCTGCCGCCGCCGCGAGGCGTTCGA
>Ga0134125_10009089_pt1 | contig 11194 bp, 9 predicted proteins | sample KB31751_FD_96464 | JGI IMG/M metagenome (GOLD analysis project Ga0134125, IMG submission 96464) | Terrestrial soil microbial communities with excess Nitrogen fertilizer from Kellogg Biological Station, Michigan, USA - KB3-175-1 | ecosystem: Environmental > Terrestrial > Soil > Unclassified ...
TCGGCCCGTAGCTGTCGATCTCCTTACTAACTCGCAGGACGGGCTCGGTGCGGCAGCCCATTACCAGGCCGATTTAGGTTCAAACATTCCACGTTTCCAGGCAGAGTTGAACTGCCTTCCATTCGAGAGCGGGCAGTTTGATGTCGTGATTTTTAATGCTTCCTTTCATTACTCCGAAAACTACGAGGTAACGTTGCGTGAAGCCCTCCGCTGCACGAAGCCCGATGGGCTTGTAGTCATTTGCGATACCCCGTGGTATTCGCGAGAACTAAGTGGGAAGCAGATGATTATCGAACGTCATGCCTACTTTCGCGAACGCTTTTGCACAGCATCGGACGCTCTGGAGAGTCAGGAATTTCTGACAGACGAATATCTGCACAGCCTTGGAGACGCCCTTTCCATTCGCTGGACTGTGCACCGGCCTTGGTATGGATGGGGATGGGCGATGCGTCCATGGATTGCAAGGTTGCGCGGGCGCCGCGAACCTTCTCAATTTCGCATCTACGTGGCGAGGAAAGATGTCCGCTAGCCCTATCGTGCAGACAGGTGACCCAAAGGCCACAGTAATTGGCGGTACGCGCTATGCTGCAGGGCCGAAATCAGCTGTTCGAGGTACTCTCAAAATAGTGGGTGAGGAACTACGGCGTCTTCATTCTGATTCCATAAAGCTGCACGCTCCAGCCAACGAGATTAATCTCGAGGGATTCCTCCTGTTACCTGGGCTCATCAATGCGCATGACCATCTGCAATACGCATTGCACCCGAGAATCGGACATCCTCCATATCGAAATTATGTTGAGTGGGGAGAAGATATTCACTCCACCTCGCCTGCGTTGATCTCTCACTACAAGTCAGTGCCGAAGAACGTTCGACTCTTGTGGGGTGGAGTACGGAATCTTCTATGCGGTGTTACGACCGTCTGCCATCATGATCCGTTCTGGCCCGCGCTGCACGCTGACGGTTACCCAATAAAGGTGGTTCGCGAGTATAGGTGGGCGCACTCCGTCAAACTCGACCATGACATTCGCGTGGCGTGGCGTGCCGAACGGGATGGTTGGCCTTTCTTCGTACATGCATGCGAAGGTACAGACGAATTAGCGCGTGGTGAGCTCGCCAACCTGGACGATCTGGGCGTGCTAAACGCGCAGACCGTTGTTGTTCACGGTCTTGCGCTGGATCCAAGTGGGATTGCACTGCTGCAGGAGCGTCAGGCATCGTTGATTCTTTGCCTCTCGTCGAACCAATTCCTTTACGGCTGTCTGCCGGATATGAAAAGCCTGAGTATGGCTACGAAGATTGCTTTGGGCAACGACTCGCCCCTTACAGCTGTTGGAGATCTACTCGACGAAGTCCGGTTCGCCATCGAGGCTGCTTCTATCCCGCCAGATAGGGCCTATCAGATGATCACAGATATTCCTGCGACTATTCTGCGCCTCAAAAATGGGGAAGGACGTATCCAAGAATCGGGTTCTGCCGATTTCATAGCTGTTCGTGATAATGGCGAGCCTCCGGACCAAAGGCTGCTGACGCTCTCCTGGCGAGATGTAGAGTTCGTGATGATTGCAGGAAAGGTGCAACTTGCCTCGGAAGATGTGCTGCAACGTCTCCCGCTTGCGGCAGCGGACGGCATGGAGCCTCTCTGGATTGACGGAGATATCCGCTGGTTACGTGCACCAGTTCGAAAACTCGTGCAACAAGCTGAGGCGTTCCTTGGGGAGGGAATGGTTCGTCTGGGAGATCGTGTGGTTAAACCCGTGGACGCTGTCATTCCAGGTTTTCCGTCGACAGCCTGCAATGCGATGACTCAAGGCGAGGAGAGGCCATAGTGGCGCATCTCGGGGTGCTTTGCTATCAAGGTGCTGGGCACCTGAACCCCCTCATTGCGTTATCTCGCGAGTTGGTATCGCGAGGACACCGCGTTACCTTCTTCTTGCCGCGTGAGCTTGAATCACGGATTCGAGAGGAAGGTCTTAATTTCTTCCCTCTCGACATTCCAGAGGTCGAGTCGACACCTGCTGCTAATGAAGTAGCACCTCAGCCAAACCCCGGGTGGATTCAAGACACACGTGCCAGACTCAGTCGCCTCGACCATGAGATCGGCGTTTACCTTCGCGAATATCTCGCTGCTATCAGCGCCTCGGACGTCGACGCACTGCTCATGGGAGAAATCTCGCTCGCCGGTCCAACCGTGGCAGAGATGTCATGCATTCCTTATTTTGTTGTCTCGACCTCAATTCCCCACAACTTTGGATGGAGTGCACCACAGCGGTTGCTTCCTTATCGCACGTGGCAGGAAGAGCTCCGGGCACGAATTTTTGAGGTATCGATTTTTTGCATGAGAGGTCCGGTGCGGCGGATCCTTGATCGCTACCGCCATAAGGCAGGGCTCGGCTCGATTGCCGACATAGGAAAGACGTTCCCTGAGCTAGCGCACATCACCCAATGGCCGAGATGCCTCGATACGACGTGTCACGACATGCCCGAGCGATTTTTCTACACAGGGCCATTTATCAATTCTGAGACGCGCTCTTCAATTGAATTTCCCTGGCATGAACTCAACGGAAAACCGTTGGTCTATGCATCGTTAGGAACTACCCGTAAGGCCGATCCCGAAATCTACCACCGCATTGCATCAGCATGTGCTGGGCTCGACCTGCAACTCGTTATTACACTGGGCGGTCGACGCAATATCGAATCGTTTGCGGATCTGCCAGGGAATCCATTAGTAGTGGAAAATGCGCCGCAACTCGATCTGCTCAAGCGCGCAAGTTTCGTGATCACTCACGCCGGGCCAAATACAGTGCTCGAGACATTGCAGTTCGGCCTACCGATGTTGGCTCTTCCGGTTGCACTTGATCAACCAGCGGTCGCCGCTCGCCTTGAAATGTTAGGAGTTGCAGAGGTGTTACCTCCGCAACATTGTTCGGCAGCGGAGATTCGTGAAGCACTGCTCAAACTCATGACAGAGAATCGCTATCGGGTGGCATCCATGAAGATACAGGCGCAGCTTCAATCTCTTAAAGGTGCCGTCCAAGCCGCTTTCATCATAGAAGAAGCGCTGGCGAACTATGCGTGCCCCTTGCTACAGTGACGCCACTAATTGATCCAACTGGGATATAGCTTCTTCTAGGCGCTGATAATGCAGTTCAAATGTTGGAATTCCTGCCAGTCGCTCAAGGATAGTCTGATGCCTCATGCGGATTTCTCCAGCAGAATATAACTCCTCTGACATCAACTGTGTGGCGCTTCCATGAGGAAGTGGTATCAGCGCGGGTCGTACAGCCGATGAGCGGCGCAGATAAACAACCGCGCGCACCGCGGCTTCATTTGATGTGCTGAGGGGAGGCAATTCGGAGACGGAAACCTCAATCGAAGGTTTTCCCTCCATCCGTGGCGTAATCTCGCGTTCCCGTAGTTCGGGGAAGAAGGCCTGTGCTTCGGGGCGAAAGCGAACGCGATGCGAATGTCCGACGACCCGTGGTTCATCCGAAGAATTCAAGAGATAGCAGGTGTCATCAGAAGTGTAGGTCCATCCCGCCCGTGCACAAGCGTAAGAAAGAGTGGATTTGCCGGCACCGGAGTCACCACACAGAAGAATGCCTTTGCCCTGTCTGCTGACACATGCGGCATGAATGTCGGTAACAACCGAGGCACCGAGCAACAGATAGATCACCTTCTCAAGAAAGTTGTGGCGCAAATAAACTGGATCTTCCAGCGCAGATTCATTCAACCAGACAAAACTGGATCCAGCGCGAAGATCGAGTACAGCCTGGTTCTCAGGATCAGCCACCATGGTATAGAGATGGTTGTACGCCCGGCGTACCGGAGGTGGAGGCGTCTGCCTGCTCATGCCTTCGCTGACGCCGATTCTGACCGCAAACTGAGTGTCGTCATATTGAAGCCCCCTGTGGCCGAAGCTCGCCTCCGCCGCCGTTAGCACCTCATGTCGGTTGGTCAGAATGGCTACGGCAAATCCAAGCGGAAAGAAAGTCTGTCTCAGCGGTAGAGCCATATCGCAGAGCAAGCCCTGCTCGCGTGGGCTGGGTTGGTCCGCACGTAGCTTGGCAGCTACCCTCGACACTGCAATAGCGCTATCCGTCAATGTCTTCCCCTTTTCTTGTATCGAGGCTAACTGCTCTGGAATTTGACTTGTCATTGTGTGGTCATGCATTTGTCAGAAGCTATTTACCCATGTTCCTCCTGCTCAGCGTTCAACAGAGGAACGAGCATTCAACCTCTGTGACAAAGAACTGACAAACGCCAGAAAATCGTGAGACATTGCCCGGCCCCAGTTTCATTAATGTAGCGACAGTAGATGATCCTGAAGGATATTGGCTTGGGAGAGCGTGATGGTATGAAGAGTTTTAGTGATGTTCAGCCGGACAGTCTTTCCCCGTCAGTTCTGAAAGAGGCGATCGCGGTCAGAGGCTATGCGCTGATTCGTCAATTGATTCCACATTCGGAGGTGGAAGGAACTCTTCTTGATGTTGTCGGCGTACTTTCCAGGGCGGGATGGTTGCAATCGGACAATTCTGCGTCCGATCGTATACCCGCTGAAGGTGCTGCTTACGGTGATCCAGATCCGATCTTCAAGAAGACCTACCAGGAAGTGTTCAACCTGGAGCGATTCCATGCTCTACCGCATCATCCGGCTCTAAAGAGAGTGATGGAGATGATCGTCGGCGATCAGGTTCTGATACACCCTAAACCTATTGGCCGTCTTATATTTCCCTGCTGTGAACGGCTTGTCACGCATCCTCACCAGGACTACGAGTTCATGGGGGGAGATCCCGAGTTTTATACCGTGTGGATACCTCTGCACGATTGCCCCCTTGAGGCAGGCCCATTACGTATCCTTGAAGGATCACATCGGTACGGTGTTCAGCAGCATGAGAGGGAAAACCTACACGTACCGGAAATCCCGGTTGATGCCGCTACTGGCGATGAGTGGGTAGAAGGACAAGTCAATGCAGGGGATGTGCTGATCTTCCACAGCCTCACCGTACATGCGGCTGCGCCCAACATCTCCGATCGCATGCGCATCTCACTCGACTGCAGATTTCAGGACTCACGCCGGACGCTAAACCCTTCAAATCTCGTCTTCGCGGGCGAATCCGGGAAGTCATGGGAAAGAACTTACGCGGGTTGGCAGTCGGAAAGTCTCAAGTACTACTGGAAAAAGCTTCCTCTCTCATTGAAACCGACGCGCGAAGACCTGGAGCAACTCTCCATCAGCTCTGAAAATCCAGCACTTCGTGCCCGCTATGCTCGAATGGCCAGTCAACTCGCCTGAAGAATGATCGCTCATCCTTCCCTGAAGTTCAGTCCGTTCCTTACAGCGTGGAATGTACGGACACCGCAAAAGCTTCGGACGGCAACATTTCCTGCTTGGCGCGGAGAGGACCTTCCTCAGTCTCCATTCGATATCGGATCAGTTCCGCAACTGTCAGCATCTTCATGTGGTGTTCGCGACAGAATCTGATCAAATCGGGTACGCGCGCCATTGTGCCATCGTCCTTCATGATCTCGCAGATCACACCCGCCGGACGAAGGCCGGCCATTCTCGCAAGGTCCACGGATGCTTCGGTTTGTCCAGCCCGCACTAACACTCCCCCTTCGCGCGCGCGCAAGGGAAACACATGCCCTGGCTTCGAAATATCCTTCCATGTTGTTTGAGCAGCGATCGCAACCTGAATCGTGTGCGCGCGATCATGAGCTGAGATCCCCGTGGTCACGCCTTCCGCGGCTTCAATGCTCTCAGTAAAGGCTGTCCCGAAACGAGACGTATTCACCTGGGTCATCGGCCTCAGGCCAAGGTGTTCCGCTCGCTCCTCGGTCAGTGACAAACAGATAAGGCCGCGTCCGTACCTGGCCATAAAGTTGATGGCTTCCGGCGTTGCAAACTCCGCAGCCAGCGTCAGATCTCCTTCATTTTCGCGATCTTCGTCATCTACGACCACAATCATGCGGCCTCGGGCCAACTCCTCGATCGCTTCTGGAACTGTTGCAAATTCATTTCTCATCTGGACCCCCGGGAATTGCCCGACAGCAGAATGTGACAAGCATCAGGGGTTGAAGAAGCGTAGCAACTCCTGTGCATCATGCTCGCTCAAAGAAGCGCGCACCCGCATATGACGGACGATGGTTCCGGAGATCCGCGGTGAGAAGCCATCGGGGGGCGTATGACATCTTGCGCAATTCTGTTCAAAAACTCTTTGACCTTCGCTCTGTTTGGTGTTGCTCGGGTGTGTGGCCGTCGACTGTTGCTTTGCATTCTGCTGATCCTTCTGCGCAGGTTTTGCCTGTGTCTGAGCAGCGCCGGCGATAGCTACGCCGAAAAGGGCAATGGCGGCGGCATTTAGGAGAAGATGTTCGCGGTTCATCTCAGTGTCCTTTCCAGGCAGGGAAGAGGAACCGGTAAGTTAGGCCCGTCTCCCATATATTCACGTCTTTGTTCGATGAAAACTGTCGCGCGTAACTCGTCAGAATCCTGGTATTGTGCGGCAGGTTATAGTCGAGCCCGAAGTCGGCGCGCTGCGTGTCCACAGAGGGCAGCGGGTCGCCTCCGATGTTGTCTGTCTTGAATGTCTGCTGCATCCGGAACAGTGGCTCGAATCGACCGACCCAGCTGTTGTACCCGCCGAACTGCTTCATTCGCCAGTCCGCTTCTATCCAGTAGCCATTCCCGTGGGCGCCGCGAGCCCACTCCGACCGCAGCCGGAACCCGGTGTCCTGAGGCTCCCACCACACGTGAACGCCAGAGAAGTTCTCATGTGTTCCTTGCAGAAGCCGACCATAGGAGGTTCCAATCTCCAGTCGTTGTTTGGGCAGGTACACGCTGACTCTGCCTCCGGAAGAACGGGCGGAGTTGAACTGTTCGTTGCCACTCCGCGCGGAAAAGTAGGCTGCGTAGTCGATGGAGAAGTTCTCGTTGGACACAGCCGATCCCCGCAACTGGCCGCCGAGGCTGGTTCCCGTCTGCATGACTCCCAGTCCGGAAATCAGCGGGCCGTCCTGGAAGTTGGCGACCCAAAAAGGCGACAGCCGCTCGTTATAAGTTGCGAATGGGGTAAGAAAGCTTCCTCCAACCACAGTAAGGTGAGGAGCCGCGATGAAGTCTCCCTGGAGGTAGGTCAAAGCCACGAAGTGAGAGTGGTTATAGCCCTCCTGTCCGCCGCCCTTCGGATTAAAAGATTCCAGCAGGATCGCTCGAGATTCGATGAGGAAACGATTGCCAAGGGGTACCGCGGCCAATGGTTCCATAATTGGCAGGTAACTTGTGGCTCCATCGTTCGTGTTCGTGAAGAAGCCGAGTCCGCCGGACAATAGCGGCGTATTCTGCGCAGCGGCATACTGCCACACGCCGAATGCGACCAGACCCAAAAGCAGGAGTCGCAATGGATTCGACCTTCGAGCGAGAGAAAAAGACCGCTTAGGCATCAACATAAAGAGCACGTTATCGAATCAAGCGGCAAGCATGTGTCTTCGTTTGGTCTAACGAATGTCAGTTGATTGTCACGGCGCAATAGGGAGGTCCGCCGTAACCCGTCGCTCAACAATGTAGTGACAATATGCTGACCCATAGATGACACCCCCCTGTAGGGTGCTGTTTACGGTGAGGAGGTGAAGCGTACTGATCAAGACGGCGCCACAGCAGTCGCGGGACGTGTCTTAGACAGGACCGAGTATCAGGCTGAAGCTGTGCGCGCTCACTGGGCCATCCGTGCTCTTTTTCTCTGGGGTTACCGTCGGCTGCTCTTTCGGGTAACCGCGATCTCGCTCCTCCTCAGTGTCGTACTCTGTTTCTTCGTTATTCCAAAACGGTACACGGCTGTTGCCAGCATCATGCCGCCGGATTCTGGCGGCGCCAGCTCGCTGTTGATGTCAGCACTTTCAGGCAAGGGCGGCCTGGGCGCGTTGGGTGGCATAGCGGCCAGCCTCCTCCACGAGCACAACTCGACAGCGCTCTACATAAGCCTTCTGGAAAGTGGCACGATTGCCGACGATCTGATAAACCGTTTCGATCTTCGGAGGGTTTACAACAAGCGCTACTACGTCGATGCGGCTAAGCGTCTCGCTCGTGAAACCAAGATTACGGATGACAAGAAGAGCGGTGTGATCACCATAAAGGTTGAAGATGCCGATCCGGTACGTGCCCGCGATCTCACCCAGGCCTACCTCGACGAACTGAACAAGATTGTCAACCGAACCAGCACCTCCTCCGCTCGGCAGGAGCGCCTCTTCGTTGAGCGGCGGCTTCACGAAGTTCAGAACGATCTGGAGAATGCACAGATCGAATTGAGCGACTTCTCCAGCAAGAACACGACCATCGACATCACCGCACAGACCCGCGCGATGGTTGATGTGGGTGCGCGCCTTCAGGGCCAGATCGTGGCGGAGCAGTCTGTGCTCGAGTCAATGCGCCAGGTTTACACCGACGACAACGTTCGTGTTCGTGAGGCTCAGGCGAGAATTGGCGTTTTGCAGCGCGAACTAAACAAGCTCGCCGGATCCTCTGCTCCAATCGCACCCTCATCTGGATCTTCTCAGCAGACCGCAGGTGAACTCTATCCTCCTCTTCGCCAGTTGCCGCGTCTTGCTGTCCGTTATGCGGATCTCTATCGGCGTGTAAAGGTGCAGGAAGCGATCTTTGAACTTCTCACGCAGCAGTACGAGATGGCGCGCATCGAGGAGGCGAAAGACGTTCCGGTGGTGCGCGTAATCGATGCCCCCGGAATTCCGGAGAAGAAGTCTTTTCCTCCGCGGGTAATTCTCAGCGTGGTGCTCACGCTGCTTGCATTCGGCGCTGTGTCCGCATTCCTCCTGCTCAGGGAGCGGTGGGCCAACGTCGACAGTGCCGATCCTCGCAAGAGGCTGGCTGACGCTATTACCGGCAGCGTCAGGCGGCGTAAAGAACTCGCCCTGGTCGCGAAGGGTGCGCTATGAGGAAGCATCTGACGAATGCAACCTACGGTGTTCTCGACTACGCGTCATATCCCATCGCGATGTTGCTGGTCGCGCCCATCGTGCTTCGCAGGCTGGGCGCCTCAGAGTACGGCCTGTGGATTATGTGCGCCTCAGTCATTAGCGCAGGCGGCATTCTGGCATCGGGATTCTGTGACGCTGCGATGCAGCGTATCGCTCGGCTTCGCGGAATCGAAAAAATTGGGACGGCGGCAGACACGGTCCGTGCGCTGCTCACGATCAATCTCACTTCGGGATTGTTCTTCGCCATTCTCGTATGGTTTGTTGCGCCAATTGCCGCGATTCACATGGCGGCCTATCACATTGGGCCTTACCACATCACCTCGGTAAAGGAATGCGTAGCTTCTCTCCGCATGGGTGGTATGTGGATCGTATTACGCGCTCTCGAAAGTGCGAGTATCACAGCACACCGCGCCTTCGAGGAGTATCGGGGAACCGTTCGAATCAGCGTCGCTACAAGGCTTCTTACCCTTGCATCCGCTGCGGTGCTTGCAACGATCGGGTATCGGGTGCCGGCGATCCTCGGCGCAACCGGAGCGGCGCTCGCCCTCGGAGTATTTCTGCAGTTCCGGGGTCTTCGAGACTATTTCGGACTGGTGCCCTGGAGGCCCACACTCGATCGTGAAGAACTTCGTCTCCTTGTGCGCCCTGGGATGTTCGTGTGGGTCCAGTCCGCATGCGGCGTCATCTTTGGCCAGTTGGATCGAATCCTGCTTGCCCTGTCCTTCGGGGCCGCGGCACTGGCGCCTTACGCCGTATGTGTACAGTTTGCGGCTCCGATCTTTGGTCTTTCAGCGTCAGGTCTCCACTTTCTTTATCCGCTGATGTCTCGCAAAGCCTCCAGTGCCTCCGGGCCCGTCCTTCAGCAGTTGGTGGGCAAGTCGTTCGTTTGCAATCTCGTCGTTGTTGCCGTGCCCTCGCTCGCGTTGCTCGCAGTCGGACGGGCCGCGATCCATCTCTGGTCGGGAAGTGCCATCACTCAGCAGTCATTGTCCATTCTTCCCGGGATCGTGCTCGGCACGGCTTTATGGGCACTCGGCGTTACCGGCACATATGCCATGCAGGCGTTAGGGCGGTTTCGCACCGTAGCCCTCCTGAATATCGGCGGAAGGATGTGCGCCCTCTTTCTTCTCGTCTATCTGCTCAAGCATCGCGGAATAGAGGGTGTTGTCCTCGCACGAATCTTCTATGGAGCGACCGCACTGCTTGTCTATGTGCCGTTGCTTCGCTGGCTGTGGCTCTCAAGGCCCACGCGTGCCGCTGTAGCCTACAGCGCGAGCGGCCTCCAGGAGGGACAGTCATGAAGATTCTCGTGACGGCCATCTCCTTCTCTTCGAAAATCTCTGGCATTCAACGCCATGCATTTAATCTCGTGCGTTGTCTTTTGGCCCACGCTGATGTCTGCGAAGTTCATCTTGTTATCGCACCATGGCAGCAGAAGATGGCGAAGAGCGCAGGTCTAGGCCACGACAGCCGGCTCCATGTCCATGTGGCGCAACTGAAACCTGGATCAATCAGCCGAAATCTGTGGCATTACCGCGCGCTTCCGGAAATAGCCGAACGCTTGCAGCCCGATCTGGTCCACCTCACCTATCCCGTGCCGATCAATGCGGCCGCGTTTCGCTGTGCTGTAGTTCTCACGCTCCATGATCTCTATCCCTACGAAATACCTGCCAATTTTCGTTTTCCCCATGTCTTCTTTAATCGCTTGGCACTGCGCCAGTCTCTCCGAAATGTGGACGCCATCGCCTGTGTGTCGGACGCGACCCTGTTGCTCCTGAAGCAATTTGCACACGAGCATGTTTGGCGGAAGGCGGTCCGCATCTTCAACTGCGTCGAACCCGCCGCACGATCAATGCCGAAGTCTCCGCTTCCCGAGCTTTGCGGCAAGCCGTTTCTTCTTTGCGTTGCACAGCATCGGAGGAACAAAAACATCCCTTTGCTGATCCGCGTATTTGGCTCTCTCCTCAGCCGGGGCGCAATCCATGCTTCGACGAATCTCTTGATTGTCGGCATCTCCGGGCCGGAGACGGCTGCTATACACGAGACAGTAGCGCGGCGGTCCCTCAGCAGGCGCGTCTTCTTTCGCGATGGCCTCTCGGATTCAGAGCTGCAGTGGTGCTACGAGCGTTGTGATGCCGTAGCAGTCCCATCACTGACAGAGGGATTTGGCCTGCCTGTTGCGGAGGGCTTGTTGGCCGGCTGCAGA
>Ga0134125_10009091_pt1 | contig 11193 bp, 10 predicted proteins | sample KB31751_FD_96464 | JGI IMG/M metagenome (GOLD analysis project Ga0134125, IMG submission 96464) | Terrestrial soil microbial communities with excess Nitrogen fertilizer from Kellogg Biological Station, Michigan, USA - KB3-175-1 | ecosystem: Environmental > Terrestrial > Soil > Unclassified ...
CAGCTGTTGCGCCGTCAATACAATGCGCCCTGGGCGAGGCCAATTCAATAGGACTTCCCGGATGCCTGGCCCTTCCTCTCATGTCCTCCGAGCACGCGGCGGTGGTGTTGCCGCAGAACTATTTACGGACAGACGGCTTCTCTGAGCGCTGGATCGCCCAAAAATTGTGATCAGCGCGTCGCTATGATGCCTAGTGTGCGGGTCATCCCCAATCGACTGGGCGCCCGCTCTGGCGAATTCTCGATGTTGCCTCAAATAGACCACGTTGCATGCCACTATCGTGGGACCGTCGTCCCGACAGCCGTGCCAGCACGAGAACGAGATCGTTCTGACGTGTCGCGAACTTGAGCTGGACGCAGAAGCGCTTGCGCTGCAGTGCACGATGGTACATTGGTATGGGCAGACGTCGACCGCTCAACGAGCGAGACTGGCGGCACCGCCATGGCGTGGATGAGTTCAGCAATTGATGCACAGGTGAGCCCTGCTCACCTGATGGTCCGCAGGATCGGTCCGGCGGACCTAAGAGGCGGTTTGGCCAAGGGTCTCGATGACTTCGTGGCCGTGATCGTGGCGATTTTGTTCGTCTGGCTGGGCGCAGCAATGGCCCTCGACCAGCTAACCCTCGGCAGCTGGGTTCCGCCGTCGAGTGCGGAGTTCGTCCGCCAAGTTTTCACCACTTCCTCCGGCTGGATCCTCATATGCGGCGTTGGTTTACTCTTCGCTGTCATGTCGTTGACGACCAGCGTGGTGTGCGCTCCCGCTGCTTCTGGACCGCGACGTTGGCTTCGGCACGGTGGTTCGGACGTCAGTTTGAGCCGTGCTCGCGAATCCGATGACGATGGCGATGTGGGGCCTCTTTGTCGCCGCCGCCCTCGTGATCGGATCCTTGCCCTTCCTCTTCGGATTAGCTGTCGTTTTGCCGATACTCGGGCATTCGGCATGGCATCTGCTTCGCAAGATTGTGGCGAGCTGAGTGCTAAGATAATGGAGTAATATATCCTTTTAATTCTTATCCGTGGGCTTAAGCGGCAAGGATGAATAGGGGATGCTTGTAGCGTTCATACTGGTTTTAGTAGCGCTCGGGTCGGTGTTATTTCACTTTCTGAGCCCGTGGTGGTGGACTCCGATTGCCTCAAACTGGAGTTACATCGATAACACGCTGATCATCACGTTCTGGATCACCGGGGTTGTTTTCACCGCCGTCGTTTTGTTTACGGCCTATTGCGTGTTTCGCTTCCGTCACCACAAGGGAATTCGGGTAGCGTACGAGCCAGAGAATAAGAAGCTGGAGTGGTGGCTTACCATAGTGACCGGCGTGGGTGTCGCGGCAATGTTGGCTCCCGGCCTGTTTGTATGGAACCAATTCGTGACGGTCCCAGCAGACGCGACTGAGTTCGAGGTGGTGGGGCAGCAGTGGCAGTGGAGCTTCCGACTACCAGGGAGGACGGCCGGCTGGGCACGTCCGATATCCGGAACGTCAGTTCTGACAACCCCTTGGGTTTGAATCCGAAGGATCCCAATAACAATGACGATGTGGTGATCGTAGGCGATGACTTACACTTGTTGGTCGGGAAGCCGGTCAAGGTGTTGCTCCGCTCCATAGACGTCCTGCACGACTTCTATGTGCCCCAGTTCCGGGCCAAGATGGATATGGTGCCGGGTATGGTCACCTACTTCTGGTTCGTCCCGACCCGAACCGGAACATTCGAGGCTCTTTGCTTTGAATTATGTGGCATTGGGCACCCAAACATGCGTGGCAAGGTCGTGGTCGACACGGAGAGCGACTATCAGGCGTGGCTTCAAAAGCAAAAGACGTTCGCGCAATTGTCGGCTCAAACCATAAAAGTGGGGGATGCGGTTTCGGGGACAAAGGGATCTGCACAATGAAACTCAAACTCATTGAGCAGCGTCAAAAAAGGGCCAGGAGGTTATTCTGATGGTCGATGTCAGGCTTGGCGCAGACGAAGCTATCCCACTTGCCGAAGTCGGCGAAGTAGAGCTTTACCATCCGAAGAGTTGGGTGACGAAGTACGTCTTTAGCCAGGACGCCAAAGTCATCGCCATCCAGTACTCGATGACGGCTACCGCGATCGGATTGGTGGCTCTGGTGTTGTCGTGGTTGATGCGGCTGCAATTGGGGTTCCCGGACACATTTTCCTTTATCGACCCGAGCGATTACCTCCAGTTCATCACCATGCACGGTATGATCATGGTGATCTACCTGCTCACCGCGATGTTCTTGGGCGGCTTTGGCAACTACCTGATCCCACTGATGGTGGGCGCCCGGGACATGGTTTTCCCATATGTGAACATGCTGAGCTATTGGGTCTATCTGCTAGCGGTGTTGGTACTAGTGGCGAGCTTCTTTGTGCCTGGCGGGCCGACGGGCGCCGGCTGGACCCTGTACCCGCCCCAGGCCATCCTCTCCAATACTCCAGGGGGGGGCCTGGGCATCATCCTGATGCTCGTCTCTCTGATCCTCTTCATCATCGGCTTCACGATGGGCGGGTTGAACTATGTGGTGACGGTATTGCAGGGGCGCACACGGGGGATGACGCTGATGCGCCTGCCCTTGACGATATGGGGTATTTTCACGGCCACCGTCTTAGCGCTGCTGGCCTTCCCCGCCCTGTTCGTCGGCGCCGTCATGATGCTGTTTGATAGGGTGCTAGGGACCAGCTTTTTCATTCCGGCCATCGTCGAAATGGGTACGCCGCTGAAACACAGTGGAGGCAGTCCGTTATTGTTCCAGCACTTATTCTGGTTCTTCGGCCATCCAGAAGTCTACATCGTCGCCCTGCCGGCCTTCGGCATCGTCTCCGACCTGATCGCTACCCATGCAAGAAGACATATCTTCGGCTATCGCATGATGGTGTGGGCGATAGTAGCTATCGGCGCCCTCAGCTTCGTAGTATGGGCGCACCACATGTACGTGAGCGGTATGAACCCGTATTTCGGGTTCTACTTCGCCACCACAACGCTCATCATCGCCATCCCAACTGCCATCAAGGTCTACAACTGGGTGCTGACCCTGTGGAAGGCTGACATCCACCTTACGGTCCCGATGCTGTTTGCCCTCGGGTTCATCGTGACGTTTGTGAACGGCGGACTCACGGGCCTCTTCCTCGGCAATGTGGTCGTGGATGTTCCGCTGTCGGATACCATGTTTGTCGTCGCCCATTTTCATATGGTAATGGGCGTGGCGCCAATTCTCGTTATTTTTGGCGCGATATACCATTGGTACCCCCTGATCACCGGGCGAATGCTCAACGAGGCGCTGGGTAAGTTTCACTTCTGGGTCACGTTCCTCGGAGCGTATTTGATTTACTTCCCCATGCACTACCTGGGTCTGATGGGCGTGCCGCGCCGGTATTACGCGATGGGCGAGACGGCCTTCATCCCGCAATCGGCCCAGCAGTTGAACGCCTTCATCACCATAGCGGCATTGATCGTTGGCTTCGCCCAGATGGTGTTCCTGTTCAATCTGATATGGAGCCTGTTCAAAGGCAAACATGCCGGTAGAAATCCCTGGAGAGCCACCACGCTGGAGTGGCAAACACCCGAAATCCCGCCGGGGCACGGCAACTGGGGCAAGGAGCTACCTGTGGTCTATCGCTGGGCTTACGCCTACAATGTGCCAGGTGCCGAGCAGGATTTTCTGCCGCAAAACCAGCCACCGGCCGCACGGGCTGCGTAGGAAACCGGCGCCATGAGTATCACAACACTATTCTTGGCTGTGATAGCGAGCATCGTTGTTTGGTTCTTCTTGCAACAAAGGCTCGCAGCCAAGCCCTGGTTGGAAGAGGGCCCGATCGACGACCTTCACGATGGAGGCGGATTCTCCCTGCCGACGGCGAAGCTCGGCCTGCGCGTGTTTTTAGCCGTGGTCACGGTTCTGTTCATGCTCTTGATCATGGCATATGGAATCCGGATGGCGCTTGAGGAGTGGCGCCCCGCGCCTCAGCTGAGTCTCTTGTGGCTGAACACGGTCATGCTGGTCTTGAGCAGCGTAGCGATGCAATTTGCGCAGAGTGCATCACGTCGCGGTGAAATTGACGGTGTGAGGATCGGCCTGATTGTCGGGGGCGTTTTCGCCGTTGCATTTCTGGGTGGGCAGATCTTGGCCTGGCGGCAACTGAACATGTTGGTTGGATTCGACGTCACGCACCCGGCGATCGCTTTCTTTTACCTGATCACTGGGCTGCACGGGCTGCACGTGTTGGGCGGCTTGGTGGCTTGCGGTAGTACCACAGCCAAAGCGTGGCGCAGTTTTGACGTGGTCCAAGTGCGCTTGAGCGTTGAGTTGTGTACCATTTACTGGCACTTCTTGCTCTTGGTTTGGCTGGTCCTTTTTGGCCTGCTGTTTTCTGGCAACGATAATCTGGGCACTTTGCTAACGATCTGTGGGATCAGGTGAACGGATCAAAGCTTATGGCACAACATGCGCTGACAAACATGGGAGAAGCAATCACGCGGCCTTCAGGCTGGCGAGGCATCGCCGCCGACTTGTCCTCGGACCAGCGAGCGTTCAAGAATGTCTCCTGGGGCAAGGGCATGATGTGGATCTTCCTCCTCAGCGACACCTTCATCTTCAGCTGTTTTCTGCTCTCGTACATGACGGTGCGAATGTCCACGACCGTTCCGTGGCCGAACCCGAGTGAAGTTTTCGCTTTGACGATTGGCGGCACGAAGGTCCCCCTAATCCTGATCGCCATCATGACCTTCATCTTGATCAGCAGTAGCGGGACGATGGCCATGGCCGTCAACTACGGCTACCGCCGCGATCGCGTCAAAGCCGCGGCCCTGATGCTGTTGACCGCGGCTTTTGGCGCAACATTCGTCGGAATGCAGGCCTTCGAGTGGACCAAGCTCATCATGGAAGGGGTCCGACCTTGGGGCAATCCCTGGGGCGCGGACCAGTTTGGCTCGACCTTTTTCATGATTACGGGCTTCCATGGGACCCACGTGACGATCGGCGTTATTTTCCTGATCATCATTGCACGAAAGGTTTGGCGGGGGGATTTCGACAGCGAAAGGCGAGGCTTTTTCACCAGCAGGAAGGGGAACTACGAGATCGTCGAAATCACGGGTCTCTACTGGCACTTCGTCGATCTAGTGTGGGTCTTTATCTTTGCCTTTTTCTATCTTTGGTGAGAGGGGAACATGGCACAGGCAGCGACAGCAGCGACACATGTAGAAGGACAACAGCACCCGATAATGCTTTATCTCGTGGTCTGGGGATTGTTGTTTGCCCTTAGCACTTGCTCTTACCTCGTCGACTACTTCAACCTTCAGGGATATCTGAGATGGTCGCTGATTCTCGCGTTCATGATTTTGAAGGCAGGCTTGATTGTCGCCGTCTTCATGCACATGGCGTGGGAGCGGCTGGCCCTGATATATGCCATTCTGCTTCCGCCGGTGTTGGTGTTGCTGTTTGTGGGAATCATGGTGCTCGAATCGGATTACACGTTCTTCACTCGGGTCCTATTTTTCGGGGCCGACCCTAGCCACTTCTATTCGCCGGCCAAGTGAGTTTGCGATCTGAGTACGCGCCATCGGCCGGGTTGACGGCGCCGTGACGTGCAGGACCTATCAGTGCGCGCTGGAGGTTGACTGGGGCTCATCCGGCGGCATGGGCGCTGATCAGCCAGCATCGTGGCAGAACCGATATCGGGTAGGCTCATTAGCGGCCGGCACACGCGGTGCCCTCCTTCACTTCGGTTCGAACCGCCTTGTCGAAGGCGGCGACCTGCTCGCGCATCTTCAACCAATCGGCAGCAGGCGACACGTCGAGCCGGTCAGCAATGAGAGCTTCGACGCGTTCGGGCGAAGGCATTGCCCCGCATCGCTCAGGCGTTGACACGCGCCGCCCGGTGGCGAAGGTGCGAGTGGCACCGGGGCGAGCTTTATCCGTGCGTCGGCTTTATCGTCACCAACATGACAACACCGGCCGAGCGCGTGTTGGCATTCTACAATCAGCGCGGCACCGCCGGGCATTGGATCAAGGATAGCAAGAAACCAGCCGTGAGCCGCGCAAAAGACCTAATTTGCGGCACTGGCGCACCAAGCCTCGCAGTGATCCGTATTGTCAACGCAAGCCCAGGAGGGCTACGCTGACGCTTGCAACTCAAGTCGTCTGGGGAACGTCACAAAGGCCGAAAGTATGCAGCGGGGCGACCCGCCAAGAATAAGCGGGCAAGCGGCCGGATGAAAAGACTGCCGATGTCAGGCACGGGATTCGACACCGGCATCGAGGGAGCCGACGCGACCTTCGAGCCAACGGTCGGCGACTTCATCGAGTTGATGAAGCCGCGCGTCATGTCACTCGTCGTGTTCACCGCGCTCGTCGGCATGGTCGCCGCGCCCGGCGAGCTGCACCCTGTGCCCGCTGGCATCGCGCTGCTTTCGATCGCCGTCGGCGCCGGCGCCTCGGGGGCCCTCAACATGTGGTACGACGCCGATATCGACGCCCGAATGGCCCGCACGGCGGGGCGACCCATCCCGCGCGGCCGCGTGACTGCGGATGCGGCGCTGAGTTTCGGCACCGTGCTGGCGATCGGTTCGGTCTTGACGCTCGGCGTGCTCGTCAACTGGGTCGCGAGCGCGATGCTCGCGCTGACGATCGCGTTCTACATCTTTGTCTATACGATCTGGCTCAAGCGTCGCACGCCCCAGAACATCGTCATCGGCGGCGCGGCCGGCGCCTTTCCGCCCATGATCGGCTGGGCAGCCGTGACGGGGTCCGTCTCGCTCGAGAGCTTCATCCTTTTCCTCATCATCTTCATGTGGACGCCGCCGCACTTCTGGGCGCTGGCGCTCTATCGTTGCCGCGACTACGAGCGCGCCGGCGTGCCAATGATGCCGGTTGTCCGCGGCCTGCGAGAGACGCGCCGCCAGATTCTGCTCTACTCGGTGCTGCTCGTGCCGCTCGCCGTGGTGCCGGCGCTGATCGGGCTTGGAGGCATGGCCTATGCGGCGGCCTCGTTCGGGCTCGGCGCGATCTTCTTGGGCCTCGCCGTCAACGTCTGGCGACTGACCGAGGGACGCGAGGCCGATAGCGCGGCCCGGCAGCTCTTTCAGTTCTCGATCCTCTACCTGTTCCTATTGTTTGCGGTTCTATTGGTGGAGCATGTTGCGGTGAGGGTGTGGGCGTAGACGCTAAAAAGTTTGGATCCGCAAGCCGTCGCTTCGAAGGGTTGCGGCGATACCTACCCAGGTGCGTTTGTTTAAGATCTCAGCGATCAGATCCATCTGGCCAAGCTGAGGGGTGCTTCTCTGCCGGTCGCCTGCGATCGCGCTCATGTTGCGAGGTCGCCCAACGTCGCCAAGCGCTTGCAAAATGTGCTGCATCGCCACCGTTTGCGCGGATCCTGCCAACGACTAACGTTGGCAGAGAGATATTCACGCGGCAATCGTCATCGTTTTCCGTCGCTTGCAACAATCATGAAAACGGCGCGTTACGCATATCAGAGCGTTTCCGTGTTCGAAGCGCAAAAGATAAAGGACGCAACCATGATTAAGTTTGTTATCGCCAGTTCGGTCGCATTAGCGATCGTTACGCCCGCGGTGGCCCAGAACTCGAGGGATCAGTATCGCGGAAATCAAAACGGTGGCAGCACATTCGACAGTATCGATCCGTTGAGAACGGATCCTGGAAGCACCCGCGGCCGCTATACCTCCGATCCTTATGGTAGACGCTCAGGCTCTTCTAATGGAGCGAGCAGTGGAGAACGCGGCACCTTCGACTCTGGCCCCAACGATCCGCCTCCGCCTTTTACGCCGCAGAGAGAAGGTGGTCGATAACAGCGTGTCGTCCATCGGATAAAACTAGTATTCGACTAAAATGCCTCGTTGGCAGATTTGCCGATCCCAGTGAAATTGCAGGTCGCGAGCCTAATCGCTACGGCGCTCACGCCCGAAAACTTGATGATTGCCATGCTTGGCTGCACTGGCGCGCGGAACGGCGGCTAAAGCGGAAGGCTACGAGCGGCACGGCAATCGTTGGCCAGACCGCGCCTGCTTCCGCGGCGGCGGCATAATAAATCGCTTAGTACACTTCAAAGACTTCTGGCGCTTAGTCGCGGTCAACGCATCAACGCGTGCCGCGTAACCCCGAATATGAAAAACGGAAGCTACCGCCATTTCTGGCGCAGCTTTGCTCCGGCATCAACATGTAAGGCTTGCTTTAATGGCGCCACGCCTTCCCGAGTATTCGCGATTGGCCACGAACAACTTTCAAATCGGCCAAGAAGGTTATTCGGAATGAATCGAGTCAGCGACGCATAAACATGACGATCGCCCTTGGCGTTCTGCCCGTGCGTGAAGAACCGTTGCGGCATGAGAAGGTGTAAATCATCCTTGGCGCGCGTCATCGCCACGTAGAGAAGTCGTCGTTCTTCTTCGAGCTCGGCTGTCGTGCCGGCGCGGAGGTCAGATGGTATGCAGCCATCTACCACGTTGAGGATGAATACGGTCTTCCACTCCTGACCTTTTGCCGAATGAATGGTCGACAAAATCAGGCAAGTTCAATAACGCCGTTGGCAGCCGACAGGACAGGACGGTTGGGGCACGTGGTTTTAGTCTTCCCGCTCCAGTTCAGCAGTGTGTTTAAGCCGGAGTCTGGTGCGTGCGATCATGGATTTCTTCTTTGTCGTGGAGGGCATGATCGACTGCCGCGCGGGGATCGTCGAGTGAATGTATTGCCATACGTCACTGGGCAGGCGCACGCCGACGATGACGAGAGGATGATAATTGCCGTTCAGACTCGCATCCGCGTGATGACCGATTAGGCAGGTGCCAACTTTGTGTGAGCGCGGGCACCAACCCGATGAAGACGTAGCGAATTTCTGATGCCGTGTCCCAGGCGTCATATCTGAGCTCAATCAAGTTCTGATACACGAGTAGCAGTAATGCTTCATTGGCTAATGTTTCAGCCTGTTAGAATGTGTGCTGGCCGTCAATAACGGCTCATTAAAAGCTCTTTGCGTTTAGCAGTTGGCGGCCATTCGAGGTCCAGGCCAGGCTCAAAGCATTTAGAAATTCAATATTTGCTGCGTCAGCGATTTTTGCGGCCGTGCTCGTAGCGACAGCTCCCGTTGCCAGTGCCGACCTCGGTAAAGCCTACACGCCGGAGCCAGCGGCAGCGATAAGCCCATGGTCCTTCGCCTTCACTGCCTACGGTTGGGTGCCGTGGCTGTCGGGGAACACCACGATCAAGGGACGCACATTCGACGTGCAGGTCGACCCTATAGAGATGCTGGAACATCTGAACTGGTCCACCCTGCCGGCCTGGATGAGCTATGCGGAGGCGCGTAATGGTCCGATCGGCTTGTTCAACGATATTGTCTACGCAAACGTGACGGGTTCGAAAGACTTTGCTCGACTTCCAAGTTCATCGGCAGGCGTCTCAGTCGATTACGAACAAGCGATCGTCGAGTTCGGAGGGACTTATCAGGTCTGGTCGGGTGCGAACCCGGCTTTGGCTGGCTCCGCCGCTCTCGATCTTCTGGCGGGTGGGCGCTACTGGCACCAGGAAGTGAATGCCACTATTAAGCTCCTCGCAGAGTTCGACAGATCCGGCTCCGTAGACTGGGTTGACCCGTTCGTCGGTGCTCGCCTCCGCCAGCAGATCGCGCCGGGCGAGTCGCTCGTGCTGCGTGGAGACGTCGGGGGCTTCGGTGCAGGCAGCGACTTCTCCTGGCAAGTGCTTGCCACCTATAACTGGCAGATGTGCACCATGGACGGCCACCTCATCGACGGATATCTCGGCTATCGCGCACTGTCGGTCGATTACTCGCAGGGGTCAGGGAATACGGAGTACAAATACGACGTCCTGATGCAGGGGCCGGTCGTGGGCGCGACGTTGCACTTCTGACGGCCAGCGGGTCATGAATTTTCGACGAGAAAGCTCGCATTGGCCTTATGTTAGATTAGCACGCTCACACAGTGGGGCGACCTTTGTGCAGCCGTTGTTTGGCCCGGTTGCTCGGAGATGAGATGCGACCCGTTATATAGCGTTTTTCGAAGCGGCGTTCATTCGGTCATTTTAACGAAGCCCTCCTGGACAAGCTGCGCCGTGCGCGCCATGGCATCCGTGTTGACCTTGATTCCGGAAAGCAAGTCGGCATTCCCCCAGTGGTGGGCCTTAGCGGTCGCGCCGCACAGCTCTACCTGCACGCCGCGCTTCATGAGATCCGTGAGAAGGTCCTTATAGGGATTGCCGGTCGAGATGTTGCGGTCGGCGTTATATGCCGCGTCGTGCAGAGTCGCGTGACCAGCATTGGTATGAAAGACCGCAACAACCTCGCTCTTGGCCTTCCAGTCGGCGCTGTCGTTCGAGATGAGCCCGAGGTGAAAGATGGACGCTGGAAGGTCGCCTTCGAATGTGAGGGCGCCGATGCTGAAGACCACCTTCACTTGTGAGAGCTTCACCGGAATATCGATATGGAGCGGCTTCACTATCACAGACATGTTCAAAACCTTTCCACAGCGCGCAGAAATTACGCGCCCTCGTAGACCAACTTGGTGAAGAAGTCGGGGCTTATGACGAACTGGCCCCACTTCGCGTCGAAGTCAGCGGTTGGCTTTGCAGCGATCGTCTCCTCGAGAGAGCGTCCTTGCTGCTTGAGCTTGGCGACGTTCTCGTGGGTGGCGACGAGCATGTCGCGGTAGGATTTGAGCTCCGCCCTGTTGCTCACGGGATGGCCATGGCCGGGGATGACGATGGTTTTATCCGTCGTGGCGGCGATATTGGCCTCGACGGCCTTGATCGTCCCCTCGATGTTTCCACCAGTGGAGTAGTCGATGAACGGGTAGATGCCGTTCCAGTAGGTGTCGCCAGCGTGAAGAATGTCGGCGTCGGAGAACCGAACCGAGATGTCGCTGTCTGTGTGGGCCGGTCCGTAGTATTTCAACGCCAGCGTTTCACCGTTGAGCTTGAGCGTCTTCTCAGACGAGAACGTTTCGGTCGGGACCGCTGCGAGCGGCGGAGAGGGAAAGTTGAAATCCCAATCTTCGACCCTCCGTGCCGAGAGAAGATGCTTGTGCGTGTTCTCGTGCGCGAGGATGGCCGCCCCTTCCGAATTCAGCCATGCGTTGCCATCAGCGTGATCGAAGTGCCAATGCGTATTGATCAAGTGCCGGATCGGGTCGCTGCTGAGCTGGTTGGCAGCCTCGAGAATGCGCAGACGCGAG
>Ga0134125_10009092_pt1 | contig 11193 bp, 9 predicted proteins | sample KB31751_FD_96464 | JGI IMG/M metagenome (GOLD analysis project Ga0134125, IMG submission 96464) | Terrestrial soil microbial communities with excess Nitrogen fertilizer from Kellogg Biological Station, Michigan, USA - KB3-175-1 | ecosystem: Environmental > Terrestrial > Soil > Unclassified ...
GTCCGTCGCCACGATCGTCGAACGCACCGATGATGTTGACGTCGGTGTCGTACTGCGAGGACACCGCCTTGATCAGCGCAGCGCCGCCGGCATCGGCGCCCACGATCACCGTGCGCCGATTGAGCCGTCCCTCGTGGGTCCAGCGCCGCACCAGCATGAACAGCGTGCGGCGGAAAGCGAGCAGTACGATGAGGCCGGCCGCAAAAAAAGTGCCGAGCCAGACGCGCGAGTACTGGTCGCCGGCTTTGGCGAAGAAACTCATGCCGATGGCGATGAGGAAAACGACCGACCATGCGGAGGCGAGACGGAAATACTGCTTCTCGTAACCTCGGAATGCCTGCACCTGATAGATGTCGGCGGTCTGGAAGGCGAGGGTGGCCAGGCAGGCGATGGCGATGGTCGCGCCGAAATAGCGCCACACCGCTTCCGGCTCGCTCGGCAGGTAGGCTGCGTAGATCAGCATGCCGATTACGACGACGATGGCGAACTCTGCCATGCGCACCGTGCCGGCGAGCACGATCGGCGAGATTGGCTTGGCGGCGGGCATGGCGGCCCGTTCGAGCGCCTGTGGCGACAGGGGACGCGGGGCCTGTTTGCGGGGCGGTGCCGCGCCGCCCATCATGGTGGCGGCGGTCGCGCTCAAGGGCGCGCGGACGTCGGTGTCGGTCATTTGCAGAACTCGTTACAAAATCTGCGCCGGCGACCACGAAGGTTACCGCCGGACCTGACTAGGCCCGGAAACTTTTAGGCTTTGACCGTCAAGAAAGCCTTATCGCAGCGGCGGAAATTGGATTAACGGCGGGCCTGCGCCGCGGCCGCCTCGGCATAGGCGGCGAGCGCACCATCCACCATGGCGTCAATGGTAAAGGCTTCGGCAATGCGCGCGCGCAGGGCCGCCGCCGCCCGCTGAGTGTCGTCCGGGCGGTCGAGCGCCGAGGCGATCGCCGCTGCAAGCGCTGGGGCGTCGCCCGGCGGGACGAGGCGGTCCGGATCGGCGCCGAAAATCTCCGGATTGCCCCCGACCCGCGTGGCGATCACAGGTTTGCCCGCGGCGCCGGCTTCGAGGATGACATAGGGCAGGCCTTCCGCCCGTGAGGGGACGACAAGGACCCGGCCGAGGGCGAAAGCGTGTCGTGCCGGCATGACGCCTGCGAAGTGCACGAACCCGGCAAGTCCGAGGCGCATCGCTTGCTGCTCGAAAACGGGCCGGTCATTGCCGCCGCCGACGATTGTGGCCGTCAGTGCCCGTCCATCGCCGCGAAGCCGGGCTATGGCCTCAAGCAGGACGTCGATGCCCTTGAGATGGCGCAGTTCGCCGATGAACAGGAGATCGGTGGCGTTCGCAGCCTCCGGCACGGGTTCGAATTCGCCCGGGGCGACGCCGTTATGAACCACCCGAGAGAGACGCGGCGTGCCGATTTTCCGCTCGAATATGCCTGCGCTGGAAGCACTTTCGACGATGACGACGTCGGTGCGTGAGAGCAGCAGCCGTTCAGTGCCGAGGTAAACTCGCCCGGCGAGCGTGTCGCGGCTGTAATGCAGGCTGCCTCCGTGAGGCGAATAAGCACGGACCGCGTTCGAGGCGAGGCGAGCATAGAGGCCGCCTTTGGCGCCGTGGCCGTGCACGACATCGGGCCTGGCGATAGCGACCCGCTTTTTCACCTGCATCAAGGCCCCGAGGTCGGCCAGTCCCGGCGTGCGGCGCATCGGAAAGCGGGTGAGGCCAAGCGCCAGCGCAGGCGCGAGATCGTTGAGGGCGGCGTCGACGGCCGCGCCGCCCGTGCTCGAATCCAGGATCAGGCCGACCGCGTGACCGCGCGCGATCTGCCCGCGCGTCAGGTCGAGGACGTGCCGGAACAAGCCGCCCACGGGCGTGCGCAGGACATGCAGGATGCGGAGCGGCGCCATCAGGCGGGCCGCCATGGTTGCGCAGGCATCGATACCCCCGTTGCGGCCTGTAATAGCGCCGAGAAGTGGCCTTCGAGTTAATGAAACATCACCGGCAGCGCGCGCTCCGCACGGGAATTAACGCGGAAGCAACCATAATCGGGTGTCATCGCCCGTGTGCCCCAGTGACGTGCGACCGGAGTAGCGATGTTCTTCCGCAAAAAAACGAAAGCTGCCGCGCCGTTGCCTCAGCCTGCGCCGGTCCCGGCAGCGCCGCCGCCGCCCGTCTACGTGCCTTCGGGAGAGCCGGATTTGCGCGGTTTGGGGCGCATTCTGTGGCGGAAGAAAGCGCTCATCATCGGCATCTCCCTGTGCTGCGCCGGCGCCGCCTTCGTCATCGTCAATGCAATGACGCCGCGCTTCCGTTCCGAATCGCGGCTGCTGCTCGAATCGCGCGAGAACGTGTTTCTGCGCGCCGATGCCGACAAGGCGCAGGAGCGCTCGACCATCGACGAGCAGGCGGTGACCAGCCAGACCCAGGTCGTCTCGTCGCGCGATCTCGCGCGCGAGGTGATCAAGAAGGAGGGGCTTGCCGACAAGCCGGAGTTTGACCCCTCGGCTGGCGGCCTGTCGCCGCTGCGCGCCATCCTCGGCGCTTTCGGCATCGGCCGCTCGCCGACCGAGATGACCAAGGAGGAGCGCACTCTCGAGGCCTATTATGATCGCCTCAACGTCTCGGCTATCGACAAGTCGCGGGTCATCACGATCGATTTCTCGTCAGCCGATCCGGACCTCGCCGCGCGCGTGGCGAACTCCATTGCCGAGACCTACCTGACAATGCAGGCGCAGGCGAAGCAGAGCCAGACCCGCGCCGCGGGCGACTGGCTCGCCGGAGAGATCGAGAAGATGCGCAAGCGCGTCGCCGACGCCGAAGCCAAGGTCGAGGAGTATCGCGCGCAATCCAATCTCTTCGCCGGCGCAAACAACACTTCGTTGTCGAGCCAGCAGCTCAGCGATCTCAACGCGCAGATCGCCGCTGCACGCGGCCAGCAGGCCGACACGCGCGCGCGCGCGAACCAGTTGCGCGAACTCGTGCGCACCGGCAAGCCGATCGAATCCTCCGACATCGCCAACTCGGAATCGATGCGGCGCATGATCGAGCAGCGCATCGCGCTGCGCTCGCAGCTCGCCGAGCAGTCGACCACGCTGCTCGACCAGCACCCGCGCATCAAGGAATTGAAGGCGCAGATTGCAGAGATCGACCGCCAGATCCGCAGCGAGGGGGAGCGGCTGGCGCGTCAGCTCGACAACGACGCCAAGCTCGCCGGCGATCGCCTGGAGTCGCTCAAGGACAGCATCAACCAGGTGAAGAAATCCGCCTCGCAGACCAACGAGCAGGATGTACAGCTTCGCGCGCTGGAGCGCGAGGCGAAGACGCAGCGCGACCTGCTTGAGTCCTATCTCGGCAAGTACCGCGAGGCGAGTGCCCGCGACTCCATCAACGCCGCGCCGCCGGAAGCCCGCATCATCTCGCGCGCGTCTCCGGCCCTGAAGCAGGCCTATCCGAAAAAGCTGCCGACGGTGCTGATCGCCGCATTCGCCGGATTTGCCTTGTCGTCGGGTTTCATCGTCACCGGCGCGCTGCTCGGCGCCCCCGCCGGCGAAGCTCCGGTCGCAGCGGCGGCTTACCCATACGCCTACGCCCCGGCCGCCTATGCCGCGCCGGGCTACGATCCGCGCATGACGCTGCCGCAAATGGCGCCGCACGTTTTGCCTCCTCAAGCCATGTCGCCGCACACGCCGTTGCCGCCGCGCATGGCCGCGCCGCCGCTTGCGCCGCAGATGGGCTCGGGCCTGGCCGCCGCTGCGGCGCCGGCGATCGTCCCGCTGCCGGTATCGACCGTCGATCAGATCGCGCGCAACCTGCGCCAGAGCGGCGACGCCGGACGGCGCGTGACCGTCGTCGGCGGCGCGCGCAATGTCGGCACGACCTATGCCGCGATCACGCTTGCGCGCACGCTGGCGGGCGAGGCGAACGTGGTGCTGGTCGACTTCGCATTCTCCGCGCCGAACCTGTCGGTGATTTCGACCGATCCGAACGCGCCGGGCATTGCCGAGATCATCGCCGGTGCGGCTTCGTTCGGGGACATCATCACGCGCGACCAGTACTCGAACGTGCACCTTATTGCGACCGGCAATGTCGGCGGCAACGCGGCGGCCTATGCGACATCGCCGATGCTCGCGACCATCGTCGAGGCTCTGGTGCAGAGCTACGATCACGTTGTGCTGGATGTCGGCGCAGCGACCGAGGCTCCGGTGGAGCGGTTCGCGCCGCTGGCGCAAAGAGCGGTGCTGGTCTCTGCCGATCCGGCCAATCCGGCGACGCGCGCCGTGCGCGAACGCCTGATGCTGGCGGGTTATGGCGACGTGATGCTGCTCGCGGGCATGACCGAGCCGGCCGCGGCCTGACGGTCTTAACGGCGCGCGCCGATGCGTCCGCGCATCCGGCGAAGGCTGCGAACGGCCGACCACAGCGCCGGATGCTCCTTGAGCATGCGCTTGGCCGAGGCCCCGGCCCGGTAAGCGAGCGCCGGCAACTGCGCAGCAGCGGTGAGCGGCAGATAGCTGTCGAACAGCGGCTCGGCGTCCTCGCAGAACAGATGCTTGTAGCGCGATTGACCGACACCGAGATCGAACGTGTCGAGGCCGCGCTCGCAACAGGCCTTCACCAGCCGAACGATGAGTTGCTCGCCCGGGCTCTCGGCGGCGTAACGGCCGCCGTGGATCGAATTGAACATGGCGCAGAAGCGGCCGCCGGCGACGATGCCGCCCATGGTCGCGACGATCATGTCATCGACTGACAGCGCGTAGATCTCGGCCGGCGCCGCGCGCTCGCCGTCGGGCTCGGCAACGGCAGCGACGAAGCGCCGCACGGCCGGATCGGCGAAGACGTCGGGTTGACCGAGGAGACGCATGCGCGCGCTCTTCTGCTTGAAGAAGGCGTCGAGTACGCGGTTGACCTGACGCGGATCGCTCGCGCGCTCGAAGCGAACCTCGCCCATGGCGGCGAGCGCGCGCTCCTTCTTTTTCATCTTCTTGCGGGTCGCCGAATTGGTGCGGGCGCGGAACAGCGCCTCGAAATCGGGGATGAGCGCGCAGGAGAAGCCGGCATTGGCCGAACGCTGGTGCGGCAGCAGCGCCAGCGGATTGGTGACGCCGCCCCAGGTCAGAGGCTGCGCCGTCAGCGTCAGAAGATCGGCGCGGCCGGCGAGTTCGCGCGTCATGTTGCGCAGATCGGAGGCGCCGATCGTCGCGGCAACGTCGCGCCGCCACAGGCCCATGTTGAAATTGGCGTGCTTGCCGCCGAGGAATTCGAGCGCGCGCAGACCGCCGATGCGGCGCATTCCGAGCGGAAGCAGGAAGAGGGGGACCTTCGCCGGATTGAAGGCAACGACGATGGCCGGCGCCATACCGGAATCGGCGCCGAGATGCGCCTGCCAGTGATTCAGGAAGTCGTAACCCTGATAAGGGGTCGCAAGGCTGCCGGAGCCCTCGAGGGCCCGCCAGGGACGCTCGGCCGCGGCGATATCGTTGTACACGACGACCTCGGCGACGGCGCCGTCGACCGGAACTGGGCGGTTTTCGGCCGGAAAACGGCGTAACGCAACGACATTCATGGCCGCAGGAGGCTCCCCCGAGAAGGTTGAGAGGCTTGCAAAGATTCATCAACAATCCGTGTGAATAATGCGCGGGTTTCGGTGCGATCCGCCGGACGAAGGGCAGGGCAGGTGAAAAGAACCATCATCCGGACGGGGCTCGAGACGCTGTATTTCAGCGGCATGCATCACATGATGCGGCCGCTGCTCGGCGGCATCGGGTGCATTCTGACGCTGCACCACGTGCGCCCGCCGCGGCCGGAGGCGTTCCAGCCGAACCGCCTGCTCGAAGTGAGCCCTGTGTTCTTCGAGGGGCTTCTGCGCCGGCTCAAGCGCCGCCGCATCGATCTCGTATCGCTCGACGAGATGCACCGGCGCTTCGTCGCCGGCGACTTCAAGCGCCGCTTCGTCTGCGTCACCTTCGACGACGGCTACAAGGATGTGATGCGCTGGGCCTGGCCTCTGCTGAAGCAGTATGAAGTGCCATTCGCGATGTACATTCCGACCAGCTTTCCGGATCGCCTCGGCGAATTGTGGTGGCTGGGCCTCGAAGCGGTGATCGCGCAGAACGAGCAGATCGGCATGTCGATCAACGGCGAGCAGCGCTTCTTCGAGTGCAGAAGCGTGCGCGCCAAGCGCGAGTTGTACGACGGGCTCTACGGCTATCTGCGCAGCATGAAGACCGACGAGGAAGTACGCGCCACCGTGCGCGACCTATGCGCCTGCTACAAGGTCGACATGGCGGCGCTCTGCCGCGACCTATGCATGGACTGGGACGAGCTGTCGCAGATGGCCGCCGACCCCTTGTGCACGATCGGTGCCCACACCGTGAACCACCCGATGCTCAAGAAGGTCAAGGACGACGCCGCGGTGCGCGCCGAGATGGAGCAGAGCCGCGCCGTGCTGCACGCGGCGCTCGGCGTCCGGCCGGATCATCTGGCATACCCAGTTGGCGATCCGACCTCGGCCGGCCCGCGCGAATTCCGTATCGCCGCCGAGCTCGGCTTCAAGACGGCGGTGACGACGCGGCCGGGCGTGCTGTTCCGCGCGCATCGCGATCACCTCACGGCGCTGCCGCGCATCTCGGTCAATGGCGAGTACCAGCAGCAGCGTTATCTGAAAGTCCTGATGTCGGGCGCCGGCACCGCGATGTGGAACGGCTTCCGCCGGGTGAACGCGGCCTGAGGCGCTACGCGCGCGGCGCGTCCGGCCGTTGCATCCACTTGATCAGCGGCATGGCCGGCAGTACCCAGCCGAGGCCTGCGACGACGTAGTAGAGCGCCGCCACAAATCCGTTGATATTCGTAAGCACGGACTGCGCGAGCGCCATGGCGACGAGCCCCCAGACGACCACCAGCGCCAGAAGCGCGATCGTGCCGATGAACTTGCGGGTGCGGATTCCCATGGCGGTCCTTGTCTCGCCGCCATTTGCCGGGCGGCGGGCCGGACTATATGGTCCGCGCCGTCTCCCGAGAAGCCGAACGTAATGACTGACGTCTCCGTGTCCCGTCTTCGCCCCGTGCGGCTGTGGCTTCTCGCCGCCGCCGCCATGATCTTCCTGACGCTCGTCGTCGGCGGCGCGACGCGGCTGACCGAGAGCGGCTTGTCGATCACGGAATGGAAGCCGGTGACCGGCGTCATGCCGCCGATGTCGCAAGGCGCCTGGCAGGCGGAGTTCGACGGCTACAAGCAGATCCCGCAATACCGCGAGCTGAACAAGGGCATGAGCCTCGATCAGTTCAAGACGATCTATTGGTGGGAGTGGACGCACCGGCTGCTCGCGCGCACGGTCGGCATGGTGTTCCTGCTGCCGTTTCTGTTCTTCCTGTGGCGCGGCATGATCCCGGGACCGCTGAAATGGCGGCTGTGGGGCATCTTTGCCGGCGGCGCCGCGCTCGGCGTGGTTGGCTGGTGGATGGTGTCCTCGGGCCTTGCCGGCAGCGACCGGGTCAGCGTGTCGCAGTACCGCCTCGCATTCCATCTGACGCTTGCCTGCGCCATTTTCGCGGCGATCCTCTGGACCGCGCAGCAACTCCGCCCGCAAACGCTGCGGGAAATGCCCGCGCGCCTGCGCCTGGGCGGCTCGGCGATCATGTGGCTCGTGCTTCTTCAGATCTATCTCGGCGCGCTGGTCGCCGGTTCCGGAGCCGGGCTCGCCTACAACACCTGGCCGCTGATCGACGGCTCGTTCATCCCGGCGGCGGATAGTCTTTTCCATATGTCGCCGGCGTGGCGGAGCGCCTTCGAGAACATTCTCACCATCCAGTTCGATCACCGCATGGTCGCCTACACGATCTGGGTGATCGCAGTGCTGCACGCGGTCGATGCCTGGCGCGCGGGTCGCTCGGTCGGCGGCGCGCTTGCCGTCGCGGCTCTGGTGACGGCGCAGGCCGCGCTCGGCATCGTCACGTTGCTCTCCGTGGTGCCGCTCGATTTGGCGCTGTCGCATCAGATGTTCGCGATCGTCGTCTTCACCGCAGCGATCGTTCATGCCGAGCGGATGTCGCATCGTGACGTCGTGCGCTTGCCGCACGCATTGCCAGTGGACCAGGGCGCATGATCGAGGTCGAGACCGTCGACGCTGTCGCGATCCTGCGCATGCAGCACGGCAAGGCGAATGCGCTGGACATCGAATTCTGCGAGGCGCTCGCCGCGCGCTTTCACGCGTTGCGCAATGATGCGTCGCGCGCCATCGTGCTCACCGGCACCGGCAAGATGTTCTCGGCCGGCGTCGATTTGAAGCGCCTGAGCGCCGGCGGCGCAGGCTACGTGCGGCAGTTCTTGCCGGCATTGCACAAGCTCTACGAGGAAGTGTTCTTCCATCCGAAGCCAGTCATCGCCGCGATCAATGGCCATGCGGTGGCCGGCGGCGCGATCCTCGCCTGCTGCGCCGACCGCCGCATCATGGGTCACGAGGCGGGCCGCATCGGTGTGACCGAGCTGCTCGTCGGGGTGCCGTTTCCCGCCCTGGCCTTCGAAGTGCTGCGCGCCGCGGTCCCGGCCGAATATCTCGCCGAGTTCGCCTATAGCGGCGCGACCTACATGACCGACGACGCGGTCGAGTCCGGCTGGATCGACGAGATCGCCGAGCCGGAGGAGTTGATCGAGGACGCGCTCGCGGTGGCGGAGGAGTTGGCGACGCTGTCGCCGAAAGCCTTCGCGATGACCAAGGCGCAGATCCGCGGCCCCGTCGCGGAGCGGCTGGCCGTGAGCGGCGAGGAGATCGACCGCGAGGCGATGGCCTTGTGGTGCGCCGACGATACGCTCGCGCGCGTGCGCGCCTATGTGACGCAACACCTGACGAAGTAACTAGCGCACTGGAAAATCGTAGGCCCGCCTTTGATCCGCGGCGGGAAACGAGTAGTGCCACCATTCGCGCTTGTAATTGACGAAGCCGTGACGGGCCATGGCGGCGACCAGATGGGCGCGCCGCGCCTGTTCGTCTTTGGTGAGGCCTGCGGCGCGAGTGAAGCTCTTAGGGTCGAAACAGTCGTAGCCCGTGCCCATGTCGAGGCTGTTGTCCGGCGCGCGCTCAGCCGCCGGACCGGCGCACGAGCCGTAATGCGCGTTCGCATCGAACGGCGGCTGGGGTGAGCCCTTCGGCACGAGCGTGAGATCGACGGCGACGCCGCGCGAATGCGCGGAATGCGCAGCAATCCAGCCGAACGCGAACAGCCGCTCCTTCCTGATCGCCGGATAGAAGCGGCGCGTGTCCGGCGCGGCGTCGGCATCGGCGGCCCAGCGCGCCATCGCCGTCACGGCGCGCGTCGGCCGGTAGCAGTCATAGACCTTCAGAGACAGGTTTTCGGGCGCGAGGTCGGCCTGCGCGCGCTTGAGCGCCTCGGCCGCCGCGCGGGCGAGGATGCATTCGCCCGCGTCGTAACCGGGCAGGGGACTGCCGGTGAAATTGTTGCCAGTCGCATAGCGCATGTCTTGCGCGATCGTTCGATCGACCTCGCGCAGGCGGACGAAGCCCCGCGGCGGGTCGGCGAGAGCCGCTGCGGACAGGGTCGAGGCCAGCACAGCCCAAAGGCACCCCCGTTGGAGAAAACCCGTATAGGTTGCATTCCTCATCTACTTCCCGTATCAATACTCATGGGGAGCCGGGGGTGGCCCCGGCCAGGGGGGGAGTGACCATGGCCAACAAACCGAAATCCGGCGCCGGAACGCAAGATCCACCTGAAGGAGCCGCGCCGTCCGGCCGGTGCAGCGTCGACCTGCCGGTGCACGACGATTGCTGCGTCTCACCGTGCGACCCCCCGTGGCTGCCCGACAAGGCGTGCCTCATCTGGTACGAGTACCGATATTTCCGCGTGCCGTTCCGGTCCGAGACCAAGAGCGCCACCACGCTTCGTCTCGGTGAAGAGCGATACATCGAATTCCGCATCCTCTACCAGCACCGGATGTGCCTCGTCGGCAAGCAGCACGGGCCGCTGCTCTACACGGTCACGCTGCTGCCGGGCGAGAAGGTGACGCTTTATCACAGCGACCGCTACCGCCAGATCACCAGCGTGCAGGACCGCTATTCGGTCCAGACGACGTTCATGCAGTTTCTGTCGACGGTGCACGAGGCACGCGTGACCAATACGCTCAGCCAATTGAGCGACAAGCTCGTCAAGGCCGACACCTCCTTCTCGAGCTCGGTGTCTCTCGACATTGGCGTGGGGTCGGGCAGCGTGAGCAACTCTGCCTCCGCAAGCTACAGCGACCACAATGCCGTGCAGATCGGTTCGGTATCTGATCAGTTCCAGCAGTCGATCGCGCAGGCCTCGTTGCTGACGCATGCTGAGCGCTCGGTGGTTGTGAGCACCTATGCCGAGAAGGACTCGCTCGATACGAGCGCGCGCACGATCCAGAACGACAATGCCTGCCGCGCGGTCACCTATTTTGTCCGCAAGGTCATGGAGCTCTACAACTTCAGCACCGTGGTCGCCGAGATTTCCTACCGTGTCATTGCGCCGAACGTGCCGTCCGACTGGCATCCGCTCGACGACATCGCTTGGTTGCCGTCCTCGATCCAGACGCAGATCAAGGATGCCGTGAAGCTGCTGCCGAAGGTGGGGACGGTGGTCGAAGCTGCGAGGCCGTTCTCGCTGCCGACCGACGGCACGGTCTACGATCCGGAGCTCGCGCATTGCTGCTCCTGCGAGCCGCAGCGCGAGGCGGCGATGCAGATCTCGCTCGAGAAGCAGAAGGCGGACGCGCTCAAGGCCTGCCTCGAGGCGCAATTGCTCGAGGCCGAACTGAAACGGCGCCAGATGCTGCTCGATCAGGGGCAACTCGCCCCGTTCGAGCCCGCACCGGCGCCGGTTCCGGCATCGCCCTGAACGAAGTCGGCGTTACTTCAGCGCCTGCTCCAGGTCGGCGATGATGTCGGCCTTGTCCTCGATGCCGATCGAGAGCCGCACCACGTCGGGGCCGGCGCCCGCCTGCACCTTCTGCGCATCGGAGAGCTGCCGGTGCGTGGTCGAGGCGGGATGGATGATCAGCGATTTCGTGTCGCCGATATTGGCGAGGTGCGAGAACAGTTTCACGTTCGAGACGAGCTTCACGCCGGCGTCGTAGCCGCCCTTCAAGCCGAAAGTGAACACGGCGCCGGCGCCTTTCGGCGAATATTTCTTGGCGAGCGCGTGATACTTGTCGCCCGGCA
>Ga0134125_10009093_pt1 | contig 11192 bp, 10 predicted proteins | sample KB31751_FD_96464 | JGI IMG/M metagenome (GOLD analysis project Ga0134125, IMG submission 96464) | Terrestrial soil microbial communities with excess Nitrogen fertilizer from Kellogg Biological Station, Michigan, USA - KB3-175-1 | ecosystem: Environmental > Terrestrial > Soil > Unclassified ...
CCGGTCAGCAGCGCCCGCGCCCGCGCCAAAGCGTCGCTTGCCACGAGCACGCGGCGCGGCAAGGCCCCAATCGAGCCTTCCAGAACGCTCATATTGGTGTCGGCCACCATGAAGCCGATGCCCTCCTCTTCGAGGAGCGCGCTGACATAGGAGATCAGCACCGCGTCATTCGACCGCAACAGTTCCTTCATGGCGGGGACGTCCTTGAGCCCGCAGCACCTTGACCTTGAAGCTGGAGCACCGACACTATTCTCTGTTAAGTCAATGGCATCTTAAACGGCGTTGAGGAGCAGTCTTTTGGGAGTCGTCGTCCAGCTTTCCGATGCGCGTGATCCACGGGCAAGCCTTGCGCCTCTGCTCGCGCTTGTCGAGGAGGATATGGGTCATGTCAACCGCATCATCCTCGACCGTGCCCGTTCCAATGTCGAGCTGATCCCCGATCTCGCCCGGCACCTGATCGATTCCGGCGGCAAGCGCTTGCGGCCCATGCTCACCGTCGCCGCGGCGAAGCTCTGCGGCTACCGTGGCGAGGGCCATGTGCGGCTCGCGGCAAGCGTCGAGTTCATGCATACCGCAACGCTGTTGCATGACGACGTGGTCGACGAGAGTGCCTTGCGGCGCGGCAAGACGGCTGCGCGTCTGCTCTGGGGCAACGAGGCGAGCGTGCTCGTCGGCGACTTTCTCTTGGGCCAGGCTTTCAAGATGATGGTCGATGTTGGCTCGCTCGGGTGCTTGCGCATCTTGTCGGACGCGGCAGCGGTGATTGCCGAAGGCGAGGTGATGCAGCTCATCACCGCCAAGAACACCGAGACCACCGAGGACGATTATCTCGCGGTGATCGACGCCAAGACCGCGGCTTTGTTCGCTGCGGCCGCCGAGGTCGGCGCCGTCATCGCCAACCGGCCGAAATCTGAAGCGGCGGGCTTGCGCTCCTACGGCCGCAATCTCGGCCTCGCCTTCCAGCTCGTCGACGACGCACTCGACTACCACGGCGAGCAATCAATGCTCGGCAAGAGCGTGGGCGACGATTTCCGCGAGGGCAAGATCACGCTTCCCGTGGTGCTATGCTATCGCCGCGGCAATGCGATAGAGCGCGCCTTCTGGCAGCGCACGCTGCAGGACGGCGAGATCGGCGAGGATGATTTGCACGAGGCCATGGGCCTGATGCAGAAGCACAACGCCTTGAACGACACCATGGAGCGGGCCCGCCATTACGGCGCCATCGCCCGGGACGCGCTCGCCATCTTCCCCGACTGCGACCCCAAGGCCGCGCTGCTCGACGCCGTGGCGTTCTGCGTCGACCGCCCGTTCTAGTCGGCGCGCTCAGCTAGGGCGTGAACCCATAAACAGGCTCGTGGACGGCTGCCAGAGTCCGCTTCGGAGCCGTGAGCGGCCTTACTCCCCGGCGGGCGGAGCTTCCGAGTCGTGCCACGAGCAGACGTCGGCCAATTCCAGCAAGGCCTGACCGCCTGATCATCGCCGGCCGACATCTTCGAAGATGAAGCCATCGACGATGCGGCAAATCGCCCATTCCTGTGCAAGGTTAGGAACCGATCAACCGGTTCCGGGCACGGCTTGCACCATCACTAGGAGTGCGCTCTCGGCTCCACACCGCCGGTCTCCCGACCCGGCTCTTGGGTGTTGCCCTGAGTTTCGGAACGCAGACGATTACTGGATTTGATCCGGTCGGTGCGGCCATCAAGATGGGAGACAGTCATGAGTGTTATCGACCAAGCGCTGAAAGCAAACGAACTGTATGCCAAGACGTATGACCCGAAGTGGGGGGCGGGGCCTCCCAAGCCGAAACTTGCGGTCGTGACTTGCATGGATCCTCGGCTCTCCGACCTTCCCGGGATTCTCGGAATGAAGCGCGCCGACATTGACGTGATCCGAACTGGAGGGCCTGCCGTTACCGACGATGTTCTGGCGGAGCTGCTCGTATCGACGCGGGTGCTCGGCTCCAAAGAGATCATGCTCCTAAATCATACTGGTTGCGGGTTTACGACCTTTACCGATGCAGAGTTAAACGCCAAATTCTCGAAGCTGACTGGAGACGCAACACCCGCCCCGATGCGCTTCTTTGCCTTCAAGGACCCGGAGCAGCAAACTAAGGACCAGATCGAGATGGTCAGGTCGCATCCCTGGATTTCGAAAGAAGTTCCTGTGCGGGGCTTCATTTTCGACGTCAACACCGGCCGTTTGCGAGAGGTGATGGCCCACGCCGAAGCAGCCTCCTGAACTGACTAGGCGTGCCGACGTTCCATCTACTCCCGTAGGACTTGTCCTTATCAGTAGCCTCGATACGTCCAGATAAGTGGGAGACCACAATGGTTCGAACCCACCAGCCAGGCCAAGCCGTTTTCAGATCGGTGCTGCCCGAAGACATCGACTGGAAGCCATTCCCAGCGTTCCCACCTTCGGTCCGCCTTGCCGTCGTTGTCGGTCAGCCCTCACAGCCTGGCCCCTACTTGATCAGGGTCAAAGTGCCATCAGGCGTGAAGCTGATGCCGCACAGACACCCGGAGGACCGAGTCTACACAGTCATGTCGGGCGTTTTCTACATCGGCCTGGGCGACCAGTTCGACGGCGATAAAGTGGAGGCGTATCCGCCCGGTAGCGTTATCGTTCTGCCCGGCAATACGTCCCACTTTCACTGGGCAAAGTCCGGTGAGTACGTCACCCAGGTAACGGCCATTGGTCCGTTAGGCCTCGAATACCTGGATCCCGGCGACGATCCCCGCAAGTGACAGCTCAATTGGGTAGAAGCATAGTTGCTTGTATCCACCAATTCGGTCGAAAGGCTCGAAGCTCAGCAGCGGCGCGCTTGGCTTCATCCTCGGTCGCGAAGAGCGCAAAGCAAGTCGGCCCGCTCCCCGAGAGTCTTGGCAGATGCGCGCCCTGGCATCGCCGGAGCGCCGCAAGCACCTCGCCGATCACCGGCGCAAGGCTCAGCGCCGCAGGCTCAAGGTCGTTGCCGCGCCGCGCAACATGGTCGAGGAGCCGCTCGAAGCTCCCCCCGAAGTCCAAGGTCTCCTGCGGTTGCTCGGGAGGGGCAAGGAGGTCTGACGACACCAGCACGCCGTAGACATCCGCCGCTGCGAGCTGAAGCCCTGCGTTGGCGAGCACCACCGCACAGGGCGGAAATCCGCGCACCGGAGTGACCACCTCGCCGCGGCCGGTGATGAGCGCCGGCCGGCTCAGCAGGCAGGCGGGAACGTCGGAGCCAAGGCCCTCGGCAATCTCCCGCCAGCTCTCCTCGTCGAGGATGCCTTGATTGGCTACGGCAAGCAGCCGCAAGGCAGAAGCTGCATCGGCCGAGCCGCCCCCGAGACCGGCAGCGACAGGCAGGATCTTGGTCAGACGGAAGCGCCCGAGCGTGATGGCTCGCGCCTTTGACCTCGCGGCTTCAGCCGCTGCAATCACCAGATTGTCGCCGGAAAGTGCGGGCGCGAACGGTCCATCGATCGTGAGGGCAAGAGTCCCGCCTGGCTCAAGCTCAAGGCTGTCGCCGAGCGCGGCGAAGGCCACGAGACTGCGGATCTCGTGATAGAAGTCGTCGCGGCGGCCGAGCACCTCGAGCGTGAGGTTGAGCTTGGCTCTTGCCGTGTCGCGGAGCGCCGTCATCGCGAAGGCTCCGCCAATCCCGAAAGCTTCAGACTAGTCGGCGATCTTCTGCACGTTCGAATTCGCCGCCTTGGTCGCCGGTGTGTCGGCGAGACCGTCCTTCAACTTCTTGTCGATGGTGGCGATGAGATCCTTGTCGGGCTTCAGCGTGAGGCTCTGCTGCCACTGGTATTTCGCCTCGAGCTTCCGCCCGATGCGCCAATAGGCATCGCCGAGATGATCGTTGATCACCGGATCGTCGGGCTTCAGCTCAACGGCGCGCTCAAGATGCTCGACCGCGGACTGGATATTGCCGAGGCGGTAATAGGCCCAGCCCAGGCTGTCGATGTAGTAGCCGTCGTCGGGCTTCAGCTTCACCGCCTTGCGGATGTAGTCCATTGCCGTCTTGAGGTTCTGGCTCTGGTCGATCCAGGTGTAGCCGAGATAGTTGAGCACCGGAGACTCGTCGGGTGAAAGCTCGAGCGCCTTCTTCAGGTCAGCCTCCGCCTCCGGCCAATTCTTCAGCCGCTCGTTGCACACGCCGCGCGCATAGAACAGCGTCCAATTCTCCTTGCTCGGCTTGCCGACCAGCGCAATGGCGCGGCTATAGTAGTCGCGAGCCTCGGCGTAGCGCTCATGCGAGCGGAGGATGTTGCCGAGCGCGTCGAGCGGACGAATGTCCTTCGGGCTCTTGGCGATGATTTTTTCGAGCAGCGCCTTGGCGTCGTCCACCCGATCGAGCGAATTCAGCCCCAGCGCCTTCTGGATCTGGACGTTCAGCCAGAGCGGCGAATCCTCGTTGATATTGTCGAAGGCGGCGAGCTCGAGGTCGTAGCGCTTGGCACTGTCATAGGCCTCAGCGAGCGCCACCTGGGCGAGGGGGAAATCGGGCTCGAGGTAGAGCGCGAATTGCAGGAAGATGATGCCCATGTCGAGGCCGCCCTCGCCGGCGAGAGCGTCGCCGATGCCGTAGAACACCTCGGCCAGCCCATCGTTCGGAGAAGTGACGAGCAGCGGCGGGGTCTTGCCGGCCTCGATGTCGTTGAGCAGCGCTGTCGACAGGGGATGCTCCGCCGACTTGGCGATATGGGTCTTCAGCGTCTGCTTGGCGAGCTTGCGGTTGTTGCTGTTTACCAAGTGCCTGGCGTAGGCATCTGCCACTCTGAGCGTTGCCGGGTTCTTCTTGAAGGCTTGGGCGAAGGCGACCCGCGCCACTTCACGCTTGCCTGCCACATCGGCGATCAGCGCGCGATGGTAGCGCTGATAGAACTGCGCCCAGTCCGCGTCGCTCAGCGTATCGAGGGTGGCGAACGCCTGGTCGGTCTTGCCGTTCGCCTGCTGCACCCAGGCCCGCGCCAGGATCGACGTCAGATCGGCAATCGGGCCTTGACGCGCCGCGGCGAAGTGCTCGTCGGCTTCCTTGTAGTCGCCGCGCTTGAACGCGTCGCAGCCAAGCAGGAACTGCGCGATGCGGTGCGACGGCTCGACCTTGACCAGCTCGCGCGCGAGCTCGATGGCGCGATCCCAATCGGCAGCCGCCGTTTCAAGCAGGAAGGCCTGCTCGAGTATCAGCTCGTTGCTCGGGTCCTCGGCGAGCGCCCGCGAATAGAAATCGGCCGCGGCCGCGGTGTCGTGGTCGCCGCGGGCCACGCGACCGGCGAGATAATTGCCGAGCAGAGTGCCGGGCTCGGGACGGTCGGTTACCGTCGCCGCCACTTCCGAATAGGCCGCCGGAGCAGCGAGAATGGCCAAGGCAAAGAGAGACCTCCGCGCCCATTTGCGGAAGACAGAATTTTCGGCAGTTGGCATGTGCGTTCGGCTTGGCGCCGCCCCAAACAGTGCGGTTCAAAGGCCCCACAGTGCGGTTTTAAAGGCCCTCACAGTGCGGTTCAAAGACCCCTTAAGGGGGAGGATTATGCGTTTTCGCGCTGTCCGCAACCCAAAAGCTTGCTTGCCCCTGAAAGGCGGCGCGTTTGTGACCGCATTCCGCGACAAGCTTACACGGAAGCCGAAAGTGGCGGGGGTTATATATTTTACATGTTGACGTAATTGGGCCCGTCCCCGCCCTCAGGTGGCACCCAGGTAATGTTCTGGGCCGGGTCCTTCACATCGCAGGTTTTGCAGTGGACGCAATTCTGCGCGTTGATCTGAAACCTCAGCCTGTCGCCCTCGGCGACCACCTCGTAGACCTGCGCCGGGCAATATCGCTGCGCGGGCTCCGCGTATTCGGGAAGAGTCTCGGCGATTGGGATGCTCGTGTCGGTGAGTCTCAAATGCACCGGCTGGTCCTCGGCATGGTTGGTGCCTGACAGGAACACCGAGGAGAGAATGTCGAAGCTGAGCACGCCATCTGGCTTAGGGTAATCGATTTGCGCAGCCTTCGCCGCCTTCTCGAGGCTCGCATAGTCGGGCTTCGAATGTTTGAGCGTGTGGGTGAGGAAGGGGAAGATCGTGTTCAGCCACATGTCGATGCCGCCGAGCATCACGCCGAGGCGCGTGCCGAGCCGCGACCACAGCGGCTTCACGTTGCGCACTCTTTTCAGCTCGTCGGCCATGGAGCTTTGCCTGAGGCTTTGCTCGTAAGCGTCGAGCACGTCACGCGACCGCCCGTCGCGAAGAGCGGCGAAGGCTGCTTCCGCCGCCATCATGCCGGAGAGCATGGCGTTGTGGCTGCCCTTGATGCGGGGCACGTTCATGAAGCCTGCGGCGCAGCCGATCAAAGCTCCGCCAGGAAAGGCAAGGCGCGGGATCGCCTGCCAGCCGCCTTCGGTCAGCGCCCGGGCGCCATAGGAGATGCGCCTGCCGCCTCGCAGATGCTCGGCGATGCGCGGATGGAGCTTGGCGCGCTGAAACTCCTTGAACGGGTTGAGGTAGGGATTGGCGTAGTCGAGATGCACGACGAAGCCGACCGACACCAGGTTCTCGCCGAAATGGTAGAGGAAGGAGCCACCGCCGGTTGAGTCCCCAAGCGGCCAGCCCATGGTGTGCTGCACGAACCCCGGCCGGTGCTTCTCCTTCGGCACCTCCCACAGCTCCTTCAGCCCGATGCCGTATTTCTGCGGGCCGCTCTCGGCATCGAGACTGAAGCGGCGGATCAGCTGCTTGGTGAGCGAGCCCCGCGCGCCTTCGGCGAGCAGCGTGTATTTGCCCGTAAGCGCGATGCCTGGCGTGTAGCTGTCCTTGTGCGTGCCGTCGCGCGCGACACCCATGTCGCCGGTGATCACGCCCTCGACCTCGCCGTTCGGCCCGAACATCGCATCGGTGACGGAGATGCCCGGATAGATCTCGATGCCAAGGGCCTCGGCCTGCTCGCCGAGCCAGCGGCACAAACTGCCGAGGCTCCCGATGTAACAGCCGTGATTGCTCATCAGCGGCGGCATCAAAAAGGAGGGAAAGCCGATGCCGCTGTTCTCGGTGAGATAGTAGAAGCGGTCCTCGCTCACTTGCGTTTGCAGCGGCGAATCCTGCTTGCGCCATTGCGGCAAGAGGCGGTCGAGCGCCACCGGGTCGATCACCGCGCCGGACAAGATATGGGCTCCGACCTGGCTGCCCTTCTCCAGCACCACCACGGAGACGTCTTTGCCCGTCTCGGCCCCGAGCTGCTTGAGCCTGATCGCCGCGGCAAGCCCTGCGGGCCCGGCGCCGACGATCACCACGTCGAACTCCATGGTCTCGCGTTCGGTCACGTCGTCCAAAGGGCTTGCTCCAGTTTGCGACTAGGGCAGGGGTTTTATGTCATTCCCGCGGAAGCGGGAATCCAGTATTCCCTGCGCTGGTAAGTCATGAGCGGACACTGGAATACTGGATTGACCGGTCAAGCCGGGCAATGACACATCTGGGGCAGCGAAGCAATTGAGGCAAGAGCGGACAGCATGAGGGCGGCAGCGGAGGAGAAAGCGGCGCTGGCACTGCTCGACTGGTATGGGGCCATGGGCGTCGATGAGGCGGTCGGCGAGGTGCCGTTCGACAGCTTTGCCGTCCCACAGGCAAAACCGGCTCCGCGCCGGGCACCTGAAGTGAAAATGGCCGCCAGTCCGCCGCGCGCCGCCTCAAGACCCGCAAGGCCAATTTCGACGCGCGGCATCGGCGCCGAAATCTCCACGCTGACGGAGCTCGAGGCTCTGGTCGCCGGCTTCGAGGGCTGCTCGTTGCGGCGGACCGCGAAAAGCCTGTGCTTTGCCAGAGGCAGCGCGTCAGCCCGCATCATGCTGATCGGCGAGGCTCCTGGCCGCGACGAGGATCTGCAGGGCAAGCCCTTCGTCGGCCGCGCCGGACAATTGCTCGACCGCATGCTGGCGGCGATCGGGCTTGCCGAAGAGCACGTCTACATCACCAACACCGTCTATTGGCGGCCGCCTGGCAACCGCACGCCGACGCCCGAGGAGATCGAGGCCTGCGCCCCGTTTCTCGCCCGCCAGATCGAGCTGTTGTCGCCCTCCGTTCTTGTGCTGCTCGGCGGCGCCGCGGCGAAGACCATACTCGGCGTGAGCGAGGGCATCATGCGGCTCAGAGGCAAATGGCTCACTTACCCGAGTGCCGGCCGCGATCTGCCGGCGCTCGCCACGCTGCATCCGGCCTATCTCCTGCGCAACCCCGCGGCCAAGCGCTACGCCTGGCGCGATCTCTTGCTGCTGAAAGCGGCTCTGGATTCAGAAATCAGAAGTCACTAATCAGAAATCAGAATATGCTGACTTCTGACCTCTGATTTCTGACCCCTGACACCATGACCCGCATCGACGAAAGCATCCCGTTCATTCCGTTGCACATCGCCGTGCTCACCATCTCAGACACGCGCGACGAGACGTCCGACACGTCTGGCGCGCTGCTCGCCTCGATGATCGAGCAGGCCGGGCATCAGCTTGCGGCGAAGGCGATCGTGCTCGATGACGAGAAAGAGATCCGCAAGCAGGTCAAGAAATGGATCAAGGATCCTGAGATCGACGCGGTCATCACCACCGGCGGCACCGGCTTTGCCAAGCGCGACGTGACGCCTGAGGCGGTCAAGCCGCTGTTCGAGAAGGACATCGACGGCTTCGCGACGGTGTTCCATATGGTGAGCTTCGCCACCATCGGCACCTCGACGGTGCAGTCGAGGGCCTGCGGCGGCATGGCGAACGGTACCTTCATCTTCTGCCTGCCTGGATCGCCCGGCGCCTGCAAGGACGGCTGGAACGGCATCCTCAAATTGCAGCTCGACAACCGTCATCGTCCTTGCAGCTTCATCGAGGTCATGCCCCGCCTCAAAGGCATGCCGGGGACGAAATCCAAGTCCTGAGCTTTGCTCACGGCGATGGCTCGATGAGCCGCTGCCAATTTCGACCAAGGCGGCGGTAATTCTCCTCAGTATCGACGTCGCTCAGCGTTGCCGCGAAGGCGACGCGCGATCCCTTGAGGTTGCCAAGCGTGTCGGCAAGGGCGTGCGGCCCAGACCAGCGCACGCCGGCGAACGGTGCGAGTAGGCGCGGGGTGCGGCGCAAGCCGACGAGCCAATAGCCTCCGTCGGCAGAGCGTCCGAACACCGCGTCGGCATTGCCGAGCAGGCGAAAGGCGCATGCAATGTCGCTTGCCTTGATCGCCGGGATGTCGCTGCCAACGATGATCGCAGGCCCTGGCGGCAGCCTACGGAACAGGCGCTGCATCCTCGCCCCGAGATCGCCATCGCCTTGCGGCAGCCGTTCGATTCCTCGCGGCCAGAACGGCGCGCTCACCTCGCTATCGGGCGACACCGCAAGCAGGGTCTGCCAGCGCGGATCGCGCGCAAGCCGCATCAGCGTATGAGCGAGGCACGAACGGTAAAATCTCGTCGCTGGGATGGTGCCGACGCTTGCCGCGAGCCGGCGCTTGGCGCGTCCGGCACGCGGGCTCTTGGCCATCACGATAAGGCGCGGGGCGTATGCAGCGCGGGCAGGGCGGCGCGCTTTTTTCTTACCCATAAAGCCGCGCGAGCGCGCGCGTGGGCACGCGGAGGAAATAGAGCAGCATGCAGGAGAGATTGCGCAGGCTACGCGCAAGGTAACCTTCGCTGCGGTAGCGTATGCCGCTCGTCACCGCCCGCGATTGCAGCATCACGAGCTGGCGCCGCTTGAGCCGGCGCACGAGATCGACATCTTCCATGAGCGGAATCGGCCGGAAGCCGCCAAGCTCGCCATAAAGCCTGCGCGAGATGAGCAATCCCTGATCGCCGTAAGGCAGCGCGAACAGAAAGCAGCGGAGCGCCACGAGCGATTCCAGCATGCGCGGCATTATCCCGTCATCGTCGAGCGCAAAGCGGAAGGCTGCCGCGGCCGGCGCCCGCCGCCCCTTGGCCACGCGCTCCATGAAGGCTTCAGCTTCCTCGGCCCAGCCAGGCTCGAGGACCGTGTCGGCGTGAAGGAAGAGGAGCCAATCGCCACGCGCCGCCGCCGCACCTGCGCGAAGCTGCGTGCCGCGACCGAGCTTAGACCTGATCAGCCTCGTTCCCGCCGCGTCGGCAATGGCGCAAGTCTCGTCGGTCGACCCGCCATCGACCAGGATCGCCTCCTGCACGATGCCGTCGACCACCGCCGGCACCAGCGCCGTAAGCGTGTGCCCGAGCGTCGCCTCGGCGTTGTAGGTGGGGATAACCACTGAAATCATGGAGGCGGACTATAGCGTTTGGCCGAAATCCGGCAATTCCCGCGTTCCAAATCCTTAACGATGTTCTTGATTTGTTCTTATTCCATCTCTATATGCATGGCGATGTCGATCGCGCTGAGAAAGCCTGGAAAGTCGGAGAGGTTCCCGCTTGAGATCGGGGGCGTGGCTGCCGACCGCCGCAACGGCAGAGGGGCCGCGACCAATCGGTTTGGCCGCTACGAGCCGATTGCCTACGAGCCGGTCGATGACGGCTGGGAGTCGCTTAGCGAGCTCGAAGCTTTGGCCACCGAAGTGCAGGAGGTCCCGGCGCGGCGCATTATCACCCGCAACTCCTCTCCCGATATCGGCTTCGACCGCTCGATCAATCCTTACCGCGGCTGCGAGCACGGCTGCATCTACTGCTTCGCGCGGCCGACCCATGCCTTTCTCGGCCTTTCTCCTGGGCTCGATTTCGAGACCAAGCTGTTCGCCAAGACGAATGCCGGTGCAGCCCTCGAGCGCGAGCTCGCCGACCCCTCCTATCGTCCGCGCACCATCGCCATCGGCACCAACACTGACCCCTACCAGCCGATCGAGCGGCGCTACCGCATCATGCGGCGCATACTGGAAGTTCTTTCGGCAGCCAACCATCCGGTCGGCATCGTCACCAAATCGGCGCTGGTGCTGCGCGATCTCGACCTACTTCGCTCCATGGCCGAGCGAAGCCTGGTAAAGGTCGCGCTTTCCGTCACCACGCTCGACCGCAAGCTTGCCCGTGCCATGGAGCCGCGCGCGAGCACGCCTGACAAGCGGCTTGAGACGGTCGCCAAGCTGGTCGAGGCGGGGGTGCCGACCTCAGTCATGGTGGCACCGGTCATTCCCGGACTAACCGACATGGAGATGGAGCGCATCCTGGAACGGTCCGCTGCTGCCGGCGTCAAGAACGCAGGCTATGTGTTGCTCAGGCTTCCGCTCGAGATCGGCGATCTGTTCAC
>Ga0134125_10009094_pt1 | contig 11191 bp, 16 predicted proteins | sample KB31751_FD_96464 | JGI IMG/M metagenome (GOLD analysis project Ga0134125, IMG submission 96464) | Terrestrial soil microbial communities with excess Nitrogen fertilizer from Kellogg Biological Station, Michigan, USA - KB3-175-1 | ecosystem: Environmental > Terrestrial > Soil > Unclassified ...
AACGTCACGCATCTTTATGGGCTGACCGAAACCTATGGGCCGGCCGTCGTGAACGACTGGCACGCCGCCTGGAATGCACTGTCGGGCGCGGAGCAGGCTGCCAAGAAAGCGCGCCAGGGCGTGCGCTATGGCGCGCTGGAAACGCTCGATGTGCTCGATCCCGAATCCATGCAGCCGGTCGCGCGCGACGGTGAAGCGCTCGGTGAGGTGATGTTTCGCGGCAATATCGTGATGAAGGGCTATTTGAAGAACAGGAAGGCGACCGACGCCGCCTTCGCTGGCGGCTGGTTTCACTCCGGCGACATCGGCGTGATTTATCCGGACGGCTACGTCCAGCTCAAGGACCGCTCCAAGGACATCATCATTTCCGGCGGCGAGAATATCTCGTCGATCGAAGTGGAGGACGCGCTTTACAAGCATCCCGCCGTCGCGACGGCCGCAGTGGTGGCAAAGCCCGACGAGAAATGGGGCGAAACGCCCTGCGCCTTCGTTGAACTCAAGCCGGGACAGACAGCAAGCGCCGACGAGCTGATTCAATGGTGCCGCAAGCACCTCGCCGCGTTCAAATGTCCGCGCTACGTCGTTTTCGCCGACGTGCCGAAAACGAGCACCGGCAAGATCCAGAAATTCAAATTGAGGGAAATGGCGAAGGCGGTGTGAGCGCCCCCCCGATGGACCGGCGGACGACACGTTGCCTATAATTCCTCCAGGGGCGCCGGGCCGAATCGGCGGCCTTATTTCAGGACGAGCATCAATCACGACGGAGATTGCTGCATGCCAAAATTTTCTGTTGTCGTTACCGGACTTTGCATAACCACCCTGCTCGCAACCGCGGCTTACGCGCAATCGGTGCCGCTCAATGTCAAATTGGGCTTGTGGGAGATGACCACCCAGACCCAGATGTCCGGCTTGCCGCCGATCCCGCCAGCGGCTTTGGCACACATGGCGCCCGAACAGCGCGCGCGCATTCAGGCCTCGATGGCCGAGAGCATGGCGAAGCGGGAAAAGCCGGAAGTGCGCAAGGAATGCGTCACCAGGAAAACTCTGGAGCATGGCTTCAACCCAAAACGCTCGGGCGCCAAGGGCTGCAACATGACGGTCACCACCAGCACACCGCGTGTCATGGAAATGCACCAGAATTGCACCGGCAGTCAGAAAATCACCGGCACGTTCCACTTCGAAGCGCCGACGCCCGACACCGTGGTGGGTAATTACCACATGGCCATGAGCGGCGGCGGCAATGCGATGACGATGAAATTCGACATACGCGGCCGCTGGCTCGGCGCCGACTGCGGAAACGTGAAACCCGCCGACGACTAGCGCGGCGGGCTGTTCGGATCGGAATCGACTCGTGCGCTAACGGAAGCGGCCGGACTCGCCGGGACGGCCCATTGGCGAAAGCAGCCGGTTGGCGTCGGCGTCGAAGCTCGCGCCGGGCGACGGCTGAGTCGCGCTGCCAAAATGCAGGCTGCTGCCGTTGCCGAGATCCATCTTGCCCTTGTCGGAATCCTCGAACCGCGAGTCGGGATCCTTGAGATTGGCGGAGCCGTCTGGAGTCACCGCGTTGGCGCCCTCGAACGTGAACGCGTGGGCCTGCGGTGCAGGCAGAGCCAGCACCATCAGTGCGGCGGCGGACACGGCAAAGCAGAATTGCGGCAACAGTTTCATGGCATCCTCGGGCGCGTTGTCGGACAGCCAACATGCGGACGCATTATGGCCGTACCGCGACGCAGAATCCTGCCGTTTTGGCCGATTTGCAAGTTAAAACACCGGCAAAAGTCGCGGGTGTGACGATGCAGGCGATAAAAGCTTGCCGTTGCGTGTTGCTCCTGAAGACGCAGGGGCGCGGCTTTCTCGATAACCCGGAGAACACAAAACAAAACCGCCGGCTCGAAGGCCGGCGGCTCGCGTGCTTAAAATTCAATTATCGCAGCCGGGAGCGTTGCCGCTCCAGGCGCCTCACGGTTCATCGGCAGACCGGCCTTAACGCGCCGGAGGAGCGATTCAGTGAACGCTGACGCTCGTCTGCCGTAACCGGGATATTTCATCCTTAAGCTGCAACTTGCGACGCTTGAGTTCCAGTACTCTCAGATCGTCTGCCGCCGGGTGAGTAAGGCACTCGTTGATTTCATCTTCGAGTGCCTGATGCCTTTTTTCGAGCTCCGCAAGGTGCGACTGCATCGACATTTAAGATGTCTCCTCAATGTGGCTCCCTGACGGACATAAGTTTACACCAGAGTCTCCGCAAGGGCGACCGGGCATCGCGGCCGGTCATGTTGCGAGCGGGCAATAAATGTGCCGCGGCAGAGGCTTGCCGGGCGCTTGAACCACCCTGTGGAAAACGCAATAATTCGCGGACATTTTTCCCGGAACGCTTGCGCCCGGGTGGCCGGTGCGCGAACCCGCGGTGGCAATGACACAAGAGGAAGAACGGGAGTTGCGGGAGCAGCTAGCGCGGCTCCAGCAGGAACATCGCGACCTCGATGCCGCGATCGACGCGCTTGCCGAATCGCCGGGTTCCGACTTGATCCAGGTGCAGCGCCTGAAAAAGCGCAAGCTGGTGCTGCGCGACAAGATCAGGCAGATCGACGATCAACTCACACCGGACATCATCGCGTAATTGAATTTGTCATGGCCGGGCTTGTCCCGGCCATCTCGCTTGGCAGCGCACGGTACCAATCTATGCGGGATGCCCGGCACGAGGCCGGGCATGACAGCAGCAATTACCGCTTTTCCTTTTTGCGCGCGTACATGGCCTGATCGGCAGCGGTGATAACGTCAGACGCGGAGTCCTCCGGTTGCAGCGGCGCGCTGCCGGCGCTGGCGCCTACCGACAGCAACGCCTTGCCGTGCATCACGCTCACATCGGCGACAACGGTCTCAAGCGCATGGGCCTTGGCAACCGTGTGCGCCTCGCTGACGTTCCATAGCAGCAGGGCGAATTCGTCGCCGCCTAGACGCGCGACCACATCGGAAGCGCGCACATGGCGCGCGAGTGCGGCCGCTACCGCCTTGAGCAGCGCATCGCCGGCGGCGTGGCCGTGCCGGTCGTTCACCGCCTTGAATCCATCGAGATCAATATAAATGAGCGCAGCGGCGGTGCCGTAGCGCTTGACGTAGGCGATCGAGCGCATGAGCACGCGCTCGAAGCCGCGCCGGTTGACGATGTCGAGCAACGGATCGATATCCTCGCGCGCTTCGAGATCCTTGATGCGCTTGCGCGCAGCGGCGAGGTCGCTCTTGAGCCTTTGTATGACGGCGTTGCGGGAAGCGGGAGCAAGCTGCCTGCCGCGGCCTTCGCCCGCTTTGCTCCGCACGCGCGCTTTGGTCCGCCTCTTCCCTGTCGGCTTTCCGGCTCGCGTTGCTTTGGCCACTTTAACCCTCGCCGAGTTACCTGCGGAAACAGCAGCATATAGGGCCGGTTCGACCTTGCCACTGGGATGCCTCAACCTATAATGCGGCGCTTCCTTTCGGGCGGTGGGCCTGAATCGGGGCATTCATGGCAGCATCGAAACCGGTCGCGATCATCATGGGCAGCCAGTCCGACTGGCAGACCATGAAATACGCCGCCGACACTCTTTCATCTCTCAAGATCGGCCACGAGGCGTTGATCGTCTCGGCGCATCGCACGCCGAAGCGGCTTTACGACTTCGCCCATTCGGCGCGCGACAAGGGCTTCAAGGTCGTGATCGCAGGTGCCGGTGGCGCCGCCCACCTGCCCGGCATGACCGCCGCGATGACGCCGCTGCCGGTGTTCGGCGTGCCGATGAACACGCACGCGCTTGAGGGCAAGGATTCGCTGTTGTCGATCATGCAGATGCCGGGCGGCGTGCCGGTCGGCACGCTGGCGATCGGCAGGCCGGGCGCGATCAATGCCGCCCTGCTCGCCGCCGCCGTGCTCGCGCTGTCCGACCCGAAGATCGCCAGGCGGCTCGATGCCTGGCGAGCGCGGCAAACCAAAGCCGTGACCAAACGGCCCAAAGACTAGCGTATGTCCCCACCGCTCAAGCCCGGCGCCACCATCGGCATCCTAGGCGGCGGCCAACTCGGCCGCATGCTGGTGCTCGCCGCAGCTCCACTCGGATTCAAATGCCACGTTTATGCACCGGAGCGCGATTCCTGCGCATTCGACGTCGCCAGGCAAAACACCTGTGCGCCCTATGAGAACGAGGCGTCGCTGGCGCGCTTCGCCCGCACCGTCGACGTCGTCACCTACGAATTCGAGAACGTGCCAGCGAAAACCGCTGCCTATCTCGGCGCGCGCAAGGAAGTGCTGCCCAATCCGAAAGTGCTGGAGACGACGCAGGACCGCCTGATCGAAAAGGATTTCGTCGCCAAACTGAAGATCGCGACCGCACCTTATGCGCCGGTGCATAGCGCAACGCAGCTCGCCGACGCGATTACGGCCGTCGGCCTGCCGGCGGTGCTGAAGACGCGGCGGCTCGGCTATGACGGCAAGGGCCAGGTGAAGATCGGCAAGGACGGTGATGCCGCTGCCGCATGGCGCAGCCTCAAGCAGGCTCCCTCGATTCTCGAAGGCTTCATCAATTTCGAGCGTGAGGTTTCCGTGATTGCCGCGCGCGCGCGCGACGGCAAGGTCGAATGTTTCGATGTCACCGAGAACGCGCACCGCGACCACATCCTGAATATCTCGCGCGCGCCGGCGAAAATTTCGTCTGAACTCGCCGCCGAGGCGCGCGCCATCGCGCAGCGCATCGCCAAGGCGCTCGACTATGTCGGTGTACTGGCTGTGGAAATGTTCGTCGTGCGCAAGGGCAAGCAGCGGAAATTACTGGTCAACGAGATCGCGCCGCGCGTGCACAATTCCGGGCACTGGACCATCGACGGCGCTTCAGTCTCGCAATTCGAGCAGCACATTCGCGCGGTCGCGGGCTGGCCGCTGGCAAAGCCGCTGACGCTCGGCCGCTCGGAAATGATAAATCTGATCGGCAGCGAGATCGACGATTACGAGCGCTGGCTCACGGTGCCGGGCGCGTCGGTTCATCTCTATGGCAAGAAGGAAGCGCGCCCCGGTCGCAAGATGGCGCATGTGACGCGAGTCTGGCCGGCGCGGAACCGCCCGCGGTAAGCGGTCATTTCCTTTTGCGTTTCGCGACGACCGCTTCGTAAGCGGCCTGCAAGCGCGCAAAAACCGATTGTGGCTTGCCTTTGCGTTTCATGCCGAGGTGCGTCTCGCGCAGTTCTTCCATGAAATCGTCCCACAGTTTCGGCCCGCCCTTTTCGAGCATTTGCGCGCGGATCGCAAGCTCCTCGGTGACCGGAAGATATTTGCGTCCCCAGCCCGCCATCTGCGCGAGCACCGGCAACAACTCGATGCCCTTTTCGGTCAGGCTGTAGACGCCCTTCTGCTTGTGGGCGGGGTCATCTGCGCGCGTGAGGATGCCTTGCTGCAATAGCGTCTTGAGACGGTCCGCAAGAATGTTGCTTGAAATCCCCTCCTCCGACCGCGTCAGCAATTCACGGAAATGCCGCCGATTGCCGAAAATAATGTCTCGGATGATCAGCAGGCTCCATTTGTCGCCAACCACCTCGAGCGTGAGGTTGATCGGACAGCCGGAACGGTGGGTTTCGTCCATGCCAAGCGCCTTTAAAGAAGGGCGGCGGAGCGCCAAAAAAAACCAGTTGCAATATAAAACCAATTTCTCTATACCGCAACTGGTTGCATATCGATATCAGTTAAGGAGGCTGCCATGCCCGAACGCTCCACCGTTCATGAGACTTTCGTTATCGAACGTACCTATGACGCTCCGCCAGCTCGCGTATTCGTCGCCTTGAAGGACGTCGAGGCCCGCCTGCGCTGGGGCACGCCCAACAAGACCGTCGCCATCACGTTCCTGGAAACCGATTTCAGGATCGGAGGCCGCGATGTGTCGCGCTGCGGTCCGGTCGGCCGGCAGGACTATCTGATCGATGTGCGTTACCAGGACATCGTCGACGACGAGCGCATCGTCTTCGTCGAAACCGTCTCGCACGGCGAGACACGCCTCGCCAGCGCCCTGATCACTGTCGAGCTTCTGCCGCACGATACCGGGACACGGCTCAAGCTCACCGACCAGATCGCGGCCTATGAAGGCGCGGAGATGGTCAACGGCAGCAAGGCCGGATGGAGCGGAGCACTCGACAATCTGGGTGTCGAACTAAAACGCGATGCCGCGGCCAATCGCTAGCCGCAGGGTGCAACCTGCTTCAATAATATCAGTTTAGTGGAGGACGCCATGGCGCGATTGATCATGTGGAATCTGATGACGCTCGATGGTTATGTCGCCGGACCCGCCGGCGACATTTCCTGGCACATGGATGTGTGGGGACCGGAGTTGGAGGCACTGAGCATCGCGCAGCTCCGTGAGGCCGGCGGGCTGATGTTTGGCCGCGTCACCCACGACCTGATGGCGGGCTACTGGCCGAAAGAGACCGGCACGGTGGCGGACTTCATGAACGCGCTGCCCAAATTCGCGTTCTCGCGCACGCTGAAAGCATCACGTTGGCGCAATACGATGCTGTTCAACGGCGATATCGCTGAGACGGTCTCGCGGATCAAGCGCGACACGGCGAAGGACATTTACCTGTTCGGCAGTAGTGACCTCGCCGGCAGCCTGAGCCCGTACGGCCTCATCGACGAATTCCGCGTGGGCATCGTGCCGCGGCTTCTCGGCGGCGGGATTCCGCTCTTCAAGGCGAACGGAGCGCAACAGAAGCTCGAGCTGACCGACACGCAGGCGCTTGCGAGCGGCGGCGTTATCGTGCGCTACCGGCGCGCAACCTGACGGGAGACGACGGCCATGCCCCTTACGCTCTACATGCACCCGCTGTCATCCTACTGCCAGAAGGCGCTGATCGCGCTCTACGAGAACGGCACGCCGTTCACGCCGCATGTCGTCAATCTCCAGGATGAAACGGAGAACGCTGCCTTCAAGAATATCTGGCCCGTGGGCAAGTTCCCGGTGCTGCGCGACGGCGACAAGACCATTCCGGAATCGACGAGCATCATTGAATACCTGGCGCTGCATTATCCGGGCCGGTCCGAGCTTGTGCCCAGGAATGCGCAAGCCGCATTCGAGGTTCGCGCGCAAGATCGCTTCTTCGATCTCATCATCCACATCCCCATGCAGAAGATCATCGGCGACCGGCTGCGCGCCGCCGGCCAGAACGACGCTTACGGAGTCGAGCATGCGAAAGCCGCGCTGCAAACCGCCCTCGCCGTCGTCGACAAAGACATTGCGAAGAAAAATTGGGCCGCCGGCGAGACCTTCAGCATGGCGGACTGCGCCGCAGCGCCCACGCTGTTCTATATCGACATGGTGGTGGCGCCCCTCGCCGGATCTTACGACAATGTCGCGGCCTATCTCGAACGGCTGAAGAAGCGGCCGTCCTTCGCGCGGGCGCTCGAGGAAGCAAAGCCATATCTGCAATACGTGCCGCGGTGACGCGGCCGCCTCGCTAGCGCAAGACCGGCGCCGTCGTGTCGCGGTTCTGGTAGATCGCCGCCAGCAGCAGCGTGACGAAATAGGTCCAGCCGATGAACGGCACGAAACGCACCGTCAGCGCCTTGTAGAGCGTGCGCTCCGCATCAGGACCGAACCGTTCGTTGATGATCGCGATCGTGCGCGGCAGCACGAGCATGTTCATCAAATGCTGCAGTTCGAGCGCGGCCAGCCCGTAGTGCTGGCCCTGCACGGCGCCCGCCACCGCCTTGAGCGCCTCGGTCAGTCCGGCATCGCTCTTGAGCCGCCGCGCCGCGGCCATGCCGGAATGCGGCAAGCCCGACACCACAAGCACGATGGCGAGCAGCACGTCATCGGCGCTGTCACCGGGCTGCGGCGCGATTTGCGGCAGCGGCTCTTTCAGCGCGGCCTCGACTTCCGCCGGCTTCGGCGCGAGGCGGATGACCAGCGGCCGCATCGTGAGCACCAGGCCCAGTTCGCGTGTCGGCACGATCAGGAGCCAGTCGTCTTCGGCGACGCGGCCGTTGAAGATCGCGGCGAGATCGCGCGCAAGCGAGACCTGTTCGGTTCGGAAGCGGCGGACCGCCGCGCCACCCTGCTCCAACCCGGCGGCGGCCGTGCGGCGCAAGAGATCGTCGGCGCGGCGCCCAAGCTGGCCGACGTCGCGCCGGGCATCCTGAGCGGCCTGGCTGATGGAAGTCGCGGTAAAGGTCTGCGCCCGGGCAAGACGTGTCACAAAGACGGAAGCCCCCGCGAGGCCCGCCAAAAGCAGGCGCCGCCGTCCGCCTGCCGGTGCTGCCCGGCCCCGGCCGGCGCGGGATGCAACCATCGATTTCTCCATGCGTTAGCCGACGGCACGGCCCGGGCAAGACCCGGGGGGGTCCGCAATGGTGGACTCTTAACCCCGTACCTGCTAGAGCCGCGCGACTCTAAAGCCCTTTTTCACGGGGCTTTCGACCCTTAACCCGACCGAGCAACAATATAGGAGCAAGCGTGCAAGTTCTCGTTCGCGACAACAACGTCGATCAGGCCCTCAAGGCGCTCAAGAAAAAGATGCAGCGTGAGGGCATCTTCCGCGAGATGAAGCTCCGCGGCCATTACGAAAAACCATCGGAAAAGAAGGCTCGGGAACGCGCGGAAGCCATCCGCCGTGCCCGCAAGCTCGCGCGCAAGAAGATGCAGCGCGAAGGCCTGCTGCCGATGAAGCCGCGCGTCGTTCCCGGCGCTGGCGGGCCTGGCGGTGCAGGCGGACGTGGCGGCCATGGCGGTGGTGCCGGCGGCGCCGGCGGTCCCCGTCGTTTCGGCTGATCCTGCGGCATCAGCCGCGGCAGATTTCGTTCGATCGGTAGCGCGGGCCTCAAAGTCCCGCGCTATTGTTTTTGAGAGTTACGGCATTATCGTCGAACCGGTGCCGCATTCGGCAGCCAGTCTCGTCCAGTTCCGAATAGTCCGATGCGAAGCAGCGTAACCACCCGACAGCACGCCCGTTACCGCCGGAATTTTGTTTCCGCACTCGCGCTCGTCATCGCGACGGCGCTCGGCGGCTGCTCGAGCATCAACGGCGCGGTCAGCAGCGGCGCACCGGAGAGTGAAGACGCGATCTACGCCGGCTCGCCCGCCAACATCGAATCGCTCACGGACGTCGTGCGGCGCAATCCGAAAGACCCGCAAGCCTACAACATGCGCGGCTCCGTGCTCGGCGAAGCCGGCCGTTACCCGGAAGCGCTTTCGGATTTCAACAACGCGATCAGCATCGATCCGAATTACGCGCAGGCTTACGCCAACCGCGGGCTGGTCTATCGCGAAACCGGCAAGATCGATCTCGCGCTCGCCGACTACAACAAGGCGCTGTCGATCGATCCGAATTACGCGCCGGCCCATCTCGGGCGCGGCATGGTGTATCGGCAGGAAAAGAAGCTCGTGCCGGCATTGCAGGACTTCAACAAGGCCATCGCCATCCGGCCCGACAACGCGCAGGCCTATTACAACCGCGGCCTGCTCTATCAAAGCCAGCGCCAGCACGCCTTCGCCATCGACGATTTTTCAACCGCGATTGGTCTCACGCAACAGCAGGCAGCGCCCTATATCGCACGCGGCCTGAGCTACATGGCGGTCAACGACAACAAGGACGCTGCAAGCGATCTCGACGAAGCGGTGACCATCGAGCCGCAAAGCGCGCAAGCCTGGATCAGCCGCGGGCTCGCCTACGAACGGCTCGGCGACAAGGACAAAGCCGCCGGCTCTTATGCGCGCGCGATGAACATCGACCAGAACAGCACGGCCGCCCACGCCGGCTTCGCGCGAGTCGGTGGCAAGTTCGGGCAGGGATATCAGACGTTTTAGTTTTTGATTCCGTCAAGAAACTGTCGCACCGCGTCCTTCGCGCCGAATTCATCGAGGTTGACGTGACCGCCGTTCGGATAGCGCATGAAGCGCTTCGGCTCATGTGCCAAAGAGAACAAGCGCTCACCGTATTTTATCGGAACGATGCGGTCCTGCTCCCCATGCAGAACCAGCAGCGGCGCCGTTACGCGGGCGATACGCTCATCCGAGCGAAATGAATCCTCAATCAACAAACGCGCCGGCGCGTACCAATAGACCGAGGCGCCGACCTCCGCGATAGATGTGTAAGGCGCATCGAGAATGAGTCCGCCGACAGACCGCTCGGCAGCAAGCGCGACGGCAACGCCCGTGCCGAGCGATTCACCGAACGGCACGATCCGCTTTGCCGGAAAACGCGCGGCGGCAAAATCATAAACCGCTTTTGCGTCGAGGATCAGGCCGGCTTCGCTCGGCTTGCCGGTCGAACCGCCATAGCCGCGATAGCAAAGCGCAAGCAGCCCGTTGCCCGCTTCGACCAGGCTGCGGAAGCGATCCGCGCGCAGATCGAGCCCGCCGGCATTGCCCTGGAAATACAGGATCACAGGGCTGTCGCCGCGCGGCGCTGCGTACCAGGCGACCAGTTTCTCGCCGTCTGCGCTGATGAGCGTCACCTCCTCGGCCTGCGGCAAGCCCGCTGCCGCAGGCGACGCGCGCCTGGTGTCCGGGAAATACATCAACGTGCGCTGGAAGACGTACATCGCTGCCAGGAGGACGACATAACCGGCGGCGGCAATAACGAGGAGCCATTTCAGGACCGTCATCGCTTCGTCCTAGCACAAGGTGCCGCGTCGGAGCGCCGGCCGATAAAAAGGCGGCGGGATTATCGCCAAACTCTGCTATCAGACGACCGACAGTTTTCCTTGTCCGGTCCCCGCCCCGTCCATGCGCATTCCCAAGATCATTGGCACGGCGACATTCCTGGCGGCATGGCTGACGCCGTGGCGCCCTGCATTCCGGGTGCGGCCGCCCGGCTCGAAACTGTCGTTCTACGTGCATCATCGCGACCTGATCGGCCGTCATATCGCGAAGTACGGAACGCACGAACCGGTCCCGACGCGCTGGATCGGCAACTATCTACGCACCGCCAAGCCCGGCCTGTTCATCGACGTCGGCGCCAACCTCGGCTGGCACGCGATCCACGCCGCGCAACTTCCTACGGTCGAAACTGTCGTCGCATTCGAGCCTGATCCGTTCAACGTGTGGCTGCTCGACCGCAATCTGGCGGAAAACGGCGTGACCAACGCGATCGTCAACGCCGCAGCGGTTGGTGCGGCGTCCGGCGTGGCGCGGCTGCATCGCTATAAATCATCGAATTATGGACGCCATTCGCTGCTTACCGATTACGG
>Ga0134125_10009095_pt1 | contig 11190 bp, 9 predicted proteins | sample KB31751_FD_96464 | JGI IMG/M metagenome (GOLD analysis project Ga0134125, IMG submission 96464) | Terrestrial soil microbial communities with excess Nitrogen fertilizer from Kellogg Biological Station, Michigan, USA - KB3-175-1 | ecosystem: Environmental > Terrestrial > Soil > Unclassified ...
CGACGGCAGCAGCCTGGCCGATCTTCCCTGCCTGACGACGATCGGCACCTATCGTCCCGACAATCTGAAGGTCTTCGTTTTCGACAACGAGCTGTATAGCGGCAGCCGGATCAGCGACCCGAGCGCTACCGCCTACAACACGGATCTGGAGCAAATGGCCCGCGGAGCGGGCATTCCGACCACGGCGACGGTGCGCGATGTGGAATCGTTCGGCAAACAGGTCCGCGCGGCATTCGACGAGCCGGGCGTGCGCTACGTCGTGGCCAAAGTCGGCGAAGGTGCCGCGGCTCGCAAGCTTCCACGGCCACGCGTGGATTATCTGGAATGCAAGTACAACTTCATACGATATATCGAGCGCACCGAAGGCAAGACCATCTTCCCCGAGCAACGATGATGCCTGCATGCATACAGTCGGGTACCGGGTCGAAGCGGCACCTGGGAGAAAATCATGACACCTGAGTTGGCGAAGCGCCTCGTGGCCGGCCTGAAGGATGCGGGTATCGATTTCTTTTCCTACCTGCCGGAAAGCCGGCTGAGCGACATCATTCCGCTGATCCGTGACGATCCATCTTTTACGATGATCAAAACATGTCATGAGGGAACCGCCGTTTCGCTGGCATGCGGAGCCGCGCTCGTCGGCAAGCGCCCGGTGGTTTACTGTGAAGCGACGGGCTTTGTGCTGGCGATGTACAACCTGCAGAGCGTCGCGATGCAGTTCGGGCTTCCGGTGTTGTTTCTGATTTCATACACCGGAAGCCCCGGCGACAAGGCCAACAGCCTGTCATTTTCGCTGTGGGGGCGGCTGCTGGAGGCGCAGATCCAAACCCTGGGGCTGCAGTATCGGGTGTTGGAAGATGGTCACGACCTCGAAACGCGGGTGGCTGACATGGCATGGGCGGCGCAATTCTCGAAGCTGCCCACCTGTCTGCTGTTCACCGGTGAGTTCACGGGCTTCCCTGACATGTTGGACCGAAATCGCAAGCCGAGCGCATGAGAGGCTGGAGGCGGGCAACACCGTGGGCCACGCTCGACGCAGTTTCCTGACCAGCCTCGTCTCAGGGCTGGTGGCGACCGCAAATGCGAAAATCAGGAGTGCGCAGCCGGCGCACGCACCTGCGGCACCGGAGGCGGCTGCGCCGGAAGGGACAATCACCGCGACGACTGTGGCGGAAGCGGAAAAACTGGTGGCCCTGGAGTTCACGCCGGAACAACGCCAGCTGCTTGCCGGATCGCTTCCCGGTCAAGTCCGCAGTTTCGAGGCGCGAAGGCGCTACGTGCTGACGAACAGTGCCGCTCCCGCCTACGCGTTCGATCCTCGTGTTCCGGGGGTGGCGTACACGGCGCAGGCCAACCGCGTCCGGTCCAGCCGGTCCCGCGCCCCGGAACTGCCCGATAGCGATGTCGACATCGCGTTCGCGTCGGTGATCGAGTTGTCCCATTGGATACGAACGCGGCAATTGAGCAGCGTGCGGCTGACAGAGATTTATCTGCAGCGGCTGAAGACCATTGGCCCGAAGCTGCAATGCGTGGTGCATCTCACCGAGGACCTGGCCCTGCAGCAGGCCAGGAAGGCCGACCAGGAAATTGCCGGGGGCCACTACCGCGGCTTACTGCATGGGATTCCCTGGGGCGCGAAGGATCTGCTGGCGACCGCCGGCATCCCCACCACTTGGGGCGCCGAGCCCTACCGTGATCAGGTTTTTGCCGCCAATGCCCATTGCGTGGACCTGCTGGCCAAAGCCGGTGCGGTACTGGTTGCGAAGCTATCGACGGGCGCTCTGGCACGCGGGGACGTCTGGTTCGGTGGCATGACCCGCAACCCCTGGAACACCGACGAAGGCTCATCCGGATCGAGCGCAGGCCCCTCGGCCGCGACCGCCGCCGGTCTGGTGGGCTTTGCGATCGGTACCCAAACCGGAGGTTCGATCGTGGGTCCGTCAATACGCTGTGGTGTGACGGGTCTCGTGCCGAGCTTCAGCCGGGTCTCGCGCAACGGCGCAATGGTGCTTGCCTGGTCGCTCGATAGGTTGGGCCCCATCTGCCGCTACGTCGAGGACACCGGCGTTGTTCTCGCCGCCATCAACGGTCGCGATGTTTCCGATCCGAGCTCGCTGGACATCCCGTTTGATTTCGATGCCACGGCTGGCATCGAGGGTATGAAGCTGGGATTCGTTCCGGAGCTGTTTGAAACAGCCGAGGTCAACGACGTCGAGCGCGCATCACTGCAAGCCGCGCGCAGCCTGGGCGTCAAAATGGTGGAGCTCAAGCTGTCGATCTCACAGCCTGTAGATGAGCTCGCTCGGACCATCATGTATTCCGAAGGGGCTGCAGCCTTTGACGAATTGCTGCTTACGGGAAGGGATCGCGAATTCGTTCAACAGGGCCGCGGCAGTTGGCCCATAGCGCTGCGTACCTGGCGGTTCATCCCCGCTGTTGAATACATTCAGGCGCAGCGCATCCGGCGCGATCTCCTGGCGCCCACGCATGCGCTTTTCGAGCCCGTGGACGCCATTATCAGCCCGTCGCGCGACCCCATGCTCAGGCTTACGAACATGACGGGCCATCCGTGCCTGACACTGAGAACCGGGTTTTTCAAATCGCCGTCGCGTGGAGAGGGTCGAGGCGCCCGATCCGGACCCACCCACACCGTGCCCCACGGCATTACGCTGTGGGGAAGGTTGTTCGAGGAGGGTCGGCTGTTGAATCTCGGTCTGGCCCTGGAGCGCAAGGTCGACGTGGCACGGCGCCGGCCACCCACCGGATGATTCAGGGTGCGCGCGGCACGAGCGGCGCACTAGCCCTGGATGGTCAGCGGCCTTGCGCGCTCCCGCTCCAGGCGCGCGGCATGGGCCCGGACGCGCAGGAGGTCGCGCCTGGCGAGCAGGCCGGCCAGCTTGCCCGTGCCGCGGTCGACGACCGGCACGCGGCCGACATCGGCTGATGCCATCCGATCGGCCAGGTGACCTACCAGCTCGTCCGTGTAGCCGACGAAGACCTCGCCGACGTCCGGCCTCTCCTCCAGAGTCTGACCTTTGGGCCAGCCCTCGCGCGACCAACGCAGCACGTCGGAGCGCGACACCATGCTTATGACGCGGCCGGCTTCATCGACGACCGGATAGCTCTTGTGGCGTTTGACACCATTCTCCGTGTCAAAGAATGCAAAGGCGTCCTCCGTCGTCATGCGCGCCGGCAGAGTGTTCACCGGATGGGTCATGATCTCGCTGACGCGCATGACCTCGAAAGGGTCGACGGTGTATTCGTAAGTCAGATGCCGGCCGCGCCGCGCGAGCCGCTCCGTCAAAATGGAGCGGCGCATGATCAGCACCGTAACTGCGAACGAGGCGACGCATGCCACGAGCACGGCGGGCATCACCTGTATGTCACCCGTGAGCTCGATGGCGAACACCGTCGCCGTCAGCGGGCACCGCAGCGTGCCCCCCAGCACCGCCGCCATCGCGAGCAGCGACCAGAAGCCGGTGTTGCCGAAGGGCAGGACATGCGCTTCCAACACACCCACGGCGCCGCCCATCATGAGGAGCGGCGCCAAGGTGCCGCCCGAGGTCCCGGAGGCGAGCGCGACGACCCAGATGAGGGCTTTGACGATGAGCAGCAGTATGGCCGCGTGCATCAACACGTTGCCGTCGATCAGCGCCTGAATGTTGTCGTACCCGACGCCCAGGGCCGCTGGATCGAAGAGACCGCCTACGCCCACGACGACGCCGGCGAGCGCCGGCCACCACATCCAGTGGATCGGCAGCTTCTCGAACAACTCCTCGACCCAGTAGAGCCCGCCGGTGGTGATGGCGGATTGCAGCCCCGCCACCACGCCGATCCCCGCGCAGGCCGCAAGGCCCCACCAGGGCATCGAAGGGATCCCGGTGTGCGGGAAGAGCGGCCAGGCGCCCACCAGCCAGGGACGCCAGGCCATCGCGACGATGGCGGAGACGACCACGGGCACGAAGCTGCGCGGCTTCCACTCGAAGAGCATCACCTCGATGGCGAGGAGAACGGCGGCCACCGGCGTGCCGAAGATCGCCGTCATGCCGGCCGCGGCGCCAGCGACCAACAGCGTCTTTCGCTCCGCGGAGCTCAGATGGAAGAACTGCGCGAAGAGCGAGCCCAGCGCGCCGCCCGTCATGATGATCGGGCCCTCGGCGCCGAATGGGCCGCCGGTGCCGATCGCGATCGCCGAGGAGAGCGGTTTCAACACGGCGACCTTCGGCTCTATCCGGCTCTGGCCGATGAGGATCGCCTCGAGCGCCTCGGGTATGCCGTGTCCGCGGATCTTCTGCGAGCCGTAGCGGGCCATGAGGCCGACGATCAGGCCCCCGATCACGGGTATCAGGATGGAGCCCGGCCCGAGCTTGGCCTGGCTCAGGTAGGAGGTCGCGGTGGAGTAGACGTGGAAGTAACAGAAGTTGGTGACGAGCGCAATCAACTTCAGGAGCACCCAGGCCGCGCCGGCGCCGAAGCTGCCGGTGGCGATCGCCATCGCTGACAGGATGAGCAGGCGGCGATCGGCGGTGAAGTCGCGCAGAGTGTCGTGCACCCCGAGCGTGGAAACAGAGCTCTTCATGGTTCTCCGATGGGATTGCGGCGCTCGCGGAGGCGCGCGCCTTATATCGCAATGCGATATTATTGTCCCCGAGAAACGCGATGTGCGCCACCCCCAAAAGGCAGAGCCGGAGAGCCCCGCCGCCCCACGAGCTGGCGCCGCATGACTACGAGATCCTCGCGGAATTTCGCTATTTATTGATGCGCTTCGCAGCATTCAGCGGGCAGGCGGCGCATGCGGCCGGGCTGGCGCCACGCCAGCATCAGGCGTTGCTAGCGATCAAGGGCTATCCGGGCGGCGGGGAAGCGACCATCGGGGAGCTGGCGCAGCGCCTGGGCATCCGCCATCACAGCACCGTGGGTCTGGTCGATCGACTGGTGCGCCGGGGCTACCTCGTCCGCCGGGCGGACCCGCGCGACCGGCGCCGCACTTATCTGGCGCTCACCGCGGCCGGTGAGCGGGCGCTCGCGGGACTGTCGGCCGCGCATCGACGCGAGCTGCGGCGCGTTGCTCCGCTGTTGAAATCGCTGCTCGGCCGGTTGGGGACGGAAGAGGTTCCCGGCCGGACCTGACCGTCAGCGCCCGTCGGCGAGGTGCCAGTTGACTTCCTCGGCCGCGCGGGTGCCGCTGCGCAGGGCGCCGGTAACGGTCGCGGCCTCGCCGGTAGTATCCGTCGCCTCGCCGGCGAAGAAAAGAGTGCCACCGAGGGGAGTTGCCAACACCTCACGCGCATCGCCGCCGCCTGCCGCGGCATAGCTGTATGCGCCTCGCGCATAGGGATCGCGCGCCCAGTTGTGGACGTAGGCGGCCTGCGGCTCCGGCGAGCCGTTGCCGCCGCAGAAGACGGCGCTCACGCCATCCATTGCGTGTCGGATGATCTCTTCGTCGGGCAACCCGCAGAGCCGCGCGGCGGAGGGCCCGCCGACCCACGCGTTCAGGACGGGTGCGCGCAGCGGGAGCGCCGTCCAGAAGGTGGGAAAGAGCTTCCCCGGCGCGTGAAAGAATGAAGCATTTGCATAGCGGCCTCCTTCCAGCCGCTCCCAGAATGCCTGACGGTAATGCAGCACGACTTTCAACACCGGCCCCGAGAGAAGGCGCGCCAGCGCGGCCTGCTTGGCCTCCAAGGGTGGGTCGAAGCTGATCGCGCCGGCCGCGCCTGCCGGAGCCTTGAGCACATCGAGCGGAACGGTGATGATCGCCGTGCGCGCGTTGGCCGCGTAGGTCCGGCCGAGCCATCGGCCCGCGACCTCCACGGAGCGATCGCTCCAGCGTACCGCGGTAACGGCGGTCTTGAGCTGCAGGCGCACGCGATCGCCGTCGAGCCCGCCGGAGAGTGCGACCAACGCGCTGTGATAGCCGCCGAGCGGCCGCGACTGCGAGGAATCCAACATGCCGCCGGAGCGCCACTCCTCCGCCACGGAGTGGAGGCTGACGAGCCTCGGATCGGCCGCGTCGAATCCAGAGACGAAGGCGCGCGCCATCGCCCGCGCTTCCTCCGGCAACGCGCGGCCCGCGTCGGTTGCCAGGAAGTCCTCGAGCGACATGTCGGGCCGCGAGAGAACGTCGGCCGCCTCGAACGCGGCGCGGACCTTCCCCAGCAGACTTTCCGTGCGCTGCTGCAGCCGCCCGTCGATCAGCGTCCAGTGCTCCCCTGAGGTGTCGACAACGGGCGCTCCCGCGCGGCGCAACAGCTCGCGCGTCTCGGGCGAGTCGCCGTGGATGAATTCCGCGCCGAGCTCCACCGGGGCGGTGAGCTCAGGCTCGGAGCGCGTCCAGATGCGTCCACCGACGCGATCACGCGCCTCGAGGACCAGAACGGAGCGGCCTGACCTCGCGAGCGCGGCCGTGGCCGCCAGACCTGCGGCTCCCGCGCCGATCACGATGACGTCCTGGTTATCTGTGCTCATCGTTTTGTGTGTTTCCCACGGGAATGATGATGCGTGCGCCGCGCCGGTAGCTCCAATACGCCTCGGCCCAGTCGATGAGCACGACCAGGCGGTTGCGAAAGCCGATCAGGAAATAGATGTGGGCCGTCAGCCAGACCCACCAGGCGAGCAATCCGGAGAGGCGAATGCGGCCGAAGTCGGCCACGGCGGCCATCCGGCCGATGGTAGCGAGCGAGCCGAAGTGCCGGTAACGGAAAGCGCCGATGTCGCGGCCCGCCAGCTGCGCGAGAATTGCCGTCGCGGCGTAGCGCCCCATCTGCTTGGCTGCCGGTGCGATCGCCGGCAAGGGGCCGATGCCCTCAGGCACGGCCGCCAGATCGCCGACGACGAAGACTTCCGGATGCGCGGCGACGCAAAGCTGTGCAGTGACGGGCACGCGGCCTGCGCGATCGACGGCAACACCCAATGCCGCTCCAACTGGTGAAGCAGCAACACCCGCGGCCCACAACACGGTGCGCGCCGCGATGCGCTCCGTGCCCATCCAGACGCCCTGTCCGTCGACAGCCGTGACGGCGTGGCCGGTGCGCACGAGCACACCGAGGCGCTCGAGCTGCCGCCGTGCCTTCTCCGAGAGCGACGGCGGGAAGGCCGGCAGTACCCGCGGGCCGGCTTCGACCAGCAGGACTCTCGCCGCCGCCGGATCGATGCGGCGGAATTCCCGCTTGAGCGTATGGCGCGCGATTTCGGCGAGGCTGCCTGCCAGCTCCACGCCCGTGGCGCCGCCGCCGACGATGAGGAACGTGAGCCATTCCATGCGCTCGACCGGATCTGTCGTCGCCTCGGCACGCTCGAACGCGGTGAGAATCCGCGCCCGAATGCGCAATGCGTCGTCCAATGTCTTCAGGCCCGGTGCATGAGTCGCCCACTCGTCGTGACCGAAGTAGGCGTGGGTGCTTCCCGTCGCAACGATCAGGAAATCGTAGGGGTACGAAACTCCATCGACATCGACATCGACAGTTCTGCCCACGACGTCTATCTTGCGCGCCTCGCCGAGGAGCACCGTGGCGTTGCGCTGGCCGCGCAGGATGTGCCGCAGCGGAGCGGCGATGGAGGGGGCCGCCAGGCCCGCGGTCGCCACCTGATAGAGCAGTGGCTGAAACGTGTGATGATTCACCCGATCGATCAGCAGCACGTCCACGGCAGCAGAGAGCAGGGCGCGCACGGCGGAAAGTCCGCCAAAACCGCCGCCGATGACGATCACCCGTGGCCTTGTGTGCATGGCGAGGCCCTACCCGTACTGGCGAGAAGGCTTGGGCTCCAATTTCATAACTATAGGATAATGTACGTATTTCAAGTGAGCACGCGATGGTGAGCATCATGCCCTGGCACGACGGCGCGCTACTGCAGCAGCTGATCGTCGTGCTGTACGCGCTCTGTGCCACGTTCAGCTCCGTGCACGCGCTCCTGACCAAGCCCGATCCGCGCAGCGCCATGGGATGGATCGCCACCGGCTGGCTGTTGCCGATCGCCGGCACCCTCCTTTACCTCCTCTTCGGCGTCAATCGGGTCCGCACCCGCGCCCGGCAACTGCGCGGCGGGCTGGGCCCCGCCGGCGGCGGAGTCGGCAATCCGCTGCCGGAGGACTTCGCCTCGCAACTGACGCGCATCGGCGATGCCGTGACACAGCGGCCGCGCCTGCCCGGCAACGAGGTCATGGCGCTGGAGAACGGCGAGAACGCGTTTCCCCTCATGCTGGAGGCGATTCGTACGGCGCGGCATTCGGTCTGGCTCTCGACCTACATCTTCGAGACCGATCCGGTCGGCCGGGAATTCATTGCCGCTCTCGCCGCCGCCGTCGCACGGGGAGTGGGGGTTCATGTGTTGATAGACGGAATCGGCGAGTGGTACAGCTGGCCGCATGCCGTCCGCCTGCTGCGTCACAGCGGCGTACGCGCCGCGCGCTTCTTGCCGCCGCGGTTCGCGATGCCGATGCTGTCACTCAACTTGCGCAACCATCGCAAGCTCCTCATCGTCGACGGCGAGACCGGGTTCGTGGGCGGAATGAACATCGGCGGCCGCGAGGTCGGTAAGGCACACCACCGCCGCATGGCCGATCTTCACTTCAGGGTAAGAGGACCCGCGGTGGCCCAGCTCGCGGAGTGCTTCGCCGCCGACTGGCAGTTCGCGGCCGCCGAGGCGTTGACGGCGCCGCCGGTGGCCCGGCCCGATGCCGGCAGTTGCGTCTGCCGGGTGATCACCGAAGGCCCGGACGAGGACGCCGACAGGCTGCTGTTCGTGATCCTCGGTGCGATCTCGGTCGCGCACCGTCAGGTGCTGATCATGACGCCTTACTTCATTCCGCCGCCCGAGCTCACCGCGGCGCTGCAGACGGCGGCGCTGCGCGGCGTGGAGGTGTGTCTCGTGCTTCCGGCGCGCAGCAACCTGCGGTATGTGGACTGGGCGACACGACGCTGGCTGCCGCCGCTCCTCGAGCGCGGCATCCAGGTCTATCTGCAGCCGCCGCCGTTCTCGCATACCAAGCTCATCGTCATCGATGGCGCCTACGCCCAGATCGGGTCGGCCAACATCGACCCGCGCAGCCTGCGCCTGAACTTCGAGATCGCCGTGGAGGTGTACGACGAGACAGTGGGCGCGCAGCTCGCAAAGTACGTCCTCTCGGCGCGCGATCACGCCATCCGCTTTCCGCTGGAGCCGCCTCGGAGGCAGCCCCTGGTTGGCCGGCTTCGTGACAGCCTGTTCTGGCTGCTCTCACCTTATCTGTAGAGTCTCGACGAAGTGACCAACCCGATTTTCACCATCGGACACTCGACGCGCTCGGCGGCGGAGCTCATCGCCCTCCTCGGCGAGGGCGCAGCCGACCTGGTCGCCGATGTCCGCGCGTTCCCCCGCTCGCGAACCAACCCGCAATTCAACGGGCCGGTGCTGCAGGAAGCGCTGGCGGCGGTGGGGATCGCCTATCGGTTCCTGCCGTCTCTCGGCGGCCGCCGCCATGGCCGCAGGGAATCGCCCAATACTCTCTGGAAGAACGCGTCATTTCGCGCCTATGCCGATTACGCCGGCACCCCGGACTTTCGCGCCGGGCTCGAAGAGCTGCGCGCCCTGGCGGGCGAGCACCGTTGCGCGATCATGTGCGCCGAGGCCGTATGGTGGCGCTGTCACCGGCGCATCATCGCCGATTACCTGTTGACGGCTGGATTCGAGGTAGTGCATATCCTGGGACGCGGCAAGCTGACGCCCGCGAGCCTCACGCCTGGAGCGCGGCCTGTGGGCGACGGTGGCCTGATCTACCCGGCGGAAAGTCCGGCCTGAGGCTTGCTGAGTCTCCAACGTGGCGTCACAAACATCGTCCAAAACAGCCGTCTATGCTGCGCTCGTGGGCAACCTGCTGGTTGCCGCCACGAAACTCGTCGCCGCCGCCTGGACCGGCAGCTCCGCGATGATGAGCGAAGCCGTGCACTCGCTCGTCGACAGCGGCAACGAAGTTCTCCTGCTCTACGGACTCCGTCAGGCCGCCCGCCGTCCCGATGCGCAGCACCCCTTGGGCTATGGGCGCGAGCTCTATTTCTGGAGTTTCGTCGTCGCACTGATGATCTTCGCGTTGGGCGCGGGCGTTGCGATCTACGAGGGAATCGTCCATGTCCGCCAGCCGGAGCCCATCAGCAACCCCGTCATCAGCTATGTCGTGCTGGCGCTGGCGTTCGTGTTCGAGGGCGCCTCCTGGCTGGTGTCGTGGCGGCAGTTCAGGGCTGCCAAGGGTGCGCTGGGCTATTACGAGGCCGTCCGCCGGAGCAAGGATCCACCCTCGTTCATGGTGTTCTTCGAGGACAGCGCGGCGTTGGCCGGCATCCTCATCGCGGCCCTGGGCACGTTCGCGGCGGTGCAGTTTCGCCAACCCGTATTCGACGGAGTGGCATCGATTCTCATCGGGCTCGTGCTCGGCGCCATCGCTCTCCTCCTCGCGCGCGAGAGCAAGAGCCTGCTGATCGGCGAGCATGCGGACAGCGAGCTGAGCGACTCGATCCTCCGTGTCGCCGGCGCGGAGGAATCCGTCACCCGCGCCAACGGCGTGTTGACGATGCAACTCGCCCCGGATCAGATCGTCGCCGCGCTCAGCCTCGACTTCGAGGATCACCTGAGCGCGGCCCAGATAGAGGACGCCGTGATCGATATCGAGCGCAAAGTACGGCAGTCTCACCCGCAGGTCGTCGCCCTCTTCATCAAGCCCCAGACCGACAAGAGCTATCGGCAGGCGGCACGCAGCTACTTCGCCGAAGGGGAGAGCTGATCCACTAATCGTCGAGCTGACGGCGCAGGTGGGCGGCTGGAAAATTGCTTCGGGAGGGTGGAAAGTAGCGAGCATCTGCCTGGAGTATCGTCATGTCTGAAGCGGCACAGCCCAGTGGCCCTGATTTTCGAGCCGGGATTCCGGAGAGCGCTCTCGCCGACGGCTGCATGTTGGCGGGACATGTGGGCGAGGACGCGGTACTCGTCGCCCGCCGGGGGGAAGAGCTGTTTGCGATCGGTGCGACGTGCACTCACTACGGTGGGCCGCTCCCTGAAGGGTTGCTGGTCGGCGAGACGGTGCGTTGTCCCTGGCATCACGCCTGCTTCAGTCTGCGCACCGGTGAAGCCCTCGCGGCCCCTGCATTGGCGCCGGTCGCCCGCTGGCACGTGGAGCGCAAGGATGGCCGCCTCTTCGTAACGGAGAAAGAGCCCGGGGAGGTGCCG
>Ga0134125_10009096_pt1 | contig 11189 bp, 11 predicted proteins | sample KB31751_FD_96464 | JGI IMG/M metagenome (GOLD analysis project Ga0134125, IMG submission 96464) | Terrestrial soil microbial communities with excess Nitrogen fertilizer from Kellogg Biological Station, Michigan, USA - KB3-175-1 | ecosystem: Environmental > Terrestrial > Soil > Unclassified ...
CATCCCCAATCGGAGGAGATCCTTTATGTCCTATCCGGGATAGGCGAGCAAATGGTCGACGACACGCCGGCGTTTCCTGTCCGGCCCGGCGATACGATCTATATACCGACCGCGATCTATCATTCGACAATCAACACCGGCTGGGAGCCATTGCGCCTGCTGGCGCTCTACAATCCGGGCGGGGCGGAGCGCGCGCTCGTCGACTTGCCAGACTATCGACAGACGCCTGCGGGACGAACCATAGGCCTTAGCCGTGAGGCGGAATGAGAAGTGAACGCGCTGCTCGAGCTCGCCGAACGGCCCCAAAGGATCTCGGCCGCGCCCTAAAAGCCGGCTTCGCCTTGCGCGGTCTAAAGCGCTCGTGATTACTGGCATGTTAGCAGGCAAGGCCGGGCCGAGTTTAGTGCGACGCGGCGCAATCCGCCCGTCGCCCTGAGATCCGGGCCTCGGGAGGTTGCACATGGACGGGAACACTTACCCCCGGCTGCATAACGCCATGTGGCCTGGGCTCGTGGGCAAGGGACCGGACTCCGAGCCGCCCATCGACCTCGACACGATGCTGAGGCTGACGGCCGCGGCTCGGGCCAACGGCGCGAAATTCGAGGGCGTCGACCTTTTCCTCGCCGATCCGCACACCTCGATCGATTCGAGCAAGGACGACGTCAAGCGCCTCGCCGAGAAGATCGCGAGCTTTGGCCTCGCGGTGGGCTCGGTCGTCGCGCCGGTCTGGCCGCCCGTTGGCGGCGGCTCGGCGATGGGATCGGCCGACGAGCGTAAGCAATTCCTGACGATGGTCGACAAAGCCTGCCGCATCGCGCGGCAACTCAGCGACATCGGCATTCGACGATCCGGCGTCGTCCGCATCGATTCGGCGACTGGGGTGTATGACTGGGCCGCCCATCCAGCCGAGAACCAGAAGACAATCGCCAAGACCTTCAGCGAGGCTTGCGACGTCGCCGAGGGGCACGGCGAGCGCCTGGCGGCCGAAGGCGAAATCTGCTGGGGCGGAATGCATAGCTGGAAGCACATGGTTGAGCTTCTGGAGATGGTCGGCCGGCCGCAAACGCTCGGCTTTCAGGCCGACATGGCCCATACGATGCTCTACACGATCGGCTATAACGCGCCCGAGCACAGGATCCTGCCGAAGGACTACGACTGGAAGGATCGCAAGACGCTCGATGGGGCGCTCAAGGAGGTCGCCCATGCGCTTCGCCCATGGACGATCGACTTCCACGTCGCTCAGAACGACGCAACCGTCAAAGGCGAAGGCTCCCACGACAAGACCGGGCGCCATTGCATGGTCGCCGACCCGAATGGAAAGCTCGATATCACGCGACACGCGGGATACTGGCTACGCGACGACAAGGGCGAGCTCACGAAAGTCTGCAAGCACATCTGCTGGGACGGGTGCATGTTCCCGAACTCGGAGATGATGAAACAAAAGACCTGGGACGACATCCTGGGCGCGATGGTCGCAGTGCGCGAGGCGCACGGCTGGCGCGAGTAGGCTGACCAACGAGGCCGGAGGAAACAAAAACAAATGGCTGGGCGGAAGAAGCTTAACGTCGGGATGGTCGGCTACGGCTTCATGGGCCGGACACATTCGAACGCCTTCGGCAAGGTCAATCAGTTCTTCGACCTTGGCTACGAGCCAGTGCTTAAAGCGGTGTGCGGCCGGGACAAGGATAAGGTCGAGGATTTCGCCAGGACCTGGAACTACGCAACGTTCGAGCCCGACTGGCGCAAGCTCGTCGAGCGGAGCGATATCGATCTCGTCGATATCGCCGCGCCCAACGACACGCATACCGAGATCGCGCTTGCGGCCGCTGCGGCGGGCAAAATGGTCATGTGCGAGAAGCCGCTCGGCCGCAACGCGGCGGAGTCGGCCAAAATGACGGAAGCGGTCGAGCGGGCCAAGGTTCCGAACATGGTCTGGTACAATTATCGGCGCGTGCCCGCGGTGACGCTCGCCAAGCAGCTCATCGACGAGGGGCGGCTCGGACGCGTCTATCATTATCGCGCGAAGTTCCTTCAGGACTGGACCATTTCCAAAGACCTCCCCCAGGGCGGAGCGGGATTGTGGCGGCTCGACGTGGGGGTCGCGGGAAGCGGGGTCACGGGCGATTTGCTGGCGCATTGCATCGACACTGCCCTGTGGCTCAACGGCGGCATCGATAAAGTCACCGCGATGACGGAGACCTTCGTCAAGGAGCGGATGCACAATCTCTCCGGCAAAGTCGAGCCAGTCGGGATCGACGACGCAAGCCTCCTTCTGGCGCGCTTTGCCAACGGTTCGCTCGCCAGCTTCGAGGCGACGCGTTACGCTCGCGGCCACAAGGCCCTCTACACGTTCGAGATCAACGGCGAGCATGCTTCAATCTGTTGGGATCTGCACGATCTGCACCGCCTGCAATATTTCGATCACGGCGACCAGGGGATCGTCCGCGGCTGGCGCTCGATCCATATCACCGACCGCGACCACCCATACATGGCGCATTGGTGGGTGCCGGGACTGCAGATCGGCTACGAGCACACGTTCGTCCACCAGGTCGCCGACTTCCTGGACGGGCTCGCCTCGGGCAAGCCGGCGGCGCCGACGTTCCGCGATGCCCTCGCCACCGACCGGGTGACGGATGCGGTGCTGCGTTCCGCTCAAAGCGGACGATGGGAGCAGCCCTGAAGCGGGGCGGGCGTTCCGCACATGACATCCAAACGTGCGACATCGAAAGCGGCTGCGGCGACAAACACGCTGGTGCGGCGGCGTGTGACAACCCGCGCAACTCCAAGCTGGGGTCGGGGTCGGCGAGGAAAAGCAACGTTGGGGAGAAAATAGATGCTCCTGGGGTTCAACATGCTCCTGTGGTCAACGCACGTGACCGAGGAGCATTTCCCTCTCTTCGCCAAGATCAAGCGCGCAGGTTTCGACGGCGTGGAGCTGCCGATTTTCGAGGGTACGCCCGAGCACTTCCGCGCGGTCGGAGAGGCGCTCCGCGACAGCGGTTTGCGCGTGACCGCCGTCACCGTCATTCCGGACGCCGAGCGCAATTGCGCCAGCGCCGATCCCGCGGCGCGCGCCGCAGGACTTCAGTATCTCAAATGGGCGATCGACTGTCTGGCCGCAGCGGGCGGCGAGACGCTTTGCGGCCCCTTCTATCAACCGCTTGGCGTCTTCACCGGCGAGCCGCCGACGAAGGCCGAGCGCGCGAATGTCGCAAGCGTGCACAAGGACGCGGCCGCCTACGCGGCGCGTCGCGGCATCAAGCTTTCTGTCGAGCCGCTCAATCGTTTTGAAAGCTACGTGCTCAATACGGTTGCGGATTCCGCCGACGTCGTGCGCCAAGTCAGCGAACCCAATTATGGGCTCCTCTATGACACTTTCCATGTCAATATCGAGGAGAAGGATCCTGTCGGCGTCATCGCCCCCAACATCGCGCACATCAATCATGTGCACTTCTCCGAGAACGACCGAGGTACGCCGGGCAAGGGCCATGTTCCCTGGGCTGCGACGATGAAGGCGCTCAAGCAGAGCGGCTATGACGGCTGGTGCGTGATTGAAGCCTTTGGCCGGGCGTTGCCGGACCTCGCGGCCGCGACGCGGGTCTGGCGCGACTTCTTCTCGAACCGCGACGAAGTCTATGAGTTCGGCGGCAAATTCCTGCGCGAGCAATGGGCCAAGGCCTGACGTCCGCGCGACATATGACGGAGGTTAAGCCATGAAATCGATCAAGGGGCCCGCAATCTTCCTCGCCCAGTTCGTCGGCGACGAGGCGCCGTTCAACACTTTCGACTCGATTTGCGGATGGGCGGCGAGCCTTGGCTACAAAGGCGTGCAGATTCCAACCTGGGACGAACGGCTCATCGATCTCAAGAAGGCCGCCGAAAGCAAGGGCTATTGTCAGGAGCTGATCGGAACCGCCAAGAAGCACGGCCTCGAGATCACCGAGCTCTCGACGCACCTGCAAGGCCAGCTGGTGGCGGTGAATCCGGTCTACGACGAGGCCTTCGACGCCTTCGCCGCGAAGCACGTGCGCGGCAATCCCAAGGCGCGCCAGCAATGGGCGACCGAGCAGGCGACGCTCGCGGCGAAGGCCAGCCGCAACCTGGGCCTCAACGCCCATGTGACGTTTTCCGGGGCGCTGGCCTGGCCGTTCCTTTATCCTTGGCCGCCGCGTCCTGCAGGCGTCATAGAGGCCGCCTTCGAGGAGCTCGCCCGGCGCTGGAAGCCGATCCTCGACGCGCACGAGGAGCACGGCGTCGACGCTTGTTTCGAACTGCATCCAGGCGAGGATCTGTTCGACGGCGTGACATTCGAGCGGTTCCTCGACAAGCTCAAGGGCCACAAGCGCTGCTGCATCAACTATGACCCGTCGCACTTCCGCCTGCAGGCGCTCGACTATGTCGGCTTTATCGACGTCTACCACGAGCGCATCAAAGCCTTTCACGTCAAGGACGCCGAATTCCGACCGTCGCCAAAGCAGGGCGTCTATTCGGGTTTCGCCGACTGGCCGCACCGCGCCGGGCGCTTCCGATCGCTCGGCGACGGCGATGTCGATTTCGGCGCCATTTTCTCAAGCCTCTCCGTCTACGGCTACGACAGCTGGGCGGTGCTCGAGTGGGAATGCGCGATCAAAAATCGGGAGGATGGCGCGCGCGAGGGCGCCGAGTTCATCAAGAAGCACATGATCAAGGTAAGCGAGTCGAGCTTCGAGGACTTCATCAGCCAAGGCGCGGACCGATCCGCGGTCAATCGCGCGCTCGGGATCAAGTGAGCATCAGGCGGTATGACCCCCCGGATTCCATTGGATCAGCCCGTCTTGATCGGAATGCGGCAGGCGTCTGACCGGTTCCACGCAGTGAGCGCGACGCGATTCTCAATCCAGCGGCGGCTGCACAAGTACCCGTCATTCGCGAGCGTCACGGCCCTCGAGATTGTCGGGCGCCCCCTGAACCTTAAGGCGGCGAGCGCGGTCAACACCGAACGCGCCCCCGCCGCCAGGCGGGGCCGGGCTTCGCGTTGACTCAGGCGGCCTTGCGCTCGCGGCCTTTGAGCGTCTCGCCATGACGGATCTCTGTCCCCAAGACTTTTAGGCATTCGCGCATGAAGGCCGCCAATCCGGGCCAGCCCTTGGCGGAGACAAGGTTGCCATCCGCGCAGGCGCCGGTGGGCTCGACGTCGACATAGATTCCGCCCGCAAGATGCACTTCCGGTTCGCAATATTGCAGCGCCGCAACGCGCCTCCCTTTCATCACGCCGTCCACGGCGATCAGCACCTGGACGCCATGGCAGATCGTGAAAATTGGCTTCCCGGTCTCGTGGAAGTGGCGGACAATATCCTGCACGCGCTTGTCGATCCGAATGTATTCCGGGCCGCGCCCGCCCGCGACATAGACCGCGTCGTATTCCTCTGGCTTGACCTTGGCGAAGGTCTTGTTGAGCCCGTAAAGGTGGCCGGGCTTCTCCGTATAGGTCTGATCGCCCTCAAAATCATGAAGCGAGGTTTTGATATTGTCGCCTGCCTTCTTGTCGGGACAGACGACGTCGACCCTGTGTCCGACGGCGTGCATCGCCTGCTCGAACACGAAGATCTCATACTCCTCGCTGAACTCCCCGACCAACATTAGAATCTTCTTGCCCGTCATGACGCTCCTCCTTCGTCTGTCAGACTTAACTTCGCAATCACGGAGGCGCCTGTCAATCAACTACTCGGGGAGGTCAAGCAGGCGCTGTCACGCCGACTTGGGACTCGGCCTGCCGGAGGTGAAGGGGCTTCTGCGCGCCGAGCATTTTTCGGTCGATGGAACGCTGTTAAAAGCGGCGTCAGACAGGCGATCGACGCCGCCGGCGCGAGCCTGCAATCCCTGCCGCCTCACAGCGCCAGTAACAACATTGGTTGCGGGGGCCCGCAACTGCCTTCATTTGCTCCGCCCTCAAAAGATAACGCGCCGAACGTGGCGGACTCGTAGAATTGGCGTCCTCTATGCCGCCAGCTAACGCGCACTATCGGCACAATTGGCGGGTCACGACAATATGCCCATGCGGACGAAACACAAGGGCAGCAAAAGGGGTCGGATAATATCCATTCGCAGCACCTTGCTGACCGCCCGCAAATTGCGTCCTACTGCTAGCACTACTTTGGAAGATTCATTCGAGGCGTCTTGGGAGGGTTCGCCTGCAAAGGGGGCATCGATACGGCGGCGCGCGGGCGAGAATGGCGAGCACGGCGCGCCGGATCGCGGGCAACGTCGGCTTGGGCGGCCCTTGGCGGATTCCTTTTTCCCCCGCTCGCCTCGGCGAGGCGGCAGCTTTGCAGGTAGGCGTAGGCGATCATCGTCATGAGCGCGTGGCGGTGCAGGCCACGCCAGGATCGGCCTTCGAAGTGATCGAGGCCGCCGCTTTCTATCCCAAGCCGGTCATCATCCGACTGTCCGATTTCAAGACCAACGAGTATGCCAGCCTGATCGGCGGCGCCGGGTTCGAGCCGAAGGAGGCTAACCCGATGCTCGGCTTTCGCGGCGCCGCGCGCTATGCGCACCCGGCCTACGCCGCCGGTTTTGCGCTCGAATGCGCAGCGCTCACGCGGGTCCGCGACGAGATGGGCCTAACCAATCTGCGTGTCATGGTGCCGTTTTGCCGTCGCGTCACCGAAGCCAAAAAGGTGATCGCCGAGATGGCCCAGCACGGGCTCGAACGCGGCAAGGACGGCCTCGAGATCTACGTCATGTGCGAGATCCCCAACAATGTCATCTCGATCGATGGCTTTGCCGAATTGTTCGACGGCTTCTCCATCGGCTCCAACGATTTGACCCAGCTGACGCTGGGGGTCGATCGAGACTCGGCGATCGTCGCCTTTGATTTCGACGAGCGCGATCCGGGCATGCTCGAAATGCTGCGGCTCGCCGCCACCGGCGCCAAGCGCAACCACCGCCATGTCGGCATCTGCGGCGAGGCCCCGGCCAATTACTCCGAGATCGCACAGTTTCTAGCCCGGCTCGGGATCGATTCGATCAGCGTCACCGCGGCGAGCATCTTGCACACGATGTCGGTCGTGCACGAGGCCGAGCAGCAAGCGGCGGGTACCCCGCTCGCCGCCCAATAGCCCTCGTCGGAAGGGGCGCGACCATGGCTGCAATCGTCACCCTGACGATGAACCCGGCGCTCGACATCGCGACCGCCACCGACCGCGTCGTCCCAACGCTCAAATTGCGCTGCGAGGCGCTGCGCTATGATCCCGGTGGCGGCCGGATCAATGTCGCGCGGGTGGTGCATGCCCTGGGCGGCGATGCGCTCGCGATCTTTCCCGCCGGCGGGGCTGCGGGCGAGATGATCCGGCACCTGTTGCACGAAGAAGGCGTTGCCCACGAGGCCATTGCGATCGCCGGCTTCACGGGCGAGAGCCCGGCGGTGGAAGACCTCCGGACCGGAAATCAATATCGATTCATTCTACCGGGACCCGAAATCAGCAGCGCGGATAGGAAAGCTGTCTCGACCGACTTTCGCGGGCCAGCGGCAGCCTACCGATTGGCGTTCCTGTGAAGAACGCCGTCGCGCCGCGGTGAGATCGGCCGCGGCGGTGAGCGCGACAAGGATTGCGGACAATAAGAGAGCCAGCCATTCGAGCAGGCGGCGGAAGTTGTAGCCGGCGGCGGCGAGGACTGCGTTGGCGGCGTCGCCGTGGGTTCCGGCGAGGTAGTTTCGGCCCATGCGGCGCTCCGCCTTCGCGTGGCCGATGAGCGGTTCGACGGCGGAACGGTGGCGCAGCTCGCGTTTGATCGTCTCGGTGACGCGGCGTCTCCGGCCGGGAGATAAAGACCCTGAACTTGTGGCCGAGCGGGGCGTTGTGGCCGCGATGGCCACGGTCGGCGACGATGCGGGCAAGGCTCGCGCCTATTTGCGTCTCGATCTCCGGGATCACGGTCGCGAGTGTGTGTGGCCCGGCGCGCGCGTGCGCTCGGCTGCTGCGGGCCGGCGGTCACGGATACCGCGTCAGACGCCGGGAATGTTTCCTGCAGCCCTTGGTCGGGCGCCTGCTCCAGCCGATGATCCGGACTTCTCCTCTTTACGGCCTTGTGCTTTGGCTGGTTTGCTCTCGTGGCCTTCCTCCTGCCCCCAACCTCCTGTCACCATGCCTCGGCTCTTGTGGGCTGAATGTGCTGCCGAGGGAATCAGGACGCAACTTACCGCCGTACGCACCTGCTGGGCGTCAGGTCGTACGGTCAGAGCCGGCCGATTTCGAAGTCCTCACAGGAATAACCGAGCATCGACAGGCCTTCCTCGAGGAAATCGCCGAGCTGCGGGATGCCGAGAAGATAACTGGCAGTGCGCTCATTGTGGGCGCGGGCGGCCTCCTCGCGGACCGTCGGCCAGTCGGCGGCGGAATAGTCGTCGCGCCCCAGCCATGTCAGCGCGACGAGATCGATCTGCTCGTCTTCGGACAAGGAGTCGATGAGCGAGGTCAGTTCCTCGACGACGGGATCGTCTTCATGTTCTTCGAGGACGGCAGCTTCCATATCATCGGACGGATTTGATCCCGGATCAGGCTCCGTCATCGCATCCTTAGCGTCGAACTCTCTCGCCTTGATGATGATGAAGCACACCTTCTCAGGTGAAATTGTCAGCTCCGGCGACGGCTCGTCGGGCACCGAATCGGTTCGCTCTGCTTCTGCCATGATCAGAACCTCATGCCTATCTTGTCGGGCCGTGCGAACGCTCGCACCAGCCGATGTTTACCTGCCGCTGTTTGACGCCCGCCTTGGTTGAGGCAGATCAATTGGGCACGTTCTTCCGGCATGCCTCCTCCGGATGGCGAAATTTCATCGCGATTTTGACCAAGATCAATACACGCAGGCGATGCCCATGCCTGAATTCGGCACCATCGTGTGGAGGCAAGATTGCGAAGCACGGTAGTGAATCGTCTACGGCGCGGATCTGCGTGTGCTAGTCTGTCGGCAAAGCATGGCGGAGGGACCCGTTGCCTTTCTGTCCGAGCACCCCGGGGAGACTCCGGTCCAACGGCAGAGGGCTCGGGTCCCGGTCGGGAGCGCGTGTACGTCACTCCTAGTGTAACTCGTTTCGAAGGAATGGGAGACGCCCGAATGCACGTGGCAGCGCATTCTGGCCGATGCATCTCGGGGTCAGGGGGCGGAATTTGTGCCGAGCTGTAACGCGTACACTCGCCCGAAGGATCTGGAATGGATAGCTATCCTGTTGATCTTGAGCCCGGGCAGGTTGTGCACTGGCTCTTGGCGGAACAAGCGGCCGGGTTGCCGCGGTTGCGGGTCAACGCGCGACGATCGACAGAGATTCGTGAGATCCCGGTACGAAGGGAGCTTCATCTCGGCGACGAGGAGCGCGAGGATTTGAGTGAGGTCGCAACCGTCGGCACACTCGAAATCGCTCCGCAGCATGCGAGCGATGGCTGGCGTTTGACCGTTGTCGTCGAAGACGAATCAGGTCCTCGCCTCATTGATGCAGAATCCGCGGCCGGTCAGTCGATTGACCTCAATACGTTCTATCATGAGTTTCTTCGGCCAGGTCGGGGGATAGCAAGCCTCACGGCCGAAGTGGACGGACCCGATGGCGAGACACACCTTGCGCGTCTGCTCTCTTCCATCGAAACTGACTCTCATCCCAATCATCGCTTGGCATCGAGGAACTGAAAGTCAACGACGAGCATGGATTGGTTAGCGCCGGCGATCGGTGGCGTAGTCGGCCATCTGCTTTCAGGATGCTTGCAAGAAAGCGCCGGTTTGGACTTCTGTCCAGAACGCCCGCAGACGCCTTTGAAGAACGCGAACGCCCGTTCGGGGGCGTCGAACGCCATTTCCTGCGTCTCGCGCGGATAGGCGCGCACGAACATCATCCGGCTGTGGCAGAGGCGGACGTGCGCGACCTTCACAATCGTAGTCACGCCATCCAGCACGACGATCTCATGGCTCCAGTCGAGCTGGTAGGCCTCGCCCGGCGCAAAGCTCAGCGGCACAATAAGCGTCCGCCGTCACGCTCCCGCGCTTCCGCGCCACGCGACCACATGGCGCCGAACCGCCGCTAGCTGCCGGCATAACCGAGGGCGACAAGCTCCTCGTAAATCCGAATGATCGTTGATCTCTGCCGCGGCGGTCGACTCTCGTTCTCTTCCAGAAGTGCTTCAAGCCGCTCTCGCCACGGTCCGGTCCGCGGCAAACGCTGGCGCGAACGCTCGTAATGGAACTCGGTCGGATCTGACCGGACAACCTTGCGAACCACTTTGCTCGAGCTCCGCAGCTCCCGGCAAATCTCCTTGATCGGCTTCCCCGGCGTGAATTAGGCTCGGCGTATCTTGGCGATCGTCTCCACAACCAGCATTCCAATCCAGCCTCCCAGTCACCGGAAGGGACGTGAACCCCTCGCCGCACGACGGTTGGACCAGCAAGAATTGACTATCGAGCCGGGCTTTCGAAGGATGAAAGCCCATGGCCAAGCACCGCCACCCACAGCATCGAATTCAAGCGCCAGGTCGCTCAGGAATTCCTGGCCGGCGAGACCCTGCATGGGCCCGCCAAGCACCACGACGTCTGTCGAAACCTGATCCGGGCCTGGGTTCAGAAGTACGAGGCCGGCATCTTTGACGAAGACGCGGCCGCGGCGGATCTTCTTCAGCAATATGAAGCCCGGATCGCGGCGCTGGCTGGGTCGGGATTTTGACGTCAAAGTCCGCGCCATAGCCGGACAAAATCTCCGCCATCTTTTGGCCGAGCCCTTGAGCGGCGCCCGTGACCACGATCATCTTGCCTTGCAGATCCATTTGTCTCTCCGAGACGCTCTGGTTCCTGATTGGGCCACGACCTGCCGCGTTCTTGATCATCTTCCGTCGCTCACCTCATGAAGACATAGCGTCCGGGGCATCCTCGAGCGCAGCATAGCCGGCCGCCGCGTTCCCGAGCGGCGGCGGCGGCGCCGACTTGCCTGATCGCGAGGCGAGCCACGCGCTCCAAGCTGGCCACCAGGAACCGTCGCGCGCCGCGTGCTTTGCAAGCCAGGCGTCTGGGTCGACGTAAGACTCGCCATGTTTCCGAACGCTCTCGCGGAAGTGGTGGCGCGGGTGGCCGGGTTCGGAAAGGATTCCCGCATTATGACCTCCGTTGTCAGGACGAAAGTGACTTCGGCGTCGGTTAGAAGGTGGAACTTGAACACGGACCGCCACGGGGCCACG
>Ga0134125_10009097_pt1 | contig 11189 bp, 10 predicted proteins | sample KB31751_FD_96464 | JGI IMG/M metagenome (GOLD analysis project Ga0134125, IMG submission 96464) | Terrestrial soil microbial communities with excess Nitrogen fertilizer from Kellogg Biological Station, Michigan, USA - KB3-175-1 | ecosystem: Environmental > Terrestrial > Soil > Unclassified ...
CTAGCGCAGCGCGAGCGTTCCGCGCTGCCACGCGGCCGAGGCCCAGCGACGGAAGCTGACGAAGTTGTCGAGCCGCGCCGCCTGTTTTTCGACGAGCAGCCCATCGGCCTTCACGATCTGGAAGCTGCGCTGCACCCACGGCGCGAGCGTGCCCGGCTGTCCGAGCGGACCCGTCATCTTCGCCTCCTTCGCCACGCACAGCCGCGCGCCGTCGGGTGACCAGCCCGCGAGCTCGACGTAGCCGACGTCGGGATCGACCGCCGCCGGCGCCATCGTCTCCGCCTCTTGCCCGCGTCGCAGCACGACCAGCTCGGTCCACGACGGCAGCGGCGACTGCGCGAACGCCACGGCATCGCCGCGCGGCGACACCCGCACCGACGACGGCCAGACCACCGCGTACGTGCAGTGCTCGGCCTTCGCGAAGCGCACGCAGGTCTCGCCCGGCTTGCCCTTGCCAATCTCCACCGCCTTGCCCGCCGTCGATGGGTCCGCCGCCCAGCGCACCGCGGCCACGCGTAGCGCCGCCTCGTCGTAGCCGAGCATGTCCTCGTCGGCGAGCTCGGGCTTGTCGACGGCGGCGAGCGCCTTTTCCGCCTCCGCCTCGCCCGCGCGCGCACCAGCCCAATCGCCCTTGCGCGCGTGCGCGTACACGACCTCGGCGCGCACCGCAGCGGCGCGGATGCGCACGCGGTTGCCGAGCCACGACGGCAGCGCCGCTGCGTCGACCTTGCCGAGCACGTCGGCCTGCCACGCCACGATCGTCTCGCGATCGCTGACGCCCGTCGCCGGATCGACGCACGCCGGATCGGTCAGCCCGAGCGCCGCGCGCGCCTTCGCCGCCGCCGACGCGGGCAGCGCCAGCACGCGCCGATAAGCCTCGCCGTCGTAGCAGACGCGCGTGCGCCCGTCCTTCTCGAACGATCGAAACTTCACGCCGTAGCTTTCGGCCACCTCGATCTGCCCCGCGAGCGTCGCGTCGTTGGGCCGCGCCCACTTCGACGACGCCCGCCGTCCGAGCCGCTCCGCCATGCCGCCGAGCGCGTCGAACACCTCGGCGCCGACCGCGTTCGCCGGTGCCGCGCGCATGAACAGCGCCGTCAGCCCGATCCCCAACGACTCCGCGCCCGGCTGATCGCGCACGAAGTCGATCACCGCCGCCAGCTCGCCCGCGCTCTTTTCCTCGACGGGAAACGCGCGCACCTGCGACGGCCGCACATAACCCGGTCGCTCGTGCCGGTGGTCGTACACCTGCAACCAACCCTGCCGCTCCCCGCGCAGCTCCAGCCAATCGCCGGCATAGAGCAGGGTCTGTCGCGCCGCCGTCTCCTTCGCCGCCGCGCGCAGCGGCGTCGCATCCTGCGTCACGATCGCGGCCACCAGCACGAGCGGCAGCATCACTCGTTCTCGCTGCTGTCGGTCGCCTTGTTGTCAGCAGCTGGCTTGGCGTCGCTCACTCCGCCGAGGATCCCGCCGGCGACGAACTTGTTGCCCGGCGGCGCGATGATCACCTGGATCTTGTCCGAGAGCTTGTCGGCCAGCGTCTTCTGGATCAAAAGCGGGTTCTTCTGGATCAGCGCCGCCTCGCGCGCCATCTGATCGGCGTTCGCGCGCCCGGTCACCTCGATGCGTTGCGCATCCGCCTCGGCCAGCTTCTTGCGCGAATCGGCCTCGCCCGCGGCCTCGATGCGCCGCGCCTCGGCCTCGGCCTCGGCTTGCGTCAGCCGCGCCACCTTCGACGCTTCCGCCTCGAGCCGGCGCTGCTGGATCTCCTTCTCCTTGAACGGCAGCACGTGCTTCATCGCCTCTTCCTGCGACTTGGCCGCGATGATCTGCTCCTCGCCCGCGGCCTCCGCCGCCTTCTCACGCTTGACCTTGTCCGCCTCGGCCGTGAGCGCCACCGTCTTGCCGGTGAGCTCGGCCGTGAGCAGCGACTCGAGGCCGTTGCGATAGTCCTCGGGCAGATCGACGTGCCCGATGAACACGTTGCGCAGCACGATCCCGTCGGGCAGGAGCGTCGGCTTGAGCTCCGCCTCGATCGCCGCCTGGATCTCGGCGCGCTGGGTCGAGAAGATCTCGCGCACCGAATGTTTGGCGAACGTGCGGTGCAGGACGCCGTCGACCACCGGCTCGACCAGCTCGCGCCCGACGTCGGTCGGCAGCTCCTCGGCGACGGTGACGGCGTGCGCCGGATCGAGCGCGTAGCGCACCGCCACGTCGACGCCGATGCTCAGCCCGTCGGCGGTCTGGTACTGGCCGCGCCCGTCGGTGCGCGACGGCCGATAGATCTGGTCACGCAGAGGCAGCCTCCGCAGCTCGTGGATCCCCGGCAGCACGACCGCCCAGCCCTCGTGCAGCTGCCCGATGTGCCCGGTCACGCGGTTCACGCGCACCCCGACCTCACCCGGGTTGATCGTGCGAATCGGCTTCATGTACACGAAGCCCGCCGTCAGCCCGACGAGCGACAGCACCGCCAGGATGCGCCGCCCGCGCTCGTGTTGCACCAGCTCGATGACACCGAGCAGCGCCGCCCACAACGTCGCCCGTACCAAGTACCCGACTTTCGCCAACCGTGCGCCGATCCGCTTGAGCACCTGCATGTTCGCCCTCCGCGCGCGTGTGTCGTTGCACGCGCGCGGCCGACGGCAAGGGCGCGGATCTACTCGGCGCGCGTCTGCGTGGACACGCGTGCCGTGTACTCGGCGCCACGCGGCAGGTGCAGCGTCACCGCGATCAGACAGACCGCGAAGCAGCTCGACCACAGCGCCGACGAGCCGAAGCGCCCGAGCACCGCCGAGCCGAGCAGCGGCGCGAAGAAGCTGCCCGCGCCCCACGCCATCGAGTAGACGCCCTGGTAGGTGCCGCGCAGGTGCGTCGGCGCCAGATCGCTGACGACCGCCGGCGCCACCGGCGAGTAGCAGAGCTCGGCCATGGTCCACACCACGATCGTGAACGCGTACCAGCCGACCGAATGGCCCGCGGCCGTGAGCCCGAAGCCGATGCCCTGCAGGAGCGCGCCGAGCGCCAGCACGCGCCCGCGATCGAAGCGCTGCACCAGGCTCACCGCCGTCGGCTGCAGGAGCACGATCATCACGCCGTTGATCGCGAGCAGCCAGCCGTACGTGGACGGCGCGATGCCGTGATCGCGCAGATCGATCGGCAGCGTCGAGTTTCCCTGCGATCCGACGAGCATCACGAGCAGCTGCGCGAACACGAAGATCATGAAAGAGCGATCGCGCATGGGCACGCGCAGATCGGGCCGTTTGCGCACGGCGACGTGCCGCTCGGGATGCGTCTCCGGCACGCGCAGGAACACGACGATGCCGAACGCCACCGTCGTCGCCGCGTCGGCGATGAAGAGGAGCATGAAGTTCCGCTCCGCCATGAAGCCGCCGAGCATGGCCGCGCCGGCGAAGCCGAGGTTCACCGCCCAGTAGAGGTAACCATACGCGCGCGTGCGATCGTGTGGCGGCACCACGTCGGCGACGGTGGCTTGCTGCGCCGGGCGGAACAGGTTGCCGCAGAAGCCGAGCATCAGCGTGGCCATCGCGATGTGCCACTCGGAGCGCGCCAGCCCGAGGTTCATCATCGACGCCGCCGACAAGGTGAACGCGAGCAGCATCGTGCGCCGCCGCCCGAGGTGATCGGCGAGGTACCCGCCGACCGGGCCGGCGGCGAAGTTGCCCGCGCCCCACAGCGCGATCACGAAGCCCGCGTGCGCGACCGAGAAGTGGCGCGCGCGCGTGAGGTACAGCGCGAGGAACGTGTAGACGAACGTGCCGAGGCGGTCGATGAGCGCGCCGACCCACAAGTACCAGAAGGTCCGAGGCAGCCCGCGCACGCGCGAAGTGTAATGTACTACTGCGAGAGCACCAGGACCTGGTAGGCGCCGAGCTGCAGCGCGCCCATCTGCTGGAAGCCGTCGCGCGCGGTCGCGGTCGTCGCGACGTCGGCGGTGGGCGTGGCCGGGAAGTCGGCCGAATACTTGGCGTCGTTCGACGAGAAGCGCACCTTCCAGGCGCCGGCGTGCGGCAGGCCGAGGTTGTAGATGGCGAACGGCTTGGCGCTGAAGTTGGCGACGACGATGGTGTCGTCGCCCGGCCCGCCCGCGTCCCAGCGACGGTAGGCGATGACCTTGGCCGTGTCGTTGACGTGGAAGACCGAGACGTTCTTGCCGCGCAGACCCTGGGTGTGGCCGTCGGCGTTGTGGCGCAGACGGATGAGATCGGTGTAGAGCGCGAAGATCCCGGCGTACGTGGTGGTCTTGGTCCAGTCGAGCGGAGTCGAGCCGTCGAAGTGGCCGCTCTCGAGGAACTCCTGGCCCATGAAGATCATCGGGATGCCGGGCGAGGTCATCACGATCGCGGCGCCGAGGGTCGAGCGTTGGCGCGCGGCCAGCGAGCCGGCGTTGCCGGGCGAGATCATCTCCGGAATTCGTGATTTTCCGTTGGCCACCTCGTCGTGGTCCTCGGTGTAGACGACGCGCCCCGTGGCCGCGCCGTTGTACGCGTGCGTGATGGCGCCCTCGATCGCGGTCATCGAGCGCGCGCTGTCGGTCGACGCGATGAGGTTGTCGTCGACGGGGTGGAAGAAGGCGGCGTCCCACTGCGTGTCGAAGCCGAGCCCGCCCTTGGCCGTCGTCTGCGTGACGCTGTCGACGGTCTGCAGGTCCTCGGCGATCTGCAGCTTCGGCGACGGCAGCGCGTGCACCGCGTCGTTCACCAGCTGTAGGAGCGACGCGCCGTCGGGGATGGCGACGCTCGTCGGATCCCAGCCGGTGGCGCGGATCGAGATCGTCGAGTCCCAGCGCAAGCCGTCGGCGCGGTACTCGCTCAGCCACTCGAGGGCGTTGTCGCGGATGAACGCGCGCACGTTTCCCGTCGAGAAATCGGGGCGCGGCCCCCACGGCGTCGATTTGCGCGTGGCGTCGGTGTAGAAGTACGCGTTGTCGGCGCAGTCGCCGTCCCAGCAGACGAGGCCCGACTTCGACGCGTAGTGGTTCTGCACGATGTCGATGTAGACGGCGATGCCGCGCGCGTGGGCGGCGTCGATGAACGCTTTGGCGTCGTCGGGGGTGCCGTAGACGTTGTGCGTGGCGAAGGGCCACGACGGGTTGTAGCCCCAGGTGTTGTCCGTGGTGCAGTTGACCGGCGGCATGACCTCGACGGCGTTGATGCCGAGCGCGGCGAGATAGTCGAGCTTGGACGCGGCGTCGGCCCAGGTGCCGATGGTCGTCGGCGTGGAGCGGACGAAGCTGCCGAGGTGCAGCTCGTAGACGACGGTGTCGCTGAAGGGCGCGGCGGTGAAGCCGCTCGTCTGCCAGAGGTAGGCGTCGGGATCGACGATCACGCTGTGCGCGTCGGCGCCGTCGGTGGTTTGCTGGCGGGCGCGCGGATCGGCGCGCGTGACGCTGCTGCCATCGGCGAGCGTGAGGGCGTAGGTGTACTTCTGGCCGACGGCGGCGCCGGCGACGTCGAGCGAGAAGATGCCGGTGGGCGCGCCGCTCTTCGACTCGGCGGCGAGCTCGTCGACGGTGGCGTCCCACGCGTTGAAGTCGCCGGCGACGAAGACGCGGGTCGCGTGCGGCGCCCAGACGCGGAAGAGCACGCCGCCGGGATGCGGCGTGGCGCCCATCGGTGGGCCGTCGGGGATGGTGCCGCCGTCGCTGCTGTTGCCGTCGGTGCCGCCGTCGCCGTCGCCACAGACGCTGCGGTCGCCGTCGCTGCCGCTGCAGTCACCGTCGCCGGGCGCGCCGCCAGTACCGCCGCCGCCGTCGGGGCGCGCTGCGTAGGTTCCGCAGCCGAGCGCGAATGCGAGACACACGATCGCTGCGCGCATGTCGCCCTCCCGTGACTCAGGGAAGCGTTACGCCGCGGGCGGCTTGCTGTCAAGCACCGGCGGTGCGGCGGGTGGCAGCGCCTTGGCGCGACGCGCGCGCAGGAACAAGGAGACGATCGGGGTGAACAGCGCGATCGCCGCCATCCCGAACAGCAGGAACGTCACGTCCACGCCGAGCGACGACGAGTTGGGGTTGTACCCCCACTTCACCGCCAGAATCTTCCCGCGCCGGCTCATTGGCACTGCCACGTTCCCGAGCCGATGTTTCCGCCGCCCGAGCAGTGCGACGTACACGTGCCCGCGTAGCAGTCGGCCTGATTGATCGCGCAATTGCCGCCGAACGGGCAACTTCCGGCGCAGATGCCGCAGTACGAGAGGCACGATCCATCCGAGTTGCAGATGTAGTTTCCACAGTTGTTCGTCGCTTGCGCCGGACAGGCTCCCGCGCTGCATGCCATGGCCGGGTGGCCCATGTTGCCCGAGCAGGACGCCGGCCGGCACGTATTAGCGAGGTTCGTGCACGTTCCGACGGCACCTGACGCCGTGCAGGTCTGGCAGGCAGCCGTCTGTCCGCCACCGAGCACAGTGCCGGCGCAAGGCGTGTCGCAGCAGACGCCCTGCACACAGTTTCCAGATTCGCAGACGGTCCCGTCACTGCCGCAGCTCAGACCGTCCACGAGCAGACACTTGCCGGTCACTACCTTGCAGCCATACGTCGGCATCACGCAGTCGGCGTCCGAGCCGCACATCGTTTTGCACGCTGCGATCGTGCCGCCACCGCCGACCGAGCAAACGTATGCGCCACAAGCGCTTCCCATAGAGTTCACGTTGCAGCTTCCTGTAGCGTTGCAAGTGGTATTCGAAGGCGCGTTGCTGACGCAGGCTCCGGCGCACGGCGTTCCGGACGTTGCCAACCGGCAGGCCTGGGCCGTGCCGCTGCAACCGCCGGGCGTGCAGGCTGCGTCGTTTCCCGAGCCCGCTGGGCACACCGAGCGTGGGTCCTGTCCCGTCGGTACGAGCGAGCAGGTTCCCTTCGACGTCCCGAGTGCGCAGTACTGGCAGGTACCTGCGCAGGCTGTGTCGCAGCACACTCCGTCGACGCAATGCGGGTTGGAGTCGGTACCGTTCTGGCAGTCAGCACTGGTAGTGCACATCGAGCCGAGCGGCTTCTTCCCGCACGAAGTGCCGTTGCAGACATTTCCCGCCGAGCACTGGTTCCCACCAGACGTGCACGACGGATAGCAGACGTTCGCATCTTTGCAAAGGTAAGGAGCGCAGGTGATTGTCGTCCCCGGCTTGCAAGTGCCACTACCGTCGCAGGTGGAATCAGACGTGACCATATTCGTCGTCGAGTTGCACGTGCCAGCCTGACAGATCGTGCCTAGGGCCCACTTGCGGCACGCCCCCGCGCCGTCACACATTCCGTCGCGCTGACATCCGCTCTTCGGATCCGGCCCACATCCCGCATGACCTGCCGTCGGTGGGCTTCCCGCTGGTACTGGCGAACACGCGCCCTCTTTTCCAGTCAAGTTGCAGGCGCTGCAGCCGTCCGTGCAGGTGGTGTCGCAGCAGAATCCGTCGACGCATCCGCCGGCGGTGCCGCAATCTGCGTTCGAGGTACAGGCAGCGCCTTGTCCCTTTACGACGTGGGTCATGTCGCCGGCCGCGCCGCCGTCCTCGTCGCCGAGGTCGGCCGCGCCGAGATCCGTCGAAGTAGTGCCAAGCACGATGGTGACCGGGACGGCTTTACCCGTCGCGATGTCCACGGCGTCGCTGACGCCGCTTGCTACTGCTGCGCCGGTACCGTCTAAGGCGTCGAGAGCCAACGTCAGCTGGCCGCTTTGCGCTCGCGGAACGTAGCGGAACCGAACTTCTCCGGACTTGACCGGCGAAGAGATATCGAACGATTTCGAATATTGTTCCGCGCCGCTCACCGTCAGACTCGCGGTGGTGATCCGTGCGAGATCACCGCTCGCCACGCTGTGCGCGTCGACGGTGACGTTTAGGCCGAACGAGGTTGGTGTGCCGCCGCCGCAACCGGCAACCATTACGGCGGCGAGGAGAAGAAGACGTCTCACCACCGCACCAGAGCGTTGGAGCTTCCCGGTCCGACGTCAGGCGCGTTGGACCAGCTGCTGCTCGGTCGCGTCGCCAAAACGGCGGCGGTGACTACGCCGCCGGCGACGACGGCTCCGACGATTGTCCAGAGCCACCACTTCTTGTAGACCGGTGTTTCATGTTTTTCGGCGACCGGCGCTACGGACACCGGAGCCTGAGCCGTCTGCGGCGGCGACTCCGGTGTTGTCGGGGGAGGAAGCTGCTTTGGCTCATTCGTTCCCGTCGGGGGCGAAGTCTTTGCGCTCTCGGCCGCCGCGATTGCCTCTTTCACTTTGTCGATCTGCCGCCGAACCTCATCCGCGTTCGGTTCGTTCGGGTAAAGCTGCAAGTAGTTCTTATAGAGGATGAGCGCCTTCTCGGGATTGTTGGCCAATCGGTACGACTGCGCGGCGTTGTACAAGAGCGCCGGATCGGGCTTCAGCTTGAATGCTGCTTGATACTCGGCAGCGGCCTCGGCGAACTCACCGACGGCGAAATGTGAGGTTGCATTCTGATAATGGTCGCGGGCCTCGCTGGCACGATCCGCGAGCGCGAAGGATGACCATCCGACTAAGAGAAGCAGAAAGACAAAATGGCGCATGCAACCGTCCCCCTCGACGTCCCGGTTCAGCAATGGTGAACTGGGCGGGACTGTACAATCAGTGTGCGCAACTACGCCTACATATCTGCAGTGCAGGCGTTCGCCTGGTCGACGCACTGGTGGCACTCGCTGACCATCTGTGACGCCTGGCAGCTCATGCCTTTCGGGATGTACGTGTTCGAGATGCACATCATGCAGATCGCGCTGACCATCCCCGACGACGCGTCGCATACCTGGCCGGCGCCGCTCGGGCAAAACTGGTTAAAGCAGCCTTGCAGCGCCGAATCGAGCGACTTGGCGCTCGGCGTCGCCATCGACTGGCACATGAAGACGCACGCTGGCGTGGTGCAGGCGCGCTCGCACGTGTTTAGCCCGACGCAGTTGTACGCGCCGTAGAGATCGACACCGGCGATGTCGAAGATCTTCGCCGTCATGTCGGGCGGCGTTGAGACGCCCTGATCGTTTTGGTTGAAATCGCCGTTGATACAGCCGGCGAGAAGGATTGGAAGAAAAGCGTAACGAAGAACGGAGCGCATACCCCCTATTAAATCAGATCCGGGGGCGACCGACTACTACGGGTCGTTGCGGCAGGCGGCGAACTGGGTCATGCAGGTCGTCGCGGCGCCGGTGCAGTCCGCGCTCGAGGCGTGCGCGCACATGAACGTCGGCGGGCCCGGGTTCGCCGGGTCGACGCTCTCGTCGAGGACCCACATGTTGCGTGAGTCGTCGAGGCACGGGTTGCAGCTCGTCGACGTGTAGCCGGCGGCCGAGCACTGCGCGTAGGTCGTGCCCGGATCGCACAGGTTGGACTCCGCCGTGTTCATCGGATTCGGAACCGCGACGCACTTGCCGGTGTTCATGTCCTGGTCGCCGAGGCAGTAGTCCTGGCCGCAGATGACCGCCGCGATCCACTTGTTCGCGGTGCCCGGCTTCGCGTTCTTCGAGCACTGCGTCGCGCACGTGTTGATGTCGGAGCCGCCGAGGATGCAGGTATAGACGCAGTTCGCCATCCCCATGCAGTTCGTCTTCACGACGGCCATGTCTTGCGCGCCGCCGGTCGTGCCGGCCATGTCCGCGCCCATGTCGCCGTTGCTCTTGTTGCCGCCGCCGCAGCTCGCGAGCGCGAAGCCACCGACCGCCGCCACCGCCAAAGCCAAGTACATCTGCCGCATTGACGCCTCCGATAAGATGTTACAACTCCACGTCCTTCATACGATGTGCCGCCAATCACCACAAGCGAAAAAAGCCGTCGCTGGGAACAAAAGTGAGCACGACCTCGTCGCACGCGGTTCGGGCCCAGTACCAGGCCCCGAAGCCGCCCGGCGTGTTAAAAGCGCGCCGTGACTCGGCCTTGCCCCCCGCGGGTGGTCTATCAGCTCTTCGTCGGCGCCTTCGGTGACATCGACGGCGTCGGCGCCCACCTGAACCACGTCGCCGCCCTCGGCGCCGACGCCGTCTACCTCACGCCCGTGTTCGCTGCGCCGTCGCCGCACAAATACGACACGATCGACTTCGATCGCATCGATCCGGCGTTCGGCGGCGACGCCGCGTTCGACCGGCTCGTCGCCGCCTGCGGCGCGCACGAGCTCGGCCTCATCCTCGACGGCGTCTTCAACCACGTCGGCGACGCGCACGTCTGGCGGCAGCAGCATCCCGACTGGTTCACCGGCAGCGATTGGCGCGGCTTTCCGTCGCTGCGCGAGCTCGACACCGCCAACCCCGTGGTGCGCCGCGCCTGCTGCGACGTGGTCGCGCGCTGGACCGCGCGCGGCGCCACCGGCTGGCGGCTCGACTGCGCCAACGATCTCGGTGTGCCATTCGCCGGCGAGCTCGCCCGCGCCGCGCGGGACGCCGGTGCCGTCGACGGCGTGATCGGCGAGGTCATGGCCTATCCCGCCGGCTGGGCGCGCGACGGCGGTCTCGACGGCGTGATGAACTATTGGCTGCGCGTCGTGGCGCTGGCGCTGGCGTCGTCGTCGGCGCCGGCCGATCAGCTCCAGCACGCGCTCGATCGCCTCGCGGCCGAAGCCGATCGGCGCGCGCTGCAACGATCGTGGGCGCTCGTCGGCTCGCACGACACCGCGCGCCTGGCCACCGCGCTCGACGACGATCGCGCGCGCATCCGCACCGCGCTGGCGCTGCAGTTCGCCTACCCGGGCGTGCCGATGATCTACTACGGCGACGAGATTGGCATGCACGCCGCCGGCGATCCCGACAACCGCCGCCCGCTGCCGCCGCCGACGACGTGGGATCACGCGCGCCGCGATTACGTCGCCACGTTGTGCGCGCTGCGCAAGCGCGAGCCGGCGCTGCTCGGCGGCAGCTACGTCTCGCTGGCCCAGCCGGGGTCCGGCCTGATCGCCTTCGCGCGCGGAACCGACGTGCCCGCCGATACGTTGATCTTTGTAGCCAATGCCACGCCGCGACCGATCACGCGCACGCTGTTCGTGCCGCTGCCGCTCTTGTTCGACGCGCTGCCGCTGCACGATCTCCTCGATGGATCTTCGACACCCGTGCACATGACGAGCGGCACCTTGACGCTGACCTTGCCGGCGCACGGCTCGGTGCTGCTCCAGCCGTGGGACGAGCACGCCGGCGGTTATCGCTTCTTCAAACCCGTGCTAGGTTTCGCGCAGTGAGCGAGCGCAGCGAATGA
>Ga0134125_10009098_pt1 | contig 11188 bp, 21 predicted proteins | sample KB31751_FD_96464 | JGI IMG/M metagenome (GOLD analysis project Ga0134125, IMG submission 96464) | Terrestrial soil microbial communities with excess Nitrogen fertilizer from Kellogg Biological Station, Michigan, USA - KB3-175-1 | ecosystem: Environmental > Terrestrial > Soil > Unclassified ...
CCCCTCCCCCCGGGGAGAGGGGTTGGGGAGAGGCCCCGCCCAGCGCGAGCACCCCACGCCCGTCCGCACTCCCGCCCCGCCCGAAAAGCCCCTCTCCCCTCGGGGAGAGGGGTTGGGGAAAGGGCCCGCCCAGCGCGAACAACCCACGCCCGTCCGCATCCCCGCCCCGCCCCACCCGTTCAACGATCCAGCGGACTCAACACCCCATGCCCACCCCGATTGAGCACATGCGTGTAGATCTGGGTCGTGGCCACGTCCTTGTGCCCCAGCAGCTCCTGGATCGTGCGGATGTCCTGCCCTGCCTCCAGCAGGTGGGTGGCAAAGGAATGTCGCAACGTGTGACAAGTGGCGGGCTTGACGATGCCAGCCTTGAGCCGTGCGCTGCGCACCGCACGCTGCAGGCCCGCTTCGTCCACGTGATGACGTCGCCGCTCGCCGTCGCGCGGGTCGCGCGACAGCTGGCCCGACGGAAACACGTATTGCCACCCCGGCTCGCGTGGCGCCGAAGGATACTTGCGCGCCAGCGCATGCGGCAGCCACACCGCACCCAGACCCGCCGCCAGATCCTGCTGGTGAATGAGCCGCACGCGTTCCAACTGGGCCTGCAACGCGTCGCGCAGGCGCCGCGGCAACGGCACGTGCCGATCCTTGCCGCCCTTGCCGTCGCGCACGCAGATCTGGTTGAGCTGGAAATCCACGTCCTTCACGCGCAGGCGCACGCACTCCATCAGCCGCATGCCGGAGCCGTACAGCAGCGAAGCCATCAAGCCGAACCGGCCATCCATCATCACCAGCAGCCGGGCAACTTCGTCGCGCGAAAGCACTACCGGCACCCGCTGCGGCCGCTTCGCCCGCACCACCGTCTCCATCCACGGCAACTCGACCGACAGCACCTCCTTGTAAAGGAACAAGAGCGCCGACAACGCCTGGTTCTGCGTGCCCGCCGCCACCTTGCCCTCCACCGCCAGCGCACTCAGAAAACCTTCGACCTCCGCCACCCCCATGTCGCGCGGATGCCGCTTGCCGGTAGCCAGAATAAACCGCCGAATCCAGCCCACATACGCCTGCTCCGTCCGCAAGCTGTAATGCTTCAAACGCAAACGCGCACGCACCTGATCGAGCAACCGCGGCGCTTTCGCATCCGTTACACCCTCAGGTCCGCCGTGATAACTCATACACCCTCAAAAATGGCCGATAACGCCGACAGCATGCGACTCCCAAGGGCAATGGGCATCCATGCAAAACCATGATCCAGCGTAGGAATCGCCTGCTTGTGCGGTCAGCAGACCCGCCGCATACTCGTCGCAACACCCCGTTTTTGGGGTCTACTTAGCGTTAGGGCCCAAACAAGTGTTCGACGCTCTCAACCGGGATCTAAGCAACAAGAATCCCTATGGGCGCTTGTCCAGGCGCGAGCTTGAGGCCTTGGACGCGCGCCTCGGCGAGCAGATTGGTGCGTCATACATGCACTCAGCTGCGAACCAGCTGAGTGCAAGAGTTCAACTAAGTAAAGCGGCCTCGCTCACGACCGAACTTGCCGCCGTAAAGAGGGAGCTTTCAGCTCGTGACCTTCGCTGGAAGCGGCAGCGTGGTGTTTTCTTTGGCATACTTTTCTTCGTCATACTTGGATTTGCGCTGCTACTCTTAAGCGTGCTCACGGGCAGCCGTACTGGGCCCTAACCAGTCGTCCAAGCGGACGCGCGAAAAGCCGCGCGCCGCTTAACTCCGGCGTTAGGCAATCATGGAACGAGTCCCAAAAGCTCTTCTCTGCGTCATCAAGGTCTTGCTGAGAATCGCTGCAGCTTTGGGCGGATTTTATGTCGGCATGATAGTCAGCCTCTTGCTCGAAAAATTCCTAATTCAAATTATATTCCCTTGTACGCCTGGCGAAGTTTGCATGAAAGGCATGTACATCGGACCAATACTATTTTTCATCTTGCTCCCCATAGTCAGCATCACATTTGCCGTATTTGGGTATCGGCTAGCCGCTCACGGGTGGCGTCCCTTGGCTGCCATATTTGGCAACGCCGTATCATCGACTTCCTTTGGGCTACGCTACTGGTTTTGGTTTATTGTTTCGGCCATCAAGCGCGAACGATAGGCCTAACATTTCGTCCAAGGCGGACGGCTTCGCCGCCGCTTAACTCAAGCGTTAGGCCGCAGTGAGAGTTAAGGAGGATTCGTGAAAAAGGAACAAGCCGAGGCAGTCGCTGAAGCCTTGCTGCAACCCGGTCGCAAGGAGCAATCGGAGTTCGCGCACCGCGCAGAGACGAAGTCGAGCTACCTACAAAGCCGCGAGCGAAAAGTGTGGGCACTACTCGCACTGATCGGCTTGGCCACAGGCGCTATTCTTGGCCATTTTGCATTCGGGCAAATAGGTAACGGCACTCTTTTGGGGTTCGCAGTTGGTAGCATCGTGGGTGTATTGCTGCGCGGATTCGTTCGCCGCCGGCGTGCGCCCTAACAATTCATTCAAGCCGACGCCACTTCGTGGCGCGGCTTAATTCAGGCGTTATGCCCCAAGGAGCTCCAATGCGCCACCTGCTGATAAAGATGGGATTTTTTGGGTTGCTAGCAATATCTATGACGGTTCATGCGCAGGCTGTGAAGGCAACGACGCAGCCTCAATCGGTACCCAACGCACAATCCACAAGTGAAACGCCACCGGAAAGCAAGGAAGTGGCCCTGCTCAGAAGTCAGTTAGCAGACGCGAAAGACTTCCATGCGTCGATACTAGATACAGTTTACTGGGCACTAGGCGGAACATTCGTACTCGCAGGTCTCCTGCTCGGATTCGGCTGGCTCGCCAACTTTAAGGTCTACCAGCGAGACAAGAGCGCATTAAAATCTGAGCTTGAAGCGGGGCTTGTCACAAAGCTAGGGGAAATGGATAGCTCAATTGAGAGTCGATTGGCAGATCTTCCAAACTTGGTTGCCACAGCAACGAAGGAAGCAGTTGCTCGCTCGGAGAACACAATTAAGAGCTCTCTCTCTAAACTCTCAGACAAAATGTTTCGCATCGAGCTCGGGCACCTTAAAGACAATATGGAGGCTAATCCACGTCCCAGTCTCGCCCTCACTGACGCGCTAAAGCTTTTTGGTCTCTGTGCAAATAAGGCACCCGATGAACTCCCGGATATTATGCATTTTATGCTAAAAAAAATTGGGGAAGGTGGAAAGCTTACAGCCAATGAGATTACGCGTCTTAATGAGTTCTTGGACGCTCTTCCAACTCACTATCGGACGCTCACAGACAAATTGCGTTCGCAGCTCGAAGCCTCTGATATCTTCTAGGTAATGCATAACAATTCGTACAAGGCGGACGGCTTCGCCGCCGCTTAACTCCAGCGTTAGCTGCATAGGGGAAGAAAGTGGCCACAACCGACAACATAGACGCACCGTCTTTCGCCATACGTACCGCGTTGTGGTCGGCGTTTCTTGCAGTCCACTCCATTTTTCTAGCTGCCGCGTTCGCGGTTGTCTTCGCGTCTAATCTACCAGCAAGACCAATCACTACGATCATCGCCTGGTTGTCGCTGCTTGGAATAATACTTATGCTCTTCCTGATGGCCTCTGCACTAGCTCGGGCCGACGAAATTCAACAGCCTCCGCAGTACAGGCTTACAAAATTCTGGGCGAAAAACCGTCCCAGGATTTGGCATGCGGCCGAGATTCTTTCTGTACTATTATTTCTCGCATGTGCTGCTTGCTTACTTGTTGCAGTCGTCCATGGCAGCTAACAAGTCGTTCAAGGCGGACGGGAGAGTTCCTACGCTTTAGTGGACACCCTGAACTACCACTTCAGGATTGCTCACCATGCCAAAACCAGGTCCACGAACAACCTATCGATATACCGATGATTTCAAGGCGACGGCCGTCCGTTTGAGCCAGTTGCCCGGGGTCGCCGTACAGGACGTTGCTGCCTCGCTTTACATCCATCCGTTCATGCTGTCTCGTTGGCGAAAACAGGCGCGCGAGGGTGTGATCATGACGAAGGGTGTGGCGGTGGACAAAGCGGTAGCAGCCGAGCTCAAGGACCTGCGCCGCGTGAAGAAGGCCTACGAGCAGCTGAAGCTCGAGCATGACCTTTTAAAAAAAGCGATCGCGTTCACTTCCGGTCGAAAGGTGACATCTTCGCCTTCATCCAACAGCAGCAAGTGTTCCACTCCGTGAGGTTGTTGTGCCGACTGTATGGCGTCAGCGCGAGTGGCTTCTATGCCTGGCGTGATCGTCCGGCCAGCCAGCGCACGCAAGAGGATGCACGCCTGCTCGGGAAGATTCGCCAGATCCATGATGACAGCCGGCAGACCTATGGCAGCCCGCGCGTGCACAAGGAGTTGCAAAACAAGGGCGAGCCGGTCGGACGCCGTCGGATCGAGCGATTGATGCGGGACAACGCCGTGCGGGGGTGCTCAGCCGATGTGTATCGACGCTGTCCCGGCGTGAATCGCTTCTTCTCCAGCGTCGACAATCACGTCCATGAGCTAGAGGTGGATCGACCCGATCAGGTGTGGGTCACGGATGTGACGTATCTGAAAGTGTCGGGTACGTGGCGCTACCTGGCCACGGTCATGGATCGCTACTCGCGACGACTGCTGGGCTGGTCGTTGGGCCCGGACCGAACCGCTCGCCTCACCCGTCGAGCGCTGGCCGCAGCCCTGCGTCAACGCAAGCCGCCAGCGGGCACGCTGTTGCACAGTGATCGCGGCGTGGAGTTTCTGGCCAGCGATTTCAAGCAGGCGCTGGCCAGCGCCGGGTTGGTGCAGAGCGTGAATCGCCCGCACCGCATGACCGACAACGCACACATGGAATCGTGGAACAAATCCATGAAGTCCGACATGTATCACCGCCAGAGCTTCACCAGCGAATCCAACCTCAGAGCTGCCGTACGCAGCTACATCGATTTCTATAACAGCAAGCGCTTACACTGGGCACTTGGCTATCGCTCTCCCGTCGAGTTCGAAGCCTTGGCTGCCTAACCGGAGGGTGTCCACTTTTGCGTAGGAACTCTCCGCGAAAGGCCGCGCGCCGCTTAACTCAAGCGTTTGGCCCTCGCTGAGTGTTCTCGAGAGCGTGATGAATGAGATGAAGATCATGCGCGAGGCGTGCTGCGCAGCAGATGACCAGACAATGCCGCTTGAGCTGGTGCTGCGGGTGTCCGAGGGCGAGACCCTGAGCTCAGTACTGCAGCGCATCATTGGTGCGAACTTCCTGCAGTTCTCATCTACGCACACCTGCGCAACCGGCTTCGTGGGTACCGAGCAGGTTGTCCGGGTTCTCGCCAACTTCGGTACGCGACCTATGGCGGAGTTCAACGGATCGGCTGAAGCTCTCGTCGCTGCCGTGGCCCCCGATGGGCTACTGGAGTTCCGTTGGTCGGGCTCCGACAATTGCTCCGGGCCGACGCCGGTTCGCGGCGCGGCTTGACTCCAGCGTCAGGCTTTCTCCCCAGAGGGTGGGTTCTACCCCGATTTCGACGATCGCCTGTGGCCCATCAGCGAGGCCTCTCATGAAGCTTCTTCTCACATCCGCCGGCGTCAGGAACGCCAGCATCCGGGCTGCACTCGAAGCTCTGCTGGGCAAACCGATCGCCGAGTGCAGCGCGCTGTGTATTCCTACCGCCGGGTACGGGCATCCGCAGGGGAGCCCGGAAAGTGCGTGGCGCTTCCTTGCCGGGCGGTCTGCGATGCCGATGGGCGAGCTTGGCTGGAAGTCCCTGGGTGTGCTCGAGCTGACCGCATTGCCGAGCATCGGAGAGGCTCGCTGGGTTTCCTGGGTTCAAGAGGCTGACGCTCTGCTCGCCAACGGCGGCGACGCTGTGTATCTCGCCTACTGGATGCGCCAGTCTGGGCTTGCCCGCCTCGTGCCCTCGCTTGAGAAGACGGTCTGGGTGGGCCTCAGCGCCGGAAGCATGGTGATGACGCCGCGTGTGGGTGAAGCCTTTGTCGAGTCCAAACCATCAATCACCGGCGACGACAAGGCACTGGGAATCGTCGGCTTCTCGATCTTTCCGCACCTGGATCACCCGGACCTGCCAGAAAATACGACGGCTGCCGCCGAGCGATGGGCCGCCGGCCTTGGCTGCCCGGCGTACGCGATTGACGATCAAACCGCGATTCAAGTCGACAACGGCCACGTAGAGGTCATTTCCGAGGGGCATTGGCGTTACTTTGCCGGCTGAGATGACCCTCGCGCGAGATGCGCGGAGCCTGACCCTTGAAACGGGGCGGACGTGCCGAACGTTCGGCCTCCATGAAGCGGATCGCGACAACGTGGCGATGGAACCCCGGCAACGACGTTGCGCAACGGCGCGGTAACCTCGCACTACCGGCGCGCGCTGGCGGAGCGGTTGCCACGTCACCCGACATCAAGATACGCGGACCTGAGGACGACACCGGCGTGGGACCACTGCAGACGCCCGACGGCAGGTACATCATCGTTCGCGGCCGACTGTGGCGTGCGGCGAACCCGAACCTGTCGGTTGAAGAGCGCGAGGCTCTGGTGCGGGCCTTGATGGCAGCGCGGCGCGCGGTGAGGGCGGCACAGGTTGACGGCGACACTGCGGGCCTCTCGGCCGCTCGCGCGGCAGTGGATGCGGCGAAGACCGCGCTTGGCGAGCGCGGCCCGGTGTGGTGGCAAGATGGGGCAGAGGACTTCAACCGCCACCTGGTAAGGAACACCCCCTATCGCGCGTGGTATGCGCAGATTGCCGGATCGAAAACCTGATACGTCATTCAGGTGAAGCGTTCGCCGCCGCCTGGGTTCGAGGTCGCCAGCTGCATTCGCGAGGTCGTCCGTTCTGAGCTCGTGGGTTCTTGCCATGGCTCGCGACGATCGGCTGGCTCGTTACCGACATGATCCCGCTCGTCATCCTTGCGCCACCATCAAGTAGGCCACGAGTTGGGTTGTCACCCCCGTGCGCTTCACGCAAAGTCCTGTGGCGCGTTCCGGCGGCCAGCCCCGGACGACCTTTCCAACCCTTGACCCAAACGTCCACAAGACATGCATCTATCGTTTTCCGTGCTTTCCGGAAATTTCATGGTGGTGAAACTGGAACCGGGGGCGTCGCTGCCGCAGGCGGTGATCGAGTCGCCCGATTTCATGTCCGTCACCCGTACCGACGAGGAGCTTTCGATGGTTTGTTCGGAAGCTGCCGCAGCCGGCTTGGCCGGGGCGGATGGACCGTGGCGTGCGATCAAGATAAAGGGGCCGTTTGCCTTCGACCAGACGGGCGTACTGGCCGCGTTTCTCGACCCTCTGGCCCAAGCCGCCATCGGCATTTTTGCCGCGAGCACGTTCGACACGGATTACGTGCTGGTCAAGGCGGAGAACCTCGAGCGAGCCGTACAGGCGCTTCAATCGGCGGGCCATCGTTTGCTGGCCTGACCATCGCGGGCCGAAGCCTTGCGGCACGGCTTGAGTTGCACCATCGGCCATCCTGGGAGGGATCATGCCATCTGGAAGCTGTCATTGCGGTGCCGTCCAGTTCACCGTGGCCGGAGAGATCGACCAGGCCATCGAATGCAATTGCTCACATTGCAGCCGGAAAGGGTTCTTGCTGTGGTTCGTTCCACGAGCGTCGCTCACCGTGACGGCGGGCAACGGCCAGCTCGCCACCTATACGTTCAACCGGCACGTGATCGAGCATCGGTTCTGCTCCGTTTGCGGCTGCCAGCCGTTCGGCCTGGGGCGCATGCCTGACGGCACGGAAACCGCCGCGATCAACCTGCGTTGCCTGGAGGGGGTGGATCTCGAAGCGGTGGCCCGCGTACCGGTCAACGGCCGCGAGTTCTAGCGCGGGGTTGCACGCTCACCCGTCTTCGGCCCCGCCGATACTTAGGGAGTCGCCATGAAGGTCAAACGGATCATCGCCAACCTGTCGGCGCCCAACCCTGCCGCGGTGGACGATTTCTACCGAGGCTTGCTGGGGCTCGACCTCGCCATGGCCTGGAGTACGCATGCACCAGCCCGAAGACGCACCCGCCGCATTTCAGGATGCCTGGAATGCTCACGACATCGCGGGTGATGAAGGGGCCACCGCTTGAACTCCAGAGTTGCATGCCAATGAGTGTTGTCGTCGTCCCCATCGCCGAATCCCATGCAGAAAGTTTTCGCGCCTGCCTGGATGCCGTGGCTCGCGAAAGGAAATACCTTGCACAGTTCGAGGCGCTGCCGCTGGAGCGCATTCGGGGTTTCGTGCGCGAGAGTGTGGCGGCGGGAGCGGCTCAGTTCGTGGCCGTCGAAGGTTCACGCGTGGTCGGCTGGTGCGACATCTTTCCCGCCTGGGCCGACGCCATCCGCCACTGCGGCCATGTGGGCATGGGGCTTTTGCCTACGCATCGTGGCCGCGGTTTGGGCCGGCAGCTGCTGTCTACGTGTCTCGACAAGGCAAGGTCCAACGGCATCACACGCGTGGAGCTTGAGGTTCGCGCGGACAACGAGCGCGCCATCAAACTCTATGAGCGCATTGGTTTCTCGCGCGAGGCGCTGAAGCGCCACGGCATGCGTTTCGGCGGCGAGTACCACGACTCGGTACAGATGAGTCTCATCCTGGAGGATGAGGCGTAGCGGCGCCGAGCGAACATCGGTTTACCGGTCGCGCCGACTTTTTCCGGGCTTGTTGCGCTCGTGCCCGGTCCACATCAACATCGCGTCCAACGCGGCCGCCTCACGGCCGCTGCAAACCGGCCCTGCCGAATGGGAATACACGATGGCCGTACACGCCAACCTCCTCGCCCTGGCGTCCTCCCTCGCCGACGCCTGGCAATCCCGCGTGGTGGGCCAGGCGGCGGGCGCCAACCTCAAGGTGCTCCGGATGGATGGCCGGGCCTATCCCGACGAATCGCATGCGTTCGACGAAGCCCTGCTGGTCCTGGAGGGACAGATGAACCTGCAGATCGGTACGGCGGTGACGCGCGTGAGCGCTGGCGAGGTCTACATCGTTTCCGCCGGCGTGCCGCATGCCGTTGCGGAGGGTAGCCACGGCACGCTCGTCATCATCGACAGCGACGCCTGACCGCTGGTCCCGGCTGATGCGCCGCATGTCACACCTTCGGATACGACGAAGCACCGATTCGGACCTCACGCCTGGCGGGCGCGCGGCCGCCGCGGCCGCGTCGCTTTTTTTCTCCGTGCCGTTGATGGGCCTGTTCTGGCTGCTCATCAATGGCCAGATCGCTCCGCTCGCGGACCGCGCACTGCCGCTCTCGGCGTTGGGCATTGCCATCGCCGGGTTCGCCATTCTGTCTTTCGCGTTTCCCCGCCTTGCCCCGAACGTCTTTGGCTGGCTCTGCGACGTGCTGATGCGCCTGGGCCGGTGGCTGTGGTAACACAACGCAGCTGCGGGAGAGCGTTGTCCCGGCTGCCCCGGTCAGTGGCGGTCCGGTGCGCAACGCCGGTGCCGCCCCGACGGGTGCGATCGCCGGTCCGGCGCGAACGTGTCGCTGCCGCTTGATTCCGGTGGTGGGCTTGCATGGCAATGACGTCGCTTCGGCAATGGGCGAACAGGCTCAGGCATCAGACCATGGTGGTCTACTGCGCCGCGCGCGATCCTCGTACGCCGTGGTTTGTCCGCTTGCTGGCGCTGGCGGTGGCGGCCTATGCGCTCAGCCCGATCGACCTCATCCCGGACTTCATCCCGGTGCTGGGTTGCCTGGATGATCTGATCATCGTGCCGCTCGGACTGGCGCTGGTGGTACGCCTGCTTCCTGCCGACGTCATGAGCTCGGCACGAGAGCAGGCACTGGCAGTTTCCAGCCGTCCGACAAGCCGTATCATGGCGGTTCTCGTCGTCACTCTGTGGGCCCTGGCGCTGGGCGGATTCGGCTGGTGGGTGTTTCGCAAGGTACACGCTTGACGGCGCATTCCGGCGGACGGCCAGGTCGTCGCGCCATCCCGGCATGGAGAACCGCATGAAGGATTTCGCATGACAGGCGAGCTGTTCGTGGCCCATTCGGACGAGGAGATACTCTCGTGTTTTGCGGCCTTCAGTGCGTTGCGGCCGCATCTTGGCGAACAGGCGTTTCTGTCCCAGGTGCGTCGCCAGCAGACGCAGTCCTACCAGATCGTGGCGTTGAAGCATGACGGCAGGGTTCGGAGCGCGGCCGGCTTCCGGTTCGCCGAGTTCCTGGCATGGGGCAAGGTCCTCTACGTGGACGACCTGACGACGCTGCCTGGCGCGACGTCCCGGGGGTACGCCGGTACGCTCATGGACTGGCTGGTGGCTCACGCCAAAGCCAACGGGTGCCAGGGGCTGCACCTGGACACGGGGTACGCCCGGCACGCGGCTCACCGGTTGTATCTTCGCAAGGGGCTGCAGTTCAATTGCCATCATCTGGCGCTCGATCTGGGCACGGCCTGACCATTCACTCAAGCCCACGCTCTTGCGCGCGCGGCTCGATCTGGACATCAACCCCTCAAGCATTCCACCCCTATGGAAAAACTTCGGATCACCACAGAAACGGCCGAGCTGGATCTACCGCTCATCCACCGCTTTCTCTCGGAGCAGACTTACTGGGCCAAGGCCATTCCCTTCGCCGTGGTCGAGCGGGCCGTTGCCCATTCCCTTTGTTTTGGCGGCTTTCTCGGCACGCGACAGATCGCATTCGCTCGCGTCATTTCCGACTACGCCACGTTCGCCAACCTGGTGGACGTTTTCGTTCTGCCCGCGCATCGCGGCAAGGGCTACAGCAAGGCGCTCATGAACGCGGTCTTTGCCCACCCGCAACTTCAGGGGCTGCGCCGGTTTACGCTTGCCACCGGGGATGCACATGGGCTGTATGCCCGATTCGGTTTCACGGCACCCGCCCATCCCGGCACGCTGATGGAACGCTACGTCCCGGATATCTATGCTGGTGCGAGGTAACACCATTTTCGAGGACGAAGGCGCCGGATTTCAGCGTGGGGAAACCCAGGAACGGCCGACGCCGTACAAGGGCGTGCCACCACGAGCGATATATTCGTTGCGAACACGCTCCGCCATACCGCCAGTTGGCGTCGGGAGATCACGATGAACAGCGAAGAAGAACTGTGGCACCTGGAGGAGCAATTCTGGCTGGGCGACGCCGACTTCTACGAGCGCAGGTTGGGTGCGCAAGCCTTGATGGTGCTGCCCCCGCCGGCGGGCATACTCGATCGCCCGTGCACGGTCCAATCCATCGGCTCCGGTGCGCGCTGGCGCGTTGCCTCG
>Ga0134125_10009101_pt1 | contig 11186 bp, 16 predicted proteins | sample KB31751_FD_96464 | JGI IMG/M metagenome (GOLD analysis project Ga0134125, IMG submission 96464) | Terrestrial soil microbial communities with excess Nitrogen fertilizer from Kellogg Biological Station, Michigan, USA - KB3-175-1 | ecosystem: Environmental > Terrestrial > Soil > Unclassified ...
CACTACAAGGGCATCTTGAAATCTTTGGAAGCGGATGGTGGGCTAAAAGCGCGAAATCCCACTGCTACACGGAGAACTGGCACATTCGGTGACCCATCTATGATGGTGAAATTTTCTTAGAAGTTGGGGGGGTGGTGCTCTGTATCAAGCCTCTTCGCGTCCACCAACTCGGCGCATCGAGAGCCCGCCCCTCGCCCGAACTCACACCCCTCCCCGAAGAAATGGCGCGCCACGCCATTTCTTCGCCCCTCCCGCAAGGGGAGGGGGAAATATCCATCGCATGTTGAGTCGCCTTCGGATTGATCGCCGCTTGATGATCGCGCAATACCCCTCCCCATGCGGGAGGGGGCAAGCCATCGCTAGCGATGGCTTGGGGGAGGACCGCTCACGCTTCACCACCCGCGCGCGGAGCTTCACGAAAGAAGTGCGCCTCGCCCGCATCGGCCCCTTTGGATTTCACCTGCACCAGCACATAGGCGCCCACATCCATCGCAGGCCGTGGATGCCAATGCCGTGACCCAAGCTCCTGCCACAACATGACGTTCGATAAGTCGTCAAATCTGACGAATAAATGGCATAATACTCTCACAATTCGCCCAAATTGACGACTCATGCGATTATATCAATTCGCTAAACATGGCGAATTGTATTGACTTTCCCACATAATTCGCCACATATGGCGAATTATGAAAGCAAGCCAGACCGCAGAAAACGGTATTCTCAGCGAGCTGGGCACCAGATTGGCCCAGGCGCGCCTGGATCTGAACATGACGCAGGAAGAGTTGGCGGAACAAGCTGCCGTCTCCAAGCGCACGGTTGAGCGCCTGGAGACCGGGCAGTCGGTGCAGCTATCCAATCTGATCCGGATTTTTGACGTCTTGGGGCTCGTTGGCCATCTGAATCGGATAATTCCCCCCTCCGGGCCCCGTCCCATCGAGATGCTTCGGCATCACGGAAGGCGGCGCCGAAGGGCGACCGGCGGCCAGGCGGCGGGGCCCGCCAAGCCTTGGGCCTGGGCAGACGAAAAAGGCCGGTCGTGACGCTGGCGGAAATTCGACTGTGGGGACGCACGATAGGGGCTGTCTCACTAGAAGAAGGCCAGCCTGCCACCACTTTCCAATATGACCCCGAATTTGCCCGCAGCGGCATCCAGATCGCTCCTCTTATGATGCCGTTGCGGGAGGCGCCCTACAATTTTCCGGCTTTATCTTACGAAAGCTTCCGAGGGTTGCCGGGTCTTCTCGCAGACTCTCTGCCGGACAAGTTCGGCAATGCCTTGATCGATGTGTGGCTGGCCCAACAGCAAAGATCGGCCGGCAGTTTCGATGCGGTGGAGCGGCTTCTCTACACCGGCAATCGTGGCATGGGTGCGCTGGAATTTGTGCCGGCCAGAGGCCCCCGAGCCACCAAGTCGGAGGAAGTTCATATCGATGCCCTGGTCAAGCTGGCATCGGAGATATTGAGCAATCGCGAAGGCCTTAAGCATTCCTTTGCCGACGATCGGAGTTCGCAGGCTCTGCGGGAAATCCTGCGCGTGGGCACTTCCGCCGGCGGCGCACGGGCGAAAGCCGTTATTGCCTGGAACCCGCGCACGCAAGAGGTCCGATCGGGGCAGGTGCCGGCCGCTGCGGGCTTTGAATACTGGTTGCTCAAGTTCGACGGCGTCAAAAACAACAAAGACAAGGATCTGGCCGATCCAAAGGGCTTCGGCGCCATCGAATATGCTTACTACCTTATGGCGCGCGCGGCCGGGGTCGCTATGAATGAAAGCAGACTGCTGGAAGAGCATGGCCGCCGCCACTTCATGACCAGGCGCTTCGATCGTGGACCGGGTGGCGAGAAGATTCACATGCAATCATTGGCGGCGCTTATGCACTATGATTACAACCAGCCCGGCGCCTATTCTTATGAGCAAGCTATTCAGGCGATGCGGGCATTACGCTTGCCGATGGCGCAAATCGAGGATCTCTATCGTAGGGCGGTCTTCAACATCTTGGGGCGTAACCAGGACGATCACGTCAAGAATATCGCCTTCCTGATGGATCGATCGGGCCAATGGTCGCTTTCGCCCGCCTACGATATCGCCTACGCCTACAACCCTGACGGACCGTGGACGAGCAGGCATCAGATGTCGTTCAGTGGGAAGCGCGACGGGTTTATCCCGTCCGATTTCACTGACTTTGCCAAATACGCGGGACTAAAACGCGGCCGCGGCAAGGCAATCCTGGACGAGGTTCGCGATGCGATTTCGCGATGGCCAACATTTGCTCAAGAGGCTGAAGTCGATCCACGCTTTCGTGAGCAGATCGCGAGACGACATCGCGTCGAGTAAGCGAAAGGCCTCCACAGTTCCTTGGGTTATGCTTCGCCAGAACCGACCACCCGGTGCATCGAGAGGATGTCGCTGGTTTTGAGTTCGATGGTCTTTTTCGGATTGAACTGTTCGAGCGTCACCCTCGTGGCCGAGCGGCGCACCAGCCGCTTCACCACCGCGCGCGGAGCCTCGCCCGCATCGGCCGCTTTGGGCTTGACCTGCACCAGCACATAGGCGCCCACATCCACCGGCCGGCCGGGATGCACATAGACCAGCTCGCCGGAATGGTAGCGCGGCTCCATCGATGAGCCCACCACATAGACCGCATACGCAAGCGCCGCGCCCGCCAGGTTGGGCGGCCTGGAGGTCATCTCGATCACCTCGCCATTCCATAGCGACCAGCCGTCAGGTCCGCACTCCGCCATGCCCAGCACGCGGAGATCCCTGGGCCAACGCTCGCCACTATAAACGGGCGAGGGCGGTGGAGCGGTACGTGTTTCATGCAGTCCCGGGCTCGCGCCGCTGCTACGCTGACGCTCGCGCCGCTGCGCCGCTTGTGCCCTGTCGGGCCCAAGCCCCGTTCCAGCGAGCAGCCATCCGGCATCGACGCCGAACGCGCTCGCATACATCTGCGCCGGTTCGACGCGGATGCCGTTCTGCCCATTCTCGTGCGCCATATAGGTCGAGGCGGTGAAGGCGAAACGTTCGATCGCCTCGGCGGCGCTTTTGAAGCCCGCCATCTCGCGCGCCTGGCGCAACCGCGCGGCGGAATCTGTTTTCGCATTCGTCTTGTTGTGGATGAGCTTGTTGTGGATGACCATGGGGACCTTCGCGCAACCCAACACGTTCCATGTTGACCGCTTACATGCTACGTGTAAATATAGAACAAAGCAAGAACATATGGGATAAGGGCATGGCGGCGGTCGAGGTGAAGGTCCTGAAAAAGAAGCCGCCGCCGGAAGACCTCAAACAAAGGCTGGCGGCGGAATTGGGCGCGCTTTTGCCCGCCGACGCCTTTGCCTTCGCGTTGCCGGACGAGGGCTCACCCTTCGTCCCTCGACGGGCTCGGGATGAGGGGCTCAGCATGAGGAAGAGTGGGCTTCCCGACATTGTTATCATTCATCGCGGCCGGGCCCTGGGACTGGAGCTTCCGCGCGCCGGCCACACCCTGAGCGACGCGCAGCGCAGCATCTTTCCCCGTCTGACTGCCGCCGGCATGCGCATCGAAGTGGCGCGCTCGTTCGCCGAGGCGTTGCGCGCGCTGTCCGAAATGGGCCTGACGCTCTCCAGCCGCGAAAGCCTCACCCGCCAGGTGGCCGAACTGTTCCGCGACGCGCGAAAGGGGCGGTCATGATCCTCACCATCCGCGATGTGGAGCGCGCGGTCTGCCTGCGCTTCCGGATTCCCCGCGATGAATTGCGGGCGCGCAATCCCAAGCGCCTGGCGTCCCGCCCCCGCCAGATCGCCATGTACCTGGCGCGCGAACTGACCGGCGCGTCCTATCCCAGGCTGGGCCAATATTTCGAGCGCGATCACACCAGCATCCTTTATGCCTGGCAGAAGACCAAAGAACGCATGGCCAAGGATGCGTGGCTCAAGACCGAGATCGAAGGCGTGAAGGAAATCCTCACCAAAAGCGGCCGCTGGAAGGAAGAGGTGGCAGAGCAGGTTTCCAGGCGAGGTCTTGCCGCATAGATGGCCCGCATCCGCACCATCAAGCCGGAATTCCCCCACAGCGAAAGCATGGGGCGGGTGTCGCGCGAGGCGCGGCTCTTGTTCCTGATGCTGTTCACCATCGTCGATGACGAGGGCAGGGCCCGCGCCGCCCCGCGCATGCTGGCCAGCCTGCTGTTCCCCTATGACGATGACGCCAATTCCCGCATCGGCGCATGGCTGGCCGAGCTGGAGCGGGAAAATTGCGTCGCCCTCTATGAAGTGGACGGCAATGCCTATCTGCGCATCGCCAACTGGCTGGCGCATCAGCGGATCGACATGCCGTCGCGCTCGCGCCTTCCGCCTCCACCTTCCACGAACCCACGCGAGGCTTCGCCCCAGGAAGGGAAGGGAACGGAAGGGAAAGGAGAGGATGGGAAAGGATCAATTTTGTCCGATGTGCCATCGGACATGGGTGATGATTTTGCGATGTTCTGGCGGGAATACCCGACCGATTCCTTGATGTCCAAAAAACGCGCGCTGGAGCAATGGCGCAAACTCTCGCCGGCCGAGCGCGAGGCGGCCAAGGGAGCGATCCCCGCCTTCCGCGACTATTGCGGGAAGCATCCCGCCTACCGCCCCGTCCATGCCGAGCGCTTTCTGTCCGAAAAGCGTTTCGAGGGGTTTGCGCACCCCCCCGCGCTCAGCCCCGCCGAAATCGAAGCCAACAGGGACCGCGCCGACAAGCTGATGCGGCGGGGCAAATATGCGGTGAACTATCAATGACAGATGACGCACCTCAGGCGCCCGCGAAAATCACCGCGCTGCACGCCCAGGACCGGCCGCTCAGCCCCGCCGGCGGGCGTGGGCCCAAAGGCTTTCGCCGCATCGACCGCCTGCAATGGCTGAAGGATCATGGCGCGATCGGCGATCATCAATTGTTCGCGGGGCGAAGGCTGCAAGCCGATTGGCAGATCTCCAAGCTGGAAGCCGCGCCGTCCATGCAAATGACGCGCACGGGCGGCGGCACGGGCGGCACGCTGTCCGACGCCAAGCTGGATGCGGGGCGCCGCGTGAAAAAGGCGCTCTCCGCGCTTCCGCCCGAGCTGGTGACGCTCACCTGCCTGTTCCTGTTGCCGGAGGATCATCCCTTCAGCGTCGAGCGCCTGGCCGCGAAAGTCCGGGAAGACAAGCGCGCGGTGTCGTACGCGCTCAGGCTTTCGCTCTCGATGCTGGCCCGTCACTACGGCTATGCGATGTGAGGCGTTGCTGTGGAGACTCTGCTTCACGTGAAACAAGGGCCCGGAATGTGCCGCTGCGGGCGCGCGCCAAGACGAAAGGGGCAACGCAACTGCCATCTTTGCCATGCCGAAGCCAATCGCCGCTACCGCGCCAGCGTGAAAAAGCAGAACGAGGCGTTCAGGTGGATGAAGCCGCCGGCGGACGGGACGTGACGCGGGTTCAGAAGCGCTTGGCGCCCACCTGGCAGTTCATCGCGTCCTGGGCCCATTCGCCCTCCAGATCGCCGGTCAGGCGATTGAGGGTATAGTGATCCGGTCCCCCGCTGGGCGCGGTATTGGTATCGGGATTCTGGAAGGTGATGGTTTGCGGGGTGAACGTGCCCTGCACCGGTCCGAACGCCCGCGGCTCGAAGAAACGCACGATCCCCGCCATCTGGTAGCCGGCGAAATGGACCGTGACGGTCCGCTGCGCTTCATCCAGCTCGATCGTCGTGGCCCTGCTGTCGGTGAGATGGGGCATGGTGCGATGGCAGATCAAGCTGACCGGGTCGGCCAAGGCCGACGACGTCAGAAAAGCCAGTGTGGCGGCAATGGCGCCTATGCAGCATTTCCGGGGCAGGGGATCGCGCTCATTCGACGGGATTCCAGGAGCGGCATCATCGTGGCGGGAAGATTGTTGGCCGTGTTGTGCGCAAAATCGACCGTGACGTCGATGGGCGCTGCGGGCGCGTTGGGGTCCACACAGTGCAGGAAGGTGGTGCCGCTGCCGTTGCCCGCCTGTGCCAGCGCCGGGACGGGCGCGACCAGAATAACGCCAAGCAGTCCGCTCGCGATGGCTGGCACTCTCATCTTGTTTCCCCAAGCCCCGCGCGGCCCGCAAATGGCTGGCGGCGCCCGGCAATTCATACCTTGGTGTGATGGTCACCTCACCATGGTCGGACTAGATCCGGCCATCCAGAGGAAGCCGTGACGCGTCACTTTGCGGGATGGGCGGGAATGGCGATCGTGGGTCTTAGCGCAGCGCAGCGGGCGGCGATGGTGCAGGCGCCCGGGCGCCGGCGTGGCCGGGCAGCGCGTCCTCCTGGGCCACCAGCGGACCCGATGTCCTGGGCGCGGACGAGGGCAGCGCGCAGGGGTTATACTCCGTACACGAAGTATCATGTTCGAGCCGGGGCAGGCCGACATAGGCGGTGGTCGCCGTCGCCATCGCGGGTGTGAAATTCCCGCCCTGGCCCGGCACGGGATCGGCTTGGACCGGCGGCGCAGAGGTGGAGCGAAGCTTCTGCGCCTGCGCCACGTCCGGTGACGACAGGGCGACAGCGGCGAGCAACGCCGCCACGGCCACGCGGATATGGTTGGGCTTTTTCATCGTCCTTCAAACATGGGAAATGGCAAGGCCGTTTCAATGGGCGCGCGCTTTACAAAGAATCCATCCCCCGGTTCGGCGGAGTTCATCATGGCGCGGCACGTTTCAGGGGGGCGAACAACAACAAATTCCCCGCCCGGCTTTTGGCCGGGCGGGGAATTCTCTGGCCGCCAATCATGCGGCGTTAGCGCCACCAGCAATGCTCATAACCGTAATAGTCGATCTGACAGACGCGGTGGTGGTAATAGTGGTGGCGGTGATAGACGCCTACGCCGGCGCCAAACGGACCCAGATACACGCCCACCTGGGCGGCGGCCGGAATGGCGGTCAAGGCGATCAGCGCACCGGCAATGGCGGTTTTCTTCAGCATGTTTTTCATGTCGGGCCTCCTTGGAAGGTCTCAGAGAGAAAACGTGGGACCCCCAAAAAATGTTGCGCCGGGTTGCGCCCAAAGATGCCTCATGTTCCCTGCCCAATTGATGCCCGATTGCTGAATGGGTGTTCAGATTGGATTCTGCAGCGGTCGCGCGCGGCGGGGCCCGTCCGTGGAGAGAAGACGGAATGGTCCATCGGCCTCAGCCAGAGCGGCAGGTGAAAAAATCATCCTTCTGCGCTATTGAGCATTCATGGAAGCCATCGAGCCCGCACTGAAAGCCAAAGGCTTTGCCGTCCGATCCGGCGCCGCCATGCGCGCCCGGCTGGGCGCGGCCTGGAGCGGGTGGGCCGAGTTCGCCGCCAGTTGGAACGATCTGGGCGAAGACCGCCACATGGCCGATGGCGGGCGCTATCGCCGCCGCCGCTATGCCGTGTTCGACGTCACCGGCAGCGGCATCGTCCGCGCGCCGCACCAGCCGCATTATCAGGCCAAGACCTATAACCGCTTGAACGGCGGCCTGGACCGCTGGTTCGACCCCGTGACGCCGGAGATCGGCGATCACCCCATCATCCAGGCCCTGATCCGCGAGCTGGCGCGCATCTTCGCGGGGCTTGTTCCCGGCGATGGGCGTACGGGCTGGCATGTGGAATTGCATCAATTCCGCATCGAGGCGAATGAGGATGCGGTCGGCCGGCCCACGCCGGAAGGGGTGCATCGCGACGGCGTGGATGGCGCCTTCGTGATGCTGGTCCATCGCCGGAATGTCTCAAGCGGCGTCACCCAGATTTTCGACACGCACGGCGCCTCGCTGGGCGAGTTCACCCTGGGCGATGCGGGCGATTCTGTCTTCCTGGATGATGCGCGGGTGTTTCATGGCGTCACCCCGATTGCGCCCGTCGATCCCGCAAAGCCCGCGATCCGCGATGTGCTGGTGATCACATTCACGGGCAGCCCGGTTTAGTGACTTTCGACCACGTCACCGCTGTCGATCGCGCCGCTGGGCAGAGGCGAGCGCGCAGCACCCCTGACCCGCGTCAGGCCGACAAAGGCGCTCGGTACCCCTTCCGATGAGAAGGTGGGACCGTCCATGAGTTGATAATGCAGATGCGGGAACAAGGCCGTTCCGGACATGCCGACTGCGGCAATCGTCTCTCCCGCCTTCACGGCGTCTCCCGCCTTCACGGTCACACTGCCCTCTTTCAAATGGCCCAGTATGCTGAACATCGCCTCGCCGTGGCGAATGACCACATGGTTGCCCAGGATCAGGTTCGGATGCTTCCGGAAGGTTGACGGATCGAATTTGCCGTTATCCGGCTGGCCATTCTCGACCTCGACCACCACGCCGTCTGCGGGTGCGCGGACCGGCAGGCCAAAGCTCAGATGGTTCTCGTTGCGTGCGGGGTCGCCAATGACGCGGCGGCCCTGGTCGTCCACCCGGACCAGATCGTAGGAGTAGCGCATGGCATTGCTGGAGAAGCCAAAGCCCACAATGTCGGGATTGCTGTAATCCCAGCGCCGGTGATGCGCCATCAGGTCATGGCCATCCCAAACCCAAACCTTGCCGGCCAGAGGAAGCATCAATTTCAGGGCCGCAGCCGGCGGGGCGCGGAATTTCGCCTGGGCCGATCCGGTGACCGGCGCGCCCTTGCCATCCTCAGGTGACAACTCGACCTCGACGCGAACCGCTTGTGCAGCGATGTCGGCGGGGATGACGGGAAAGGGATTGAACACCAGGCGCGCCTCGCCGGGCTTCAGCGGAGCTAGTGCCAGGGTCTTTACTGACGGCGCGACACCATTGCCGTCCACGCGGCGCTCCAGGACCTCGCGGCCCGACTTGTCGGCGATGAAAACACTCACGCCGCTCACCTCCCTGGGTCTGTCGCTGTCATTCCGGACTAGGATGTCAAAATTGGCGCTGGGCCCGGCCGCAGCCGGCTCCAGATAAGGCCGCTCCGGCAGGATTTTCACCACCTGGGCCTTGGCCGCGCCGGAGAAGCCGAGGCCAAATGCAAGGCAGAAAAGCGATTTGCTTATCGTCGCAATCGCGCTTTTGGCACAGGGCTTCCTGTCTTTGAACATGCAAGGATCTCGAAAGGGTTGGGTTAAAGGAGACCACGACAACCGCATGAAACTCAACTACGATATTGGCGCGTTCATAAAGTCACTCACCGTCGGAGGGGGCATTGATGAATACGCGGAATCTGAATCTGGCGCTGCGGCTCACTTTAGGCCTCGCGGCAATTTTGTGGGCGGCGGCGGCGCAGGCGCAAAACGCGCCGCCCCAGAGCAGCATACAGAACGCCGCCACGGACAAACCCGGCATCCGCGCCGTGACCGCCTTCGTCACTCTCGACAAGGACAATTATGCGGGGCGCATGGACGAGGCGGCCAAATTCCTGGGCGAGGCCAAGACCGCGCTGAACCAGGCGGGATTTCCCGGCGCGAATGGGCGCGTCACCACCGAGCCCTTCCCGCAATACATCAAGGGCATGACGCGGGACCAGGCGCTGGCCCTGATCGGCGCCATCAAGACCATCGCGCACAATGATCATGTGGCGCTCAACATCGGCCCCGCCATGATGAACGACGATGACGACACCGCCGCCGCCGACCTCTTGCCGGCGATCCTGGCCGACGGGGGCACCAATGCCAACGTCATCGTCGCCGACGACAAGGGGCTGCACTGGCGCGCCATCAGGGTCGCCGCGCATGCGATCCACGAGATCGCAGCCCAAAGCCCCAACGGCAATGGCAATTTCGGCTTCGCCGCCATCGCCATGATGAAGCCCTATGGCCCCTATTATCCGGGCTCCTGGCACACCGGGCCGGGCAGGCACTTCGCCATCGCCATGGAAACGGCAAACGTCGTCAATCGCGTGTTCGAGAAATATCACGATCCGGTCGAGGCCCAGGCGCACCTCACCGAAGAATTGTCTGAGTACACCAGGGAGGCCGAAGCGGTGGCGATGAAGCTGGCCGCCGAAACCGGCTGGACCTATGAGGGGATCGACGCCACGCCGGCGCCGGGCCGCGCCTCCATCGCCACGGCCTTCGAATCCTTTCTGGGCGCGCCGATCGGCAGCCCCGGCTCGGAGACGGCGGCCGGCATCATCACCCGCGCCGTGCAGGCAACGCCCGTCAAGCGCACCGGCTATTCGGGGCTGATGATCCCGGTGATGGAAGACAAGGTGCTGGCCCAGCGCTGGGCCGAGGGGACCTTCTCGCTGGATTCCATCCTGGCCTGGTCGGCGGTGTGCGCGGGCGGGGTTGATACCGTGCCGCTCGCAGGTTCGACCAGCGATCAGGAGATCGCCCGCATCATCGGTGACGTCTCCTGGCTGGCCTTCCGGTGGAACAAGCCGTTGGGTTCGCGCCTGATGCCATCGCCCGGCCGCGCGGCAGGCGAGATGACGGCCTTCACCGCCGGGGGGCTGGTGAATACTAGAATACATTAGTTGCCCCCTCCGGGCTTCGCATCGCAAGCGCTGCTACGCCCACCTCCCCCGCCAGCATGCTCACGCATGCGCGGGGGAGGCAGGCCTCGGCCAAGACGCACTGCCCAAAGGTAGAATTAGTATGTGCAAGCCAACGCCGCGAGCCTGGGCGAGCGGCCGGCAAGAAAGCCTCGGCCAAGACGCCCTGCCAGAAGAGCGGACTCGATGCCCGCTAACCTCGCCAAAAGGAGACGGTCAGGCCTCCCAGCACGATCAGGGCGCCGCCGGCCAGGATCGGCAGGGTCGGCAACGTGCGGAAGAACGCGAAATTGACCACCTGCCAGACGATGAAAAGCGTGGCGATGTAGAGGCCCACAACCTCGCGGAATTCGAGCGGGGCGAGATTGAGGAACGTCCCATAGCCGAAAACCAGGCCCGCGCCCAGCACGAACAGGCCGATCCTCATGAAGGTGAGGCCGGCATGGTCATGCAGCGCAACCCGGATGGTCGCATCGCCGCTTACTTCCAATATGGTCGCCACCACCAGGAAAGCGACGGCTTGCATTGTCGATTGCATCTGGCGAGGTCCCCTGGTGCCTTTCGCGAGACCATATCGGCGAGAATGACGCCACGGAAGTCCGGCATGGCCGAATCGCGTCCGGCCCGATCTTGCACGTTTGAGTGTCCGCCTGTTGCAAAAAGGAATTATTGCGCGGCGGTTTTGGCCCCGGGCCGGAAAAACATGCCGAGTTGAAGGCTTTTGGCGATGTTCTCGGCGCGGGCGATGAAAGCCTGCGCGACG
>Ga0134125_10009102_pt1 | contig 11186 bp, 12 predicted proteins | sample KB31751_FD_96464 | JGI IMG/M metagenome (GOLD analysis project Ga0134125, IMG submission 96464) | Terrestrial soil microbial communities with excess Nitrogen fertilizer from Kellogg Biological Station, Michigan, USA - KB3-175-1 | ecosystem: Environmental > Terrestrial > Soil > Unclassified ...
GACGCGCTTCTGGAAACGCGCCGGCAGTCGGACCTCGCCGACGCCATCGCTCACCGCACGCTGCTGTCGCTGGCAATGAGCGCCCGCCGCAAAGACTAGTATTGCCGTTGTTTCCTGCGTCGTGTTGGTATCGACCCACGCCTTGCCGATTCGCCCGCCGATCAGCCGCAGGAGATATTCGATGCGCAACGTCAATCGCAAGATGGCTTTCGTGCTGGCCTCGTCCAATCACGGCACGATGATCGTGAACCGGTTCGACCATCACACGACCGGCCCGGGCGCCTCGATCGGAGTCGGTCACCAGATTTTCGACCAATCGGCCTACGATCCGCTGGAAATCGAGCTGGCGATCACGCTGCTGGAATTCCGCCGGCAATATTTCGGCGACGGCGTCATGGCGATCGACTGCGGCGCCAATATCGGCGTCCACACGGTCGAGTGGGCGCGCGCCATGCATGGCTGGGGCTCGGTGGTCGCCATCGAAGCGCAGGAGCGCATCTTTTACGCGCTGGCCGGCAATATCGCGATCAACAACTGTTTCAACGCCATCGCGCTGAACGCGGCGGTCGCGGCGGAACCCGGAACGCTGCGCATACCCTCGCCGGATTATCTCCAGCCGGGAAGCTTCGGCAGTCTTGAGCTCAAGCAGGGTCCGCAGACTGAATTCATCGGCCAGTCAATCGACTATTCGGAAAGCGCCACCGTGCCGACGCGCTCGATCAGCATCGATGCGATGGGCCTGACGCGCGTGGATTTCATCAAGCTCGACATCGAAGGCATGGAGCTGGAGGCGATCGAAGGGTCAGCCAAAACGCTGACAACGCAGCGGCCGATTCTTCTGGTTGAAGCGATAAAGGTCAGCCGCGACCAGTTGCGGGCCCGCCTCGGCCAATTCGACTACAAGATCATTGAGGCCGGCATGAACATCGTCGCGATCCACAAGGACGACCAGACCGCGACGAATATCACGCGCTAAGGCTGCCGCGACTGCGCCGCGATTGCGCGACGGCGCCAGATCGACGTGACAACCCACCCGGTCGAGATGCCGACAAAGGCGCCGCCGATCACGTCGCCGAGAAAATGATAATCCGCGCCGACCAGCCCCACGGCAACCGCGACCCCGGCCAGCAGCCAAAGCGGCCTGAGCCGCGGATAGAAGACCCACAGCACTGAAATCACCGCGCACGTCACCGTCATATGCCCGGACGGAAACGACGTGTAGCCGTTGCCGCCGTGGAAGAAATTGAAACCGAAAACGCCGTCGTGGATAAGCGACGGATTATTGTTGGTCCACGTGTCCGGCCACGTCCGTCCGAACACGAATTTGAGCTGGTTCTTGATCGCATCGCCGACGATCAGGCTGATGCTGCAAAGAAGGATCGGCGTCTCGACCTTGAAGTGCATCCGTCCGGCAAGCGCACGCAGGCCGATCGTCACGAAGCCGACAACCGCCAGCGGCACCAGTGGATCGGGAATATGCGTGAGCTTTTCGAATGCGTCGGGATGCGGAAATTCCCGGTGCATCATCAGCGCGATCGGGCGATCGAGCCAGACATAGGAAATGGCGACGGCAAGAGCGGTCGCCGCCAGACTCACCAACCATCGCTGCATGGCCTTCATCGCGATGAGCTTTGACGTGCGGCGCGCGGCCATGCAAGTGGCAAGCCGCGTTTTATCCTTGTTTTATAGCGCCTTTACGCGGCCTGGCGCGGGCAGTCCCAATACAAAAAGGCCGGAGACGATTGTCTCCGGCCGATTTCCAGGCGCGATCGGACTGCAAGCCTAGCGATAGGCCTGATGGCTGTGACGGTGCGAATAGTGCCGATAATGATGGTGGTGATGATGGAATCCGAGGCCGCGGGAAATATGGGGACCGGCCGTGTAGCCGACCACGCCGCCCGCCACTGCGCCGATCGGACCGCCCACGAGCGCACCGGCGACGGCGCCGCCGGCGGCGTCACCGAGTCTTTCCCCCGCACCCGCGATTGACGGCGCGAGAGCGATACCGGCGGCAATCGCCGCCACAGCCAATAATTTTCTCATGTTGCCTCTCCATTCGATGAAATAGGTGGGTTAAGCGCTCTGGGGACACAAGCGTTCTGCGCTCTGAAACGACAATGCCGCGAGAGGATGAATAGTTCCCCGGACGAGCTTGCAGACCCTTGAGCACGAAATTCAAGACGCCACAGGCGATACGCAATGAATGGACTGCGAGACTGCTGCGCGTCACAGTCCATTCATTGCTCAGCTCAACGTCGTTGCTAGATTCTTCCCATCAGCAGCAGGATGATGAGAATGATGAACACGAGGCCGAGACCGCCCGAGGGGTAATAACCCCATCCGGCGCTGTACGGCCATGTCGGCAACGCGCCGAGCAACAGAATGATTATGATGATGAATAGAATCAGACGCATTATCGCCTCCTCAGCACAAGCCGGATTTCAACGCGGGCTTTGTCGCTTTAGTTCCAAGGCTGCGGGCGAGCGGGAGTTCGGTACCGTGCCGTCATATTTGCTGCTAGCGTCACCCGCACCCAATAGTCCCAGTCTGAAGCGGAAAACATGCGCTCAACCCCTGTGAAATGGGCGGCCCTGTTCACTGCCATTTTGCTGCTGACGGGCTTGCCATTGGCCTCGCCGGCATTTGCCGGCTATCCGGAAAAGCCGGTCACAATTATCGTCCCGTTCTCGCCTGGCGGCGGCACAGACATCATCACGCGCATGCTTGCCGACGCGATGTCAAAAGATCTCGGCCAGCCTGTCAAAGTCGAAAACAAGCCTGGTGCCGGAACGATCGTCGGATCGTCAGTGGTCGCAACCAGCGCGCCCGACGGTTACACGCTGCTGATGGCGACCTTCGCCAACGCGGTCAATCCGAGCATCTACGCGAAAATGCCATTCGACATGTTCAAGTCCTTTACGCCGGTGGCGCTGGTCGCACGGTCGTTCAATATCGTCGTCGTCGATCCGAAACAGCCGCTCAAATCCGTCAAGGACGTGATCGCTTTTGCAAAAGCCAATCCCGGCAAGCTCAAGTTCGGGTCGTTCGGCATTGGCACGTCGGCACATCTCGCGGGCGAGCTGTTCAAGATTTTGGCGCACGTCGATCTCACGCATGTCCCTTTCAAGGGCGCGGCTCCCGCGATTGCCAGCCTGTTGAGCGGGCAAATCCAGATCATGTTCACCACCGTCACCAGCGCCACTTCCTATATTCACGACGGCCGGCTTCTTGCGCTGGCGGTAACGTCGGACGAACGCTCGCCGGCTTTTCCCGATTTGCCGACAGTCGCGGAAGCGGGCGTTCCCGGTTACGCCGCCGAGAGCTGGTATGGGCTTTACGCACCGGCCGGCACGCCAGCGGACGTCGTCGCGAGGTTGAACGCGTCGGTTGCGAAGGCAATTCACGCCGGCACTTTCGACCGGCTGCAGAAAAACCAGGGCATGACATTCGCGGCGGGACCGCCGGGAGATTTGAAGCACTACGTCAAACGTGAAGCTGCGCGCTGGCTGGGCGTTGTCAGGGCCGCTGATATCAGGCCACAGTGAATCAAGACGCCCCCACCATAAAAGTCCTCAGCACGCACGCCGTTGTCGAAGTGCTGGGCGAGCTTGGGCCGGCATTCGAACGCGCAAGCGGTTACACGCTGTCATGCGGTTACGATCCGGCCAGTGCCATCAGGCGGCGCATCGATGGCAACGAAGAATTCGACGTCGCCATCGTGACGCGAACGGTGATCGGCGACCTGGCAAGGCAGGGCAAAATTCTCGCCGAGACCTGCGTCGATCTCGGCCGATCGGGCCTCGGCGTCTCGGTGCGCAAGGGCGCGCCCAGACCCGCCGTCAGCTCCGTTGAAGACTTCAAGCGCGCGTTGCTGTCCGCGAAGTCGATCGTGCGCTCCGCCGAGGGCACCAGTGGCCAATACTTCATGACGCTGCTGGAACGCCTCGGTATCGCCGGCGACATGCGCGACAAGATCAGGCTCGGGTACAGCGGCCGCATTGCCGAACTTGTCGCCAGAGGCGAAGCCGAACTGGCGGTGCAGCAAGTGAGCGAGCTCCTGCCCGTAGCCGGCACGGACTATGCCGGGCCGTTTCCGCCGGAGTTGCAGCTCTACACTGTCTTTTCCGCCGGCGCGGGCGCCGACTGCAAGAATCGCGCGGCCGCCAAGGCATTCATCGATACGCTGGCCGCACCCGCGGCGGCTGCGCTGTTCAAATCCAAAGGGCTTGAGCCTGCACGATGAGCGGCGCGGGCACGACATTCGTGCACAACGCCGAAATTTTTGGCGAGATCAGGCCCGGTATACGATAAAAAGCACGCTCACCGATTCGCCCCGCAACAGTCATTCAATGCTGCTCGTTAAAACCTACCTCGATAAAAGCGCCATTCACGGCCTGGGTGTCTTTGCAGCCGAACGCATCCGCAAGGAAACGAAGATCTGGCGCTTCGTCTACGGTTTCGACCAGGTCTACACGCCGAAGCAATTTTCACGGCTGCCTAAACAGGCAAAAGACTACATCCGGTTCTACGGCTATCGGGTGGACGGCGAAATTCTCTTTACGGCCGACAACGACCACCACATCAATCATTCCGACGACCCGAATACCTACCTGCACAACGGCTACACCATCGCGCGGCGCGACATCCCCAAGGGCGTCGAGATCACCAACGATTACCGCGAATTCGACGCGGCCTTTTGCGCGGCGTTCCTGAAGAAACGATAACGCCGCTCCCGCGCTGCTTTCACGTCACTAATCGGCAGCCGCGCTGTCCTGCTGGATAAGCTTCAGCGGCGCCCGCAGCGTGAACACGACGCCATCGGGGTTGTAGGCGAGATTCACGTCGCTGCTAAGCTCCGCGGCCAGGCCATTTTCGATAAGGCGCATGCCAAAGCCTTTGCGTGAGGGCGGCTTCACGCGAGGTCCTCCGCTTTCGGCCCACCGAAACGCCAGATGACCCTCATCCCTTGCCGTATCGATCTGCCACGAAATTTCGACGCGGCCGTCCGGTATCGACAGTGCGCCGTACTTTGCCGCATTCGTGCATAGCTCGTGCAGGGCCATCGCTAAAGCAAGCGCGCTGCGCGGCGACAATCGAACCGGAATTCCCTCGATTCGAAACCGCGCCGGCCCGGCGGCAAAGGCATCGACTGCCGCAAGGATAACGGCATCGAGTTCGGCGCCAGCCCAGCGCTCGCCCGTGAGAACATCCTGCGCATTCGAAAGCGCCCGCAGGCGGGCGCTGAAGGCGGCACGCGCGCTCGCCGCCGGCACGTCGTCGCGCAAGCTTTGGTTGGCGATCGCCTGAACCGTCGCCAGCGTATTTTTCACGCGATGGCTCAATTCGCGCGTCAGAAGCTTACGGTGTTCTTCGGCTTCCTTGCGATCGGTGATGTCGACGCTGGCGCCTGGAAAACGGAGGGCGCGGCCGTTTGCGTCGCCCAGGCAATATCCCCGCGCCAGCACCCATCGGATGGAGCCATCGCGCTGCATGAGCCGATATTCCACCGAGAGACTTCCGACGGATCGCACGGCCTTGCGAACCTTTCTTTCGACGCGCAACCGATCGTCCGGATGAATGTTGGCGACGAACGCCTCGACCGGCACGCCAGCCGCGGCCTCGACCGGGTCGACGCCGTAAAGGCGCGCGAATCGCTCATCGGCAAATACGCGGTTTTCCTGAATGTGCCAGTCCCACGCACCGATCACGCCGGCGTCGAGCGCAAGCTCGAGCCGTTCCTCGTTGGCGCGCAACGCTTCGGTTGTCTCGTGCTGCGCGGTAATATCGTTACAGACCACCAGCACGCCGCCGACACCGCCCGGTCTCGTCTCGTCGTCGATCGGACTGTAGCCGTAAGTCCACCAGACATCTTCGCGGCGGCCGTGACGCGTCACCGGAACCAGCTGATCTTCGTTCCAGGTCGCACCTTGACCGGTCATGACAAATTCAATTTGCGGACCGATGATGTCCCAGATTTCGTCCCAGCATTCGCGGCCACGTTGTCCGAGCGCCTGCGGATGCCGCTCGGGACCCATCGTTTGCCGATAGGCGTCGTTGTAAAACTGAATGAGCTCCGGCCCCCACCAGATGAACATGGGCTGCCGTGTGGTAAGGAGAAGCCTCACACTCGTGCGCAAACTTTGCGGCCAGGTCTCGGGCACGCCGAGCGATGTCCGTTCCCATCTGTAGGCACGCATGAGCGCGCCCATCTCGCCACCGCCGGAAAGGAAATCGAGCCGGAAATCCGGGTCCTGCACGGGAATCGACGAAGGTGCCTCGTTTACGCGCATACTGGATGCCCACGGACAAAGCTTCGACGCGACCGCGACATTAGCGCATCTATGTGACGGCGTAATAGCCCTTACATTCGGCCGAGGCGGCGCGGCCACAATTCGGCTTGCGGGCGGAAAGTGTATCCGCCGTCAGGACAGCGCCATTGCCGTATTCGGTGGTCAAAACGTCGATATTGCCGGCGGCGAATTGATGGCGACCGCAATAACTATCACAAATTGTAAGCAATCAGCGCCGTGGCCTCTCGCTTCAATTTCCGCCTCGCAAACCAGCGATTGAGTGAAATCGTCACAACCGATACAATTTTAGCGCAGCTTCAAGGAAAGATGCTCGCCAATGCGTGTCCTGACGGCATTTGCACTTGCGTCGATTGTCCTGTTCGCGCCGGCAGGGCCGGTCCTTGCGCAGAATTTTGAGCCCCCGCCTGCGCCGACCATCGCGGACGTCGATCCGGGCGTCGATCACGGGTCGAGCGACGCCAGCTTGCCGTCACAATTCCAGCGCCAGTCGGTCTTCTATCGCACCGAATATCCGCCCGGCACGATTATCGTGAACACTGCCGATCGTTTCCTTTATCTGATATTGGGCAATAACGTCGCGTTGCGTTACGGCGTCGGCGTCGGGCGCGATGGCTTCCAGTGGGGTGGCACGTTGCGGATCACACGCAAGGCGGAATGGCCGGACTGGTATCCGCCGCCGGAAATAATTCAACGCCAGCCTTATCTGCCGCGAATGATGGCGGGCGGCGCCGGCAATCCGCTCGGCGCGCGCGCAATGTATCTCGGCAATACCGTTTACCGCATTCACGGCACCAACGCGCCGGAAACGATCGGCCACGCGGTTTCCTCCGGCTGCATCCGCCTGGTGAATGACGAGATTGTCGATCTTTATTCACGCGTCCCGGTCGGCACCAAAGTCGTGGTGCAGCACCGGTAGTTCGCGATCGAGCGCGGTCCATTGCCGAACCAGTGTCTTATTTCGTAGTTATTGAAGCGGCGGGGGCGCCTCTTGCATCGCGTAAAAAATGGGCGCCCCAGGCATGAAAACAATTTCCGAGACTGCTCTCAGTAAAGTTCCTGAAGTCACGCTGACGTTCTGGATCATCAAGATTGCCGCCACGACATTGGGTGAAACCGGCGGCGATTCGGTGACCATGACCTTCAACTGGGGCTATCTGGCCGGAACGGCTCTCTTTCTGGCGGCGCTTGTCGTTCTGGTAGCCCTGCAAATCACCGCAAAGAAATTTCACGCGACGCTTTATTGGGCAACGATCGTCGCCTCGACGACATTCGGCACGACGATGGCCGATTTTGCCGACCGCTCGCTCGGCATCGGTTACACAGGCGGCTCCTCGCTTCTGCTTTTCTGCGTGCTGGCCGTGCTCGGCCTCTGGTACTGGTCGGAAGGATCGATCTCGGTCGATACCGTGAGCAGGCCGAAAGTGGAAATTTTTTACTGGGCCGCGATCACGTTTTCGCAAACGCTCGGCACTGCGCTCGGCGACTGGATGGCCGACTCGACAGGACTTGGATACGAGGGCGGAGCGTTGGTATTCGCCGGCGCATTGGCGATCGTCGCGGCGGCGTATTACTGCACGTCCATGTCGCGCGTTCTCCTGTTCTGGACCGCGTTCATTCTCACGCGTCCATTGGGCGCCACCGTGGGCGATTTCCTCGACAAGCCGATTGACCACGGCGGCCTGGCGTTGAGCCGTCCGCTGGCCTCTGCGATCATCGCGGCAGTCATCGTGGTGTGCGTCATTGTGCTGCCGCAACGGCCGGGGCGACACCCGAGCGAATCCCCGGCCGCGTAGCCAGGGACTATTGCCAGTTCCTCATGGCTCGCGGCACCTGAGAGTGGAAGCAATGCGGAATTAAGCCCATAATCGCAACAGGCTCTTGTTCGTCCGTGTTTCCTGGCAAGCGAACCAGCAGCGGAGCAATGCATGCACACGCATTCGATCGATCAATTCCGCCATTCGCACGTCTTCCTTGGTGAGAGGCACGCGCGCAACGAGCAGAAAACATGGGTTGTGATCGCAATCTGCGCCGCGATGATGGCGGCCGAGATTGTTGGCGGCCTCTGGTTCGGTTCGGTTGCCCTGATCGCCGACGGCCTGCACATGTCGACGCATGCCGGCGCGCTGCTCATTGCGGCGCTGGCCTACACCTATTCGCGGCGCTACGCGCACGACGGGCGCCTTACCTTCGGCACCGGAAAACTAGGCGATCTCGCTGCGTTCACCAGCGCCATAGCGTTGGCGATGATCGCGCTTTTGATCGGCTACGAAAGCGTGAGCCGTCTTCTGGAGCCGGTGCCGATTGCATTCAACCAGGCGATTCCGATCGCGGCTGCCGGACTCGCCGTCAATTTGTTGAGCGCATTCCTGTTGCGCGACGATGACGGCCACGCGCATCATCACGCGCACGGCTCCGGTCATGCGCATGTCCATCGCGACCACAATCTGCAAGCGGCTTTCGTGCATGTCATGGCCGACGCTGCGGTTTCGGTATTGGTCATCGTTGGCTTGATTGCCGGGCGGCAGTTCGGCTGGATCTGGATGGACCCGGTCATGGGCCTGATCGGTGCGGCGGTCATCCTGAGCTGGTCGTGGACGCTGGTCCGATCGGCCGGCGCAATACTTCTCGATGTCTGCCCCGATCCCGCGCTCTCGCGGAAAATCACCGTACGTCTCGAGCAGGGTGACGACCGCGTCGCCGACCTCCATTTGTGGCGCGTGGGGCCGGGTCATCTTGCGGCCGTCATCACGTTGGTAACGGACAATCCGCGCGCGCCGGCACATTACAAGCGGCGACTCTCGGGACTTGCGGGCCTTTCGCACGTCACGATCGAAGTTCAGCCGTGTCCCGGCGCGCATGCCGTTGTCTCGGGCGGCCATCAATAGGCTTCGGGGGCGGCGGCTACGCAGCAGGCCCGCTTTCCTCTTGCTTTGCCCCGTGCCACTTCCGTTCGGCAGCCTGACGGGACGACGCCGATGTTACGGATTAAATTCTTGCAATTCGCATGGCTTCATCTGAACTGCCGCCATGAGCGACGCCAGACACGGAGTCATCAGAGCCCCCGGCAAGCGTAAGAATATTTTTCTGCGGTTGCTTGGACCCGGCCTGGTCACGGGCGCCGCCGATGACGACCCTTCCGGCATCGCAACATATTCCCAGGCCGGCGCGCAATTTGGTTACGGCCTCTTGTGGACGGTGTTTCTGACGACGCCGTTCATGATCGCCATCCAGTTGGTCAGCGCCCAAATCGGCCGCGTGACGGGAAAAGGCATCATCGCCAATGTGAAGGATTTCGCGCCGCGTTGGCTGGTCATATCTCTCGTAGCCCTTCTGGTGGTCGCCAATACATTCAACATTGCGGCCGATCTCGCGGCGATGGGCGAAGCGCTTTCACTCGTGATCGGCGGGCTTAACCGCGAGCACGCGCTGATTTTCGCGGCGACCTCGGTGCTGCTGCAAGTGTTCGTGCGATACCGGCGCTATGCGCCTGTCCTTAAATTTCTTACCCTGGTGCTGTTCCTGTACGTGGCGACCGCGTTCACGGTTCACATTCCGTGGGGCGAAGCATTCACGCGCGCAATCTGGCCGGCCACTCATGTTACGCGCGATTACCTGATCATGGTTGTTGCGGTGCTCGGCACGACCATCAGCCCTTACCTTTTCTTTTGGCAGGCATCTCAGGAAGTTGAAGAGATGAAGCAAAGGCGGCTGCGGCGGCCGTTAAAGGATCTGACGCGCGGCGGCGATTCCGAAATTGTGCGGATTGCCCTGGACACCACCGTCGGCATGGTATTTTCCAACATCATCGCCTTCTTCATTATCCTGACCACGGCGGCCGTGCTCAACACAGGCGGCGTGACCGACATTCACAGCGCCGCGGACGCAGCAGGAGCATTGCGTCCGCTTGCCGGCGAATTGACCTTCGTTCTGTTTGCGTTGGGAATTATCGGCACGGGATTGCTCGCGGTCCCTGTGCTTGCCGGCTCTGCGGCCTATTGCGTCTCGGAGGCTTTCGGCTGGCCCGCCACCCTCGAAGCGAAAGCGCCGGACGCCGTCGGCTTCTACAGCATCATTGCAGGCGCGGTGGTGGTGGGATTGGCGCTCGGCTATACGCCGATCGACCCCATGCAGATGCTTGTCTGGAGCGCAGTGCTCAATGGCGTTGTCGCGGTTCCGATCATGGCGGTCATGATGGTCGTCGTTACGCGCCTTTCGGTGATGGGCCGTTTCAGCGCGCGGCCGACGCTCACTTTCTTTGGTTGGGCCGGAACCGCGCTGATGGCTGTTGCCGTTGGCGCGCTGTTCTGGTTCTCGGTCATGTGAGCCGCACGCCGGCCATTCGCCTCACCCTTCCGGCGGGCGATGCCAAGTCAACGCGGTGACGATCGATTCCAGAACGCGCAAGGCATCGACGGTGCCGTCCGCTTCACCCTTTTCAAAATCATCGCCCGACTGCGCCATCGAATTCGTGACGTGAGCGAGACAGAGAACTTTCCTGTTGGTGGCATGCGCGAAGGCATAGAGCGCGGCGGCTTCCATTTCGACCGCGAGTACGCCTTTGGCGCGCGCCGCCGCGATGGCTTCGGGCGTTTCGCGGAACGGAGCGTCGGTCGTCCAGCTTGCGCCGGTGACGACCTGGACGCCCGTGCGTCCGAGTGCTTCCTCCGCAGTCGCAATCAGTTTCGGATCGGCCTCGCTGTATTCGGTCGGCGCCACATAATGATAGCTCGTTCCTTCGTCGCGTAGCGCGCGATCGATGACGACGAAGTAAGGTGGTTTGCCGACCGGCGTGATCTGGCCTGCCGACGTCACGCTGACAAGCAGGCGGCAACCGCTTGCAAACAATTCTTCGGCGACCAGGACTGCGAATGGAGC
>Ga0134125_10009107_pt1 | contig 11184 bp, 11 predicted proteins | sample KB31751_FD_96464 | JGI IMG/M metagenome (GOLD analysis project Ga0134125, IMG submission 96464) | Terrestrial soil microbial communities with excess Nitrogen fertilizer from Kellogg Biological Station, Michigan, USA - KB3-175-1 | ecosystem: Environmental > Terrestrial > Soil > Unclassified ...
GGTCAAGCTGCTCGGCTTCGACGACCGCGGCAAGACCCGGCTGTCGATGAAGGCGGTCGATCAGCAGACCGGCGAGGATCTCGAGGCCAGGCCGAAGGCCGAGAAGGCGGACGCGCCGATGCCACGCGAAGCGGCCGGCGAATAAATCTCTCTCTTACCATCCAATGCAAAGGGCGGCCTTTCGGCCGCCCTTTTTGGCTCTTCCTGTCCGCGGCAGTCGGATCAATGACGCACGATGTCGAAGCGATCGAGGTTCATCAATTTGGCCCAGGCCGCCACGAAATCCTTCGCGAATTTCTCTTTCGAGTCGGCGCAGGCATAGACTTCGGCGAAGGCACGAAGCTGCGAGTGCGAGCCGAAGATCAGGTCGACGCGGGTCGCGGTCCATTTGACTGCGTTGGTCCTGCGGTCGCGGCCCTCGTACACGCCGTCAGATCCGGCCGGCTGCCACTGGGTGCCCATGTCGAGCAGATTGACGAAGAAGTCGTTCGTCAAAGTGCCCGGCTTCCTGGTGAAGACGCCGTGGGTTGACTTGCCCGCGTTGGCGCCGAGCACACGCAAGCCGCCGACCAGAACGGTCATCTCGGGTCCCGTCAACGTCAGCAATTGCGCGCGGTCCACCAGGGCTTCCTCGGGCAGCATGTATTGCGTCTTGTTGCCGACATAGTTGCGGAATCCGTCGGCGCGTGGCTCGAGCGGTGCAAAAGAAGGGGCATCGGTCTCTGCTTGCGAAGCGTCCATCCGGCCCGGCGTGAAGGGCACCTTCACGTCAACGCCCGCATCCTTTGCCGCCTTTTCGACCGCAGCGCTGCCGCCGAGGACGATCAGGTCGGCGAGCGAGATTTTCTTGTCGCCTTTCTGCGCCGAATTGTACTCCTTCTGAATCGCTTCAAGCTTGCCGAGCACTTTCGCCAGCTCTGCGGGCTGGTTGACGTCCCAGTCTTTCTGGGGGCTGAGGCGAATGCGCGCGCCATTTGCGCCACCACGCTTGTCGGAGCCGCGGAACGTCGACGCGGACGCCCAGGCCGTCGAAACCAGTTCCGAGACGGACAGGCCGGACGCCAGGATCCTTTTCTTCAGATCGGCGATGTCCTGCTCACTCACGAGCTCATGATTGACCGCCGGGACCGGGTCCTGCCAGATCAGCGTCTCCTGCGGTACGAGCGGGCCGAGGTAGCGCCCGATCGGGCCCATGTCGCGGTGCGTGAGCTTGAACCAGGCGCGGGCAAACGCGTCCGCGAACTGGTCGGGATGCTCGAGGAAGCGCCGCGAGATCTTCTCGTAAGCCGGGTCGAAGCGCAGCGAGAGGTCGGTCGTCAGCATGGTCGGCGCGCGTTTCTTCGACTTGTCGAAGGGATCGGGCATAGCCGCCGCGGCCCCTTTGGCCTGCCATTGCTGTGCACCTGCGGGGCTCTTGGTCAGCTCCCACTCATAGTTGAACAGGTTCTCGAAGAAGCGGTTACTCCACTTCGTCGGGGTCTGCGACCAGATGACTTCCGGGCCGCCGGTGATCGCATCGGCCGCAACACCGGTGCCGTGTTTGCTCCTCCACCCGAGGCCCTGATCCTCAAGCGCTGCGGCTTCCGGCTCCGGGCCGAGAAGGGATGGATCGCCGGCGCCGTGGGTCTTCCCGAATGTGTGGCCGCCGGCAATCAGTGCGACGGTCTCCTCGTCGTTCATCGCCATGCGGAAGAACGTCTCGCGGATGTCTTTCGCTGCGGCAACCGGATCCGGCTTGCCGTTCGGGCCTTCCGGGTTGACATAGATCAGGCCCATCTGCACCGCGCCGAGCGGCTCGGCGAGCTGGCGCTCGCCGCTATAGCGTTCGTCGCCGAGCCACGTCCCCTCAGGCCCCCAGTAAAGCTCTTCCGGCTCCCACACATCGGCGCGGCCGCCGCCGAAGCCGAATGTCTTGAATCCCATGGACTCGAGGGCGACGTTGCCGGCGAGAACCATCAGGTCGGCCCAGGAGATCTTGCGGCCGTACTTCTGCTTGATCGGCCATAGCAGCCGGCGCGCCTTGTCGAGGTTCGCGTTGTCGGGCCAGCTATTGAGCGGCGCAAAACGTTGCTGGCCGGCTCCGGCGCCGCCGCGGCCGTCGGTGATGCGGTAGGTGCCCGCGCTGTGCCATGCCATGCGGATCATCAGACCGCCGTAATGGCCGAAGTCGGCCGGCCACCACTCCTGCGAGTTGGTCATCAAGGCTTCGAGGTCCTTGATCACGGCATTGAGGTCGAGACTCTTGAACTCCTTCGCATAGTCGAACGCCTTGTCCATTGGATTGGGCAGCGCGGAATTGCGATGCAGGACCGAGATATCCAATTGCTTCGGCCACCACTGACGGTTCGTAGGCGTGGGTTTTCCGCCCGAGAACGGGCATTTCGTTTTGTCATCCATGATTGTCTCCTCTGGTTGGCTTGGGAGTTACGCCCTGAACCACGCCAGTGCAATCTACGCATCGCAATTCATCAGGTAAAATTGACTTTAATGATTGTTGCGATAGGATTTTCTGATGATCAATATCACGCTGCGCCAGCTTCGCTATTTCGACGCGCTGGCTCGTCATGGCCATTTCGGGCGGGCAGCCGAGGCCTGTTCCATCTCGCAGCCGGCGCTGTCCATGCAGATCAAGGAGATGGAGGAAACGCTCGGCGGCCTGCTGCTCGAGCGCAGCGCCCGGCAGGTCGCGCTCACGCGATTTGGAGAGGAGCTCGCTGGGCGCGTCCGCGACATTCTGCGCTCGGTCGATGAACTCGGTGACTTTGCGCGGGCCTCGCGCGACCGTCTCGCGGGACGGCTCCGTATCGGCATGATTCCGACGATTGCGCCCTATCTGTTGCCCAGGATCATCGGGAACCTGACCCGCCTGCATCCTGAGCTCGATATCCAGGTCCGTGAAACGCTGACGCCGAAGCTGATCCAGGAGCTCGCCGAAGGCCGGCTCGACACCGCCATTGTCGCCCTGCCGGTGTCCGAATCGTCGCTGACCGAGGTCGCCCTGTTCTCGGAGAACTTTCTGCTGGTCCGGCCGGCCGCGGACGAGGCAACGCCGGTGCCCAGCCGCGCGATGCTGCGCGAGATGCGGCTGCTTCTCCTGGAAGAGGGGCACTGCTTCCGCGAACAGGCGTTGTCGTTCTGCAAGATGCAATCGCCGCCACGCGAAATTCTGGATGCGAATTCCCTGCCGACGCTCGTGCAAATGGTCAGCGCCGGCATCGGCGTCACGCTGATTCCGGAAATGGCGGTGCCGGTGGAGACGAAGTCAGCCTCCGTGTCGCTCGCCCGCTTCAGCAATCCACAGCCGTCGCGGACCATCGGCATGGTCTGGCGCAAGACCAGTCCGCTGGCGAGGCAGCTCCTGCAAATCTCCGAGGTGGTGTGCCTCTCGGCCGGCAAGCCGCGCGCGCGGCATGCGGACGGCGCGCTGCCGCGCATCGCCCGCGCCTGAGCCGCACGGAGGTCAGCGATGCAGGATCCGGTCATCCGTCCCGCCTGCGCGGACGAATACGACGAGATTGCCCGCGTCTGGATGGAAAGCTGGGTGTCGACCGGCCTGGAGGAAGCCAGCAACTTCCTGCTCGCCAGTCTGCGCGCCCGCGTCCGGCGCGAGATCGAGCACGGCTGGAGCCTGTTCGTCGCCGACGATCATGGCAGGATCGCCGCCATGCTGGCGCTGCATTTGCCCGAAGGTTATCTCGACCAGCTGTTCGTTGCGCCCGGCTATCAGGGCCGCTCGCTCGGCCGCAAGCTACTCGCCTTCACGCGGACGCAATTGCCCGACCAAATCCATCTGCGCTGCGCGCGCGGCAATGAGAAAGCCTGGCGCTGGTACGAGCGTGAAGGCTTTGTGTTGGAAAAAGAGCAGATTGATCCGATGAATGGCTTGATGATGAAATATTATCGCTGGCGCAAGGGCGCTCGCACCGGGTAGTGTCGAATTTACGCAGCTTGCGGTTGTCACCGCTTCGATCTAGTCTTGGATTCCTCCTGTTTGTTGGCTCGTCATCTCTCGGAGTACCATGGTCCGCTTTTCGTTGGCGGCGCTGTTCGCGCTATGCCTTTTGTCGCCGGCATGGACACAGACCCAGCCCGCGCCCGGTGCAGTGCCGCCGCGGACTGCACCGGCTGCCAAGCCGGCCAAAAAAACCACCGTAAAGCCCAAGCCGGTGGCGAGACCGGCCGCTCCGGCCAGCGCTGGCCCATGTGGGGTCGGCGTGATCGCCGCGACGCAGAATATTTTCACGGTGCAGAAGATCGGCCTGACGGTGTTCGGCAATGCAGTGACGGAAGTCGCCGTTCCGTGGAATCTCGACGATCTCATCTTTGCGCGAGCGCATGCCGCGGCCGGCACAACCCCAATACGCCGAATAATTTACGCGCAAGGCGCATTCGATTCCTATTACCATCCGCAAGGCGGGTTGTTTCGCAACCGTCGCCAAGAGCTGACGACGGTGATCCGACAGATCACAAGCAACGTAAGATGCGAACGCTATCTCGTGGTGCTGCGAAGCGAGGGGCAATTTCCCGGGACCAATCAAACAATAACCGGCCTTGGTATCGCGAACCGCAGCGCAGGCGTTTTCAACTATTCTTACCTGTTCGCTCATGTCGAGGTGGTCGTGTTCGACGGCCGGACTTTCGAAATCCGAAGGGACCCCCATGCCACATTGGATGGCTTTTTGCATCAAATGACCAACAATCTTATAAAGGACGAGCATTTGCGCAAAGTCGACAACTCGCTCTTTCCTGCGATTGCGGCAGAAGCCGGCAACAGTGCAACCCTGCGCGACAATGCGCTCGATCTGCTAACAAGCCGGCTGGACAAGATCCTACCGGTCTATTTTCAGCAGTGATACCGTACCCGCAAGGCGGTTCCGCAATATTCATCCGAGGCTCAGTTGCATTGCTAATTTGCGGCAGACGCGCGATGAAAGGCACTTCACGCCCACGAAAGGTCCAGCGATGATGCAGCTCTACTGGTCGCCGCGGTCGCGTTCGTTCACGGCGCTCTGGCTGATGGAAGAGACCGGCAAACCCTATGAGCGCGTGCTGACGGATATCTCGACCGGCGCGCAGAAGAAGGCCGAATACCTCGCCATCAATCCGATGGGCAAGGTGCCCGCGCTCAAGGACGGCGAGGCGACGCTGGCGGAAGCGGCTGCGATCTGCGCCTATGTCGCCGAGCGCTGTCCCGATGCCAGGCTGGCCCCTCCCCTCGGCGAACCCTTGCGCGCCAAATATCTCTACTGGTTGTTCTTTGCGCCGGGCTGCGTCGAGCCGGCGATGGTGCAGATCGCCACCAAGATCGAGATGAATCCGGTTGCCGCCGGTTGGGGCGAGGCGCAGCGCGTGTTCGACGTGCTCGACGTCGCACTTGCCAAGGGCCCCTGGATTCTCGGCGAGAATTTCTCCGCTGCCGACGTCGCGATCGGCTCGGCGTTGAACTTCTCGGTGCGACTGTTCAAGATGGTGCCGTCGCGCCCGTCGTTCGATGCCTATATCGGGCGCTGCATGGCGCGGCCGGCGTTTCAGCGCGCCGAGAAGATCGCGGCGGGTTAGAGTTAGCCGGTGTTGTTGTTCTTCAGCTCTTCCGGCCGCGGCATCGAGATGACGTTGTAGCCCGAGTCGACGTAGTGAATCTCGCCGGTGACGCCGCCGGAGAGATCCGACAACAGGTAAAGCGCCGAGCCGCCGAGTTCGTCCATCGTAACGCCGCGCCCGAGCGGCGAATGCTTCTGCTGGAAGGCGAACATCGCGCGCGCGTCGCCGATGCCCGAGCCCGCGAGCGTGCGCACCGGCCCCGCCGAGATCGCATTGATGCGGATGCTGCGCGGGCCGAAATCGGCCGCAAGATAGCGAACGGAGGCCTCCAGCGCCGCCTTGGCGACGCCCATCACGTTGTAGTTCGGCATCACCCGCATCGACCCGCCAAAGGTCAGCGTGATCATCGATCCCCCCGTCTCCGGCATCAGATCGGCGGCGCGCCTGGCGAGCTCAGTGAACGAGAAGCACGAGATCAGCATGGTGCGCGAAAAATTCTCGCGCGTGGTGTCGGCGTAACGGCCCTTGAGCTCGTTCTTGTCCGAGAAGGCGATGGCATGGACCAGAAAATCCAGCCCGCCCCATGTCTCCTTCAAGGTCGCGAAGGTCGAATCGACGCTGTCGAGATTCTCGACGTCGCAGGGCAGCACCATCTCGACACCGAGCGACTGCGCCAGCGGCTTGACCCGCCTGCCCAGCGCCTCGCCCTGAAAGGTGAAGGCCATCTCGGCGCCCTGCGCGGCCAGAATTCGCGCAATGCCCCAGGCAATCGAATGGTCATTGGCGATGCCCATGACCAGGCCTCGCTTGCCCTGCATCAGATCCTGCATCGCCCCCACTCCACTTGCGCGATGAACCGGACCTTACGCATCGAGCCGCGAGAACACCAGCGTAGCGTTGGTGCCGCCGAAGCCGAACGAATTGGACAGCACGGTATCGATCCTGGCGTTGTCGATGCGCTTGCGCACGATCGGCATGTCGGCGAATACCGGATCGAGTTCTGTGATGTGTGCACTCTCGCAGATGAAGCCGTTGTTCATCATCAAAAGCGAATAGATCGCCTCCTGCACGCCGGTGGCGCCGAGCGAATGGCCCGTCAGCGCCTTGGTGGCGGCGATCGGCGGGCACTTCTCGCCGGCGCCGAATATCTTGCGGATCGCCTCGATCTCCGGCGGATCGCCGGCCGGGGTCGAGGTGGCGTGCGGGTTGATGTAATCGATCGGCGCCTTGACGGTGGAAAGCGCCATCCGCATGCAGCGTTCGGCGCCTTCGCCCGACGGCGCTACCATATCGTAGCCGTCGGAGGTGGCGCCATAGCCGACGATCTCGGCGTAGATGCGCGCGCCGCGCGCTTTCGCATGCTCCAGCTCTTCCATCACCACGACGCCGGCGCCGCCGGCGATGACAAAGCCGTCGCGGCTGATGTCATAGGGACGCGATGCAGTCGCCGGCGTGTCGTTGTATTTCGACGACATCGCACCCATGGCATCGAACAGCACCGACAGGGTCCAGTCCAGTTCCTCGCAGCCGCCGGCGAAGACGACGTCCTGCTTGCCCATCTGAATGGTCTCGTAGGCGTTGCCGATGCAATGGTTCGAGGTCGCACAGGCCGACGAGATCGAGTAGTTCACACCCTTGATCTTGAACCAGGTCGCGAGCGTCGCCGACGCCGTCGACGACATGCCCTTCGGCACGGCGAAGGGGCCGACCCGCTTCGGACCCTTGGCCCGCGCAATGTCGGCGGCTTCGACCAGCGTTCGCGTCGACGGTCCGCCCGATCCCATGATGATCCCTGTGCGCACATTCGAGACGTCGCCCGGCTCGAGACCGGAGTCGCGAATCGCCTGCTCCATCGCAACGTGATTCCACGCAGCCCCTTCGGCAAGGAAGCGCATCGCGCGGCGATCGATCACGTCGGCCGGATTGAGCGTGGGCGCACCTTGCACCTGCGAACGGAAACCGAGCTCGGCGTATTTCTCGGCGCGCGTAATCCCGGACTTGGCCTCGTGAAGGCTCGCAAGCACTTCCTGGGTGTTGTTTCCGATGGATGAGACGATGCCCATCCCCGTGATGACAACCCGCTTCATGTTCGCCTCACCATGCCTTATGTCTTTGCCTTGTGTCTGTTCGGTTGCCGCCTTCGTTCAAGTCGGAGCCGTACCCTGCTTGAACAGGCCGACCTTCAATTCCTTGGCGCGATAGATAATCTGGTCATCGACCGAAAGCCACCCGTCGGCGATGCCCAGTACCAGCTTTGAGCGCATCACCCGCTTGATGTCGACGTTGTACACAACCTTGCGGGCATCCGGCAGCACCTGGCCGCCGAACTTCAATTCGCTCAGGCCCAGCGCCCGTCCGCGGCCTTCGCCACCGATCCAGCCGAGATAGAAGCCGACCATTTGCCACATCGCATCGAGCCCGAGGCAGCCCGGCATGACCGGATCGTTCTTGAAGTGGCAGCCGAAAAACCAGAGGTCCGGCTTGACGTCGAGTTCGGCACGCACGAGGCCCTTGCCGAATTCGCCGCCGGTCTCGCTGATCTCGCTGATGCGGTCGAACATCAGCATCGGCGGCAGCGGCAATTGTGCGTTGCCCGGGCCAAACATCTCCCCGCGCCCGCATGCCAGCAAATCCTCATATTCATAACCGCCGCGCCGATTGAGCATGTTCAGACCGCCTCTTCTCCAATCCCGATAGAGCGCTTTCAGCAAAAGGACCCGCCCCTGGGTGCGAAATGCGCCAAATTCCCTCGTATCCGGCGCGTATTCCGCAAAGCCCGGGACGTCCAACGGATCGGATGCTTCGCTGGTGCGAAATCGGTCAATCGGGTCCGGCGCTCCTCTAACATAGGCCTTACCGCCGGCAAAGCACGGGACAAGACCTAAATCGCCGCATCGACCCCGTAGGTTCCCGGGGGTATCGCTTAGGATCGTTCTAGTTGCGAAATACTTGCATCTAAAGGATTTCCTCCATATATTCCGCCGACATAGTTGAGATCAATGAGTGCGGTGCCCGAGGTGGAGACGAGCGACAAGCGTTCAGCTTTGAACGAGGAAACGGTGCGTGCCGCAGCCCGTGGGGCGCGGCAACCGGCGCTGAATGGCTGCCCGTGGCACGATGTCAACGAGATGCTGCAATCCGCAGGCCTTCGGCCGACGCGCCAGCGGATGGCGTTGGGTTGGCTTTTGTTCGGCAAGGGTCCGCGCCACCTGACTGCTGAAATGCTCTATGAGGAAGCAACCCTCGCCAAAGTTCCGGTTTCGCTCGCCACCGTCTACAACACGCTGAACCAGCTTACCGACGCCGGCCTCCTGCGCCAGGTTTCAGTCGACGGCACCAAGACCTATTTCGACACCAATGTCACCGCCCATCACCATTTCTATCTCGAGAACAACCACGAGCTGGTCGATATTCCCGACCCGCATTTGATGCTGTCGAAGATGCCCGAGGTGCCCGAGGGCTACGAGATCGCGCGCGTCGATATGGTCGTGCGGTTGCGCAAGAAGCGCTGACTGCTCTCACGCGAATTGCTTTGATCGTCAATCCGGGATGGTGCGCAAGCACCAGACCCGGAATCTCGAGATTCTCAGGTGCGCAATTGCGCACCATAGTTCGATGCTAACGCATCGCCCCGGAATGACAGCCACGCCGTCAATTCACCACTTCGTCGGCGTAGACGCCCCACAGCTGCTGCTGCTCGATCCAGCCGTCGAAACCCTTGCCTTCAATGTGGCACCAGTGCTCGTCGCATTTCTTGACCTGGGCGATGACGCCCACCTGCAGGCGCGCGGCGATCGCGCTCGAGCTGTCTGCGCGGTCGTAGAGCGTCGCAAGATCGTCCTTGTGCTTCATGGTGATGACCGCAGTGCGGCGTCCGGACAGCAGCGAGTGATAGACCCAGCCCTCGGCGCCTTCGGAATCGCGGACCCGGCGCCAGTTCTCGTATTCGGCGGTGATTTCGACCGGCAACCCTGCGCGGGTGTAGACCCAGGCGACGTCATTGTCCTTGGTCGGACCGGCCCTGACGTTGACGCGATCGGACTTCAGGCTGACATAGCGCGGAACGGGAAGGCCGCTGGTGGTGAGCGCGGTGTCCTTGGCGGTGTATCCGGTGCTGACAGAGGCCCCCAGCAGAAGTCCCGAAAGCACCGCGACCGAACCGACAAAACGCCCCAACGCCAACGCCATGACCCGTCTCCTGCCGAGCGCGTCCAACCCAAGAAGCAAGCGAGCTGAGACTTGACCCCGCGCCCGATCCCCAAAACTCCCCCGCCCCGTTCGCCCCTGGCCCTACCAAGCCCTTAAGGGTTTGCCGGAGTTCTTGTCTTGGCCCGGCCTTCTGCTAGAGAGGACGGAACACGTTCAACCAAGACGCGCCCGAAACCTCCAGACTGTTTCCAAGGGAGGCGAAAGGGAACCCAAGGAAACGCCGGGATCAAGCACCACGGCAGTGTCGAATACCCGGGTTAATGAGGACTAAACGGCCTCATGCGAGCAGAACATGTCGGTTAAGAAGAAGCCCCTCGTCGTTGTCACCCGCAAGCTGCCAGACTCGATCGAGACGCGCATGCGCGAGCTGTTCGACGCCAGGCTCAACCTCGACGATGCGCCGATGAGCGAGGAGCAGATCGCCGAAGCGGTGCGCACCGCCGATGTGCTGGTCCCGACGGTCACCGATGAGATTACCGAAGAGCTGCTCAGGCAGCCCGACTGCAAGCTCAAGATGATCGCCAATTTCGGCAACGGGGTCGATAACATCGACGTGGTGGCCGCGCATTCCCGCGGCATTACCGTCACCAACACGCCGAAGGTTTTGACGGAAGACACCGCCGACATGACCATGGCGCTGATCCTCGCCGTGCCGCGGCGCCTGATCGAGGGCACCTCGGTCCTCACCGAGGGCAGGAACTGGGCGGGCTGGTCACCGACCTGGATGCTCGGTCATCGCATCGGCGGCAAGCGCCTCGGCATCATCGGCATGGGCCGCATCGGCCAAGCCATCGCGCGCCGCGCGCGAGCCTTTGGCTTGCAGATCCACTACCACAACCGCCGCCCCGTCGCGCCCGTGATCGCCGAGGAGCTGGGGGCGACCTATTGGGAGAGCCTCGACCAGATGCTGGCGCGGATGGACATCATCTCGGTGAACTGTCCGCACACGCCGGCGACCTTCCATCTGCTCTCGGCGCGGCGATTGAAGCTGATCCGCAAGGACGCCTATATCGTCAACACCGCGCGCGGCGAGGTCATCGACGAAGACACCATGATCAAGCTGATCGAGGCCGGCGACATCGGCGGCGCGGGGCTGGACGTGTTCGAGAATGAGCCCGCCGTCAACCCGAAGCTGGTGCGGCTCGCCCGGCAGGGCAAGGTGACGCTGCTGCCGCATATGGGCTCGGCCACTATCGAAGGCCGCGTCGAGATGGGCGAGAAGGTGATCATCAACATCCGCACCTTCCTCGACAACCACAAGCCGCCGGACCGCGTGCTGCCTGGCATGCTGTAGATACAAAGTGGGGCTTGCCCAGTCCGGCACGGTATCTTCTTCGATGTCGGCCAAAGGCTCGGCAGAAGAAACTCATTCCGGAAAATTCGAGATCGCGCGTGAAGCTGCTACCACCACGGGCTTATGCCTATTCCATGCCA
>Ga0134125_10009108_pt1 | contig 11182 bp, 11 predicted proteins | sample KB31751_FD_96464 | JGI IMG/M metagenome (GOLD analysis project Ga0134125, IMG submission 96464) | Terrestrial soil microbial communities with excess Nitrogen fertilizer from Kellogg Biological Station, Michigan, USA - KB3-175-1 | ecosystem: Environmental > Terrestrial > Soil > Unclassified ...
GCAAAGGGCAATGGCTCGGTGTGTCCCTCAGCTTTATGCCACTGTTCTACGTACCATACCCGCTTCGGATCGTTGGGCCTGGGCGGCACCGTGGTCATCCTGTCCTCGGGATAGCGCGGCATGACGCCGAAGACTTTGTTGTCCACGAGGAAAGCCTTGTCCATGTAGATGGAGGGCAGAAATTCGAGATTGTAGCCGGCGCGTCCCACGAGGCTCGCGGGCAGCGGTTGGTCCAGGTTCAAGGTCACCCGGACTCCGCCCGGTTCGGCGGAAACGACAACGTGGTAGTCAAAGTGGTAGTCAGGGTAGGAGAGATCGGCGGTAAGGCGATCGTGTTCCTTGTCGGCCTGATGCGTTTTGATGGTGGGGATCGCGTCCCACTGCTCGGGCGTGGCCAACAATCGCAGGCTACCGTTGGTGGCGATGCGATTGCCGTGCAGAATAATCTGCATGCCTGCGTCTTTCTGGTCAAAGAAAACAGGACTGAATGCGCTGTCATAGAGCATGATGCTCACGCCGCGCGCATCGAGATAACCGTTATCCGTCACGTTCATCTGAAGATTCTGCGCCGCGCCGGATGCCGGGAAGGTAAGGAAGAGCAAAATCAGCGAGAAAGAGAATAAGAGCGTTTGCAATCGAGGAAACATCAGAAAACTCCGTAGGTATGAGTTATTAGTTCGGACTAAGAATCATATTCGGACGCCGGTACGCCCGCAAATGATCGGGGTAGATTTTGCACAAACATTTCCGCTGCGCCATAAAACAGCATGGCGCCATTCGCACATCAAGGAAGGCGACGTTATATAAACGAGTGAAAGTTAGTTGGTGCCGGGAGGCGGCGAACCGCAAACAAAGAAGGGCGACCTGATAGGCGATCAACTTATGAGTGACTAACGATACGTCCGTACCAACCGGATAAAAGGAGTTGGCGCAGCGAAGCGAGTTGTACCTGCTCCGCCGCGCGCATGGCATCTGCTCCTATTAGTGTCTTACCTCGCACTTGGGAGCAACGACGCGCTCTGCCTCGCCGGAAAGGGAAATTCCCGGATCGATGTTAACGTAATGCAGCTTGTTTCCTGACTGCGCCACGACAAATTGTGCGTGGATATCTGGTTGGCCAGGAAACGAGATCGTCTCAGTCCCCGTGCAATCCGGGTTCACGGTATAGCTGCCCGACCCTGTCCGCCAGCCCGTTGGAACGTTGCCGTTCACGCCAGAAGCATCGAGTGCCGTAAGATTTCCCCAGCCATCATAGGTCGTCTTGGTGACGCCGGTGAGAACCTGGCTAGAGCCATCAGGAAGGAAAATCCGGCCCTGCAGGGAATTGACCCAGGCACCCTTAATCGTCATGTTGGTGCAGCCGCTGGCATGGGCCGTCAAGGTTGACGATGCAGCCAGCGCGAGAATGAGCAGTAGTAGCGAAATGCGGGACTTCATTGATGCCTCCAAAAAATTGTGTTGATGAGCTCAAGCCTTGAACGCTCTCGACTGGAGGTGATCTCCGGTCTGGCTGCACAATCGCATGCGTCGCAGATGCGCACAATGGACGGCAGGTGAATCGGGGTGAACTGAAGGTGAACTGTTACAACTCTCATGGAATGAGATGGTTGGCGATGCATGAAATCTTTGAATGACACCGTCTCGACGGAAATGAGGTACACTTTCAACACTTCGTAGGAGGGCTAGTTGGCTACCCGCGGGTCTCTCCGGCGGTCGTCTGTTCGCTTTGCCCCGTTCCATGTAGATCTGAGCAGCGGTGAACTGTTTCGCTCTGGCGTGCGTGTGCCAATTCAGGACCAGCCACTTCAGTTGCTGCGGTTGCTTTTGGAGGCGGAAGGAAGAGTTGTCACTCGTGAGCAATTACGCATAGCCCTCTGGCCGCAAAACACGTTTGTGGACTTTGAGCATGCGGTTAACACCGCGGTGAAGAAGCTGCGGCAGGCACTCGAAGACTCCGCCGAACATCCCAAGTTTGTAGAAACTCTCCCCAGGATTGGCTACCGTTTTATCAATACCGTGGAATGGGTATGCGACGTCAGTGACAATAATCCGCTACCACGGGTTGTGGAAATCGCGCCGCCGGGACCCGAGACGGTCACGCAAAAACTTCCGCCAATAAGAGATGCGCTCAGCGGCGACAAAGAGCAAGCTCTCACCCCGCTACCTGACGATGCGGTAGCTCCGGAGACGCAGCGTGAACCGCGCGTTCGCCGCCCAGTGCTGCGTTACTCGATTTTGTTGGCTGGGACACTGCTTCTTGCAGGGGCGGCGTTCAGGACAGTTATCCGGGTTCCGAGCGCACCAAGAGTGCTGCGTTTCACGGCGCTGACAAATGACGGCCAAGGAAAAAATGGCGCGTTGGCTACCGACGGCTCTCGAATCTATTTCAACGAAACGCTGATCGACCAGCGCCCTATCATCGCCCAAGTTTCCGTTACAGGTGGAGAGGTTGTTCCCCTCTCGGTGCCGCTCAAGCGGCCTAGCATGCTTGATCTGTCGAGAGAAGGCACCGAGCTCCTAGTGGCAAATGAGGATGGCTTCGAGTCTTCCTCGCTTTGGGTGCAGCCGGTTGTGGGAGGATCACCTCGCCGCATCGGAACGGGCCCCATCACAGATGCGACGTTTGGCGCGGACGGAAAGAGCATCATCTACGGGAACGAACATGACGTGTACTCTGTGAACCAGGACGGTTCCTCCGGCAGAAAACTCTTTGCGGGTAGCAGTGTTCCGTTCCGCTTTCGATTTTCCCCGGATGGACGGACCTTCCGATTCAGCGAGTTTGATTACCTGTTCGATTCGATGACCATCATGGAGGCCGCCGCAGATGGGACGAAACTCCACAGGATGAATACAGGATGTTGCGGCGAATGGACTTCAGATGGCCGGTTTTTCATTTTTCAGAACAGGAGCGACCCCGCCGTCCTTAGGACCGATCTCTGGGCACGGCCCGAACAGGGACGCTTCAGATGGCGAAAGCGAGAGGGTAAGCCAATCCAGTTGACCGCTGGCCCTCTCAGCTTTATGTCTCCATTGCTCAGCAAGGATGGTAAGCAGATCTTCGCCATCGGCAAATCTGATCGTGCCGAAGTAATTCGTTATGACCCGCGCAGCCACCAGTTCGTACCCTATTTCTCCGGAATCTCCGCTGAGGGTCTGGCATTCTCAAGAGACGGGCAATGGGTTACCTACACATCCTACCCCGATGGCACTCTATGGCGGAGCAGAGTGGATGGAAGTGAGCGGCTGCAGCTGACCTTTCCTCCCTTACGAGTCCTTTTGCCACGTTGGTCGCCTGACGGCAAACAGATCGCCTTCAATGCCCGTCTTCACGACGCGCCCTTCAATCTCTACCTGATCTCGAGCGAAGGTGGCCAGGCGAAGCAGATACTCCCGAGCGAGCAAAATCTGGTTGATGCGAACTGGTCACCAGAAGGAAACTCGCTGGTTTTCGGCTCCGTTGATGTAAGGAACAAAGAACCGATTCAAACCATTGACCTCAGGTCGAAGCGTGTCTTCGCTTTACCTGGATCCAGCGGACTCTTTTCGCCCCGCTGGTCGCCGGACGGAAGGTACATTGCGGCGATAGCGAAGGAGCACCCCTTCAAGTTGATGCTCTTTGACTTCTCCACCCAGAAGTGGGTGGAGGCGTTCGGCTCTGAAATGGGCTATCCGAGCTGGTCACACGACGGTAAGTACATCTACTTTCAGAGCTGGCACGATCCGATCAAGCGCATTGGCGAGCGCATCGTTAGACTCCGTTTGAGCGACCGTAAGGTTGAAAACGTAGTTGATATCAAAGATATGGGACGCCTCCCCACTGGAACGATCGTGGACTGGCTTGGCCTTGCGCCCGACGACTCTCCTTTGCTCGCTCGCGATATCAGCACTTCGGAAATCTTTGCGCTCGATGTCGAATGGCCGTAGGATTTTCGAAATTTCGGAAACCGACATCACCATCCTCGAACAAGCCCGGACGAAGGCGTCCGGCAACTCCGGTCTTTAGAGTCTATGAATGAAAGGCGCCCCTTCTTAGAAGGGCGCCGAACCGCAAACATGTAAAAGTTGCAGGAGAAGTAATTACGCGACAACTCTGGTTCAGAAAATCAAATCCTCAATCCTGGACGGATTTGATCTGAACTCTTAAAGTTATGCCAGTTCCTTGGTGCCGGGAGGGGGGGTCGAACCCCCATGACCCGAAGGTCGGCGGATTTTGAGTCCGCTGCGTCTGCCAGTTCCGCCATCCCGGCGATGGATGGTTGAATTCGTGGAAAATTTAGCTTAATTGACCCCTTGCGGCTTTGCAACCGGACGCGCGACAGTCGCGTGTGGAACGGGACAGGCCGTTTACAGTTTTCCGCGCATTCCAGACTGCATCTCCAACTCCATCTTCGTATCCTTTCCTGCTTGAAAACGCGCGAGATGCGAGGCACGCTTTTTTCTTCGCTCGTACTAATCTCGTAAATCGGGGAAGGTGTGGCCTTCGTGCCCAATTCAGACACAACGCAAGCGCGAAGTCTAGTGTCCACTTTTCATTGAAATAAATTCCAACCCCACAGGATTTCCCCGCCATCTGAAATGTACGTCCTGTGGCAGCTTTAGCGTGGAGGAGTCAGATGTACCGATCTAGTAGTGCCCCCAATCGCTTCCAGGATGTTGAAACTATGATCCGCGGCCTTACCCAGGACCTTTGCATGGCTTTCAACACGGGAAATTATGATCAGGTCGCGGCACTGTTTTCGCCAGAGGGCGTCGCTATGATTCCGAATCGCCCAATTGCCCAAGGCACCAAGGCGATTGAGCAGGCGAGCCGCAGTCTCGGGGAAGCAGGGCTGGAGGACCTCCGCTTTGAAACGGAGCGGATAACTTATTCAGCAGATATCGCGGTCGAGACCGGACGCTACTCCTTAGTGCGAAGGCTAGGCAACGGTACGGTGCTGGCTGATCGGGGTAAGTACGTTCACACTTGGCGTCGTCTAGGGGCATGGCTCATTACGGCCGATTGTTGGAACAGCGACCTCCCAGCGGCGCGCTGACAGCGGAAAGAACCGTAACTGAGTTGTCAATGATGACGGAAGGATCGCCAGGACTTTTCTGATGATTCGAATTTCGTCAGCCGAGGCGATTCCCCACCATGTTTTGCACAGCCGATTGTTAAGGTATCCCGAAGAATTGACCTGCCGCAGACAATTCAATGACAAATCTTCGCTACTTGACGCCTAGCGTTGCTGTTTAGTACCGCGATTCGTTCTGATCGAATTCTTCGTCTGAACCGCGGCAATCCCAGTGGCTGTGTCCAGCCTGATATCAAAGCGAGGTAAATTTTATGTCGAGGCAATTAACACCCTCCCGGTGGGGGTGGGTAGCGGCATTTGCACTGCTCATCTTTACCACTTCCGCTTTCGCGCAGCACTTCACCCGAACCGACCTTACCGCCGACGCGGCCAGCACGTCCATGACGGCGAAAAACACTGACGGCAATTTGGTAAATCCCTGGGGTCTGTCGCGCAGCTCCGGGTCACCGTGGTGGGCCGCCGATAACGGTACCGGCCAAGCCACGCTATACAACGGAGCGGGCGTGCCCCAGGCCTTGGTAGTAAAAATTCCTCTCCCAAAAAATGGAACGGGGACCGCAGCGCCAACCGGCACAGTATTCAACTACAGTGCCGGATTCCCGGTCAATGGGTCAAAAGCGATATTCATGTTCGTGACTGAAGACGGAACGATCTCCGGATGGAACGGGGGAACCAACGCCGTACTGGAGAAAGATCGTTCAGGAAGAGCTGTCTATAAAGGATGTACTCTGGCGACGACGGGCGCGGGCACATTCCTTTACGCAGCCAACTTCAAGACAGGCCAGATAGATGTATTCGATTCGTCCTGGAATCAAGTGCACTTGAATTGGTGGGCATTCCGCGATCCCAGGGTTCCTTTCGGCTATGCACCATTCAATATTCAAAACGTGGGCGGAAACCTGGTAGTGACTTTTGCCAAGCAGAAAAGAGGATCCAATGACGAAGCGGATGGAGCGGGATTGGGCTTCGTTTCTATCTTCGACCCCCATGGACGGCTGGTGCAGCGCCTGGAGCACGGGTGGTTTTTGAATGCGCCCTGGGGAGTGGTACTGACTCCTTCTGACTTCGGCGCATTCAGTCACCGTCTGCTGATTGGCAACTTTGGAGATGGAACCATTCACGCCTTTGATTTGATGACCGGAAGATTCGAAGGAACCGTCGAGGATTCGACCAGCCAGCCTCTAACTATTCACGGGCTGTGGTCGCTCAGCTTCGGGAACGATGCAACGGCTGGGCAAGCCAACACACTGTATTTCACCGCCGGACCAAACGACGAGGCGAATGGAATATTGGGGACCATCACTCCCGTCTCCGCCGAACAACGCGGGAACAATGAGTAGCGGTCAGTTTTTTCCTTCGCAAATGCCGGGAGAATACCTCCCGGCTTTTTGTGCCCAAACTATCAAAAAAATGCGTGGTTCCGGTGGATTGTTTGCCAACCGGAACCACGCGTTGGGGAGGGCAATGCGGTGAAATTATCCTCGCCTAAAAAATAACATTCACGGCGATGCTAATGCCGGGATGAACGGGATTGAAGAGGTAGTAACCGTCGTCCACGTAGTCAATGTAGCAATCGTCGTCGTAAGACCAGTCTGCGGGCCAGGGCTGCACGAATTCAAACCAATATCCGCTGTACTGGAAGCGCGGCTGGTTGTCCACGATCACGGGGTGGCCAACATGGAAGTGGTGCTCGCGACCGAAGTGTGCGCGGAATTTGTCATCCGGTATCCGTTCACGACGCGACGCCTGTTGATAATGAGCCTGGTCATCATGTGACCGACGGTCCTGATCCTGCCGAGCCTGCTGCTGCTCGTCTTGCTGCTGGCGTGCCTGCTGCTGACGGGCCTTGTCCTGGTCCTTCTGCTGCTTTTGCTGCTCTTTCTGAGCTTGCTTGGCCTGGTCCTGTTCGCGCTTTTGATTTTCCTGTGCCTGTTTGTCCTGTCCGTGTCGAGCCTCGTCTTGCCGGGCCTGGTCTTGCTGGTGCTTGGCCTGGTCTTGCTGGTTCTTGGCTCGATCTTTCGCTTGCCCTTGCTGGGCCTTCTGCTGGTCTTTCATTTGCTGATCTCGTGCATGCCGGTCTTGGTCTTGCGCGTGTTCAGCGGGTTTAGCTTCTTTTTGGGGCTTGGCTTCTTGGTGTTCGGCTGGTTTAGCATCGTCCTGGTGGGCATCCTGCTGGGCGGCGGCCGGAACCGTTACGGCGAAAAGTGTTAGCAGAAGGGCGGTAACGAGGGTTGCGAGTGTTTTCAAAGTACCTCCTGGATTTGCACCGCTGGGTTGAACCGCTTGTTTGCGGTTGCGCTGCGGTTTTTCACAACGGAATTGTCAGTCCTTGTTGCATTCCAGTACCGTAGATGGCGCGACGAAACCGCGGGATGTCGCCAATGGCCGGATTCGAAACCGTATTTGGCGGGGTTTTTGAAGGGAGGGCCGAAAGACTTTGTTGCGCATGGGGTAAGAACGTACAGCGATCACTGTAGGCGGTCCCGGACGAACCGACTGGTGAGAAAGGATTTCGAGACGAATTTTTGACACTTTTTTGTGTCTCAAGACTCTATGATGACTGAGCGGCTTTTTAAGGAGGAAACATGCGGTGGTGGATTATCGCGGTTGTTTTAGTTGTCGTTACTGGATTCGCGTGGCACATGGCGCAGGCGGGACCGGCGCCTGAAGTAGGAACCATGGCTCCTGATTTTGCACTTCCTTCGCAGGACAGTCCCAGCGTCAGCCTGAAAGATTTTCGCGGAAAGTGGGTGGTGCTGTATTTCTATCCAAAAGACATGACCACCGGCTGCACCATTGAAGCGCACAACTTCCAGCGCGATCAGGCGGAGTACGCGAAAAGGAATGCGGTGGTGTTGGGCGTGAGCGTGGACAGCGTCGACTCGCACAAGCAGTTCTGCGCTAAGGAAGGACTGAATTTCAAGCTCCTTTCCGATTCAACACACAAAGTCGCGGGAGAGTATGGATCGCTCATGAATTTTGGAGTGACCGAAATCGCCGCGCGGCATACCTTTATCATTGATCCGCAAGGCAAGATTGACCGTTCTTATATGACGGTGGATCCAAACAAACACAGCGCGGAAGTTCTTTCGGAACTCGACCAGCTGCAGAAGAGCACCCAGGCCATGAACCGCCAGTAGTTTCGCTGCTCGAGTCCACAACCGGCGTGGATGAGAAGGCCGCTTGCCGGTACCCGTCAGGCGGCCTGATTTTTTACTTCCTCTTCTTCCGCCTCAATGGCAATGCGTTCATGTTTGATGTCGAGCCGCAGGCGGTTGTAAATGTTCATGTAAATGTTCGCCACCCAAACCAGGGCGAACAAAGAAAGCAAATAACCTCGCCAATCCGGATAGAGCAGTTTGTAACGCGTGATCAGCAGGAAACCGAGGGTAACGTAGTGGCTAAGGCAGTACTCGCAGGTAAAAACGTAAAAGAATTTACGGGACGGTAACGAGCGGCACCGCTCAGCCCTGCGCCGGCAATATTCGCGGGGTTCGCGAAAAATTTCCTCATGGGTCACGGTGCAGGCCACGCAGGCTACGGGGATTGCGAGCACGAAAAGCCAAGCAATCTGCAATGAAATCGGGTTCATCGCAGCTTCGATGCAAAAGATTGCACTCTGGGTTTGAGAAGAAAGGTTGCCCGGGAGTTTGGGCAAAACGGGTCTTGTTCCAAAATCCGAACAAAACCTAGTTTCTCAACGAGCACATGCTGATTGCATGTAAAAACGACGCACGGCTAGCGGGTCTTTCAGAAATCCTAACGCCCCCCTCAAGCGAAAGAGAAAGACCCGCCTTTTTTACCTTCCTTAAGGTTTTCCCTTTGCTCGAATTGACGTTCAGATTGCCGGATAAGCCCCGAAAGCGAGCCTAGCCCGAAACTTCATAGTCGCAAGCTTCGCGGCACGCCTGGCAATAGTAGAGGCCGTCGGTGCAAAGGCGAGCGTCAACCTGCCCCTGGCAAAAGCAGCAGAACTTTTCGCATTCACACTTTTCCTCGACCATTTCGCACTGCGCGCAAAGGGCTTTCTTCTTTGTGGTGGTGGACATGGGCTGACTTTAGCGCAGCCGTAAATGCCGGGAAAGTGCCGATGGTAACCAGGACGGGAAGCTTTTGCGATGAAAGGTCTGACGTGGGGAAAGCTGGATCAGTGAAGTTTTTCACGATAAAAAGCAATGAGATCCAGACTTGGCGGGGTGCGGCCGAGGGCCCGCAAAAATCCCGAAACCTGCCCGCGATGGTGGGTAGCATGGTTCACAACATGAAGCACTACCTGCCACGTTGGTTGTGTCCAGGGATTCCCTTTCAAGTCCTGATAGGAAAGGATGCTTTGCGCGGAGTGATCGGTCAAATCCGCAGCCCACTGGATCCAAGCCGCATGAAGCCCCGGCCATTGTTCCTGCAAGACTGCAAGATTTTTCTCCTCAGGCAAAATAAATGCTGACGGCGGCCGCTGCTTGATTCGTCCCAGCCAGACACGATCCGCGGCAAAAATGTGTGCGAGCGTCCCGACAATGCTGCGGTCCGCAGTCTTGAAGTCGTGCGCAAGCTCCCGCTCGGAAAGCTCTTCAGCGGCAGAGAGTAGCCGCGCGCTCGCCCAAACCGTGTAGGCCAAATGTTCCTGTAAAGCGAGCGCTGACATCGCAAAAACGGGCATAACTTTTGAATGGCTTTGAGAAATTTTGGCTGCCGTGAGAATTATGCGCGAATGGATTTGGCGGAACAAGTACCGGCGAGTGACGTCCGAAAGAGCCGCATGTAACGCAAAGTCTGCATTTTGACAGCAACCAACCCCACTGTTAACATCGTAGTTCGACTGCGCGTTTTGCTTCGCAGTTTGCTGGTTCTTCTTGCTGATCTCTTCGTCCCCGTCGTCTAGCCTGGCCTAGGACATCGCCCTTTCACGGCGGTAACACGGGTTCAAATCCCGTCGGGGACGCCAACTAAATCAAACACTTACAAAATTGACCTCTCCCGCGGTACGTTGAGTCAAGTTCAGCAGCAGTTTTTCGTGCGCTGTCCGCTTTTCCAGCGCTACTGCTTCGTCATACACGTTCATCATTTTTGGAGACGCCCAGCGCAACAATCCCTGCACAACTTGGGGCGAAGGCGTGTCGGGATGATGCACGCGGCACGAAAGATCGGCGCAGACTTTGACGATCTCGCCACGTCTTCCCCCGTCCATGACCATCGCTTCGGCCATCTTGTCGCACGGTTTGCAATACGCGGCTTGCGAACCATTGCCTTGCTTTGGACTTGCGCAATTCGATTTCCAGATATTTATTTCTTCCGAGGGGCACACCCTCGCGAGTGTTCCACGCAGAGGAAATCTGTAGGAGTTTCGGTTTTGCTTCGAGGATCTTCGCCACATGCGCGTCGATCTTGGAGCGAAAGCATGGTGGGTCGGTGCAGGAGTCCTTGCGGACTTCGGCAAAGAGCAGTCTGTGAAAACCCGTACGCTTGGGACAACTGGCGCAGGAACCTGCCGCCGCCACTAGCGTTTCATCCTGTTGTCGAATGGAGCAGAGGCGAGTTGCAGCAGGATGTTGGCCTCAATCCACGCTGCAAGTTCCCGCACCGGAATCAAGATCTGCTGGTTGCCTTCACTCGTCCACATGCTGCGAAAGGCGGCATTGAACGCTTCCTGGATGCTGGGATAGAGAAAGTTGAGCGATCCACAGCTCTCGAGCACGGATTCGACGAGTTCGTCGAAGATCAGTGCGAGCGCTTCTATGCGGAGACGATGGGGCGACCATCGTTGACGCAGCACCATTTCTTTCGGCGTGATTTCCCGAGCGTCAGCAATGCGCGTGCTTCAGGTAATGGATGACGTCTCGTATCTTCTTTTCGTTCCCGAAGCTAAAGGCAAAAATCTGTCCGGCTCTTTGGGACGTTGTTTGCTTCCACTGCGAGTAGCCGAGTTTTAATGGATATATAAACAACATTCATTTGGAGAATCGAAGTCCTGCTAAAATGAGTCTTTTAGTGTGGAATCTCCGTAAACTCAATCTTCAAAAATGGAAGTCTAACCTGATCCCTTTTACTGCAGGCAGGGAAGGAACAAAATCGCGATCGGTTGTTGGGCGCCAAAAATGGCTACTACTCTAAAA
>Ga0134125_10009109_pt1 | contig 11182 bp, 7 predicted proteins | sample KB31751_FD_96464 | JGI IMG/M metagenome (GOLD analysis project Ga0134125, IMG submission 96464) | Terrestrial soil microbial communities with excess Nitrogen fertilizer from Kellogg Biological Station, Michigan, USA - KB3-175-1 | ecosystem: Environmental > Terrestrial > Soil > Unclassified ...
AGGCCCTGTTCGACTACGCGCGCAACGGCGGCAACGTCGTCGTGCAGTACCAGACCACCGAGTTCACCGGCGCCGACGCTCCTTATCCGTTGAGCCTTGGCAGCAACGAAAAGGTCGTTGATGAAACAACCCCCGTGCAACTGCTGGCTCCAACCAACCCACTGCTCACGACACCCAACCGCATCACACCGGGCGACTTCAACGGCTGGGTCGAGGAGCGCGGACATGGCTTCCTCAGCAACTGGGACCAGCACTACACCGCCCTCACCGAAACCCACGATCCCGGCGGCCCCGAAACCCAGCCCCAGGCGCCGCAGCGCGGAGGCCTCATCACCACACCGCTCGGCAAAGGCCGCTGGACGTACTGCGCTTTCGCGCTCTATCGCCAACTCCCCGAAGCCGTTCCCGGCGCTTATCGGCTGTTTGTGAATCTGCTGAATCCCTAGTCGGGCACTTACGGCCCTTGTTTCGCAGCAAGGGTCATCCCCGGGAGAGCCTTTAACGCAAAGTACGCAAAGGAAAAGCGCCAGGTTTCGCCACGGCAGCCGTGGCGAAACTTGGCTCCCTTCGCGTCCTTTGCGTTAAGGCCTCTGCTTGTTCTTACGCCTGCAGAACGTCAGACGTCGGCCAAACAAAACGGCCTCCCGCGAAGGAGGCCGTTCCATTTACCGCGCCCGCTTTTACTTCCTGCGGGGCGCTGCGTGGTGTACGGGTGCTGCCGGCTTTTTGACGACCGGCTTCTTCTTCTCGACAACTGCTCCGTCGGTCATGGTGATCATCAGCGGAGTCTGCGTGTACGAGTCATACGTACCGGAGAGAGTGATCTTGTCTTTCGCTGCCGGAATGGTCTTCAACGGTTCCTTCATGTTGAACGTGAAGTCCGCCTTCCCGCTCAGCACCGCATCGTCGGACACGGCAACCTGCACCTGGTCCGCAGTTGCCGCAACGACGGTGACATCCGGCAGTTCAACCGACTTGCCCTTGATGGTGTCGAAGACCCTGTCGGCATCCGACGGCCGGGCGTCGACAGCCGGCTTTCCATCCGTGGCAGGCACTGCGGCAGCCGCAGGACGGCCATTCTGGATGACGTACTCCTTGTCTGAAAGCGCAAGCGCTGCCAGATCAGGGGTTGTCGCAATCAGGTTCGCCACAATGTCCGCGGGTGTCGGAGCCGGAGTAACGCTGCCGGAAAACGATGCCGGAGGCACAATATTGTCCTTCGCTACCGCGATCACCGCGTCATAACCGTCTGCCTTGCCGTGGTACTTGGTATAGCAATAGGTGCCCAGCTTGGTGAACGTCGTCTTAAACGGTTCCGGCGCATACGCCAGCGCGCGTCCAGCGTAGTACGCACAGTTCAGATAGTCGGGCGGTTTCGACGTATAGTACGACGAAGCCAGATAGTACGTATCCATCAATATCGGTCCAGGAGCCGTGGTCGCCGCGAGCGGAGCGGAAGTCAACTCCGACTTGTACGCTGCAATCGCGCCCGCGTTGTCCCCTTTTTGGAGGTCGGCGGCGCCAATCGCACCATAGAAGATCGGGTAGCCCTTTTGCTTCAGAGTGGTCCAGTCCGCGTCGCTCGTCTCCTTCGGCTTCGTTGCAGCCAGTCCTTTGGTTGCATAGCTCGCGGCCAAATCGAGCCCCGCCTGCTTCGCCGTCGCATCCGTCAATGAAGTGGCGGCGCTATTGCGCAACGTCGTCTCAAACACCAGCGCGTAGAAGTTGGCCGGATCAATCGCCAGCAGACGATCCGCTGCATCCAATGTTTTCGCGTTATCCGGGCCCTGGCTGTAGGCGTTCAGCATCTGCTGCAACGCGTCCTGCTTCACAGCCGAGTTCGGATAAGCCTTCAGATACGCTTCCCACGCCGCAGCCTGGGCTGCCGGTGTGGTCTGCGTTTTGGCGTTGTTGTAGGCCGCGTACTCCTCCTGCGACATCGTCGTTGTAACCTGGCCCGATGCTGCTGTGGCCTGGCCTGTTGGCTGCGAAAAACCGGGTTGCGCCAAAAGCCCGGCGCCGGCTACAGCCAGCAGAGAAGCTAGTACGACCTTCTTCATAGAAAACACTCCTCGGGAGGACTCAAGTGATAGAAATGCCGCGGAATTCGCGGGTGACCAGCTCCCGCACGGAAACGGGAGCTTTAAGGTGATGATGCGGATTATAGAAACGCTGTTGCTCTGTGGCAAGTTACGGTCGCTAGACGACTTTCGATTCCCTCACAGAGGCGGCTTCTCGACAACCCAATACGCTTCCATCCAGTGCGTGCTTCTCCACTCTGCCATGGACGTGGATTCCACCAAAAAGTACCACACCTCCCAATATCTTGCGTTAGGGACGCCTTATCCACAACATCTAGCGTGAGCATGTTGATTCTGGCTCTTCCGCGACGCTACGATTCCATCAGGCGTCGCGCTCGCGAAGCCGCATATTCGCAGTCGAACCAATTGTAGGGGTGTCCCGTTGCTCAAGCTTCGCAAAGTTCAGATTCTCGGCTTCAAATCGTTCTGCGATCGCACCGAAGTGCAGCTCGCCGGCCAGGGTATCGCCGCCATCGTCGGTCCGAACGGCTGTGGCAAGTCCAATATCTCCGACGCCATCACCTGGGTCCTCGGCGAGCAATCCGCCAAAACTCTGCGCGGCATCAAGATGGAAGACGTCATCTTCGCGGGCACACGCGACCGCAAGGCCACCGGCATGGCCGAAGTTTCGCTTACGCTGGTCGATCCCGAAGTCTACGACGATGCCGGCCACGGCCCTGAACTCGTAATTGACGGACGCAACGTGAAAGAAATCGCGGGCGACTGGGACGAAACCGCCGCCCGCCGCGAGGCCGCGGAAGAAACCGAAGAAGCCGTTGCCGAAGCCCAGCCCGGCGCGACCTACGAAGCCCCCGGCGGCAAGAAGCGCAAAGTCCTTCACGAGCACTCCACGCCTGAAGAAATCGCGGCCGCAGCCGAAGCCATCGACGAAGACGAAGAAGAGCGCGGAGGCCATCCGAACCACGATGGTCCGGCCGACGCGACACTCGCAGCCGATCCCAACAACGTTGTCTTAAAAATTCGCCGCCGCAAGTTCGGTCGCGCTCCTGTGCGCGCCGGCGAAATCACGATCACACGCCGCCTCTTCCGCACCGGCGACTCGGAGTACCTGCTCAACGGAAAGATCTGCCGCCTCCGCGACATCCAGGACATCTTCATGGGCACCGGCCTCGGTGGCGAAACCTACGCCATCATCGGCCAGGAGCGCATCGGGCAACTGCTCTCGTCCAAGCCCCTCGACCGTCGCAGCATCATCGAGGAAGCCGCCGGCATCACTCGCTTCAAAACGAAAAAGCGTCTCGCCGAACTCCGTCTCGAGTCCGCGAAACAAAATCTCTCGCGCGTCAACGACATCTTCGAAGAAGTCACCAAGCAGATGATGACGCTCAAACGCCAGGCCGCCAAGGCCGAGCGTTACGGTGCACTTCGCGATGAGCTGCGCGGCAAGCTTCGCGTCGTCCTCGCCAGCCGTCTCGCACAAATGGACGCAGAACAGCAGTCCATCTCCGCCGAGATCCATCGCCTCGCCGCGCAGATCGACGAACAGGCCGCAGCCCTCGAGCTGATGGACACCGAGCACTCCACCGGTGTCGCCAAAGGCTACGAGCTCGACCAGCAGATCCGCGAAACCGCCGCACGCGCCAACCAGAGCGCCGTCGAACTCGAACGCATCGCCGCCCGCACTGCCTCCAACGCCGACCGCGTCGCCGACCTCACGCAGCGTCTGGCAACGGGCGAAGAAGAGATAGGGCAAGCAAGGACGCAACTCGAAACTCTCGCCGGAGAGCGCGAGCAACACCGCAGCTTCCTCGAAAACGCCACGTCGGAAGCCGAAGGCTCACGCGCCAACGCGCAGCAGCAGCAGCAGGCCGCGCAGGAAGCCTTCCGCGCCGTCAGCGCCGCAGAACAGAAGACAGAAGAACAGCGCCGCAGCGCCATGCACATCATGCAGCGCGCCGCACAGGCCAGCAATGAAGAAGCGCAGGCCGGGGCGGCGCTCGCCGGCCTCGAACGCGAAAACGAACGCCTCGCGTCCGAGTCTGCAGTAGCCCGCACAGAACTCGAAGCGCTCGGCCTCCAGCGCACGCAGATCAAGATGTCGTTCGAAGGCGTCACCGAGCGCCTGCAACGGCTCGAAGCCGAGATCAACGAGCTGCGTCAATCGATGGACGCGCGCCGCGCCGAAGAGACGCAGTCCAAGCGCCGCGGTGACGAACTGCGTGGCCAGCTCGCCACACTGCTGGGCCGTCGCGGCTCGCTCGAAGCACTGATCCGCGAGCACAGCTACTCCACCGACACCGTCCGCAATATCTTCAAGGTCAACGCTCAACGCGCCAACAGCCCGCAGGGCAATGCGCTCGGCGCCGTTGGCACACTCGCCGACTTCCTTGAAGTCGAGGGCAAATACGAGAGCGTCGTTGACGAATTCCTGCGCGACGAGCTCAACTACATCGTCGTCAAAAGCTGGGACGCCGCCGACGCCGGCATGGCCATGCTGCAATCCGACGTTTCCGGCCGCGCCACCTTCCTCGTCCACGGCGACGGCAGCGAAGTGGTTGCATCATCCGGGACGCATGAGTCGATGCCAGCACCTGAAGGCGCCATTCCGCTCCGCGACTGCATTCGCGTGCTCAACGGCTTCGGTGATTCCCTCACCTCGATCCTGCCGAAACTTCGCGACGGCTACGTCACATCCGACCCCGCCACTGCTCGCGCTCTCGCGCAGCAATACCCGCAGGCTTTCTTCCTCTCTCCCACTGGCGAAACGTTCCACAACGTCACCGTCACCGGCGGCAAGCCGCGCGAGCAAGGCCCGCTGGCGCTCAAGCGTGAACTCAACGAAGTCCAGCAGAAGATCGCGGGGGTCGAAGCCGAGCTCTCTAAAACGGACCTCGCCACCCTGGCCCTGCAGCATGAGATCACGACTCTCACCGCGACTCTCGATGGCAAGAACCACGAGCGCCGCGACGCCGAGCGTGAGTCCGCCAACTCCGGCGCCGCGCTCCGCCAGATGGAAGCCGAGACCGCGCGCATCGAGCGCCGCATCCAGGAGTGGCAGGGCGCCGCCGACCGCAACCAGGCCGCGCGCACGCAGAAACAGGAGCTGATCGCCCGCAAGCAACAGGAAGCCGCACAGCACGAGGCGCAGCGCACGGAAATCGAAGGTCAGATCGCCGAGCTCAACTCGCAGATCGGCACTCTCCGCGCCAATCGCGAAGAGCTTCAACAGGCCGCTGCCGCTGCAGCAGCAGCGCTTGCAGGCCTCGAAGAGCGCCGCCGCAATGCCAACGCCAACTTCGAACAGACAGCGCGTCTCTACGCCGGTCAGGAACAACGTATCGCCCAGCTTTCGCAACAGCTCGCGACTGCCGCCAGCGAACGCCAGCGCCGCGAAGAAGAGACAGCTCAGCTTGCCACCCAGCATGAGCAGCTCACCGAGCTCCGCGCACAAGCGACCGCCGAAGGCGCCGCGCTTTCCGCACAGGCCACCGCACTGCGCACGCAGATGACGGAACTCGACGCCAGACTCCGCACGCTGCGCCATGAGACAGAAGACCTGCGCGAAACCCGCGCTCAGCTCTCGGCCCGCGCTGCCAAGCTCACCTCCGATGTCGAGCACATGGAGCAGACCTGCATCAACGACCTCAGCGTCGAACCCGCAACTCTCCGCGAAGATGCGACCATTCAACGCATCGAGGCCGAGGCTCTTGTCACCGAAGAAGAGTCCGCCCGCGCGCTGAAGCAGCGTCTCGAAGCCATGGGCCCGGTCAACATGATGGCGCTCGAGGAATACACCGAAACAGCCCAGCGCCACACCTTCCTCGAAACCCAGCGCAAAGACCTGATCGACTCCATCGAAAACACGCAGGCCTCGATCAAGGAAATCGACGAAGTCTCGCGCGAGAAATTCGACCAGGCCTTCAAGGTCATCAACGACAACTTCAGCACGACGTTCACCAAACTCTTCGGCGGCGGCCAGGCCTTTATGCGCCTCACCGACGAGGTCAATACAGCGGAGTCCGGCATCGACATCGTCGCTTCGCCTCCGGGCAAGAAACTGCAAAATGTTCTGCTGCTTTCGGGCGGAGAGAAAGCCCTTACCGCGCTTTCTCTGCTGGTCGGCATCTTCCAGTTCCAGCCGGCGCCGTTCTGCATCCTCGACGAAGTCGACGCTCCGCTGGACGACACCAACGTCGGCCGCTTCGCCCGCCTCATCGCGGACATGGCGCAGACCACGCAGTTCGTCGTCATCACCCACTCCAAACGCACTATGGAGCAGGCCGACGTGATGTACGGCGTCACAATGCAGGAGCCGGGCGTGTCGAAGATCGTCAGCGTCTCTCTCGGCGGACGCAGCGTAGGCAGAGAGTCCAGCGCAGCGGCGTAACCATGAAGCACTACCGATTCGAAGCCGCCATCCAGCGCAGCACAGGCTGGGGCGGCTTCGTCTTTTTCCCGCATGATACTCAGAGCGAATACGGCATCAAGGGTCGCGTGCCAGTGAAAGCGCGATTCGGCGGAATTCCCTATACCGGATCGCTGATGCCGCGCGGAGAGGCGTTTCACCTGTTGGCTGTTCCCCAGGCAATCATGAAGCAACTCAACAAGAAGCCCGGCGACCTCCTCCAGGTCGAGCTCTGGCGAGACAACGAGCCGCGAACGGTCGAGCTACCTGAAGAGTTCCTAAGACTGCTGCGCAAGGAAAAGCTGCTGGCAGGATTTGAAAAGCTCACCGTCACCCGCCGCAAGGAATACCGCAACTGGATCGTCTCGGCGAAGCGGGAGGAGACGCGGCAACGACGTCTGACCAAGGCAGTGGAAACGCTTCGATCCGAAATACAAGGCCGCATCTGAAGGTGAGTGACCCATCTTGCAGCACCACAAATCCGGGTGGCCCATCCTTTCGCGGCACTATGCGAAAGGGTGGGGTATCGTTTGCGGTAGCAAACGACCGTCTTCCCCAACCAGGCCCATAGCCACTACAAGCCAAGGACGGTCGCTCCGCGATACCCCACCCTTTGCCAAAAGCGCAAAGGATGGGCCACCCGCTTCGGTATCGCGACTGGGTTCCGCATCACCATCAAACCCAGATGTCACCGCAAAGCTATTGCGCCGCATCACCCCCCGCGCGATGATGCGAGAGTGCGCTCAACTGCCACAACCCGGCTTGCGATACCGGCCATCTGCGTGCTCGCGCTCGTCGCTTGCAACAACCCACCACTCCAGCCGGACCGTCCCCACCTCGTCTCCGGCGTTCGGATGGAAGACGTCCACTTCCACAGTGCTGCTCTGGACCGCGATATGGTCTATCGCGTCATGCTCCCAGACCCGCTCCCGGGTAATGAAAAACTCCCGGTGGTCTGGCTGCTTCATGGTGCGGGTTCCACATATCGCGACTGGTCGAACGGATCAAACGTTGCCGAGCTCGCAACCCACGGCCTGATGCTCGTCATGCCCGACGCGGGTAATTCGTACTACGTCAACTCCGCATCGAACAAGAAAGCTCGCGACGAAGATTACCTCATCGACGACGTCATCCCCGATGTGCGCCGCCGCTTCCCTGCTTCAAGCGAGCGCGATCAAAATGCCATCGTAGGCATCTCGCGCGGCGGTTTCGGAGCGGCCGTCATCGCGCTAAGACATCCGCAACTCTTCAGCTTCGCCGCCGGCATGAGTTCCGCGATCGACATGGCTGAACGGTCTTTCCGCTGGCGTGCTCCTTCAGCCTCCTTCGGCATTCGCGACACCTTCGGTCCGATGGGCAGCGAAACGAGAAAAACGAGCGACCCATACAAGCTCATCGCAAGTCTCCAGCAGCCCGCGCCTTACTTCTACCTGACGTGCGGCCAGCAGGAGTCGTTGCTCGAACCAAATCAACGTTTCGCCGCTCGACTAAAGCAGCTCGGCCTTCCCTCTGAATTTCACGCCGAACCCGGCGGACACAATTGGGACCAATGGAACCGTCAACTGCCTGGCCTCGAAACCAGCCTGCTGCAGCATCTCCGCCTCGTGCAACAGAAAGCCGCCCACGCATGAACCCCCTTGATTGGCTCCTCATCGCGCTCCTCGCCTACTCCGTCATCAAAGCCTTCCTGCAAGGGTTTTTCCGCGAAGCCTTCGCGCTCGGCGGCCTGGTCGTTGGCCTGCTTCTCGCGAGTTGGGGCTACGAGAGCGCCTCACTGCATCTCACCGGACTCATCGCATCGCCGCCGATCGCGCAGTTCGTCGCCTTCCTCACGATCCTTGCGATAACGATGGTCGTTTTCTCGATCGCCGGCAAGCTGCTGCGCAAGACGGCATCGGCCATCGGTCTCGGTCTGCTTGACCGCCTGGGCGGTGCTGTGTTCGGATTTGTTCGCGGATGTCTTTTAGGTGTCGCACTGCTGATGGCCTTCACTGCGTTTCTTCCCACCGCACCCTGGATTCGCAACTCAAAAATGGCGCCGTATTTTCTTCAGGGCGGACATGCTGTATCCTTCCTCGTACCGGAAGACTTGAAACAAAAGCTGCGCGACGGAGCCGTAGCCCTCAAGCACACCACACCCGATTGGATCAAACCGGGTCATTCGTAGCACACTGATGACAAGACGTACACGGGACACTGCAACTGCCACACTGTAGAACTTCAGCTTCAAAGGAACCGCGCCAACGTGAAACGCGAACTAGACAACCTCGTCTTCCAAATGCACGCCGCCGGCGTCCCCTATGCCGATGCAGTGCGTGAGTTCAAAAAGCGTTTCATCACAGAAGTGCTCGCCCGCCATCGCGGCAACCAGTGCAAGGCAGCCGAAGAACTCGGCATGCATCGCAACACCCTCAGCCGCACGCTTGCCGAGCTCGACATGAATACCGCGCAGATCAAGCGCGGCCTGCGCCGTCCGCCCCGCTCCGTGCGACCGGGGTTGCAGGTTGTCGCCAGCAACGGACGGTAGAGCAAGATTCTAAGGGCTGAAAGCCCGACAAATAGATTCCCGCCAAGCCATCGACTCGCGTCCCGGCGCCATAGTTCCTTGCATTATGTATCGGGCTTCAACCCTCGCCTTTGTGATGGCCTCTTACCCAGCCCTTCGGGCTGGGCTGGTATGTTGTCGGGCCGTTGGCCTCAGTTTTGTGCAGGCACATGCAGCATTCAACTACTCAGCATCGCGCAATTTGTTCTAATGGACATAACGCACGAAAGCTTTCCTACGCCCCGTTCGTCTAAACCGCAGACCATGCCCCGCTCTCTTCATCGCCGCCTGCTTCTCCGCATGTTTCGTGTTGCGGGCTTAGCGACGTTCGCGCTGGCATGCATCGCACACGCGCAGGAAGCGCCGGCAACGCCTGTGCCGGATGCAAAGCCTGCCATCTCCGGCCACAAGTCCCGCGCCGCCGACGACGCCTACCTTCAGGGTGCACGCCAGCTCGCGCACAATGACCCCGCCGCCGCTGAGCAAAGCTTCGGCCGTGCCCTGACCCTCGATCCCAGCAAGCAGGAGTACGCCCTCTCGCTGGCCCTCGCAAAGGAACATCACGTCACCGCACTCATCCAGCAGGCGACCAAAGAGCGCCTGCTGGGACACACCGAAGAAGCCACCAAACTCTTCGCCGAAGCCAGGAAACTCGATCCCAACAACGCCATCGTCACGCAGCACTTCGACCAGAGCGCGCTCGCGGAAGACGCCGCCCCCGGCCTCACCACGGCCAGCGACGAGATCGCAAAACTCGGCGGCCCCATCCACCTGAAGCCATCGCCGGACACCCGCAGCTTCCACAGCCGCGGCGACCAGCAGCAGGTCTTCCGCGAGGTCTACAGCGCCTTCGGCATTAAGCCCACATTCGATTCTTCCATCACCAATCAGAACCTCCGTTTCGACCTCGAGAACGCCGACTTCGCCACCGCGACCCGCGTCCTGCTCTTTATGACGCACTCCTTCGCCACGCCACTCACCGCCGACAACGTGCTCATCGCGAAAGACACGCAGGAAAATCGCGACCGCCTCGTCCCGCAGGTCGAGGAAACTTTTTACCTCCCCGGCCTGGCGTCGGAACAGCTCAACGAATTGAGCAACGTCGCGAAAAGCATCTTCGACCTCAAGCAGGTTGCCGTGCAGGCCTCCGGCAATCGCATTGTGATGCGCGGCAACGAAGACGCGATGAACCTGGTCAACGCCACCTTCGCAGGATTGATCGATTCCACCGCCGAAATCATGATCGAAGTGCACATCTATGAATTCGACAAGACGCACATGGTCAAGATCGGTGGGCAGCTTCCCACTTCGGCCACTGCATTCAGCATTGCAGCCGAAGCGCAGTCGCTGGTCACTGCCAATCAGTCGCTGCTCACCCAGGCGATCTCCAGCGGGGCCCTGGTCCTCAATGGAACGCCCCTGCAGAACCTCCTCAAGGAAGCAGCGTTCCTGGTGTTATCGGGCGTGGCCGGGACTTCGCAGTTCAGCAACCTGCTGGGATATTTCGGCAATGGCCTCACCTTCGCCGGCCTCACGCTGGGCGGAAGCGCCAACTTCAATCTCCTGCTGAACTCCAGCGAAATCCACTCCATCGACGATGTGCAGCTACGTCTGGGAGACAATCAATCCGGCAACTTCCGCTCCGGCACGCGCTATCCGATCATCACGTCGACCTACTCCAGCGGCGTCAGCAGCTCTCTCTCCTCTGCGCTTTCAGGAGTCAAGATAAATGGCACCTCCGCCTCGGCTCTGCTGTCGCAACTCACCGGCGCCCAATCGGCAATCACCCCGCAAGTCCAGTACGAAGACCTCGGCCTCACCCTGAAGGCCACCCCCACGGCCCTCAAATCCGGTCAGGTGCATGTGAAGATCGACATGAAGATCGAGGCACTCGGCGGCGCTTCGCTGAATAACATTCCGATACTGAACAACCGCACACTCACCTCCGACGTCACCATCCCCGCGGACGGAACCGTCCTGATGGCAAGCGAGGTCTCGCGATCCGAGCAGCGCGCCATCGACGGCCTCCCCGGCCTCAGCGAAATCCCTGGCTTTCAGGGCACCGACAGGTCCGTGGAAAGCGACACCGCCGAGCTTCTGATCACCCTCACGCCGCGCATCGTCCGCAAACGCTCCTCCATGGTCGCCAGCCGCCGCCTCGTGGCCAACGTCAGTCCGGTGGAGCAGTAG
>Ga0134125_10009110_pt1 | contig 11179 bp, 10 predicted proteins | sample KB31751_FD_96464 | JGI IMG/M metagenome (GOLD analysis project Ga0134125, IMG submission 96464) | Terrestrial soil microbial communities with excess Nitrogen fertilizer from Kellogg Biological Station, Michigan, USA - KB3-175-1 | ecosystem: Environmental > Terrestrial > Soil > Unclassified ...
CGACAGCCTCAATGTCGACGCCGTGATCCTCGAATTTGCGTGAAGCTGTACCGACGCCTGTCGAGGGCTCGGGCAGACTCCCTCTCCCCAGCGGGGAGAGGGTTGGGGTGAGGGGGTTCATGATGATGGACTCTATCTCCCCCTCACCCGCGCCGAAGCAAAGCGCTTCGGCGCGACCTCTCCCCAAGGGGAGAGGTGAAGCCGCCGTCCGGTGAGAGTCATGAGCGATAAGGCTGATGAGACAAAAATAGTCAGCGTGAAGATCGAGGGGCGGGTGCAAGGCGTCTATTACCGCGCCTGGACCGAGCAGACCGCGCGGGCGCTTGGCCTCGACGGCAGCGTGCGCAATGCGAGCGACGGCAGCGTCGAGGCTGTGTTCTCGGGTCCCGCCGACAAGGTCGATCAGATGCTGCGGCTCTGCGCCGACGGACCTCCCGATGCACACGTGACCAAAATGACGGTGACCAAGGAGGGCGGGTCGGTCAGCCCTGGATTCAGGGTGCTCGGGACCAATTGGCGCTGAGCGGGCCAAGCGTCTCCTCGAACGCCGATCGGAGCGCCGCATCGACGCGTTGCATATCGGCATCGATGCCAAGCGCGGCAAGGCTGGTGACTGGCGATGTCAGCCCGCAAGGGACGATGCCGGCGAAGTGCTCCAAGTCCGGATCGACATTGAGGCTGACACCGTGGAAGCTCACCCAGTGGCGCACGCGGATGCCGATGCTCGCAATCTTGGCCTCGCCGACGAACACTCCGATCTGTCCCTCGTGTCGCTCGCCTTCGACATCGAGCTGAGCGAGCGTGGCGATGAGCCAGTCTTCAAGCGCGTGCACGAAAGCGCGCACATCGCGACCCCGGCGCCCAAGATCGAGCATGACATAAGCGACGCGTTGGCCAGGACCATGATAGGTGAAGCGGCCGCCGCGCCCGGTGCGAAACACTGGGAACCGCAAAGGCTCGATCAGCTCTTCCGGCGCGGCGCTGGTTCCGGCGGTGTAGAGGGCAGCGTGCTCGAGCAGCCATACTGCCTCCGGCGCGCGGGCCTCAAGGATCGCAGCCACGCGCGCCTCCATGGCCTCGACCGCCGCCTCGTAAGGGACAGGCTCGCGGCTCGTCAGCCATTCGACCACCGCCAAGGCGGAGGTTTGCGGCTCAAGCGAAAGGACGGCAGGATTGGCCAAGGGCAACCTCGAAACACGCTGACAACCCAAACCTAGCGCTTTCAGGCTCGCCTTGCACCGGCACGTCAGGTTTGCTAATGCAGCCCGGCCCCCGACGCGGCCTTGCCGCGGGGCACGCTTAGAGCCATATCCGGGGCGAACCCTCGGAACATCCCATGCGGTCGTGGCGGAATAGGTAGACGCGCAGCGTTGAGGGCGCTGTGGGCTTAGCCCGTGGAGGTTCGATTCCTCTCGACCGCACCAATCCTCTCAAACGCCATAGGTCTTTGCCATGACCGCCTACATTGCCCTCTTGCGAGCGGTGAATGTCGGCGGCACGGGCAAATTGCCCATGGAGGATTTGCGGGCGCTGTGCGCAAAGGCAGGGTTCGCCAAGGTGCGAACCTTTATCGCCAGCGGCAACGTCGTCTTCAGTTGCCGAAAGTCCGAAGCGCACGTCAAAGCGGCGCTCGAGGCTCGTCTTCAGGATTATGCCGGCAAGAAGGTTGGCGTCTTTGTGCGGACCGCGGCGGAAATAGCGGCGGTAGTGGCCAACAACCCATTTGCCGACTTGGCCGCCAACCGGACCTATGCCTTCTTTCTCGACGCGCCTCCGCCTCGTGACGCGATCGATCATGTGGCCGGCAGAAAAGACGAGCGGATCGCGCTTGGGATCCGCGAGATTTATGTCCATTACGGCGAAGGGATGGGCAAGTCCAAGCTCAGGATTCCTGCTGCAAAGGCTGGAACCGCGCGGAACATGAACACCGTCGCCAAGCTCGCCGAATTGGCGGCCCAACTCTAAGCCGCTCATCGCCGGTAGCCCCGTAGCCTGCGGCCATTTTTGGCTGGAGATTCGCCCCTAACAAGGCTTAAGTGGCGCGACCCGCCGCGCCTGTCATTGCAGGCCGGAAACGGCAATCTCGCAAAGCGTCACCCCTCGCGCCGATTGTCGCTTCCGGGGCCGGCGGCCTTGCTCCAGCTTGAAGCCCTTTAGGACAGTGCGATCGGAAGCGCGGGATGCAGGACGCGGCAGACGAGATCACGTTGCGCGATGAGGAGGGGGAACTCCGCCCCGAGTTCCTGCACGCCGTTGAAGCCGCGCTCGAAGCCGGCGACACCAAGACGGTGCGCGAGCTTGCGCTTCCGCTGCACGAGGCCGACCTCGCCGATCTGATTCAGCTTCTGCGCCCAGACCAGCGCGAGCCGTTTATCGCCACGCTTGGCCGCGACTTCAACGCTGCGGCGCTGTCCGAGCTCGATGAAGGCGTGCGCGACCAAGTGCTCGAGGAGATGCCAAACGAGGCGGTCGCCGAGGCGCTGCAGCAGCTCGACTCGGACGAGGCGGTCTATGTCATCGAGGATCTCGACAAGCAGGACCAGGCCGACATCCTTGCCAAGCTTCCCTCCTTCGAGCGGGCGGCGATCGAGCGGAGCCTCGAATACCCCGAGGACTCCGCCGGCCGCATCATGCAGACCGATTTCATCGCCGTGCCGCCGTTCTGGTCGGTGGGGCAGACCATCGACTACATGCGCGACGCCGAGGATTTGCCGGACCGCTTTTATGAGGTGTTCGTCGTCGATCCCTCGTTCCACCTGATGGGCTCGGTGGCGCTCGATCGCTTGCTGCGCTCAAAGCTGCCGGTCAACGTCGAAGAAATCACCGACCGCGACATTCATCCGATTGACGTGACGTCGGACCAGGAGGAGGTGGCGCGAACCTTCGAGCGCTACAATCTCACCTCGGCGCCGGTGGTCGACCCCGATCAAAGGCTGGTCGGCATGATCACCGCCGACGACGTGGTCGAGGTCATCCAGGAGGAAGCGTCCGAAGATATCCTGCGGCTCGGCGGCGTGGCCGGTGAATCGGTGTCAGATCCGGTCTGGCAGACCACCAAGCACCGCTTCATCTGGCTGTTCGTCAATCTCGGCACGGCGATCCTTGCCTCCTGGGTCATCAGCCTGTTCGACGCCACCATCGAGCAGATGGTGGCGCTTGCCGTGCTCATGCCCATCGTAGCGTCGATGGGTGGCAATGCCGGGACCCAGACCATGACCGTGGCGGTGCGCGCGCTTGCCACGCAGGATCTCGGCGCAGTCAACGCGGCCCGCGTCATCGGCCGCGAGACCGTCGTCGGCCTGCTCAACGGGCTCATGTTCGCGCTGATCATGGGCGTGATCGCGTTTTACTGGTTCGGCAGCGGCCAGCTCGGGGTGGTGATCGGCGCCGCCATGATCATCAATCTCCTGGTCGCAGCGCTCTCAGGCATCCTCATCCCGCTCGGGCTGCACGCGCTCGACCTCGATCCCGCCATCGCCTCAGGCGTGTTCGTCACCATGATGACGGACTGCGTCGGCTTCTTCGCCTTTCTCGGCCTCGCCGCCTTGTGGCTGACGTAACGGCGCGCGCATGTTCTTCTATCTCGCCAAGGTGCTGTGGTTCCTGCTGCAACCGTCCACTCTGATTGCGCTCCTCATCGCCTATGGCTCGATCCTGATCTGGACCGGTTGGGCGCGTTGGGGGCGCCGCTTCGTCACTGTGGGGGCCATTCTTCTGCTGGTGGCCGGCCTCTCGCCGCTCGGCAACGCCCTGATCCTGCCGCTGGAGAACCGCTTCCCGCGCGCCAATCTCGGTCAGCCGCCGGTGCCGACCGGATTCATCGTGCTCGGCGGCGCCGAGGACCGGCTGGTGGGAAAAGCGCGCATGGCGCCGACGCTGAATGAGGCAGGGGAGCGGATCGTGGAGACGGTGATGCTCGCCCGCAAGTTCCCTGAGGCGAAGATTGCCTTCAGCGGCGGCGATGCAGGCATTCTCTATCCCTCAGACGCCGAGGCGACCGGCGCTGCGAGCATGCTCACCGATATGGGCGTGGCACCAGACCGGCTGATCCTCGAGGCTGGCGCGCGGGACACTTACGAGAACGCCGTCTATCTCAAGGCCGAGCTCGACAGGCTCGGCCTGCTCGGTCCCGGCACGCGCTGGGTGCTGATCACCTCGGCCTATCACATGCCGCGCGCCATCGCCTCGTTCCGTCAGGCAGGCCTCGACGTGGATGCTTGGCCGGTGGATTACCGGACGCGGGGGCGTGCCGATCTCACGCGGCCCTTCGACAAGGTTTCAGAGGGCCTGCGGCGGGTCGACGTCGCGACGCGGGAGTGGGTCGGGCTCCTTGCCTATCGGCTTGCCGGAAGGACCAACGCGCTCTTGCCTGCGCCGAACGCGGTGGCCGGCGGCTGCGACCTCGCTACGACGCAAGCCGGAAGCCCGCCAGACTCCCCATGTCGACCCAATCCTTGAGATAGCTCGCGGCGCGGAAGTCGGCGTCGTCTTCGCCGCCATAGGTCGCCACCATCTCGCACAACACGCCGAAGCGCGTGCCGGCAGCGGCTTCGTCCCACATCATCTCTTCCTCAGGCCCGAGCGGCTTGAAGCGCGCCGTCACGTCCTGGCGCCAGACGAGAATGGCCTGCGGCTCAGGCAGACGGCGTGGCGGCGGCGGAGGGCTCTCGTCGCGCAAGGCGGACCAGAGGTCAGCGGCGTTGGTGGCGAAGGTGACACGCAGCGCCGTGGGGTGGGGGGTGAAGACAAGCTTGGTCCAGAGCTCGGGCGCGACCTCGGCAAGCGCAGCGAGGCTCAACGGCTCCGCCTCCGGGCCGTCGAAGGCATCGGCAAGGGCTTTCTCGAGTGCGGCGATCTCGGCGACCTCTGCATGAGCGGCGAAGGCCGGATCCGTCTTAAGGAAGTTGGGAACGTGGCGCCCGAAGTCCCGGGCGCTTCGCCGATTAGACGGGTGGGCGGCGATGTAGGACTTGGCGAGCTTGGCGAAACCTGCATCGCCGAGATAAGCGTGCACCTGCTCGTAGTCGTCGGCCAGGACCTCGGCGAGCCTCGCGACATAGGCATTGCGGTAGACGCCGAACAGCACCTTCCGCTTCTCCTTGGGGCTGTCCTTGATCTCGGAAAGGATGGTGTCGTCGCCGGCGAGGATGCCGCGCTGAAAGCTTTCCTGGAGCTCTTTGAGGCTGGTCATTCCGCGGCGGCAAGTCTTGGGGCGCCAAGCACCTCGCGCGCGATGCTTCGCGCATGGTCGAGCTCGTCGACGAGCTCGGCGAGCGGCGGAATGTTGTCGTCGCGCTCGATCATGGTCGACACCGGTCCGAAATTGGCGACCGCGTCGCGGTAGAAATCCCACACCTCGTCACAGACCGGATGGTCATGCGTATCGATGAGATGCGTCTCTTCATGGCTATGGCCGGCCACATGGAACTGCACCACGCGATCGCGCGGCACGCCATTGAGGAAATCGTCAGCCGAGAAGCCGTGATTGAAGGCGCTCACATAGACGTTGTTCACGTCGAACAGGAGCCAGCAATCGGCGCGGTTCGCCACCTCGCTGACAAACTCCCATTCGGTCATCTCGGATTGGCCGAAGGTCACGTAGCTCGAAACGTTCTCAAGCGTCAGCCGGCGCCCGAGAATATCCTGCACCCGGCTCACGCGATCGACGACGTGATCGAGCGCCTCTTTGGTGTAGGGCACGGGCAGGAGATCGTGCAGGTTCACGCCATGCACGCCGGTCCAGCACAGATGATCTGAGATCCACACCGAGTTGACGCGCTCGGCAAGCTTCTTGAGACGGGCGAGATACTCCCGGTCGAGGGGCGCGGTGGAGGCGATGGAGAGCGACACGCCGTGCATCACCACGGGATACCGCTCGCAAATCCGGTCGAGCATGCGCAAGGGCTGACCGCCCTCGATCATGTAATTCTCGGAGATGACCTCGAACCAGTCGACTTGAGGCGAGCCCTCCAGGATCTCCGAATAATGCTGAGGCCTGAGGCCTAAGCCAAAGCCAAGGAAGGGCGGCTTGTTGCTCATTGATCGGTTCCCCACGCTTTAGTCGGGAGCCGGCGACCGCCGGCTCCCGGTCGTAATGCCTAGCGGATTAAATGGACTCCCACTGGCCGCCGGCGTTGGAGCATTCGGCCTGGAGCATCTCGAGCCAGCCGTGGCCTTTGCAGTCATTCTTGCCCTTGCAGTCGTTCTTGGCGGACTTGCAATTGCCTTGGCCCTTGCAGCCATTCACACCGAAGCAGCGGCCCTTGAAGGTCTCGGCATTGGCCGCGGCGATGAGCGTCGCCCCGGAAATGATCAACGCGGCGGCGGTCATGGCCATCTTAGCACCGGATTTCTTGGTGAGCTTCATTCTTCCTCTCCTCTCGCATGAGCTTTGAGTTTCGTGGCACTGGCGGCGGCGAGAGCCGCTTATTGAGCTATAGCGGGGAATCCGTGCGTGCTTTCGTCACTCCTGATCACGCTTGCGTCAGTCTGCCGTGATTTTTGACGGGGAAATTGCGCTGGTGTGGTTGGGTAAACAAGCCTGGCGGGATAGCATGGCGGCATGATGATTGCTGTTGAGGCGGCGAGAAAAATGACGGTTCATCTGGTCAAGCTCTGCGTCGGCTGCGATACCGTGCAAGAACTCAAGGACTGGCAGATCGAGAGGCTGAAAGAACTGAAGCGCGCACGCAAGCCAGCAGAGCTTTTTCATCGCACGCTGCAGACACCGAAACGCCGCGACGAGGTGCTCGACGGCGGATCGCTCTATTGGGTGATCAGGGGGTTGGTCCTCGTCCGCCAGCGCATTCTCGATCTCAGGCCTGCCCACAAAGAGGACGGCACGCCATGCTGCGCCATCGTCTATGACGAGGAGCTGATTGCGACGCGACCGCAAGCCCGCCGCGCCTTTCAAGGCTGGCGCTATCTGCCTGCGGCCGACGCGCCCGCCGATCTCCGCGTGGTGGAGGACGACGAGGGCGAGATGCCGCAAGCCATGCGCGCGGACTTGCGCGAGCTTTGCCTCATCGATTTTTAGGCGCGGTGGGGACGTTGTCGATCAGGCGCGTTGTCCCGAGATAGGCCGCGCCCATCACCCGCGCCGGCCCTTTGATCGGACCGAACAGCGGTGCAAGCGTCTCTGGGTCGCGGACCGCAACATAGTCGACGCGAAAGCCTTTGCCCTCGAGCTTGAAGCGGCCGGCGCTGGTCGCCGCGTCGCAGCCTTCGCCGTTGGCCAAGGCGGCTGCCGCTTCGCTCAGGACCTGGTGAAGGATCGGTGCCGTCTTCCGCTCGGCAGCGGAGAGGTAGCCATTGCGCGATGAGAGCGCGAGCCCGTCCTCCTCGCGCACGATCGGGCCGGGGACGATTTGCACCGGGATATTGAGATCCTGGACGAGCTGTTTGATGACGAGGAGCTGCTGGTAATCCTTCTCGCCGAACACCGCGACGTCGGGCGCGCATTGCAGGAGCAGCTTGGTCACCACCGTGGCCACGCCCTCGAAATGATTGGGCCGTGCCGCGCCGCACAAATCCTCGGTCAGACTCGGCAGGGTCACTTTGGTGGCAAAGCCCCGCGGGTACATCTCGGCCGTGTGGGGGATATAGACGAGATCGACCCCGGCTTGCGCGAGCTTCGCGAGGTCGCCGGCCTCGTCGCGTGGATAGCGCTTGAAATCTTCCTTCGGGCCGAACTGGGCGGGATTGACGAAGATCGAGGCGACGATGCGCGTCGCATGATTTTTGGCGATGCCGATCAGCGACAGATGCCCGGCATGGAGCGCGCCCATGGTCGGCACCAGCGCAACGGTCTCGCCCGCTTCCCGCCATTTGGCGACCTCGGCCTTCAGGTCCTTCACGGTTCGGACTGTGGCAATCGAAGCAGCCATATTCATTTTCCGCCGAAGAGGTTGGTTCTTGCAGGGTTAAATACTGGATTTGGGCAGCAGTCGATATGACCGCGATCAAGATAGGACGATGAGGGGTGTAAGGACTAGAATCGTCCGCATGGGAGAGCCAAGGATAGAGATTGCCGCGCGGCTGTGCTTGCCGGACCGTGCCGACTTGAACAAGGCGCTGCTCGGCGACGAAGAGACGCTTGTCGCGTCGCTGATCGCGCGCGCTCGGACGAGCGAGGACGAGCAGCGCAAGATCGCGGCCATTGCCGAGAGGCTGATGCTCGCGGCGCGGGAAGGGCGGCGCGAAACCGGCGGTGTCGACTCCTTCCTGCATGAATATGGTCTGTCCAGCCGCGAAGGCGTGCTGTTGCTCTGCCTTGCCGAGGCTTTGCTGCGCGTCCCCGATGCCGCCACCGCCGACCGGCTGATCGCCGGAACTATCGGCAGCGGCGATTGGGGACGGCATCTCGGCCAGTCGAGCTCGCTGCTCGTCAACGCCTCGACTTACGGTCTGATGCTGACCGGCCGCGTCATCGATTGGGGCGAGGACGAAGGCAATTCCCCCGCCGGAATGATCCAGCGCCTGATCGGGCGGGGCGGCGAGCCGGTGATCCGCCAGGCGCTGCGTCAAGCGATGCGTATTCTCGGCGGCCAGTTCGTGCTCGGCCAGACCATCGGCGACGCGCTCGCCAACGCCGAGGACGAAGCGGCTGAGGGCTATCGCTTTTCCTTCGACATGCTGGGCGAGGCGGCCCGCACCGCAGAGGACGCGGCGGCCTATACGGCCCGCTATCACGAGGCGATCGAGGCCATCGCCGCTTGGGCCGGATCGCCGCATCTACGCGACCAGGATGAGCTGAATGAGCGGCCAGGACTGTCGGTGAAGCTGTCGGCGCTGCATCCACGCTACCAGCCATCGCAAGCCGCACGGCTGCACGAGGAGCTTCTGCCGATCTTGCGCGAGCTAGCCCTTGCCATGCGCGAGGCGTGGCTGCCGCTCACCATCGACGCCGAGGAGCAGGACAAACTCGATCTGAGCCTTGCACTCATCGAGCCTCTGCTCACCGATCCTGCGCTCGCCGGCTGGAACGGGCTCGGGCTCGCGGTGCAGGCTTATGGCAAGCGGGCTCTGCCGCTGATCGAGTGGCTAGGCCGGATGGCTGACGCCACAGGGCGCCGCATTCCGGTCAGGCTGGTCAAGGGCGCCTATTGGGACAGCGAGATCAAATGGGCGCAGGAAGCCGGGCTTGCCGGCTACCCTGTGTTCACGCGCAAGGTGAATACCGACGTGGCTTACCTCGCCGCGGCGCGAGCGCTGCTGGCGGAGCAACGGCATGTGTTCCCGCAATTTGCCACCCACAACGCCCACACCATCGCCGCCATAGCCGTGCTGGCGGGGAACCGCGACTACGAGTTCCAGCGCCTCTTCGGCATGGGCGAGGCGCTGCACCGCGAGGTGATACGGCCGGAGGCTTTGGGCAAACCGTGCCGCATCTACGCGCCGGTCGGAGGGCATAAGGACCTTCTCGCTTATCTCGTGCGCCGGCTCTTGGAGAACGGCGCCAACACCTCTTTCGTCAACCGGCTGGCCGACGACAAGGCGCCGATCGCGGCGATCATCGCCGACCCGGTGGAGAAGGCGGAGAGGGTCGAGCCCAAGGCCAATCCGCCGATCCCGGTCCCGCCGGAGCTGTTCGCGCCTGAGCGGCGGAATAGCCTGGGGCTGCCGCTCTGGGCCGATGAGGTCCGCGAGCCTCTGGTGACGGCCGTCAAAAGGGCGCTGGTGACGCCGGCGGAAGCCGGTCCGATCGTCTCCGGTGAAGATCTGGAGGGAGTCGAGAGCGTCGACATCACCTCACCGCATGACCGAAGGGTTGTGGTCGGGACCTGCCGCGCTGCCGATCCGCCTGCCATCGACAGGGCGCTCTCCGCGGCCAAGTCCGCGGCGCATGCGTGGGATGCGATCGGCGGTGAGGCCCGCGCCTCGATCCTCGACCGCGCAGCCGATCTGTTCGAGGCCGACCGCGCAGCGCTGATGGGCCTCATGGTGCGGGAGGCTGGCAAGACGCTTGCCAACGCGCAAGGCGACCTCCGTGAGGCGGTCGATCATCTCCGTTACGCGGCGGCGGAGGCGCGCCGGAGCTTTGCCGCACCCCTCGAGCTCAAGGGTCCGACCGGAGAGCGCAACGAGCTAAGCTTGCACGGGCGCGGCGTCTTTGCCTGCATCTCGCCGTGGAATTTCCCGCTCGCCATCTTCACCGGCCAAATCGCCGGCGCACTCGCCGCAGGCAACGCCGTGGTGGCGAAGCCTGCGGAACAGACTCTGCTCATTGCGGCCCGCACGGTGCGCCATCTGCATGCCGCGGGCGTGCCGGTCGACGTGCTGCACCTCCTTCCCGGACGCGGCGAGACGGTCGGCGCCGCGCTGACGCGCGACCCGCGCATAGACGGCGTCGCCTTCACCGGCGGCACCGACACTGGGATCGCCATCAAGCGCGCGCTCGCCCAGCGCGACGGGCCGATCGCCAGACTAATCGCCGAGACCGGCGGCCAGAATTGCATGATCGTGGATTCCTCAGCTTTGCCTGAGCAGGTGGTGGACGATGCGTTGGCCTCTGCCTTCGACAGTGCCGGGCAGCGCTGCTCGGCGCTCCGCGTGCTCTTCCTACAGGAGGACATAGCCGGCAGCATGCTCGACATGCTGCTCGGCGCTGCGCGCGAGCTCGTGATCGGCGACCCGCTCGACTACGCGACGGATGTCGGCCCGGTGATCGACGCCGAGGCGAAGACATCGCTCGATCAGCACAAAGCACGCATGCGGCATGAGGCGCGGGAGCTGCTCGATCTCCCTCTGCCGCGGCTTTGCGCGCACGGCAGCTATGTCGCGCCGGCCATCTACGCCATTCACTCGCTCACGCTGCTTCAGCGGGAAGTGTTTGGCCCGATCCTGCATGTGGTCAATTTCGCCGTCGACCGGCTGGAGGAAGTCTGCGAGGCGATCAACGCCACGGGCTACGGCCTGACGCTCGGGCTGCATACCCGCGTGCAAGCCACGGCAGACTTCGTGGCTGAGCGGGTGAAGGTCGGCAATCTCTACGTCAACCGCAACCAGATCGGGGCCGTGGTCGGCGTGCAGCCCTTCGGCGGCGAGGCCCTGTCAGGCACCGGGCCAAAGGCCGGCGGCCCGAATTATCTGAAGGGCTTTGCCCTGGAGCGGGTGCGGACTACGGACCTCACCGCCTCAGGCGGCAATGCCGCGTTGCTTGCCGCGGCAAGCGATGACG
>Ga0134125_10009111_pt1 | contig 11179 bp, 10 predicted proteins | sample KB31751_FD_96464 | JGI IMG/M metagenome (GOLD analysis project Ga0134125, IMG submission 96464) | Terrestrial soil microbial communities with excess Nitrogen fertilizer from Kellogg Biological Station, Michigan, USA - KB3-175-1 | ecosystem: Environmental > Terrestrial > Soil > Unclassified ...
GAGGCGAAACGCGAAGTGGTGCCAGTGCGCCTGCGCCATGAAGTCGATCTGGTGCGCGTGCACGTCGAGGCTGCCCGCGGCCGCCTCGTGCAGGAGCGGCTTCCACATGTGCGTTTCGTTGCGGTCGACCAGCGTGACCGCCGCGCGCCGGGAAGCGCCGAGCGAGTCGCCGAGGCGCGTCGCGAGCTCGAGTCCGCCGGCGCCGCCGCCGACGATGACGATGCGGTGCGGCTCGCTCACCCGATCACGAGCCGGCGCGGAAGATCCACAGCGAGTCGCGCGGCAGCTCGACGTGGAAGGCCTCGCGCGCCTCGAGCGCGGAGTCCCCGTAGGCGCGCAGGCGACCCTTGCCGACCTCGAACAGGTGCTCGAAGCGGTCGCCGATGTACATCGACGTGACGAGCTTGGCGGCGATGCGATTGGGGCCGGGCGCGTCGGCGATGCGCACGCGCTCCACGCGGATCATGGCCACACCTGGCACGCCAGTCGCGGCGCCGCTGCGCGCCGCGCCGGTCACGCTGAAGCCGTCGCCGTTCAGCGTGGCCACGCCGTCGCGCGCCTCGACGATGTCGCCCTTGAGCTCGTTGTTGCTGCCCATGAAATCGGCGACGAACAGCGTCGACGGGTTGCCGTACATCTCGCGCGGCGTGCCCTGCTGCTCGATGCGGCCGCCGTTGAGCAGCAGGATGCGATCGGACATCGCCATTGCCTCGGCCTGGTCGTGCGTCACGCACAACGCCGACAGCTGCAGCCGCACGATCAGCTCGCGCAGCCACGCACGTGCCTCCTCGCGCAGTTTGGCGTCGAGGTTGGACAACGGCTCGTCGAGCAGGATCACCGGCGGGTTGTAGACCAGCGCGCGCGCCAGCGCGACGCGCTGCTGCTGGCCGCCCGAGAGCTGGTGCGGGTAGCGCTGGCCGAGATGCCCGAGCGAGAGCTGCTCGAGCGCGCGCGTGACGCTCGTCTTGATGTCCGCGGCGGAATGCCCGCGCAGCTTGAGCCCGTACGCGACGTTGTCGAAGATCGTCTTGTGGGGCCACAGCGCGTACGACTGGAACACGAGGCCCAAATTGCGACGCTCGGCGGGCACGTCGAGCGCCCTGGCGCCGTCGAACACGACCTGGTCGCCGACGCGGATCGTGCCCTGGTAGGGCGTCTCGAGGCCCGCGACCGCGCGCAAGAGCGTCGTCTTGCCGCTGCCCGACGGCCCGAGCAGCGACACCACTTGGCCGCGCTCGAGCGTCAGCGCGACGCCGTTGAGGATCGGCGTGTCGCCGTAGCGCAGGTGCAGGTCGTCGACGGTGAGCTCGGCCATGACGGAAGTCTCCGCGAAAAGGTCAGTCGCGCAGCCGCACGCCGAAGCGCAGCGCGATCGCGAGGCCGATGGCGACCAGCACGATGTTGACGAGCGACAGCGCGGCGACGACGTCGATCGCGCCGCCCTGCCAGAGCGACACGAGCTCGGCGCCGATCACCTCGTTGCCGGGAGCGAGCAGGTAGACGCCGGTCGAGTACTCGCGCTCGAAGATCATGAACACGAGGAGCCACGAGCCGAGCAGCCCGTGGCGGATCAGCGGCAGCGTGATCTCGCGCGAGATGCGGCCGCGCGACGCGCCGATCGTGCGCGCCGCCTCCTCGAGCTCGGTCGACACCTGGAACAGCGACGTCGAGATGAGGCGCATGCCGTACGCGAGCCACACGACCGTGTAGGCGAGCCACATGCTGAAGAGCGTCGCGCGCAGTGGCGCGAGCAGCGGCACGAACAGGAACACCCACAGGAACGCGAGGCCGGCGAGGAGGCCGGGCACCGCGCGCGGCACGAGCACGAGGTAGTCGACGAAGCGCGACCAGCCGTCGTTGCGGCGGTGCGTCGCGAAGCCGATCGCCGTGTAGCACGCCACCGCGATCGCGCCGCCGATGGTGCCGATCAGGATGGTGTTGACGATCGCGCGCGTGTGCGTCGGCTCCTCGAACACCGCGCGGAAGTTGTCGAGCGTGAACGCGTCGAGCAGCGAAACGCCGATGCCCCAGTTGGTGACGAATGCGCGCAGCGCGATGCCCGACACCGGCACGATCACGGCGAGGAACAGCCACGCGAGCAGCAGCGCCATCGCGAGCGGCTTCCAGCGCCCGAGCGGCAGCGCCTTCATGCGGCCGGCCTTGCCCTTGATCGTCGCGAAGCGGCGCGCGTTCTGCAGCAGCCGCCGCTGCAGCAAAACCAGCGGGAACGTCACCGCGACGATGCAGATCGCCACCGCCGCCATCAGGTGGTACGAGGGGACACCGAGCTTGTTGGTGAGCTTGTAGAGGTACGTCGACAGCACGAGATGGCCTTCCGGGTCGCCGAGCACCAGCGGCAGGCCGAAGAGCTCGAAGCCGAGGAAGAACACCAGCACCGCCGAGAACAGCAGCGCGGGTGCGATCAGCGGCAGGCTCACCGTCGCGGCGACACGGAACGGGCTCGCGCCGGCCGTGCGCGCCGCCTCCTCGACGTCGGAGCCGAGGCTCTTCAGCGCGGAGGTCGCGTACACGTAGACGTTCGGCACGTGCGTCAGGCCCGCAATCACCGCCATCGCCGGGATCGAGTAGATGCCCCACGGGGCGGTGCCGATCAGGTCCTGCGCCCACACCGAGTAGAAGCCGACCGGGCCGGCGGCGACGACGTAGCCGAACGACAGCACCATCGGCGACACGAAGCTCGGCACGAGGATCATCGGCTCGAGCACGCGCTTCCACGGCAGGTCGGTGCGCTCCATCACGAACGCGAGCAGCGCGCCGAGCGGCACGGCGATCAGCGTCATGCCGACCGCCAAGGTGAACGAATTGAGGAACGCCTGCCAGAAATCGGGATCGGCGAAGACGAACCGGTAGGCGCCGAGGCCGACCTTCTTGCTCGCGTCGAAGAACGGCGCGGTGAGGAAGCTCTGGTAGAGGATGAGCGCGAGCGGCGCGAGCACCGCCGAGGCGGTGACGAGGATCGTCAGCGCGCGCGGGAAGCGCGCGAGGAGCGTGTTGGGCGCGACCGGTGCAACCGCGGCGGGAACGGTCGACATGTCGGGGAGGGCGGCGCCGCGCGGGCACGCGGCGCCGCCGCGAAGGCTACTTGCCGGCGGCGCCGGCGGCGATCTCGCTCTTCCACGCGCTGATGAAGTCGAGACGCTTCTTCGGGTCGAGGTAGCCTACGATCTCCGAGCTCACGGGGATCGGCTTGGCGTTCGCGCCGAGTTCCTTGTTGAGGCTCGCGGCCGTGTACTCGGCGTCGACGTCGGAGCGCACCGCGAAGAGCTCGACCGGCCCTCCGATCATCTTCTGGCCGCGCTGCGACAGGATGTAGTCGGTCCACACCTTCGCGGCGTTGGGATTCTTCGCCTGCTTGGCGATGAACATCACGCGCGACAGCACCAGCGTGAAGTCCTTCGGCAGCACGACGCCGAGCGACGGGTCCTTCTTGGCGCGCACCAGCGCGTACGAGCCGAGCACGTTGTAGCCCAGCAGGTGCTCGCCCGACGACACCTTCTCGAGCATGTTGCCCGTGCTCGAGAAGACCTTGTACTCGGCCTTGCCGAACGCCTTCTCGAGGTCCTTCATGCCCTGGAAGTACTTGGTGTCCTGCACGACGAACATGAAGCCGACGCCGCTCTTCTCGATGTCGTAGGTGTTGACCTTGCCCTTGAACTTGGCGGTCTTGGATTCGAGGAGCTTTGCGAACGCGGCGTGGTCGTGCGGCACCTCGTCGGCGGCGACGAGGCGCTTGTTGTAGATGAACACGGCGGGCTCGTACGTCGTGCCCCAGGCCTCGCCCTTGTAGACCGCCCACGACGGCAGCTTCGACGCCTCGGGCGACGCGTACGCCATCGCCTTGCCCTCGTCGACGAGCTTCACCTGCAAATCCATCGCCGAGCTCCACATCACGTCGGCGCCACCCTGGCCCGACGCCGATTCGGCGATGAAGCGGTTGTACATCTCGGTCGAGTTCATGTCGTTGTACTCGACCTTGATGCCGGGGAACGCGGATTCGAAATCGCGGATCAGCGGCTGCGCGGCCTTGGTGTCGAGCGCGCTGTAAATGACGACCTTGCCTTCCTTCTTCGCCGCGTCGAGGACTTTCGCGTAATCGGCGGGATAGCCGGCGGGAACGCCTTGCGCGAGCGCCGACGCGGCAACGAGCGCGGCGCCGAGGCCGGCGAGATGCTTGAGCATGAGTTTCTCCTGTGGGGCGGCCCGCGATGAAGACGCGGCCGTGTCGCGGCGATTATAGGCCGCGGCGATGGGCGGTAAAAGTCGACTGCCGCAAGGAATCCTGAGCGGACGAATCTGCCATTCGAAAGCGCGACAAAGGACGCCGCGAGGAGGAACTGGTCGGGGTGAGAGGATTCGAACCTCCGGCCTCTACGTCCCGAACGTAGCGCTCTACCAGGCTAAGCTACACCCCGATGTGTTTCCGGCGCGACCGGCACCGGCCGCTGGTTGCGGCGACGCAAGCTCGCATGTCCGAAATCGCGGCGAATCCCGCCTCGAGAGCCGGCGCTCGCGCACCGGTGCGGGTGATTCGACGCGGGAAATTCCAAGCAGGACCTAGAAATCCCGGTTCGCCGCGAAAGCCGCCAATTGTAGCAGAGTCTCCGTCGCGGGCGACGGCGCGACCCCGGCGAGGCACGCGGCCGCGGCGTCGGCCTCGCGCCGTGCGCAAGCGTGCGCGTAGTCGAGCGCGCCGGTCGACGTCAGCAGCGCGCGCACGCGCGCGAAGTCGATCGACGCGCCGGCGTGCTCGCCCATGCCGCCGCGCACGAACGTCGCTTCGGCCGGCGTCGCCGCCTGCAATGCGCGGATCAGCGGCAGCGTCATCTTGCCTTCGGCGAGGTCGTCGCCGAGGTTCTTGCCGAGCTTGGCCGCGTCGCCCTCGTAGTCGAGAACGTCGTCCTGGATCTGGAACGCGATGCCGAGGTGCATGCCGTAGCGCGCGAGCGCGTCCTCCTGCGCGGGTGCCGCGTCGCCGAGCACCGCGCCGATGCGCGCGGCCGCCTCGAAGAGCTTGGCGGTCTTGCGCTGGACGACGGCGAGGTACGCCGCCTCGTCGACGTCGGTGTTGCCGACATTCATCAGTTGCAGCACCTCGCCCTGCGCGATCTCGTTGGTCGCGTCGGCGAGGATCGACAACACGCGCATCCGCCCGGCGGTCACCATCAGCTGGAACGCGCGCGAATAGAGGAAGTCGCCGACCAGCACCGCCGCGGCGTTGCCGAACGCGGCGTTGGCGGTGGCGCGGCCGCGCCGCTGCGTCGACTCGTCGACGACGTCGTCGTGCAGAAGCGTCGCGGTGTGGATCATCTCGATGACGGCTGCGAGCCGGTGGTGATCGGTGCCGCGGTAGCCGAGCGCGGTGGCCGCGAGCAGCAGCACGATCGGCCGCAGCCGCTTGCCGCCGCCGGCGACGATGTAGTCGGCGATGCGGCGCACCAGCGCGACGTCGGAATCGAGGCTCTCGCGGAGCACGGCATCGACGGCTGCCATGTCGGCGGCGACGGCTTCGGAGAGGAACGCGGGACTCAAGGGCGCGCGGCGAAGGATGACGACGTCCGGGATGACGGCCGGGGGGCGCCGCTTCGGATCACCGGGCCCGGGCCGGCACATCCGGCCACGGCACTGCGCCGGCGGACGTGGATTCTACCCGACGCCGCCGCCCCGGCCGGGGCGGCGCGCGACGGCGCCGCGCAATTTGACGCACGATCGCAAAACCCGTTATACTTCAAGACTTTTCCGGGCCGGCCCTGCATTCGGCGGGCATCGGTTCGGCAGGCTCGCCGCGGTTGCGCATGACGCGCGATCCGGCGCGAAGATTCGGGAGCGTTGACATGTATGCGGTGATCAAGTCCGGCGGCAAGCAGTACAAGGTTGCGCCCGGCGAGAAACTCAAGGTCGAGCAGCTCGCCGCCGAAGTCGGCGCGAGCGTCGTGCTCGACCAGGTGCTGCTGGTCGGCGAGGGCGACAGCGTGCGCCTCGGCCAGCCCGTCGTCGCCGGCGCGAGCGTCACGGCGACGGTGGTCTCGCACGGCCGCGGCGACAAGGTGAAGATCTTCAAGATGCGTCGTCGCAAGCACTACCAGAAGCACCAGGGACATCGGCAGAACTACACCGAGCTCAAGATCGAAACGATCGCCGGATAAGCCGGCGGGAGCCATCGCCGGCTAGCCGGCGAAAGCCATCGCCGGCCACGCCGGCGGCAGCGGAAGGAACAACGGAATGGCACACAAAAAGGCCGGCGGCAGCTCGCGCAACGGGCGCGACTCGCACGCCAAGCGGTTGGGCACCAAGGTCTACGGCGGCGAGGCGATCCGTGCGGGCGGCATCATCGTGCGCCAGCGCGGCACGCCGATCCATGCGGGCGTCAATGTCGGCGTCGGCAAGGACTTCACGCTGTTCGCGCTGGTCGACGGTACGGTGAAGTTCACCGTCAAGGGCGCGAAGCAGGACAAGTACGCGAATGTCGTCCCGGCCGAGGCCGTCGCCGCGACGGCGTAGTCATTCGCAGGATTGCGTGCCAAGGCACGCGGCGCAAAAAAGCCGGCCATCGCGCCGGCTTTTTTCATGGCAGCGCCGCGCGATGGCCGCGTCCGTCGCCCCGTCTTGGCCGTGCGAGAACAGCAGCGTCGCCGCGCGGCTACCGCCGCTCGGTCCAGTAGAGCATCGCCGCCGCCACCAGCATGAAGAACACGAGCGGCGTCACCGCGCTGAACAGCGGGGGCCAGTCGTTGAGCACGCCGAGGTTGGAAAAAAGCCGTCCGACCAGGAAGAACGCGAGGCCCAACATCGTGCCGACGAAGATGCGAAAGCCCACTCCCGACGTGCGCCGCTGGAATTGCGCGAACGGCAGCGCCAGTACCATCATCGTGACGACCGTCAGCGGATAGAGCAGCTTGGTCCAGAACGCGATCTCGAAGCGCGACGCCTTCTGCGCGCTCTGCGTCAAGAGCCTGATGTTGTCGTAGAGCGCGTCGAGCTCGAGGCGCTCCGGCGCCACCGTGTACACGGTCAGGATGGACGGCCGCAGCACCGTATCCCACATCCACGACGGCGCCGTGGTCACCGACGTCGACGCGGCACCGATCTCGGTGGTGCTGACATTGGAAAGCGCCCACTGGTTGTGCGCGGGATCGAAGCGCCCCGACTCGGCGCTGCGCACGCGCACCAGGCGCGAGTTGGCGTCGAATTCGTAGATGCGCACGCCGACCAGCGTCATGTCGGCGAGCACCGTGCGGATGTTCGCGTAGGTGCGATCCTGCTTGAACCAGAAGCCGCTCTGGAACTGCTGCGCGACGACCTGCGTGGCGCTGCCGCGCGAGCTCGCGCGAAGCGTCTGCGCAAGGCGCTCGGCCGGCGGCGCGACGAACTCGCCGGCGAGGAACGTGGCGAGCGCGAGCGGGATGCCGATGCGCACCACCGACCACGTCACCTGCAGCATCGACGCGCCGGAGGCGCGCATCACCGTGTACTCCGAGTTGGCGACGAGCTGCGAGATGCCGAACAGCGTGCCGATCAGCGCCGCCACGGGGAAGAGCTCGTACATCCGCGACGGCAGGTGCAGCGCCACGTACAGGAGCGCCGCCGACATCGTGTAGCCGCCGCGGCCGACGTCGGACAGCTCCTGGATCAGGTCGAAGAAGCCGAACAGCAGCACCAGCGCGACGAAGATCAGGAGCGTCGCGAGCAGCACTTCGCGGCCGAGGTAGCGGCGAATCAGGCGCATCGGCTCAGGCCGTCTCGCGGCGGCGGCGCCACCCGCCGAGCAGCCCGGTTATCGAGAGCTGGTGGCGGAACAGCAGCAGCGCGAGCACGAGTGCTGCGACATGCGGCAGCGCGAGCCCGACCCAGAAGTTGAGGCGACCCTGCGCGATCATGCTCTGCACGATGTTGAGGCAGTTCGAATAGAGCATGTAGACGAACAGCGCGGTGAACAGGTTGAGCGAGCGGCCGACGCGCGGGTTGACATAGGCGATCGGGATCGCCAGCAGCACGAGCACCAGCGCTTCGAGCGGCACGGACAGGCGCCAGAACAGCTCGGCGCGCTCGGGATCGTCGGGAAGGAGCGCGAGGTCCTCGGTGGGAATCGCCTTGCGCGACAGCGTCACCGCGCGCGCCTCGGCCGCCTCGACGCGCTTGGCGAGCTTCTCGAACTCGATGACGCGGTACTCGGGCGTGCCGGGCTTGCCTTCGTAGCGCCGCCCGCGCTCGAGGACGATGAACCGGTCGCCGTTCTTGTCCTGCTCGAGGCGGCCGATGCTTGCGACGGTGGTCTCGTCCTGCGCGCCGTTGGTCGAGTGCATGAACACGTTGCGCACCGTGCCGTTGAACGTGTCGATGCTCTCGACGAACAGCACGAACGGCGGATGCGTGCGCGTGAATTCCTTGAAGAGCCCCGGCGCGATCAGCGAGACCTCGTCGCGGCGCTCGAGCTGCTGCTCGTATTCCTGCTTGCGCCGCTCGGCCCACGGCGACAGGAACAGCGACAGCGCGACGATCGCAATGAGGAACGGCACCGCGAACAGCAGGATCGGCCGCAGCGACGCGGTGAGCGCCTGACCCGACGTGAACCACACGACCATCTCGCTGTCGCGGTACCAGCGCGACAGCGTCAGCACGACGGTCAGGAACAGCGCGACCGACAGCAGGATGTTGAGGTAGAAGACGGCGTTGAAGCCCAGCAGCGCGACGATGCCCTCGGGCGCGACGCTGCCGCCGGCGGCGCGCTGCAGCAGGCGCAGCACGAGGTTGGTGAACAGGATCGCGAGCAGGATGATGAACAGCCCGAAGGCCGTCGCAGTGAGCTCGCGGACCAGCGTGCGCCGGTAGATCATCGCGGCGCGATCCCGGCGCCGGCCGCGGCGCGGGCGCGCCGCCACCCGCCGTTGTAGCTCACGAAAACGCGCATCCCGCGGAGGTTCGCGCGCCTGTCATGACGCTTGCAAATATTTTGACTTTTTGGCCACTTGTTACCGATAATTCGCGGCAAGCGGCCTAACCGCAACAAAACCGCGGGGTGGACGAGAAGGGAGCGTAATGGAATTTACCATAAAAAGCGGCAGCCCCGAGAAGCAGCGCAGCGCCTGCGTCGTCGTCGGCGTGTTCGACAACCGCAAGCTGTCACTCTCGGCCGAGCTGATCGACCGCGCCTCCAACGGCTACGTCAGCGAGATCATCCGCCGCGGCGACATGGAAGGGAAGCTCGGCGCCACGCTCCTCCTGCACAACGTGCGCGGCACGCTGGCCGACCGCGTGCTGCTGGTCGGGCTCGGCAAGGAGCGCGACTTCCGCGACAAGGAGTTCCGCGCGGCGATCCGCGCCGCGGTGAAGCTCCTCAACGAGACCGGCTCGTACGAGGCGGTCATCTACCTCACCGAGGAGAAGGTCAAGCGCCGCGAGGTGGCGTGGCGGATCGAGCACGCCGTCGTCGTGGCGATGGACGCCGTCTACCGCTACGAGCGGATGAAGAGCGAGCCCACCGAGGTGCGCCGGCCGTTGCGCAAGCTCACGCTGTCGGTGCCGCAGCGCTCCGACTTGGCGGACGGCGAGCGCGCCGCGGCGCAGGGCCTCGCGATCGCGCACGGGATGGACTTCGCGCGCGACCTCGGCAACACGCCCGCCAACGTCTGCACGCCGTCGTTCCTCGCCGCCGAGGCGCAGAAGCTCGGCGAGGATTTCCCGGCGGTGAAGGTGCAGGCGCTCGAGCGCGCCGAGATCGAGGCGCTCGGCATGGGCTCGTTCCTGTCGGTCACGCGCGGCAGCGACGAGCCGCCGCGCTTCCTCGTGCTCGAATACCAGAACTCGCCGCGCAAGGCCAAGCCGTTCGTGCTGGTCGGCAAGGGCATCACCTTCGACACCGGCGGCATCTCGCTCAAGCCGGCGCTCGACATGGACCACATGAAGTACGACATGTGCGGCGCCGCGACGGTGCTCGGCACGATGCGCGCGATCGCCGAGATCAACGCGCCGATCAACCTCGTCGTGCTGGTGCCCACCTGCGAGAACATGCCGTCGGGGCGTGCGACCAAGCCCGGCGACGTCGTCACCAGCATGTCGGGCCAGACGATCGAGGTGCTGAACACCGACGCCGAGGGGCGGCTGATCCTCGCCGACGCGCTCACCTACGCCGAGCGCTTCGAGCCCGAGGCGGTCGTCGACGTGGCGACCTTGACCGGCGCGATGGTCATCGCGCTCGGCCACATTGCCTGCGGCGTCTTCAGCAACAGCGACACGCTGGCGCGCGCACTGCTGCAGGCCGGCGACGACGCCTACGATCGCGGCTGGCAGTTGCCGCTGTGGGACGACTACGCCGAGGGCCTCGCGAGCAATTTCGCCGACGTCGCCAACGTCGCCGGGCGCGCCGGCGGCAGCATCACCGCGGCGATGTTCCTCTCGCGCTTCACGCGCAAGTACGATTGGGCCCACCTCGACATCGCCGGCATCGCGTACAAGGAAGGCAAGGAGAAGGGCGCGACGGGCCGCCCCGTGCCGCTCCTCACGCGCTGGCTGCTCGGTCACGGCGAGCCGGTCGCATCCTGACGCCGCGGACGCGATGACCGAGATCGATTTCTACACGCACGTTGCGTCGCCGCTCGACGTCGCGCGCAGGATCGTGCACAAGGCGCTCGCGCAGCACGGCTCGGCGCGCGTGCTGACCGCCGACGCCGAATCGACCGATGCGCTCGATCGGATGCTGTGGATGCAGCCGGCGCTGTCGTTCGTGCCGCATTGCCGGCTCGCGAGCCCGCAGGCAGCCGACACGCCGGTGATCGTCGACGACGCGCGCGAGCACGAAGGGCCGCTCGCCGTGCTGATCAACCTCGCCGCGGAGCCGCCGCCGTTCTTCAGCCGCTTCGAGCGTCTGGCGGAGATCGTCGGCACGGACGCGGCGTCGACCGAGGCCGGTCGCGAGCGCTATCGTTTCTACCGCGAGCGCGGCTACGCGTTGCGGACGCACAACCTGGCGGGGCAGGGAGACTGACATGCCATCTGCGCGAGAGCTTCTCGAACAGGCCGATGCGCTGATGCGCCGCAATCGCGGTCGCGAGACGCTCTCGCCGGCGATGGGACCGCGAACGATGGGCCCGTCGATATTGCGCAGGCCCGCGGCGGCGCCCGGCGATTTCCCGGTGCTGCGCGATCCGGTGCCGGCGCCGGCCGA
>Ga0134125_10009112_pt1 | contig 11178 bp, 8 predicted proteins | sample KB31751_FD_96464 | JGI IMG/M metagenome (GOLD analysis project Ga0134125, IMG submission 96464) | Terrestrial soil microbial communities with excess Nitrogen fertilizer from Kellogg Biological Station, Michigan, USA - KB3-175-1 | ecosystem: Environmental > Terrestrial > Soil > Unclassified ...
CAGGCTGACCGGAATGTCGGCGGGCAACGTGACGTCGGCCAGCGTCACCGGCTGCAATTGCAGTTGCGCCGGCGTGACGCCGAGGTACGTTGCAAGCTGGTTCTGCGTCGCCGAGAGCTGCTTCTCCAGCGACGGCAACGTCGCTTCGGTCGCGGCGAGCTGCGAGCGCACCGCCAGCGTGTCGGACAGCGACTTCGCGCCGATCGCCTGCTGCTTCTGCGCGATGTCGAGTTCCTGCCTCAGCGAATCGACGATCTCGTGCGTGGCCTTGACCTGCTCGCGCAAGGACGCTTCCTGCAGCGAAGCGGTGATGACATTGGCCGCCAGTGCCAGGTAAGTTGCGTCGAGCTGCGCGCGGCTGACGTCGGCTTGCGCCTGCTGCGCTTCGATGCCGCGGCGCACGCCGCCGAAGATGTCGAACACGTAGCCGACGCTGACGCCCGCGTTGTAGATCGTGAAGGGTCCGAGCGCCTTGCCGGTGCCGGTCTGCGCGGCAGGTTGCTTGGCGCGGGTGGCGCCGACGTTCGCATCCAGCGACGGGAACAGGCTGCCGCGCGCGGCTTGCGCGGTTTCCTCGGCCTGGCGCAATGCGGCCTGCGCGGCGTTGATCGACGGGCTGTGCCGGAACGCCTGCTGCACGCGGCGATCCAGCTCGGCGTTGCCGAACGTGGTCCACCAGCGCTGCGGCACGTTTTCGCCTTCGAGGAAACGCTGCGCGTCGCCACCGGCCGTGGCGGCAGCGACCGTGGATTGCGGCAGGGGCGCGGCCGTGTAGCGATCGACGGCGGGCGCGGCCGGAACCCGGAAATTCGGGCCGACTGCACATCCGGCGAGAGCCAAGGTTGCGATCGTCAGCGTGGCCCGCCTTGCGGCAGACTTGAATGGAGTCATGGGATGCGTCATTCAGGCGGGAAGCGGTCTGAAGCGTTCTGCAAGGCGCCGCAAGGCGAACTGCTTAACTGAACTGCGCGGTATTGTATTTACGGCAAGATCATTGTGCAAGGACTGCATGGATGTCGAAAGGGCAAGACGTCACGGCTTCGCGGATGACAGTTGTCACGGCGGTGCTCCCGTTGATGGCTGCGATGATGCCTCCATGACGAACGGGGCGTGCGCGATTCGACACGCGCGCTGGAATTCATCCGGGCGCTGCGAGGCGATGCGCTTCGGCAAGGTACTCCCTGCTCTGCATCTCGATCAGCCGGCTCTCGATGCGTGCGAACTCGCCGCGCAAGCGCGTGCCGTCGTAAAGCTCGACCACTGGCACCTGGGCGGTCACCGCCAGTTTCACGCGGCGGTCGTAGACCTCGTCGATCAGGTGCACGAAACGTTGCGCGGCATCTTCGTTGAACGGGGTGAACTGCGGCAAGCCGGAAACGAGGATCGCGGGATAGCTCCGCGCCAGCTCGATGTAATCCGCGGAACCGTACGGCCCCTCGCACAACGCGGTGAAGTCGAACCACGCGGCCTGCGCGCATACGCGGCGCGCGTGAAAACTGCGGTCGTTGATCATGAGCTCGGCATTTTCCTCGACCGTGCCTTGTGCCAGTTCCGTGAACAGTCGCGCCAGCGCCGCCTCCGCACGCGCATCGTCGGGCGTCAGGTAAACCGGCGCGCGGGTGAGCGCGCGCAGGCGCCAATCCCGCGACGATGCGATTTCCAGCACCTCGCAGTGCTGCTCGAGCAACGCGATCGCGGGCAGGAAGCGTTCGCGCTGCAAGCCACTCCTGTAGAGATCGCGCGGCGGGGTGTTCGAGGTGGTGACCAGCGTGACGCCGCGTCCCATCAGCGCGCGCAGCAGGCCGTCGAGAATCATCGCATCGCCGATGTCGGTGACCATGAACTCGTCGAGGCACAGCACCCGCGCGCGCGCGGCGATGCCGGCCGCGACGCGCGGCAGCGGATCGCGCTGCTCGCCGAGTGCGCGCAACTGCGCGTGCACGTCGAGCATGAAGCGATGGAAATGCACGCGCAGCGCGATACCCGGTGGCAGCGACGCCGCGAACTGGTCCATCAGCATCGTCTTGCCCCGGCCGACCGCGCCCCAGAGGTACAAACCCCGCAGCGCTTGCGGGCCTCCACCGAAGTGCGCGCGCAACCGCGCGAACACACCCGGCGGCGGCGCCAGCAGCGCTTCGTGCAGGCGATCGAAGGCTGCGAGCGCGGTGCGCTGCGCGGGATCGTCCCGCCAGCGGCCTTCTGCAACGCCGCGCGCATAACGCGCGGTCACCGCTGAATGCTCCCTCTCCCCCAACGGCTTCACCGTTGGGGGAGAGGGTTGGGGTGAGCGGGCCGATTCCAATGATCCACGAACATCATCGCGGCGGCGGAAGCCAGGCGCGAATCGCATTCTTCACCGCGCCGCGCAAATCCATCAGGCGTCGATGGAAGAAGTGTCCGGTTTCGGGCATGCGGATAAGCGTCGGTGGCGGGTCCAGCGTTTCGATCCAGTCGAACACGCCCTGCGGATCGACCACTTCGTCGTCTTCGCCCTGCACCACCAGCCACGGACAGCCGGGCATCGCCAGCTCGGCGAATTCGTAACGCCCGACCGGCGGCGCAACGGTGACGAGCGCATCCGCAGCGAGCGAACGCGCGGAACGCAACGCGACGTAGCTGCCGAACGAAAACCCGGCCAGCCACAACGCGTTACCCGGCCGTGCCTGGCGGACCCATTGCGCCACGGCAACCAGGTCGCCGCTTTCGCCGTCGCCGTTGTCGAACGCGCCGATGGATGCGCCGACGCCGCGGAAATTGAAGCGCACGGTGGCGAGGCCCGATTCGCGGAACGCGCGCTCCAGCATCGTGACGACCTTGTTGCGCATCGTGCCGCCCTGCTGCGGATTGGGATGGCAGATCACGACCGTGCCGGCGCGCGCCTGGTCCGGTTCCGGCACCGCGGTCGCCACTTCCAGCGTACCGGCAGGACCGGGCAACGCGAACGTGGCGGGGGCGTCTGGGAAGCCGGCCGGGGCCGGCGGCAAGGCGTCGCTCATGGGTGGATGATAATTGATCTTTGCGATCATCCTGATCGCAGCCTCGCCGGAGTGCCATGGCAACTCGGAGTGCTCCGTCGTCATGAACACCAGAACGGGCTTGCTTGCCCCGACTTTTCAAGAAAACCCATGAACCACCTCGCCCATGCCCTGCTCGCCGACGCCGGTGGTGTCGAGTTCGCGCTGGGCAGCGCGCAGGGTGATTTCGTGCGCGGCCGGCCGAGTCCGGCCTGGTCTCCCGCACGCCAGGCCGGCCTGCGTTTCCACCGCGCGATCGACGGCTACACCGACGCGCATCCCCAGGTGGTGATCGCACGCAACCTGTTCGAGCCGCCGTTGCGCCGCTATGCGGGCATCGCACTGGACGTGTGGTTCGATCACTTGCTGGTGCGTGGGTGGCATCGCTTTTGCGCGGAAGAATCGTTGCCGAGGTTTTCGCGGCGCTGGCTGGCGCTGCTGGATGCGCACGCGGCGGAATTGCCGGAATCGCTGCGTGCTTTTCTGGCGTGGATGCACGCGCACGATCTGCCGGCGGCGTACGGCGACGAGGCCACCCTCGATTCCGTCTTCCATGCGCTGGCGCTGCGGCTGTCGCGTCCGTCGCCGATCGGCGAGGCGTTGCCCGCGCTGCTCGAACGCGCGGAAGCACTGCAGCGCAGCTTCGATGCGTTCCTTCCGGAGCTCGTGGTGTGCGCGCGCGATCTGCGCCGCGCGCTGCTGGCCTAGCCGACGTCTTTCGCCGCGCGGCTGGCGACGACGGCGCGCCAGCCGAATACGCCCGCCAGTCCAGCCGCCGCGGCGGAAATCGCGCCGATCGCTCCAAGTGAAGCGCCCAGCACGCGCAGCGCGTCCAGCCCGCTCGCCACCGCGACATCGCCGAAGCGCCACACCGCGGTCTCGACGAAGTTCTTGCCCTTGTAACGGATTTCGCGCGCGGCCCGCGTGTACAGCGCGTCCGAGGCCGGCTTGGTGACGCCATACGCGAAGCTGCGCGTGACGACCAGCGTCAGCGGGATCAGCGCGATCGTGATGCCGGCGACGCCGAACTGCGCGGCCCCGAACAGCGCCACCGCCACCAGCACCGCAACGTTCACCATCGCCGGCAGCACCAGCCCCGAGACGATGCCGAAGCGTGGCAGCATCCAGCGCGTCAGTCCGACCTGCAACGCCATCTGCAGGATGTTCACCGCCAGATCGATGTGCCCATAGAACGCCGTGCGCGCGGTGGCATCGATGAAATGCGCCTTGGTGTAATCGGCGACCAGCGCGTACGCGAGCGTGCCGACGCCGTCCGAGCACAACATCAGCAGCGCCATCAGGCGCAGGAATGGATCGGCGAACGTCGCGCGCAAGCCTGCCAGCATCGAGCCGCCGAGCGGCGCGGACTCGGCACGCGTCCCGGGGTTCGCCGCCGACAGGTACAGCATCAGGCCGAGCGTCATCACCAGCAATATCGCCGATACGGCCAGCAACGGCGCCACGCCGATCCGTTCCACCAGCAATGAAGTCAACGCCGGACCCGCCAGGGCGCCGAACGCGCCACCCAGCGCGATCAGCGGGAATACGCGGCGCGCGCGTTCGCCGTCGAACAGGTCCGCCATCAGGCTCCAGAACAGCGACACCACGAACAGGTTGAACACGCTGACCCAGATGAAGAAGCCGATGCCCAGCGCGCGCGCACCGATCCGGGCCTGCTGCGCGAACAGCGGCACGAATGCGATCAGGCACACAATGAAAAAACCGTAGCTCCAGCCCAGTAACCGGCGGCGCGGCAGCCGTGCCGAAAGCCAGCCGAACGCTGGCGCGACGATGAGCATCGCGACGAAGGTGCCGGCATAGAACCACGGCAGCGCGACCGAACCGGTGGCGCCGGCCAACTGGTCACGCACCGGACGGATCACGTAATAGGCGGCGAGCAGGAAGAAAAACGCCAGCGCCGCGACCCCGACCCGGCCTGCCTCAGCTGACAATTCAAAGCGGCTGTTGTGAGAAGTCAGGGCAGGAAGCCCGTTCTGGTATTCATGATTGCTGCACACTCCAGTTCACTGACACATCCAGCGATGCAGCGATCAGGGACGATCGCACAACATCTCGGGAAGTCAGGGCAGGAAGCCCGTTCTGATGTTCATGACCGCGGGACATTCCAGTTCGCTGATTTATCCAGCGCCGCAGCGATCAGGGACGATCGCACGAGTTACGCAAGCAACGGCGGAAGCGGACAGCCGAGCACTGCGCACGCTACGCGCAGCATTTCCGCTTCCGCCACCGTGACCTTGCCGTCCGCCGCGATCGCGCGGGTCAATGCGCGCACGGTCAGCTGTTTGCCTTCAGGCGCGAGGCGCGCAAGCGTCGCCAGCGCGCGATCCAGCGCCGCCTGCCAATCTTCCGGCAACGCATACAGGATCGAAGCGCCGGGCAACGCATCTTGCATCGCGGCCTGGAAGGCACGTTGCGCGGTTGCCTCATCGTCGTTGCCGAAATGCGCGAGCAGCGCGGTGAGGTCGCGCAGTTCATCCTGTGCATCGGTGAGCTTCAAAGTGCCCGCCTTGAAGCCGGCGGCAGGGTCCAGCGCCGCGACCACCTGCGCCTGCACCAGTTTCGCGAGGCAATATTCGTCGAGATCCACGCGGCCGTCGGCATGGATCAGGCCATCGAGCGTTTTGGTGAAGCGATCGAGCTCCGGGCGCGGCCGCCGCTTCAGCATGGGAAACGCGAGTTGCGCCAGCGGCAGGCGCAGCATCGGATGCAGATCCTGCATGCGTGACGCCAAGCTCTGCACGGCATCGCCCAGCGCGGCATCGAATGCCTGCGTGACCGTTTGTACCTGTTGCGCCTGCAGGTCGGGATGTTCGGAAATCGCCAATGCGAACACCGTCGCGAATGCACCGCGCGGATCGCGCGCAGCCGCGGCCAGTGCGGCGGGGATCTGCGCGTGCAGGTCGTTCGCGGCCCGGTAATCGTCGGTGCGGGGCGACGCGACCTGCGCAGCGACACCGGCGGCGGTGATGGCCATTTCCGCGCCGCGCATCGGCACGACGCCACCGATCGGCCGCGCGCCGGCCGGCGACGTGCGGATGTCTTCATCGCCGTCCATGCGCGCAAAATCGTGCACGGCCTTTTCCCACGGATGCTGGGTGGCGCGCAATTCGATGTTGTCGGGATCGTTGCCGGCCGCGAGCCATTGCTTGACGTAGGCGTCGAGTTCCTCGGGTTTGAAACCGGGCTCCAGCGCCTTGATGCGTTCAATGATGGGCGGGTGCGTCGCGAACCACGAACTCGCTTCGGCGTCGCCGAACAGCATGTGGCGCACCTCGTCCTTGCGCGGCGCCTGCAACGCCGAACCTTCTTCGAACACCGCGATCTTCTTCAGCGCGCCGGCGATGCCGGACGTCTGCCGCGTGAACTGCACCGCCGAGGCGTCGGCCAGCGATTCGCGCGAACGCGACACCGCCGCCTGGATCAGGCGCCCGAAAAACACGCCGATCGCGCCGATCGCCAGCAGTGCGATGCCGGCCAGCGCAACCTGGCCGCTGCTGCCGCCGCGCCGCCGTCCGCCGCCGTTGTCGTCGCCGAGGCCGAAATAGCCGCCCCACATCAGGAAGCGCCCGACCACCCAGATCGCCATGATCCCGAACAGCAAGCCCATCAGGCGGATGTTGAGGCGCATGTCGCCGTTCAACACGTGGCTGAATTCGTGCGCGATCACGCCCTGCAATTCGTCGCGGTTCAACTTGTCGAGGCAGCCCTGGGTGACGCACACCGCGGCGTCGGCCGGCGTGTAGCCCGCCGCGAACGCGTTGATACCCGCTTCGTCCTGCATCACGTAGATGCCGGGCACCGGCACGCCCGAAGCGATCGCAATCTCCTCGATCACGTTGCGCAGGCGCTGCCATTGCGGATGGGTGGTGTCGGCGGGAACCTCCACGGCATTCATCTCGCGCGCGACCGCGGCGCCGCCACCCGAAAGACTCGCCACGCGGTAGGCCGAACACAAGCCGATCACCACCACCACGGCAATCGTGATACCGATCAGCGCTCCGGGCCGGAAGCCCACCAGGAAGAACGCGCATACCAGGTCGACCGCGACCACGATCGCGAACACCGCCAGCGCGAACAGCCACATCAGCGTGCGGCTGGAGCGCCGGACCTTGGCTTGTTGGGCGAAGAAGTCCATGGATTGGGTCGCTCGCTACGCTCGCTGCAAAGAGTAAAGCCGCTCACTGCGTTCGCTGTAAATGGTAAAGAGGAACAGCCGCCAAGAGTACGCGCTCGCTCACCCTTTGCAGGCGGCGCAGCCGCCGGCTTCACCCTTTGCAGCTCGCGCGAAGCGCGAGCGACTTACCCTTTGCAGCGCCGCAGGCGCGACTTACGCAAAGCTCACCTTCGGCGCTTCCCTTTTGGCGGGATCATCGATCGCAAGCTGCTCGGCCGGTGCGAAACCGGCCGGCCCCGCGATCAAGGACGACGGGAATACCTGCACCTTGTTGTTGTAGTTCATCACCGAATCGTTGTACGCCTGCCGCGCGAACGCCACGCGGTTTTCGGTGGAGGTCAGTTCCTCCGACAACTGCATCATGTTCTGGTTAGCTTTCAGATCCGGATACGCTTCGCTGACCGCGAACAGGCGACCGAGCGCCTGTGTCAACTGGTTCTCGCTGCCAGCGAGCTGCTGCATCGCATTCGGATCGCCCGGCGCGGCCTTGGCGGCGGCCAGTCCGTTCACCGCCGCGGTGCGCGCGGCGGTGACGGCTTCCAGCGTTTCGCGTTCGTGCGCAAGATAGCCTTTGGCCGTCTCGACCAGGTTGGGAATCAGGTCGTGGCGACGTGTAAGCTGCACGTCGATTTGCGCGAACGCGTTCTTGTAGCCGTTGCGCGAAGTGACCAAACCGTTGTAGATCGCGATCAGGTAAATCACAATGATGGCGATGATGATCAGGAAAATGATCAGACCCGTCATTGTCGTCTCCTCATGTTTCGGCCGAAGCCGCTGTCGTGGAAGTCAGGCCATGGAACGCTTGGCCATGGGTGACCTTAATGGTATTGACCAGGCGGGAACCGTCCCGGCAACCGCCAGGCTGAACGATACGGTGATCAGGGATGATCGCACACTTGGACATAGCATGCGCGTAACCGCTTTCTGTGCAGGACTCACCTGCGTTCTCGTTTCAGGTTTTGCGCTGGGCGCACCCGCCGTCCAGACCCATGGCAATCCGGTTCCGCCCGAACCAGCCGTCGTGCACACCGGTACGCACCAGTCGATGCTGCCGGCGGCGCGCGTGGATGCGGCGCTGAAGGATTACGACCACTGGCTGGATCAGCTCGCCCAGGAGAACCGCACGGCCGGCCTCGCCACCGCGGTGGTGGTCAACGACAAGGTGCGTTACGAGCGCACGCTCGGCTACGCCGATGCGAACACCGGTGCCAAGGTGCAGCCGGATACCGTGTTCCGGCTGGCGTCGTTGTCCAAGGCCTTCGCCACCGCGCTCACGGGTTTGCTGGTGCGTCAGGGAACACTGAGCTGGGACACGCGCCTCGCGAGCGTGCTGCCGTTCTTCAGTTTGCGCGACGCCAACGCCTCGCAGGAAGCCACGGTGCGCGACATCCTGAGCCAGAGCATCGGGCTGCCGCACAACGCCTACGACAACCTGCTTTCCAATGGCGTGCCCTACCAGGAACTGGAACGCAAACTGGATACGGTGCCGCTCACCTGCGATCCCGGCAGCTGTTATGGCTACCAGAACATCGCGTTCTCGCTGATCGGCGACGTCATCTACGCCAAGACCGGGCAATTCTTTTCGCAGCTGGTCGACAAGTACCTGTTCCTGCCGTTGGGCATGACCACCGCCAGCTACGGCCGCGACAGCCTGGAAAACAGCCGCAGCTGGGCGCGGCCGCACTACGAGCACGGCAAGCAATGGGTGTCGTACGAACCCAATGACAACTTCTACATACCGCCCGCTGCGGGCGTCAACGCCAGCATTCGCGACATGGAGCAGTGGCTGATCGCGCAAATGGGCGGCCGTCCGATGGTGCTACCCGACGCGCTGCTGGACGTGCTGCACGCGCCGATCATCGACACGCCGAGCGAGCGGATGTTCTCCAACTGGCGGCGCGCACGCGTGAAGCATGCTTCGTATGGATTGGGTTGGCGCGTGTACGACTACGCCGGCGAAACACTGATCTTCCACGCCGGTGCCGTGAAGGGCTATCGCTCGATGATCGGGTTCTTCCCGAAATACCACGCCGGCGTCGTGGTGCTGTGGAATTGCGAGAGCAACACGCCGGCGGGCCTGATGCCGATGCTGCTGGACGACCTGCTCGGGTTGCCGCACGAGGACTGGGCCGAACTCGACCGTCCCGATCATCCGGCAAGGTCAAGCCCGCGGCGTGTACGGCGGGCGAAGCGCAAGCATTGAGCGCCGCGCCGGCTTGCCGGCAAGCAACCGCTCTTGTGCTGGTTCCATCGATGCGACGTCCGTGGTGCACCTGAAATCGCGCGAAGCGCGAGAAGGCTTAGGCGGGCATCCGTCCATTACGCAGCTACACCGATACGGCACCAATGGGGCACCTGAAATCACGCGGCGCGCAAGAAGGTTTCGAGCAAGCATCCATCCATGGCGAGGCTACACCGGCGCGGCATCCCTGCCGCGCCTGAAATAGCGCAGCCAAAGGCTGCGCTATTTCACCCACCGAACTTGAAGTCGACGCGGCGCTGCAACACCGCAGAGGTGGGATCGCCGTCTTTCAGGGCGGGCTTGTAGGAAGATTGCTCGACCGCGCGGATCGCCGCCTGGTCGAACACGCGGCGCGGCGATGAATCGATCACGTGCGCGTTGGTCACCGCGCCGGTCGGCGAGACCGTGAATTCCACGACCGCATAACCGGAGGTCTGGTTGCGCGCGGCGGCCAGCGGATACTGCGCGGCGGCAGCCTGGACCACCTGTGCCCCGCGCGTGATCCCGGCCGGTTTGGGTTGCGCCGCTTCAGCCGGCTTCGGCGGCGGCGAAGTTTTCGCCGCGGCTTGCTGCGCGGCCTGCTGTGCCGCCAGCCGGGCGGCCGCTTCCTTTTCTGCGGCGGCTTTGGCCGCGGCAGCTTGCTGAGCGGCCGCGAGTTCGGTCGCGTGCTGGGCCTTCTGCTGCGCCTCCTGCTGCTGGCGCGCCTGCAGCTTCTGCTGCGCATCGAGCTTGGAGCGCAGCAACGTCAACGTGTAATTGGTCGGATCGGCCTTCGACAGCACATCGATCTCGCGATTGGCTTCGGCGAAATTGTTCTGCGAAATCGCCTTCTCGACATCCGGAACGCCGAACGGGAAGGTTTCGCGCAACGCATCCTTGGCCACCTGGTTCTTCGGATCCTTCGCCAGCACTGCTTCGTAATATTCCATCGCGTTGTCGCCGGCCGGCGCCACCAGCCGATGTTGCGCATACGCATCGCGCGCCGCCGACAGCAAGTCTGCGACGCTCATGCCGGACAGCTTTGCTTTCGCTTGGGCGGCAGCCTGCGCCTGCGCGGCCGAACTGGCCGATGAAGGCGTGGCAGCCGGCAATTCCGCGGGGGCCGAAGCGGCCGGCACCGATGCCGTGGGTTTGGCCGACGTCACGGGCGCCGAAGATGCGGGACCTTGTCCCTTGCCGCAGCCCGCCAGCAACAGCGCCATGCCGACGGCCAGGGTCAGGCCTTGCATCGCGCCGAAGGGTTGGGGGGAACGTGGTTCGTCGTGACGGGAATCGGAAGTGATCATGCGGCCCACCTGTGCGAAAAGAGATATCCGGTTCCCCGGACATGCACGAATCGTTCCATCCGCGTGCATTCATTCCGGCCCACGCCAGGTTGCATCGCGGATCTGCGCAGGATGTGACCGGATCGACACAAGTGGTGCTTGCGGGCCGCCGAGGCGCGGGGCACCGGCGCCCATCGACACGACTCCCGCAAATGGAAAGCCCCGGCAGAACCGGGGCCAACGTCATGCGGATTGCCCGCATCCCCGCGCTGGGCGCCGCGGGGAGGGCAGGCTTGTGGTTATGGTGTCGAAGACAACGTGCAACGGTTGCAAAAGCAGGTTGCGAACTTTCTTACTTCTTCGCCTTCTTCGCGCGCTTGGTCTTGCTGGCGCGCGCGGTCTTGGCCATCACGGCCTTCTTCGCGGTGCGCTTGCGTGCGGTCTTCTTGGCAGCGCGCTTGC
>Ga0134125_10009113_pt1 | contig 11178 bp, 8 predicted proteins | sample KB31751_FD_96464 | JGI IMG/M metagenome (GOLD analysis project Ga0134125, IMG submission 96464) | Terrestrial soil microbial communities with excess Nitrogen fertilizer from Kellogg Biological Station, Michigan, USA - KB3-175-1 | ecosystem: Environmental > Terrestrial > Soil > Unclassified ...
CAGTCCATCTCCATTTCTGCCTGTGATGCTCGCAGGCGTTCGGCGGCGAGTTTGACAGCCTCAACGATATTCTGATAACCGGTGCAGCGGCAGATATTGCCGGAAAGCTCGTGGCGAATCTCTTCATCGGTAGGGTCAGGTTTATCACGCAGCATAGCATGCACCGTCATAATAATGCCTGGCGTACAGAAGCCACATTGTAAACCATGTTTTTCCATAAACGCCTGCTGAATGGGATGCAGTTCGCTGTTAGCGCCAGCCATACCCTCGATAGTCGTGATTGCCATACTGTCCACCTGTACTGCCAGCATCAGACATGAACGTACTGCTTCACCATTCAAGAGGACTGTGCAGCAGCCGCAGACACCATGCTCGCAGCCAATATGTGTGCCTGTAAGATGAAGTTCATGGCGCAAAAAATCTGAAAGGAGCATACGCACTGGAACGCGCCTTTCGTAACTATGACCATTGACGATCACTGCAATATCGCTTTCCTCAGTGAAGGCTGGAGCCTCTTCTTGTTCTTGCATGGTCTACCTTCTTTCTATCGTTGACGGCGTTCCCAGGCTGTCTTCAGCACGCGCCTGGTTAATTCAGACGTCAACACGCGGCGATATTCAGTGGTTGCATGTACATCGGACATATCATCGCTCACAACTGTACGCGCGATTTCGGCGGCGCTATCCAGGGTTGCATCATCCAGTGTGGTGCCGATCAGCACATCCTCGATGGCACAGGCACGAATGGGAGAACCTGCAATGCCGAGATAAGCAATATGTGCCACCATACAACGGTCATCTAAAGCGGGCGTCAGAATGGCAGCCGCACCCACTAGTGCATAGTCCCCAGACCGACGAGCAAATTCCATAAATGCCCATCCTGCCTGGGGTGGAATCCAGGGAAAACGAACCTCTGTAAGCATCTCACCCGGTTCAAGGGCGGTTGAAAGATAGCCCGTGAAGAATTCCTCTGCTTTTATCACACGCTCACCATTCACACTCTGGATCAGCACTTCACCATTGAGGCACGTAAGGAGAGCAGGTAGTTCGGCAGCAGGATCGGCATGCGCTATGCTCCCTGCAATGGTGCCGCGGTTACGTATCTGCATGTGGCCGATATGTTGCACGGCCTCAACAAGCAGAGGAGACTGTTCCTGCACCAACGCTGAGCGTTCAACCTGACGCTGTCGAACAGTTGCACCAATTGCCAGGTAGCCATCTTCAGGCTCTATATAGTGGAGTTCGGAAATATGGTTGATGTCCACAATATAAGAAGGCCCTGCAAGGCGCATGTTGAGCAGGGGAACTAGGCTTTGACCGCCTGCCAATATCTTAGCATCCTCGCCATACCGGTCAAGAAGGGTTAGCGCTTCGTCGAGGAGACGAGGCGCAGCGTACTGAAAACGTGGTGGTTTCATAGTAGTCCGCTTCCCTAAAAAAATTTTTGGGTGTAGTTGGGAACACAATCAACTTACTCTCCCGTATAAGGCCAGTACAGCTTTCAGGGTTTGATTGACTACATGTCCCCTTTCAGGAATAAGCATTAGACTACTGCTGATGCGCAGTTCTGTCAAGCCCTTTCTTCTGCATTTTTGCACCTGGTTTGTTCTATGCAAGATAGCGTTATGCCAGGTGAAATGCATAGAGTTTCCCATCCCATGAACCGGCATAGAGAACGCCATCGAGGATCATGGGTGAGGAGTCGATGCCATCTCCTGCTGTATAACTCCATAGTATTTTGCCTGTTTGCGCATCGAACGCATAGAGCTTATGATCCTGCGAACCGACATAGACTACTCCGTTGGCGACTGATGGGGAAGAGTCGATGACGTCTCCTGAAAAAGCTGCCCAGATACGTTTGCCCGTCCTGGCGTCAAAGGCATACAATGCATGATCCGTTGAGCCGATATAGACCATTCCATTGGCAACTGCCGGTGACGAGTGAATGAATCCGTTCGTCTGAGCCATCCAGAGAATGCTTCCTGTTCTGGCATCAAAGGCATACAACTGACCATCTTCGGAGCCAATATAGACCACTCCATTAACCACGGCTGGCGAGGAGATACGAATTGGCAATCTAACCTTTGTAGCCCAACGCCGATGTCCCGTTTTGGCATCGAGAGCATAGAGTTCATCGTCCTCTGAGCCAACGTAGACCACTCCTTGATACACTGTTGGAGAGGAAGAAACCAGGTTTCCTGTTCTATACGTCCAGAGAACAGTGCCGGTGAGTGCTTTAAACGCGTAGAGCCTGTTATCGTTGGAGCCGGCGTAGACAATGCCGTTTGCCACGACGGGGGAGGACCAGATATCTCCTCCCGTCGTGGCTGTCCAGATCATCGCGCCGGTATTGGCATTGAATGCATAAAGCATAGAGTTATCTGAACCAACGTAAACCAATCCCTCAGCGAGTGCAGGTGAGGAACCAATCGCATCCGTCGTATGGGAAGCCCATACAATCTTCCCTGTTGTGGCATTACAGGCATACAGCGCCCCGTCAAATGAACCGATATATACTATGCCATTGGCGACTGCCGGCGAGGAGATAATTACGTTGCTCGTGGAAAGCGACCAGAAGACTACCAGATGTGAGACATTGTTCACGTTGAGGATGCGCTCAGCCGCATTGAAGTGCGTGCGTTGTACATCGTAGCCAAACATGGCACCATTAGAATCGCTTGCAACAACAGAATGAACATGCGCGTTGCTACGATTGATTGCCCGAAACGTGAGAAAAGCAGTTGCGGTAAGCACAACTAGGGATATCAGCCCGAGCAAAGATACTCTTTTCCAGAATGAAAGTCTGTTCCTGCTCTTGGTCAGCGAATTCAGCCCATTTGGAGGTAGAAGAGGGAGAGCGTTTTCATCTTCCGACTTCTCGGGTTTATCAAGCATACTCTCGGTTCCTTGTTATGGAAAGCGATCGTCCATCGCATTGGCGATCTGCTCATTGTTCAGAGTATAGCAGATTTCGATCTTTGCAAGCGAATCTTTCGGTCCTGCTCAGCTGGTACCTTCGCAATTCGAGAAGATTAGCTTTCCTCTATTTTGAGGAAAGTCAAGATATGACGGTGCTTATAACGCTTTCATGACGCAAGCATCTTATACTCATACCAGAGATAACGATAGATCAGGAACTATGGAGAGGAAATCGCACATGCTGCACAGGTTTTCAACGTTGAAGGATGCACAGGAATTATATGATTGGTTTAAGGTGATGCGCGATACGCAGCCAGTCTGGCTGGATGAAAGCAGTGGATGCTGGCATGTATTTCGCTATGAAGATGTGAATAACATCATCATAGACCATAACCTCTTCTCATCTGAGCGCCGTCAGCGAGCTTTTGCACGCTTCCGCGACACCACTACTGATGAGGCTTCCGCACAGAATGGTCATAAACGCAGGGCGGGTCGCAGCCTGATCATGATGGATCCACCCGAACATCGTCAGTATCGCAATCTGGTTTCGTCCGCGTTTACTCCACGCTCTCTAGCTCGCCTTTCGGGGCGCATCGCTTCAATCACTCAGGAATTATTGGATCAGGTGCGTTCAGCCGGGCGTATGGATGTTATAACGGATATTGCCTACCCGCTGCCAACGACTGTCATTGCGGAAATGCTGGGAGTGCCCACCTCCGATCGCCCCTTGTTCAAACAATGGGCTGATGGATTACTCAATCGTCAGCTCAGTGATGCGGAATTCTTTAAGCCCGAGGAAGAGCAACGCGACAATCCTGAGATGCAGCGCATCACAACTATTATCGAGCAGATGTCCGACTACTTTGATGCCATGCTGGAAGATCGACGCCATCGGCCACGCAACGATATGATGAGCGAATTGCTGGCAGCTGAGGTGGATGGCAAGCGCCTGAACACAGAAGACACTATTAGCTTTTGTACTCTCCTTTTACTCGCGGGTCATGTCACGACAACCAATCTTATCGGCCAGGCGATCCTTTGCTTCGATGAACATCCTGAGGCTCTTGAGCATGTGCGCAGGCAGCCGGAGTTGATGCCGGGAGCGATTGAAGAGGTGCTGCGCTATGCCTCGCCGGTGTGGAGACTTTTTCGTACTACGACGACCGACGTAACGATTGAGGGAGTGACGATCCCGACAGATTCGCCGGTCTTTGGCTGGTTAGCATCAGCTAACCGCGACGAGCGGCAGTTCCCGGAGCCGGAGCGGTTTGACATTACGCGTCACCCGAATCGCCACATTGCTTTTGGACATGGCATTCACTTCTGCATCGGTGCGCCGCTCTCACGATTGGAAACCGCTATAGCGCTTCCTATGATGGTCGAACAATTGCCGGAGCTTCATGTAGTCCACGATCAGCCGCTGGAGCTATTCGAGGGACGTTTTCTTTTCGGCTTCAAACACCTACCTATCACATTCCGCGCCCTGGAACCGGCTATCTGAGACCCTCTCAAACGGAAGAACTTTCGATGAGGATTGCTTTCCTAATACATAGAAACGAAACCATGCGTCATTGGTTTGAAATGAGGGTATGGGGAGATGTATACTGTAGCAAGGCAAGCAGTGGGATAACTATTCACCTGGGCCGGTAACAGCGGAGATAGTGACGAACTGATATTGGAGTCGAGCAATTTCACCGGTCAGAATGAATCAGTAAAGAAGCATAAAGAAAGGTATATCATGGAGGTATTTGATGTAGTCCGTACTGTTTTGGCAGTCCGCCAGTTTCAGCAGAAGCCCATACCTGAACCGATTGTACACCAGATTGTCGAAGCGGCACATCTGACCGCGAGTAGCATGAATGGCCAGCCCTGGCATTTCATCGTCGTGCAAGACAAAGAGATGTTGCGCCAGCTTGGTTCGCTCGCGAAGACGGGCCCCTACATTGCGCAAGCGCCGCTGGCAATTGTTGTTGGCATGGAACACAGTCCCTTTGCGCTGTCCGATGCGAGTCGTGCCATCCAATCGATGATTCTGACCGCCTGGTCCCAGGGCATTGGCTCAAACTGGGTCGGTTTTGATAATCTCAAGCAGGTCAATCCTGTACTCGGCATTCCTGAGGAGATCGAGATCCTCGCTATCATCCCATTTGGCTACCCAATTGCAACTATTGGTAAAGGCCAGAAGAAACGGAAGCCGTTGCGTGAAGTTGCCCACCGTGAGCGTTGGGGACAACCTTTCGAGTAGCAAATTGTTGTATACGCAAAGGGAAACACCTATCTAAAGCTGATAAGTGTTTCCCTCTGTATATAGGTATCCCGTATTCTACATTCACTCACGAGCTGCAGTGTTCTGACCAATAGTGGTGCGTTTTAGCGACCACTGTGACGACGTTCTTGATCTCTTTTTCCAGGCGGAAGGCTGGCCCGGCAGGAAGAAACAAAACGCTTCCTTCACGCCGCACACATATGTTTTCGACTACTATAGCGCGCAGTAGCCAGAGTGCGGCCTGTTCGTCTTCGCAGTCCAGACCAACCCATCCGAGGTTCCTACTGAGTACGGTGGACAGTCCTGTGACAAGGCGCAAGCCTCGCTCGATCTCGGCAACCACACGTTCGTAAGCTTCCGGGTTTGCTTTTATGTCCTCTGGAGCGACAGGCTCCAACAACGTATCCCGATGCGGTGGACCGCCTGCCAGCGCCAGGTCGCAGAAGTCGGTCCACATCTGATCCCAGGCTACCTGACCCTCTTCAGTGTAGCGCATGGGAGCAGTCCCCATGGGAGCTGCGCTGACCATTTTACCATTGCGGTAACGCGGTGGAAGAATATCGAGCTTAGCCTCATTATGGAGATGCGCAAGCCCGAATTTCGGCAAAAGAGCCACATCGACGCCGCGCCAGTCAATCTCCGCAACGCAGCCTCCCCCAATGGTCACAGACTGGCCGGGAATGCACCAGATGTTATAGTCTCCATCCGCAAGTGCAAGAAAAAGAGCGGCGTATGTTGCATATCCATTGACCCTGCGTTCCAGGACTTCGGTATGCGTCCTTTGCAGATGGTTGTCTTTCGGGCTGACCTCGATTTCCTTTCCACAGAGTTGCGCATCGGTATAAATAACCAGTGCCCCGACGTTCTGCCCAATGTCCAGCACCGCGTGGCCGGTAGAAACTCGTTCTGGGCCTCGCTCAGCCTCCTGTGGAACACTTCTCGATATTATTCTTCTAGCAAGCATTGGCGATGTTCTCCGTTCGGGAGGCCTGGCAACTCTGAGTTGCCAGGCCTCCCGAACTATTACCGTTAGTGCAGCAGTAGTACTCAATGGCCTGGATAGTCAAACCCATCGTAAGGCACACCAAGGTACGGGAAACTCGTTAAGTAGGGATTTGTGATGTTGCTGGGCGTCACGCCATCTGTGACCTGGGAAGCAGCGGCGTCTGGGGTGAAGGAGGGGTCAACCAGAGGAATGGTGACGCCTGCTAACACACGCAGCTCAATGGTGAATATATCGTCTAAGAAGCGCCGACCATTGGGGAATCCTGCGAGATCACCACCCAGTATGCCAAGGATGTTTGGATTCTTTGTGGGGGGAATGGCCATGTTCAGGCGCAGCATATCCGATTGAACTTTTCCGGTATAATTCTGAAATCCATTAATTATCCCGGACGGTAAGCCAGTAAGCAGGATAGCAATCACATCGGCCCGCACTTTGCTATAGCCAGCCAGGTTGGGGAACACGCCCGGGTAGAGGTTTGGCAACAGGCCGGAAACCTCCGGGTGCTGATAGTACTCGACAAACTGGCTATCGTCCTTTGGCTGCGTAGCGTTCCAGCGGTCCTTATCGCCAATCGCTATAATAGCTTCATTGATCAGGGGGTTGCCCAGGCGAGAAACCTGGACCCAGGGGCCGCTCTCTTTGGACCCCCCTTTCCCTTTTTCGAGGATACGTGCCTTCTGCCGACTAGCCGTTGCCCAGACGCCAATTACCGATTTCTTGCTGTTCGGATCACCAGGATTAGAGCCATCGCGCGTAAGTTCGGTCTTCGGTACCTGGACCGCGATAGTATGGACATTGATCTTATCGAGTCCATTGACACCGGGGGCATTGGCCATCGGGTTGAAGAATAAACTCTGGAATGGCCGCAGGTCAAGCAGATCAAAGACCGAACCCAGGTCTACATAGAATCCATCAGCCCTCTGCCCGGCGAATACGACCTCACCACTGTTCAAGGTTTGAACGGCAGGCTGAGCCAGATTAGCAGCGTAGTTGGGGGTTGATGTCGGGCCAATGTTACAGGGTGGACAGGGCAAATTGCTGCCCAGTACGGTCGATAGGCCGTGCTTCACTTTCGTCACCGAATAGAACTGGGGCCTGTTCCAGTGTGGATCGTTCAGCGAGCTGATCGGGCCTGTATTATACAGAAATGTGTCGGGATTGCGTGTCTGGGTCTGGAACTGGAACTGATAGGTGACGTCCGCGGCTCCATCCCCATTATTGTCGATATTGATTTCATACAGCACATCTTCGCCAAATTCGAAGAAATTTGGCCCACCTGCCGGTCCCTCCAGGGGAATAAAGTTAGCCAGCAGGGTGACGGTTTTGGGCTTGTCCGGGCTGACAAAGGCATAGAGATCGGTATTGTCAGCTACTGGATCTTTAGAAATGTTGGGCGCTTCGCGATGGGATGACATGAATTTACCTCCACTAGAATAGGATGCCTCTTGATGCCATTTATGGCAGAGCTCTCATGAGGCGCATTACAAGCTCAGGATCGCGATAAATGATTTCCTGAGTGCCAGACATCAGGCTGATCTCACCCGTAGCGAGATCGCGTACGTGAGCTACCAGGGTCCCAGAAAGCTCAGCGGCGGAAAATTCTTCTGCCGCCGCAGCATCGGTTGCTACGACATCTGGCGCATCAGGTATTGCAGCCAGGGGTGCGGCAGCCAGAACTCCAATTGTTGCCACACTCATGGATGTCTGCTTGATAAACCCACGTCGTGTGAGTTTAGCCATCTCGTTCTCCTCTCGATTCTAGGAATCTACTTGATCCTTGTATTGATGAGCGCTCCTCCTGGCAGTTACTGGATATAGAGTTTTTGAACATTCTCTTTACGATGAGAAAATAGTTCGTATGTAAGGATCTCCAGCTACCACTTTATGCCAGGTGTAGCTCTATATGGCTCTGCTTCTAGTATGCCTGTTGACGAGGGATCATACCATGCCGTTAACCCATCATTTCCATGCTGGGAACGAATCATCTACTTGCGGATTTTTTACGTGGCCTCATACCGCTAGCAGCATTTAGCGCTCGTTCTGACCACAGGCGCTGCGTTTCTGCGTCCATACTATCTTTGAGCACAGCCTGCACAAGGCAATGAAGCTTAAGTGTCTTCGTGCCAGAATTGCGATGCAGCAAGGAATGGGTTCTCAATGCTGCAATGGCCGCGTCGAACAAAAACGGATCTCCGGCCAGAGGCTGAAGGGTAGGACCCAGTTCAGGCGCACCCTCCATCACGATTGATTCGGGAATAGCATCAGGTTGAAGGAAGACACATAGCCGCAGAAGGTCGGCGGCAACGGGGTTCGTGTGCTCCACCAGGTCAAAGGTAAGAGTGAATGTAGTGGTCACCGATTGTGGGTGAGTAGTACTTATTCCTCCGCGGAAATCACGCAGGTTGAGTAATGTGGCACGTCGCTTTTGATAGCGCTCTAGATAATCGGATAGGCTGCATGCTGTCTCTTCGATGTATGCTCCTGCCTGATCAAGTGCCAGGGGAAGGCCACCCATGATGCGGGAAATTTCCCTGGCCATAGTGCGGTCAATATGAGATGCTGCCTCGAGAGGTGCATCGCATTCAATACGTACTGCCCGCCGCAAGAGCAGGAGTGCGCCCTCATCCGGCTCCATTTGCTCCAGGCTGATATGGTGTGCAAAAGTCCTTGTTGATTGGGTACGAGTTGTCAGCAGAACAGAACCCTTGCTACCAGCAGGAATAAAGTCACCGAGAATGCTGAGATCCTCCATATTATCGAGGATCAGTAACCAATCCTGGTGATCATTGAGCCACCGCCTGACTGCCTCAACAATGCGATCAGAATCTAGTTGGCCTTTCTCCGGTAGATCCAATAAAGATGCCAGCTTTACGAACTCGGCCTGAAGAACATCGTGAGTCTCTGCCTGTGCCCACAGGACAGCAGAATATTCGTTTCCGAAGCGGTAGGCATATTCCACCGCGGTCTGAGTCTTTCCGATTCCACCAAGACCACAAAGTGCCTGTGCCCGTGTGAGGAGGACTCTATTCCCAGTATGTAGCAATTTATGCAAATATTCGAGAACATCGTCGCGGCCTGTGAAGAAGGGGTTCTTCCTATAGGGTATGCTCCAAATCGATGGAGATACAAGAGAAGCAGATGATGTCGCAAACTGGTCGTACTTGATCTGAGTTGGCATTTCCTCATAAGTTCTCTGGATATTATCTTGCAAGAACCCAAGCTCTTCGGCACTCTTAGCAAAGAGTTCACAGAGTTTCTGACGAAAGTGTAGGCCTGGAAACGTGCTACCGTGTTCCCATCTGCTTATAGTGGGAGCGGTAGTGCCGATCATTTCGGCTACTTGCTCCTGTGACCATAGATGCAGTTCACGTTCCTGTTTCAGACGTTGAGCGAATATTTGCATCGTATCCCCCCCTTTTAACCGGATGTGCTTTTCACTCTCCAGTGAGAAATACGAAATACAAGAGCTGTTGGATGATTCACCCTTCGTCAGACGAATATTATGCTTAAGTCATGGTCTGCTTCACCTGCTTGCCATTGAAGGTGGCTCCACGCTAATGTTACAATACAAATCTCATGTTCCAAACAATGCAAAGAATGTACCGAACTTAAAACATCATATGGAGGATATGCTTCTGTTATGCCCTGGATGTCAATAGCTAAGCGTTTTTCCAGCCTGCCTCTTATTCTAGCCGGCCCCATTCTAAGGCGTGTAGAGCCGGGATCAGTTACTGTCTGGCTTGCATTGAAAGAGGCCAGGATGGTCACACTCCGTATTTATAGCAAGGATAAGCAGGGGAAGCTGGTCCAACGGTTAGTGGGAACGCACAAGACCGTGCGACTTGGCGATTATTTACACCTTGTTGCTGTTACGACCCATACGACAAGTGAGGATGAACAGCTTGTCGGGGGAGGTCTTTACTATTACGATTTATTCTTCCAGAAAAAAGAGGGAGAAGAGCGACATGTGCCATCAACAGAAGACCATCTAGAAACTCCGGGAATACTCACTCATGATCCCTCTTCTACTGACCTGCTGCACCGTTTAGTCTATCCAGGACATCCCCTTCCGAGTTTTGTGGTACCGTCCGAGGACTTAAATGGCCTTCGCATCATGCATGGTTCTTGCCGTAAACCCCATGGGACAGGCAAGGACATGCTATCAACTCTCGATGCCATACTAGAAACGAAGCTTGACGATGTAGATAAGCGGCCTCAGCATCTCTTTCTGACGGGAGATCAGATTTATGCGGATGATGTTGCTGCTCCCCTGCTGTTTACATTAATTGATACCGGCAATTTTCTGTTCACCGGAAACAAGGAAGAAATCCTACCACAGGTGGGAGTGCCGGCCCGTGCTCTTCTGCCGGGTAGGCGCGGACCAGTGGTACGAAATCGCGCAATGCTCACTACATCTACTCCTAAAAACCATTTGTTATCGCTGGCTGAATATGTTGCTATGTACCTGTTTACCTGGTCGGATGTCCTGTGGCCGGTTGACCTGCCTGAAGCCAGGGATATACGGAAAATGTATGGTCTCTCCCAGGACGATAATGTACTAGACGAGACAGAGGAGAAATATGCCAATCTTCTAAGCAGACTCAGTGAGTTCCGTGCTACACTCCCCCATGTACGGCGGGCACTGGCAAATATTCCGGTCTATACGGTATGTGATGATCACGATGTAACCGATGACTGGTATCTTGACGGCGCCTGGTGCCAGCAGGTGTTGAATAGCAAACTGGGACACAGGATAATCCGTAATGCTCTCCTGGCGTATGCACTCTTCCAGGCATGGGGCAATACTCCGGATCAATTCGAAGAAACTGGTGGGAAAGCATTTCTTGAGGCTGTTGACGGGTGGTATGGAGACGAATTTGACCAGCGGGTAGATACTATCTCCGCTATGCTTGATTTACCTGGCTCTTTTGATGGAAGAGGCACGCTGCCGCATAGGAAACAGGCATTCAAATGGCACTATACTTATA
>Ga0134125_10009114_pt1 | contig 11177 bp, 14 predicted proteins | sample KB31751_FD_96464 | JGI IMG/M metagenome (GOLD analysis project Ga0134125, IMG submission 96464) | Terrestrial soil microbial communities with excess Nitrogen fertilizer from Kellogg Biological Station, Michigan, USA - KB3-175-1 | ecosystem: Environmental > Terrestrial > Soil > Unclassified ...
GCGCCGCTATTCGCGCCACTTCAGGATTCTTGCCGAAGAAGTCGCGGCGCGCGGCATTCCGCTCGTGATCCTCACCGACTCCGAATGCTATTGGGCGCGCCAGTTGACGCCGCACGTCGTGATGCTGCCGATCCAGCCGGGGCGCGCGTGGCACAGCTTCACCGCGTTCGGCACCCTGTTCAACCTGCTGCTGGGCGCGGTGATCCGCACGCGCGGCAGCGATGCCGTGTACGGGCGCATCGAACAGATCACCGCGATGCGCCAGCAGTTCATCGGCTTCAGCGGACCTTCGCCCGAACCTGCGGGCGCGGCGCCTTCGCGCCGATCCCGCAAGCGCACTTCCGGCTAGGGGATCTCTGCTTTTGCTCGTCATTCCAGCGAAGGCCGGAATCCATCCTGATTTTCTTCCAATGAAATCAAGATCAAAGTGGACCCCGGCTTGCGCCGGGGTGACGAAAAAGGCGATCAATCAGCGTTTCCTTGGCCGATCCATAAGCGCTCACGCGGCGTGGACGGCCGGAACGCTGGCCGCCGCAGCTTGCTGCTCGAGCACCACGGCCACTGCGTGGATCACCGCCGCGATGCGCGCGGCACTCTGCACCGCCTGCGCCGAAACGTCGTGCTTGCGCAGGGTGCGCTCGTGCGAAGCCACGCAACTGCCGCAGCCGTTGATCGCGGATACCGCCACCGAGGCGAGATCGAAATCGACCTTGTCGCAGCCGGGGTTGGCCATCGCGTTCATCCGCAGCCCGGCGCGCAGCGTTCCGTACTCGTCGTTGTCCACGAGGTGCAGGAAGCGGTAATAGATGTTGGTCATGCCCATCAGCGCGGCGGCGGTGCGCGCGCCCTCGAGTTCCTTTTCGTCGGCATGTTGCGAGGCGAATCGCGCGATCGCTTCGGTCAGCGGCGCGTGACGCGCTGCGATCGCGGACGCCAGCGCCACCAGCGCGATCTGCTTCTGCGAGAGACCCGGCGCGCCGCCTTCGCTCAGCACCGATTCGAGGTTGAGGCGAAGGTCCTTGGCATAGTCGGGCAGGCCAGACTTGATGCGGTCCAGACTCATGATGTTCTCCGGTGGGATGGAAGTGGCGGCGGGATTGCTCCCGCCGCCTTGGGCGCCGCGCCGATGGAGGGGAATCGGCGCCGGCTGCACGGGGATGCCTTACGCGGCCTTCAGGGTCTCTTCGCCCTTGGTCCAGTTGCACGGGCACAGTTCGTCGGTCTGCAGCGCGTCGAGTACGCGCAGCACTTCCGACGGATTGCGGCCGACCGAACCTTCGGTCACGTAGACGAAGCGGATCACGCCTTCCGGATCGACCAGGAACGCGGCGCGCTTGGCGACGCCTTCGTCATCGAGAATGCCGAGCGCACGCGTCAGGTCCTTGTTGATGTCGGCCAGCATCGGGAACGGCAGGTCGCGCAAGTCCTTGTGGTCCTTGCGCCACGCCATGTGCACGAACTCGGAGTCGGTGCTGGCGGCGAGGATCTGGCAATCGCGGTCCCTGAACTGGGCATCGAGATCGGCGAAGCCCTTGATCTCGGTCGGGCACACGAAGGTGAAGTCCTTCGGGTAGAAGAACACGCAAAGCCATTTGCTCTTGTAGGTACCGTTGTCGATCTGGGTGAAAGCCTTGTCCAGGTTTTCGATGGACACGGTGGCTTTCAGGTTGAAATGCGGGAAGTTGTTGCCGACGGTAAGCATGGGAAGCTCCTTTGGGGTTGCAGGGATTGGGTGAAAGGGTTGGACAGGCGGCGGGCGCCGCGGTTCAAGGACAAGATAGGGGCCGCCCATCAATTGTTCAAATTGATTGTTGCGATATTCACGATAGGCTGTATATATTGATGATCCCACCCGTCCCGGCGCCCGAGAGATGAACCTCCGTGATCTCCACTACTTGGTCGCACTGGCCGACCACAAACATTTCGGCCGCGCCGCCGAGGCGTGCTTCGTCAGCCAGCCGACCTTGTCGACGCAAATCCGCAAGCTCGAGGAGGAACTGGGTGTCACCTTGGTCGAACGCAACCCCCGCAAGGTTTTGCTGACGGATGTCGGCCAGCAGATCGTCGCGCGCGCGCGCGACGTGCTGAACGAAGTCGAACAGATCAAGCACATCGCGCATCGCGACCACGATCCCGAATCCGGCAGCTTGCGCCTCGGCATCTTTCCCACCCTCGGTCCGTATCTCCTGCCGCACGTGCTCGGCACGATCCGCGAACGCTTTCCGCGCCTGGAGCTGCTGCTGGTCGAGGAGAAAACCCCCGAGCTGGTGCAACGCTTGCGCGAGGGCAAGCTGGATGCGGCGATCCTCGCGCTGCCGGTGCACGACGACACGCTGCACGCCGAATTCCTGTTCGAGGAACCGTTCCTGCTGGCCGCGCCCGACAAGCACCCGCTGGCCGCGCGGCGCGCGTTGAAGCTGGCCGATTTGGAAAACGAGCACCTGCTGTTGCTGGAAGACGGCCATTGCCTGCGCGACCAGGCGCTGGAAGTCTGCCGGATGTCCGGCGCCGGCGAAAAGCACGGCTTCCGCGCGACCAGCCTCGAAACGCTGCGTCACATGGTCGCGGCCAACGTCGGCGTGACGCTGCTTCCCGTCCTTGCGGTGCAGCCGCCGATCGCGCATACCGGCAACGTGCACCTGACGCCGTTCCGTGGCCACGCGCCCAGCCGGCGCCTCGCGATGTTCTGGCGCAAGAGTTCGGCGATGCACGGCTTTCTGACGCAACTGGCGGACGTGTTCAAGAAATTGCCGCGCGAATTGCTCGATCCCGCCACCCTGCCCGCTGCCGGCGCGCCGGCCGTTGTCAACGCGCCGCGCCGTCACTATGGTGCAGGCAAGTCACACGCGAAACACTGACATGGAAACCCAGTCACCAATCACCCTCTCGCGCCTCGACGTCGAGCGCATCGAAAGCCTGCTGGAGAATCCGGCACTGCACGATTCACCGGCGGCCGAGCGTCTGCGCGCCGAATTCGATCGCGCCGAGATCGTCGAACCAAAGGACATGCCCGCCGATGTGGTCAGCATGAATTCGTCGGCCGATTGCGTGGACGAGGCCAGCAACAAGCATTACACGCTGACGCTGGTCTATCCCAGGGATGCCGATGCTGACGCGGGCCGCATCTCCGTGCTGGCGCCGGTCGGAAGCGCGCTGCTGGGACTGCGCGTCGGGCAGGCGATCGACTGGCCCGGCCACGGCGGGCGCACGCTGCGCCTCAAGGTGACGGCGATCCACTACCAGCCGGAAGCCGCGGGCGATCTGCATCGTTAGGGCGATCGGTTGCAAGCCAGCGCTTCCGTGCAATAGTCATAGGCTATCGACATGATCGCTTCAATCAATTGGATTGAAGCCATCGGAGAGTGCTAGCTTCGGGGTTCCTGCACACCACTGGAGGCGCGACGACGATGGCCACACTCACCGAGAAAGAAGTCCGCAAGCTGGAAAAGGAATTCCACGGACCGCAGGCGCTGGGGCCGTTGACGTGGCTGGTGGGCGAGTGGGAGGGCGACGGCGGCGTCGATGTTTCCTTCCACAACAAGGACGACGAAACGGGCGAAACGGGTTACTTCGAACGGTTCCGCTTCCACCCGATTCCGAAACAGGAAAACGGACAGCAGGAAATCGAAGGACTGAAGTACGAGAACACCGCGTGGCGTCATGGCGAGGAAGCCATGAATCCGTTCCACGACGAAGTGGGTTACATGCTTTGGGACAAGAAACTCGGGCAGGTCAAACGCGTGGTGGTGTTCGGTCGCGGCATCGCGATCCTCGCCGGCGGAGACGCAAGGCCGCGCGACAAGAGCCTGCACTTCAAGGCCACCGCAGGCGACCCCAACTACGGCATCCTGCAGAACAGATACCTTTCCGAACGGGCCGAACTCAAGCGCTTCGAAGGCACGTTCAAGCTCAACGACGACGGCACCTTCAGCTACGAACAGAACCTCGTGCTGAAACTCGCCGCGCTCGGCGGCAAGGAGCTGGACCACACCGACCGGAACACGTTGCACCTCGTCAAGCGTTACCACCCGAGCGTCGAAAACGTCTGATTGCCCGGTTGCCCTGTTGTCGGGAAAGGGCTGCCATCGGCAGCCCTTTTTCGTCCCCGGTCAATCGTCCGCCGCTGAAGTATGCTTGCGCCTGTTTGGGGATGAGCATTCGATGCGGAACGGGCGTACCTGGTTCCTGGGCGCACTGCTGCTCCTGGCCGGCTGGCTGTGGTGGCATGGACGGCCGATCGCGCGTGCGGATGGCATGCTGGCGCCCGATGATCCGGTGCAGACAGCTTTCGACGCGCCGCCAGCAGCAATCCCATTCAAGGACGCGACGCTGCATCCGCTCGCGAAGTTCTCGATGACCGCGCGCGTGCTGTCACGCGACGATTATCATCTCGACGCGGAATCCGACCTGTCGCCCACCGACCTCGCGTTCGGCTGGGGCCGGATGTCCGACAGCGCGGTGCTGCGCGGCATCGACATCAGCCAGAGCGGGCGCTTCTATTACTGGCAGACCAAAGCGTTTCCGATTCCGCGACGGGAAATCGAGACGCACAGCGCCAACATGCACATGATTCCCGCCGATGCCGCGGTCGCGTATGAGTTGAAGCGCGTGCGCGTCGGTGAGGTGGTTTCGCTCGGCGGCATACTGGTCGAAGCCGACAAGGCCAACGGCTGGCGCTGGCGCAGTTCGCTGACGCGTGACGACACCGGCGATGGCGCCTGCGAGCTGGTCTACGTGCAGTCGCTCACCATCCAGCCGCGCTAGCGCGTGAGGATGCGCTTGGGCCTGATCGGCAACTTGCCGCGCCAGTACTGCAGCAGCAGGAAACCACCGATGGCGCCGCCGAGATGCGCAAAATGCGCGACGCCTTCCTGCGTGCCGGTGACGCCGAGGAACAGTTCCAGCAGGATGTAGCCGATCACGAACACCCACGCCGGCATCGGGATCGGCAGGAAGATCAGGAACATCTTCAGGCGCGGATACATCACGCCGAACGCGACCAGCAATCCGAAGATCGCGCCGGACGCGCCCAGCGTCGGGTAAAAGCCCTGCGTGAAGTATTGCGCGACCAGCATGTGCGCGACCGCTGCGGTCACCGCGCAGAAGAAGTAGTAGAACGTGTAGTGCTTTGCGCCCAGCAGATGCTCGATGGGACCACCAAACATCCACAGCGCGAACATGTTGAAGAAGATGTGCATCCAGTTGCCGTGCAGGAACGCATAGGTGACGACCTGCCATACCTCGAAATGTGCAACAAGAACTACGTGATCTACGTAATCGGGCCAAGGCTGTGCAGGACCAGGTGGCCACAATGCGCCGTATTGCAGTAATAGCGGATGCAGTGATGGGGCAAGACCCAGCAGGAAGATCACCACATTGGCGATCAGCAATGCACGCGTGACGGGAGGCAGGTCGTAGAGCATGGGCACCGAAGGAATCGAAAGGCCGACCAAGGGTAGCGGCTCACGCGGCCGGCGTCAGGCGGCAGCGGGTTCACAGCTGCTTGAGGAACACGGCCTGCCGCTTTTTCTCGGCGTAGCCTTCGCGAAGATAAAAGCCGTGCGCGCGTTCGCGGATCACGTTGGAACGCACGCGCATGTTCACCAGGCCCTGCTCGCGCGCCCAGGCTTCCGCCGCCGCCAACAGCGCGCTGCCGACATGCTGCCCGCGCGCGGCTTCGGCCACCACCAGCGCGACGAGTTCGGCGAACGGCTCCGCGATCAGCAAGCGACGCGGCTGCACGTGGGCGAAACCGGAGATCGCGCCTTGCGCACCCACGGCGACCAGCACCACGCCCGCATCGTGTGCGGCAATGCCGTCCAGACGCCGCACGATCGCCGACGCATCGGCGGGATAGCCGAGCTGGTCCGACAAGGACGCCAGTGCTTCGGCGTCGGCGGCGGTTGCGGCACGAAGGGTCGTCACGACGGCACGCTTGAGATCAGGTCAAGCCCTTCGCACTCGCCTGCGCATGCGCCGCGACCACGCTCGCGACCACCTGCGAAACCTTCTTGCCGGTCGGGATGTGCAGGAATTCGTTGGGGCCGTGTGCGTTGGAGTGCGGGCCCAGCACGCCGGTGATGAGGAATTGCGCCTTCGGGAATTTTTCGCCCAGCATGCCCATGAACGGAATGCTGCCGCCCTCGCCCATGTACGCGGGCGGAGCGCCGAATGCATCCTGCGAAGCCTGCGACACCGCACCATCCAGCCAGTCGGAAAGTTTCGGCGCGTTCCAGCCGCTGCCGTCTTTTTCCAGCTTGAACGTGACCTTCGCGCCGTACGGCGGATCCTTTTCCAGCAGACGCTTCACGAACTCGCTGGCCTTGCTGCCGTTGGCCGTCGGCGGCACGCGCAGGCTCAGTTTCAGCGAGGTGAGCGGCCGCAGCACGTTGCCGGCGTTTTCCAGCGGCGGCAGTCCGGCCACGCCGGTGATCGCGAGTTGCGGACGCCAGGTGCGGTTCAAGATCAATTCGACGCGATCCGTGCTGACCGGCTGCATGCCGTTCTTCCACGGGAATTTGGAAAACACTTCGTCGCCGAGGATCGCCGCGCATTGCTTCGCCTGCTCGATGCGTTCGGCCGGCACGTCCACGTAGAGTTCCTTCGGCACGATCGTGCCGGTGGCCGGATCTTCCAGCCGCGACAGCAGGTCGCGAACGATGCGGAAGCTGTCGGGCACCACGCCCGACGCATCGCCCGAATGCACGCCCTCGCTCAGCACCTCGACCGTCAATTCGCCGCCGGTCATGCCGCGCAGCGACGTGGTCAGCCACAACTGGTCGTAATTCGCGCAGCCGGAATCGAGGCACACCACCAATGACGGCTGGCCGATGCGCGGCGCGAGGTGATCGACGTAATGCGGCAGGTCGTAGCTGCCCGATTCCTCGCAGGCTTCGATCATCACCACGCAGCGCGCGTGTGGCACGCCCTGCTCGTGCAGCGCCAGCAGCGCCGACAGCGAGCCGAAAATCGCATAGCCATCGTCGGCGCCACCACGCCCGTACAAGCGATCGCCCTTCAGCACCGGCGTCCATGGACCCAGGCCTTCGTTCCAGCCGGTCATCTCCGGCTGCTTGTCGAGGTGGCCGTACAGCAGCACGCAATCATCGGCGCGCGCTTCGTTTCCGGATGCGGGCACGTCGATGAAGATCAGCGGCGTGCGGTTCGGCAGGCGCACCACTTCCAGCGTCGCACCCGGCATGGATTCCAGCTTCGCGCGTGCCCACTTCTCCATCAATGCCACCGCCGCATCCATGTAGCCGTGCGCGGCCCAATCCTTGTCGAACATCGGCGACTTGTTGGGAATCCGGATGTAGTCGGTGATCCGGGGCACCACCTCGTCATCCCAGATCTTTCCGATGAACGCGCGGGCCTTGCTGGCATCCATGGACCACCTCCTGCGAATGGCAATTCGCCCAGTCTAACAGCCGCCCGATCGGCGCATTCCCACACGCGCCGTGCGAATCGGCCGACATGCGCGCGCTCCGCTGGCCGACTGTGTCGCCGGCGCGGCGGCGGCATCCTGCTTGCACGCGCTGCATCGCCGGCGCGATCCATCCACCAGGGAGAATCGACATGTTCAAGCAAATCCTCTGCGCGCTCGCGCTCTGTCTCGCCATGGCGCTGCCGGCGTTCGCCGCGACGCCGGTCAACGTCAACAAGGCCGATGCACAAACCATCGCGACCTCGCTCGACGGGGTCGGCCTCAGCAAGGCCCAGGCCATCGTCGCCTACCGCGACGCGCACGGCCCGTTCAAGAGCGTCGATGATCTCGGCAACGTCAAGGGCATCGGCGCGAAGACGCTCGACCGCAATCGCGATGCCATTCGCCTCAATGGCGGCGCGGCATCGCCCAAGACAGCGGCGTCGAAGCCTGCACGGAAATCGCGCAAGCATTGATCGAGGATCAACGGTGCCGCGGATTGCGATCCGCGGCATCGTCTCCGCGGCGCGGCGGCACGCATTACACTGGCGCGCCCTTTCACCGCCTGTGCGACCACCGTGATCCTGCCCCGCTACCGCATCGCCGCTTCCACCATTCCCGGCGCGGGCAAGGGCCTGTTCCTCGAAGAACCGCTGCGGCATGGCCGGATCGCCATCGCCCCCGACGCGATCGACCGCACCTGGTCGTTCGCCGAAATCCTGTCCGATCCGGAACGCGCGAAATTGCTGCACACTTCGGTGCGCTGGTTCGAGGACCGCTACACGCTTTCACCCGATTGGCCCGACGAGTGCTACGTCAACCACAGCTTCGAACCTAACGGCCTGTGGCTGCTCGGCTTCATCTTCGCTGCACGCGACCTCGAGGCCGGCGAAGAGCTGACGGTGGATTACCGCCACCTGCTGGCGCCCGCACAGGAAGAGGAATTCAATGACGCGCATACGGGACAAGCGATCGTCGGCTACGCGTGGGAAGAAAGCCTGCGCTCGGGCCTCGACGCGCTGCGCAAGCTGATCGACTGAACCTGCGCGCGGCTTCTCGCTATCATCGCGCGATGCCTTCCGTCCAACCTATTCCACGCGGCGTCCAGCGCGATGAACCCTGGGCCAACGGCGCCGGCGTCACCACGGTGATCCTGCGCGAACCCGACGACGCGGACTGGACGCTTCGCATCAGTGTCGCGAGGGTGGAACAGGAAGGACCGTTTTCCGAACTCCCCGGTACCCGCCGCATGCTGGTCCCGCTGGACGCACCGATGACGCTGCGCTTCCCCGACGGCAGAGAATGCGGCGGCGCCCGGCTGGACGTGCTGCAATTCGACGGAACGCCCGCGCCGGCCGGACTGTTGCCGGAAGGCGCGACGCGCGACTTCAACCTGATGCTGCGTGGCGGCGCGCGCGGCGAGGTGCTCGCACGCACGCTGGTCGATTCGATGCTGCTGCCCGCCGAACCCGGACTCCGCTGGCTGGTGTACCTCGCTTCCGGCCACGCGCGCCTGGGCGCGGACGCCGACGAACCCGTGGCATTGGACCCGCAAGACGCCGCGCTGGTCATACCGGAAGGCGGGCCCGAACGATGGCTGGTCGAGGGGGCAGGCGAAGTCGTGCTGGCCAAGCTGTACGCTTGATATCCTTTCCGTCTGGAAAGTGCAGCAAGCACTCTCCTGACACACTTGACTCCATCCCGGCGGGGCGCGACATGCGGATACTGGTAGTCGAAGACGATGCCGCCATCGCGGATGCGGTCTGCGCATCGCTCGAACGCGCGGGCCACGCCGTGGATCATCTTGCCAACGGCAAGGCCGCGATCAGCGCGCTGCAGGAACTCGCGTTCGCGCTGGTCGTGCTCGACCTCGGTCTGCCGGGCGAGGAAGGCAGCGAGGTGCTGCGCAAGCTGCGCGCCGCGCACGATGGCGTTCCCGTACTGGTCATCACCGCGCGCGAAGAAGTGGACCTGCGCGTGCGCACGCTCGATCTCGGCGCCGACGACTACCTGGTGAAGCCCTTCAGCCTGGCGGAATTCGACGCGCGCGTGCGCGCGCTGCTGCGCCGCCAGAGCAACCGCGGCGTACCCATCCTGAAACTCGGGCAGCTTTCCATCGACCTCGCCGGGCGGCGGGTGATGCTGGGCAACCAGCCGCTGGATCTCACGGCGCGCGAGTTCGCGCTGCTGGAAGTGCTGGCATCGCGCCATAACCGCGTGACATCGCGCGAGCACGTGATTGAAGCGCTGTGCACGTGGAACGACGCGCTCACCGACAACGGCCTGGACATCGCGGTGCACCGCCTGCGCCGCAAGCTCGAAGACACCGGCGTGCGCCTGCGCACGGTGCGCGGTCTCGGCTACCTGCTCGAGGCCGACGATGATCCGTAACCCGAGCCTGCGCCGGCGCCTGCTGCTGTTCGTTTCGGTACCGCTGCTGGCGGTGCTTGTTTGCGGCGGCATCATCAATTACGTGATCGGCCTGCACTACGCCAACAAGGTGTACGACCGCTGGCTGCTGGACAGCGCGGAGGCGATGGGCGACCTGGTCAACAGCGACGCCGGCCGCAACGAGCTCTCCGACCAGGCGCGCATCCTGTTGCAGTTCTCGATCAAGGAACGCAACGAGTTCGCGGTGCGCAGCCTGCACTACGGCGTGCTGGCCGGCGACGACGACCTGCCCCAGCCCAATCCGAAAGCCAGCCGGGGCAGCCCGGTCTTCACCAATTTCGTCGACCGCGGACAGCCGATGCGCATGGCGTCGGTGTTTCTCGCCAACAAGGCCGATCCCGGCGATACGCTGGTGATTTCGACGGCGGAAACCGTCAACAAGCGTGGCGCGCTCGCGCGCGAGTTGCTGGTTTCGACCGTGCCGATCGAACTGCTGCTGATCGGCGTCGCGATGGCGCTGGTGTGGCTGGGCATCAACCGCGGCCTGCGCGTGCTCGATCCGCTGGCGCATGAAATCCGGATGCGCGAGGCCGGCGACCTGTCACCGCTGCGCACCATCGACGCGCCGCTGGAGGTGCAGCCGCTGGTCGCCACCATCGATGCGTTGCTGGGGCGGCTCGACCGGATGCTGCGCCAGCAGCAGCGCTTCATCGCCGACGCCGCGCACCAGTTGCGCACGCCGCTGGCCGGATTGCGCCTGCAGGCCGAACGCGCCCTTGCCGATCCGCGCCCCGAAACCATCCGCGAAGCACTGGCGCACGTGGAACGGCTGTCCGCCGGCACCGCGCGCGCGGCCGGACAACTGCTGGCGCTCGCGCGGGCGCAGGCGCCCGATGAATCGCTCGGTGCCGCCGCGCCGCTGGAGATGGCCAAGCTGGTGCGCGCCGAAGTCGCCGCGCGGGTGCCCGACGCGCTCGCCAGGGGCATCGATCTCGGCTACCGCGGCCCGGAACATGGCATCACCGTGATCGGCGATGCCGTGTTGCTGCGCGAACTGCTCGGGAATCTGATCGACAATGCGGCCCGTTACGGCGCGCGCTTCGACGTGCGGACGGGCGAAGTGAAGGAAGCGCCGGCGACGGAGCCGGTCGCGAGTTTTCCGGTGCGCGTGGACGCCGGGGTGATCTACACCCGCGATGATCGAAGTTGATGCGATCATCCCTGATCGCCGCCTCGCCAGAGATTGAAGTGCGTCCGGCCGTTTACGGATCAAGCTGCTCCACCGCGGCCATCCATGGCCTGACTTTTCACAACAGCCGCTTCGAGAGCGATTATGCAGCGACGGGTGGAAACCGGATTTCCA
>Ga0134125_10009115_pt1 | contig 11176 bp, 10 predicted proteins | sample KB31751_FD_96464 | JGI IMG/M metagenome (GOLD analysis project Ga0134125, IMG submission 96464) | Terrestrial soil microbial communities with excess Nitrogen fertilizer from Kellogg Biological Station, Michigan, USA - KB3-175-1 | ecosystem: Environmental > Terrestrial > Soil > Unclassified ...
CAACCTCTTGCGAGCTCGGGTGCTCCCTTATAGTCCGGTCGCGCCCTCCGCTTTCCAGAGAGCTCCGTGAACTGCACCAAAAGTGCGGAAGAACCCAAGGGTACTTGCCAAAAGCACCACTTGCTCGCGTTTCCGCTGGGACTTGAAGATTGAGCACCAGGCGAACTGTTCACCGCCGGAAAAGCTTCAGTTGGACGAAAGCGCGTCACTTTGCGGTATCCCATACGCTCGTACAGCCACACGCCCGTTTGCTTGGACTGCAGGACGGGTCGCATGCGCTCCCGATACCCGCTGTTCGATTTCAGGCGCCGCCGCCGCGACCGTTGCGGTGGTCACCCGTGCGCTCCGTCCACATATCCGACATTGCCGTGAAAGTCGCCGCTCCATCCTCGAAACGGCGGATCTGCCGGCTGCTTGTACCGGTACGGCAAATCGTAGCGATAGACATTCGAGCCTGTATATAGCCGCAAGATGTCACTCGACAGCTACCAACAGCGACGGGTCACTTAAGAGATCTGAGATAGGCTACTAACGCCGCCATATCATCGGCTGATAGCTCTAACGGCGACATTCCTCCAGCAGTCATTTTCGGCGATGGGCTTTTGAGAAGGACTGTCAATTGATCCGCGGAGAAGCGAGCGTGAATTCCAATGAGTTTGGGAGCGGCCGGAGTGCCTGAACCGCCATCGCCATGGCAGGCATTGCAGGACTGTGCCTGATACACCTTTTCTCCCTTCGCCGCGATCGGTTCGGCAAGCGCGGAATTTGCGCTTGATAGAGAGGCTTGCGACAGCTCGGGTTCAAAGGGTTGGTGCATGAATTCTTTCGCCGCCTTCTGTTGCGCAACCAACTGCGCCGCGTAACCAAGGTTATTGTGGTCGTTGCGATAGCTGACCGCGCCCAGTCCAAATAGAGCCAGAAAAATGAACACGTACGTGCCGACCGCAACGGGTCGCTTCCAGGGCCGTCGCTCCATGTGGCGGTCGAGGAAGGGCAAACTGGCGAACAGGAAAGCCACAACGCCCGGGATTACGACCACCCCAAGGAATGCAAGCGATCCCGGCCAGTATTTCAGCCACTGGAAGACAGGAATGTAATACCATTCGGGACGGGGGAGGTAACGGGTGTCGGCCGGATTGGCTTTAGGTCCAAGCTCAAAGGGCATAAAGTGAGCAAATAGACCCAGAACAATAATAATCGCGAGCGCGAACAGAGCGTCAATAACCACCTGACGTGGATAGAATGGCTCCGGCGGTTGGGTCGGGGTCACAGGATCTTCATCGATCGGTCCGGCTGAGCCCGCCGCACGGAACAGATACACGTGCAGGGCAATGAAGCCAAAGATTGCAGCCGGTATCATGAGGACGTGCGCAACGAAGAACCGGGAGAGCGTCAGTGTCCCCATTTCTACCCCGCCGCGCATCAGACTCTTGATCCATGCCCCAATGAGTGGCACCTCACCGGGGATATTGGTCCCCACCGCGGTGGCAAAGTACGCTTTTTGATCCCAGGGCAACAGGTAGCCTGTGAACGCCATGCTGAGGACCAATGCGAATAGGACACATCCGGAGAGCCACAACAGCTCACGGCGTCCCTTATAGGATCCGTACAGGAACGTCTGGGTGACATGCAGCAGAAGGAGGATCACCATCGCGCTGGAGCCGTAGGCGTGAATGCTGCGGAGGAATGAGCCGGATGTTACTTCCTTCGTGATATAAGCCACCGTAGTGTGAGCGTGATCGGCGGAGGGCACATAGTAAAGAGCTAAGAAAACGCCGGTGATCACTTGAGAGATGAAGATGAACAGCAGCGCAGACCCGAAGACGTAAGCGAACCGGGCACCGCCCGGAATGGGTTCGTCGAGTGCTTTACGAAGGATACTATCGAGTCCGGTTCGCCGATCAAACCATCCAAACAGCGCCGTGCGCCGGGTCCTCGGCACACTTGGCTGATCCCTGGGAGAGTCACTCATGATTTTCGGTGTATCCCTTCCATATCATCCAATGATTTCTTTGTCCGGTACCAGTTGCCGGAAGTAGTGGTAGCGGACCACCAGGCGATCGGCCTGCACAGCGCTCTCGAGCGAGTCCATGCCGCGCGGAGCCGGTCCACCGGTGCGCGTTCCGTCGGTCCCGAAGGACGCGCCATGGCAGGGGCAAACGAACTGATGTTTGGAACCGGACCACTGGACGGAACAACCAAGATGAGGGCAGATCGCCGAAAGGACACGGAGCTGTCCAGTCGCTTCTTTAGTGACATAAACGACTTTTTCAGAGATCGTCTTGCGCCAGCCGTCCAGTTGCTCCACTGTGACGGAGCGTTGGACCGGAGTGGTTATCGCTCCGAAATCCGCGACCGCTCCGACGTCCGACCACTTTGTTTCGGTCGGCGTAGCGGTCAGCGGGTAAAGCGCAAAGCGAATCAAAGGAACAGCCAGAGCGGCGCCCACCCCCGCCGAGCAGAGACCCATAAGCCAACCGACATAGGAGCGGCGGCTGGGTTCACCTTGAGACGCAGAGATATTGATTTCACGGCTGCTCATGTGGAATCCTTTTACACCCTCACTTCTTTAGGCTTCGAATATACGCGACCAGTTGCTGGATCTGGGCCGCATCCAGAGTCTTTTCAAACTTAGGCATGGGAGGTTTGCCCTTCGCGATGATGTTCTGGAGCTCTTCGTCCGACTGCTTCTGCACGTCAGCCGAGCCAAGATCGCGAATTTTGAACTTTTTTCCCATGGGAGTGTCGCCGCTACCATCCGCGCCATGACAGGCCGCGCACTTAGCTTTGTAAAGGTCGGTAGCCGCGGCGAGAGCCGGGGCGGAAAAAGCGCCGGAGATGAGGGCTGCTGCGAGGAAGACTCGAAGCGCCGACGTGAAAACTGATCGATCGTGCGATTGTGTTCTTAGGGGTTGCATTTTAGTCCTTAACTCTCCTTGTATTCAAATACGCAATCACGTTTGACATCTCGTGCCCGTCGAAGCGCGGCCAGGGTATGTTCTTGGCCTCCATCTGCTGGAGCATTTGAGGGCCGTGGTGCCAGAGCGCCGACACCATCGTGACCGCGCTGTAGGGCCGCCCGACGCCGGTCAGTTTGGGCGCTCCGCTGGATGGATCGTTGTGGCAAGTGGCGCAATGCTTAGCTATGAACACCCGTTTGCCGGAGGCCGGGTCGCCGCTATCTACAAAGAACTTCTGCGCCCATAAATAGCTCACCAGATCCCGCATTTCCTGCTCGGAGAGGACCGGCGGCACGGGCGCCATCAGGGGCTGATGATCCCACATTTCAACCGCAATCTCGGTCAGCGTTTTTCGCTTGAGCAGCGGCGGAAGCGCTAGTTTTCCAACATGGCATGCCACACAACCTTTCGATTCGAACAGCTTTTCGCCATTCGCGGCCGAGCCGGTGTAGAAGTGCACGGTCGAGCTTCGTGTCGAGGGGAGATTCCGCAGGTAAACCAGCATGTCCGCCAGATCTTGCGCAGTGAGCTTTGGCCAGGGAATTTTTCGCCTCGCAAACTCCTGCCGCATGTTGACGCCGTGATTCCACATCGCATCCGCCAAGATGATTGGGTGGCCTAGAGATTCCCACTGCGAAACCGGCTTCGCCTCGGGAATCTTGGGGCTGGTCAAGCCGTGGCACTCCGCGCAATGTTTGATGGAAAATAGCGCCTTACCGCGCCCAGCATCCCCGGGCACGTCAAAAAATCGAGCCGAGTAAAAGAATGCGAATAGATCCGCGGCCGCCTGATCGGTAACATCACCGGCGCGAATATTGCGCTGATACATTGCCGCCCACATGATCGGCGCATGGTTCCACATGGTGCCGGCCAGCATGGCCGGAGTGAAATTGCGATCGAGCCTTCGGCCCAGATCGGCCGCGATGTGCCCGCCGTTGCCGTTTACGCTATGGCACTGGATGCAAGAGAGGCTGGTGAATAGCTCCTTGCCGCGCACGGAATCCGCTGGGGCAATAGCAGCACTGGCAGCTGTGATCGAAGCTAAAAACATCGGCACAATACGATTCATCGCGTCAACCTCAATCCCGTTGTGACGATGTGCGTCCGGAACCCCTCGTAAAGATAGAAGGCTTCGCCGTAGCCGTAATAGCTCCATTCGCCGAACCAACTGAATTTCTTGCCTAAAGGCAGTGTCAACTTTGCCGTCGGCAAATAATATTGGGTAGGACGGCTACCTGAGGAAATGAAGAAGGAGCCGCCGGCCGAGATCTTTGGCGTGAGTCCTGAATAATGCGGCAGATTGGCGCTGAACAGAGCTGTAACAGAGTGGGCATTGTCGCGATAGAGCGATTGCTGCGGTGAGAGGGTCTCAGGCTCGAGATACCCGATGTCAGAGTACACCGTGGACCGGCTGTAGGAACCTTGAAACTCCCAGTTCTTGCCACCTTCCGGCGCCCACAAAAACGAGAGTGATTCCTGATGCGCGAGGTAGTCGTAGTCGGCCCCAGGCAGCGGATTTCGATTGTTGAGCAGACTGAAATCCGCGGAAAGACTCAACGAGGCTATGACTTGGTATCGCGCCTGCGCGCGCACCTTCCGATAATTGTAAAGGCTGGTCCGGAAATATGCGCCTCCGCTGGATGCGACCTCGGTCTCGCCCGAAATCGATATCTTCTGGCTGGGGCGGAACGTAATCCCTCCAATTCCAACGTTGCGCCGAAGCTTCCCCTGCTCCGGCCCTGCCAGTCCTTCGAGCGGCAGAATCGCGTCGCTCGCGTCCCCCCAAATGTAACGATAACCACCGTGCAGGGTGAGCCGCGAAGCGGCGTCGAAGAACAGGTCGATCTCCGCCTGGTTGTAGTTCGTCGCCAGGGATGACGTCAGAAGCGCGTTCATCTGCTCGGAAAGCGTGGAGTTCGTGAGAGTTTGAATCGAGGCCGCGGCGCCGCTGTCGTGCAAACGGTCCGTCAGCCAGGATTCGACGATGCGCAACCGGCGGAAGGGGCGCACTTCAGCGCCGAAGCTTCCGGAGGTCCGCGGAAGCTTCGCCGCGGCTGTTACCAGGTACTGCTGGCTGTTGTAGAAGAGCGCCTGGCTTTGCAGCAACAGGTTTCCAGTGTCGGACTGCTGATAATTCACTGTGGTGCTCGGCTGGCTAAAGAGAAATTGCCCATAGAGATCCAGCCACGCGACCGGGTTCGCTGTAAAGAGACCTTTGCTGTAGGTGCTGGAACCGCGGATTCCATACGCCGCGACCAGGCTGCTTAAGACCAGCCTCTGGCCCAAGAGAGGAATGGCCAGATTCCCGTAGTTCTCGGAGCCTGGGGTCTGGTAGACGCTCTGATTGTTCACAAACGTCGTCCCGCCTTCTTCAAGCGTCACATGGAATCGCCTGAGCTGGATTCGGACTCCGCCGCGGTACAGGGTGGTCAGATCGTTAAGGGTATTCGGTACCGGGAATTCGTTTCCATTCGTGACAAACGTGGTCGCTCCGCTTCCCGATCCGGAATCGCGGTCGAAGCCCAGATACGGAATGATCCAGTTCCCGGGCAGCAGGTCGAGGGAAAAGCTGGCGAAGCGACGGCGCAAGTCAAAGGATTGCTCGTCGAGCACGATGCCTCGCGAAAGCAGCGGATCGGCGTAGGAAGGCAGATAGTCGAATAGCGCCATGTTGCGATAGTCGACGTTGAAATCGTAGAGCTTCGCTTTCCTCGCGTCCAAGTGAAGAGTCTCGTAAGGATCATCGCCTAGATTGTAGGCCCGAACATGGATCTGGTCAAACAGCCGGCGCTTGGGATCGGCGATTGTGAATTCGGTCCCCAGCAGTTTCGGCCCGGACCCCAGATTCACGAAGCTGCGATAGGCGCCAAAACTGCCGCCGACGCCGGCTTCCCACCGGTAGCCCAAATCGATCCAGCCGGTGAGCCAGGGTTGCTCGCTCGGAACGGGCGATGCGGGCGTCGCCTGTGTGCCTGGAGCCGGGGCTGGCGGCGCTGTTTGCGCCGTCAGCGACAAAACGATCACAAAGAACGTAAGGAGCTTCATCGCAGCAGGTCCCGATCAACGTAACTTCCGTGGATCTTCTGATGACAAACCGTACAGTTCCGATACCGCGGCGACCGGAGATCGTGGAACGCCGGCGGAACTACGCCGAGAGCTGAGTTCGTACTTCTCGTGACCGGTAAATTGGCGTGACACTCGAGACAGACGAAGCGCACCTCCTGGCGTATCAGCATTCTTGGATTAGCCGAGCCGTGCGGCTCGTGGCAGGCTGCACATCCCTCGAAACGCACTGGGCCATGCTCAAACATAAAGGGACCTCGTTTGTCACTATGGCAATTGAGACAGCCCGGTTCGTTCGCCCCGAAAGCCTGGGTCATCGCCGGCCGTATGCTGCCGTGGGCATTGTGGCAATCCACGCACGACATTGCGCCTTCCGGTAGTTTATGGTGGTTCGGCCTCTGGAACTGCGCCCAGATGTTAAGGTGACAACTGGCGCATTGCTCGTTTACTGCCGCAGCCGTGCGGGCTACCAGACCGCCCGGACCGTTCGCATGAATCTTGTGGCAGGTCGTGCAGGAGACCTGGTCCTTCATATGGCTGCTCTGTAATCGACCCACGTGCGTCGGCTCATTCAAATGGCAAGTAAGACAAATTTTATCGGCTGTTGCAGCGGGCAGTTTGCCGGGATCGCGGATGTCTTCAGCCGAGGCCGATTCGGTATGCTTTAGCGCCGGCCCGTGGCAGGACTCGCACGCCTCTCCTTTGAATCCGTGTCCCTTCCAGCCGGGTTTGGCGTCGATCTCTACAACATGATGTGGGTTGTTGACGAAGGCATTATAAATGTCCTCATGACACACCTGGCAAGCTTCCGAGCCGACATAGGGCGATGGCGGCGTCTGTTGGGCGGCATTCAGAGCCCCTATCGCCAGCAGATAAACTGGTGCAAGTCTAATATTGCGCATGCACCTGATCGACCGCGAAGGCCGCGCCAGAGGCGTGACAGACCGCACAACTTTCCCCGAGCGACGTGGTGTTCGCGAGCGTATGAGAAGCTGCGGGCAGGTCCACGTGACAACCCGTGCAAGCTGAGGAGAAGTGTTGGATCGGACTGAGGGGGCCCTGCGGATCGACCACCGGATTGAGGCCGGTCAAGTCAAGGTTGTTTTGTTCGCTGCTGTTGACGTGGCATAGTGAGCAGTTCCGCAAGTCCGTCGGGTTGCCCCTCGGATCGAGAGCCGGAAAGAGCGTTCCGCTGAAATCATTATGGCTACCCCTGAAACCGACCACCACATAGGTCCGATTGGACGCTTGCATGTTTATCCCGTCATGGATGCGGTGTACCAGCAGGTTGAAATTGATGCCTTGCGGAGGCTGGACCAAGTCCGCCGTAACGGTCGCCATAGCGCGCGTCGCTGCATCGGTATTCGATGGATTATGGCACATCACGCAGTACTCGGTGTTGTTTCGTAACTCGCCGTGATGGTTCAAGCTCACGTGGCATTGATTGCAGTTGCTGAGCGCGACCACTGTGCGCCGCGGCGTAACGGGGGAGCCGTCCACTGAGAAGTACACGACTTTGTTCGGCGCTCCATACGTGATGCTCTGCTGCACAGTGGTTCCGTTGATCAAGGCTGAGACCATGTCAGTCCGCCGTGCCTCGACGCCGATTGCATAGGTTCCGGTTGCCTTGGCGGGAACAGTGTGCGTGAATGTGTACATGCAGATTCCACTCGCCGAGCAACTGGCCCCGCTGGCGCTTTCAGTGACATAGCCCGGCGTAGTCACGTCGCTTCCGAAACTGGTGTAGCCGTAGTCTGTGGTCGGGCCAGCCATGGTCAGCGAGATGGATCCGAGCTTGGACAGAGCGGTAGGATTTCCGCTGCCGTCCTGAACAGTGAACGTCACCACGGGTGCGCTGCCCGCTATGCCATTCTGCACATTCATGATATTGACCGCCAAGCCCGCCAGCAGGCTCGACGCCGTCGGCGCCACGTGCGCTCCCTTGATCGATGCATCGAAGTCCAATTCACCCTGAGGGATGTGGCAGTTAGCGCATTGCGCGTCATCGTTCTGGATGCCGCCTGGGTGATTCGCGCCGGTGACAAAGTTCACATCGTTGTGACAGGCGCTGCAGGCCGCGCGCGACGGATTCGTCAGATAGGCCGTCGCCTGCGCGGCTCCGGTCGTCTGGGAGTGGCATGTTTCGCAGCGGCGCGGGTCGGCCGGATCCGCCGGAAAGACGACTTTTGAGAAGTCGCTGCCGTTCACTATCAGGGGCTTGCCGGCCACTACGCTCGGCAAACTCGCCCCCATATGAATTTCGTGAACCATGACCTTAAGATCCAATGAGCTGCCCGTGGTGGTATCGACATTCTGCTGGGTGTGGCAGAGCACGCACATCTCGATCCCGCGCCGCCTCCCGCCATGGTGAGAGAGTTGATCGTGGCAGGCATTGCAGCTTGCGGTTCTGATGATGTCGTGAGTCTTAGTCACCTTGGCGCCGTTCGGAACGAAATTAAAAACCGCGCTGGCAAAATTCGTACCCAGGTTGTACTGCGTCAAGACCCGCGATGCGTAGATGCCGATCGTGTGCGTCGCGGTCACATCGAATCCCGAAGGCGCTTTGGTGTGGAAGACGTACTGATACTGGCCCGGCCTGACCTGCGTGGTCACGCCACCCGTATCGGCGCCTGGTTGATTAGTTGAGGCGACCGCAGGGCCTGACGCCGCACGAGTCGTATAGGCGATGTATTCCTCGTGGTTATTGGGAAGAACCGCCGCTACATAACTCAAGGTCACTGCGCCCGGAGTGGTGACGCCCGCGGCGTCCAGTGGCAATCCGCTCGGGTCGCTTATCGTATAAACGGTCATGATCGTACCATCCGCGGCGATGCTGGCGGAGTTGATAGTGATCACTAAGCCCGGTTGGACAAATTGGACCAAGGCCGGATCCGCGTAGTACGCCTTCTCGTGTGGAGAATACGGCCGCTGTGGCGCGCTCGCCAAACTCGCCCCCACCAACACTACAATCGCCGCTACGCGCCATGAAGTCGCTAGTACCTTCAAGACACCTCCTCTTCCGCGGGGGCCTGTACGACTTCCGCGGTGGCCTGTACAACCGAGAGACACCCTCTAATACCCGCTGGCGTCGAGCATTTTCGGCGCCGCATCGGGACTTCTCAACACAGGGCGGGCTGGCACACTATTTTTGAGCGATCGGACTTAAGCAACCACGTCATCGAGTGTCGCCCCGGCGACCGTCTTCACCGGTCGCATTTTCCCTTGACCTTTCGGTAATGATTCTTTTGATCTTGGTCATCGCTCAGCCCTGAGCCGCTAGCGAACCAAGTACCGGAATTCACACTTTGAGTATCTTTGCTAGCCGGGTTACCCGAGCCATTCGCCCCATGACACGCTTTGCAGGACTTCTCACAGGCGGCTTGCCCATTCTCGGCGTTTGCCGCTTGCATCAAGCCCATCGTGAACACAACAGGCAGAAATACCGCTGCTGCTGCTTCCATCGGTACTTTCCTTCTTCCCACAGATTATGACGTCTGAGTATACAGCCGCCGCTTTGCGTATTCAATAACAAACTGCTGACTGGACCACCGTTTAGCATTTTTCACGCCGTTTCGTGCTCTCTTGAGCAGGCGCTCTCTTAACGCACGGAGCGATCCACGGTGGGACGGAATTCCTGAGAAGTTTTAGGTCCGTTCATGTTGCAATAACCTCGGGGGCTGCGGCAAATGACGCAGAGCTTGCGCGAGAACACCTGGCCGCGTGCGTTTGGCGCACCGGACGCGGTAGAGTATGCGCTCGATGGCTTCCTTCGATCAGGATCGTTCGGCCGCCCCGTAAGGTAAAGTGAACTCAGGTTTGCGCCGAGGGGAAGGTGTTATGTACCTGGCGGTTCCTGGAAAGAATGTCAGCATCGAAGCGCGGGCCAGGTCTTCGGAACGGCAATGTTGATCTCTGCGGGATGCGCAGGATAGTGAATCTGGCGTTTACGCCAGATGTGGTCCTTGCGGACTTCGTGCTGATCCAGTCCCCTTTGCGATCACCCCCGGGTTGACGAAGAAGAAGCGGCTCGACCTACAAGTACCTAGCACAGATTGGCGCGCTGGAAGAGGAGGGCCTCGTGCGTGGCCCTGCGGACGCCAATGGAGGCTCGTCGTGAAGTACGTCGGCGAGTACCGCGAACCGAGGATCACGTTCGCGAATCGCCGGCGGGATCGCCCGTCAGGTGACGCGACTCCGGGCCCTGATGGAGGTCTGCGGCGTACAAAAAACGCACACTCTGATGCGCGCTGGAATCAACGGATTGCTGCCGCACGAAGTCGGGATCGTCTCCTGAGGAGAGCTTGGGGATCGATTTTCTCTCAAATTGCCTGGGATCAGGATCTGGGACGCGTTCGCGTTGACGATCTCGCCCGGTATCTCAGGGGGTGCAGGTGAAATAGCGCAAAAATACGCGGCGTCGCAGCCTTGGCCGATCGGGCGGCTTCAACCCCGAGAGCCGGCCATTGGATTCAATGAGCTCAAACCGCAACCTGATGGCCCGCGCAAGACTCGCCGCGATGTCGGGCGTGGTGCCCGCGCGATAATCGCGCTCGAGCTGCCGTATGGTCTTCGTAAGTGGGTAGTCACCGAAGATGTCTGCAATCCAGCGTGAAAAATCGCCACGGCGCAAGTGGTCGTCTAGCACCATTGCTGGGGATTCCTCCAGGACTGCGACGAACTCACGAAGGGTCCGGGCTCGAGGTCCGGGTGAGCCGTCGCGCCAGAACACGAACCTGCGCCCTTCTGGCAGCGGGAGATCGATGTACTTTGCCAAGTGCCGGACATGCGGCGTAAGCCTTGGGGACAGCCGGATTCGGCGCACGTCACCTTCCGCTTCTTCCGTGACCGGCAGTGCAACTGCCTCGCCGGGGACGAGGCTCTCGAAGAGCTGTCCCCATTCGCTTTCACTCATATGGCCTTCACGCGAGCGGCATAGCGCATGAAGCGCCCGGACCTCCTCGGGATCAGACTCGCGCGTCACGATGATGGCCTGACTCGCGGCGACCAAGTCGCGGCGAAGCTTCGACGCTCGATAAGTCACGAGAGGATACCCACTCGTGTCAAGGTCCAGCAGGTCTGGAACGTGAGGATCGTGCAAGAAATAATGTGCTTCATCCACGATGATACGGTGCGGCAGCCCCGTGTGGCACATC